>Ga0210386_10002985_pt1 | contig 14258 bp, 11 predicted proteins | sample IncBWH32OmetaG_FD_160091 | JGI IMG/M metagenome (GOLD analysis project Ga0210386, IMG submission 160091) | Forest soil microbial communities from Barre Woods Harvard Forest LTER site, Petersham, Massachusetts, United States - Inc-BW-H-32-O ... | reverse complement strand
ACCTGAACGCGGACTGCGTGGTCTACACCTCTCAAGCCGAGACCCGCCCGCACGAAGCATTGGGCGAGATCAGCCGATTTCTGCGAGCGGGCACCAATGTCGTCGGAACGTCGTTCGTCTGGCTGGTGGCGCCGGACCAGGCCGACGATTGGCTGCGCGAGCCACTGGCACAAGCCTGTTCCGAAGGCGATACGACGTTATACATCAACGGAATTGACCCGGGGTTCTCCGGCGACACCCTGGTCTACACCGCACTGAGCTTGGCCGCGCGGGCAACCGCCGTCACCGTGCAGGAGATCTTCGACTACGGGACCTACGACGACGCCGAATTCACCGGCGTGACTTTCGGTTTCGGGACCGCACCGGACCACCAGCCCATCCTCTTCGCGCCCGGCGTCCTCGCGTCGATGTGGGGCGCCCAGGTTCGCAGCCTGGCCACCGATCTCGGCATCGAACTCGACGAAGTACGGGAACGCTGCGACAAGTGGGTCACGCCCGACCTAATCGAGTGCATCATGATGAACGTCGAACCGGGCACCGTGGCCGCCGTCCGCTTCGCGGTCGAAGGCGTGCGCGGCAGCGAGGTGATCATCACCATGGAACACGTCAACCGGCTCACCGACGCAGCCGCGCCGAACTGGCCGTATCCGCCGGACGGACATCCCGGCGTGCACCGCGTCCGAATCGAGGGCAGCCCCGGCATCGAGATCAACACCCACGTGGGTATATCGGGCATTGACCACAATCAGGGCGGTGTCATCGCCACCGCTGCCCGCGCCGTGAACCTCATCGACGCCGTGTGCCGGGCTCCGAGCGGCATCCTCGCCGCGCACGATCTGCGGCCCACCGATCACGTGCGGGGCGTGCTGTGGTAATTCCGATGCCATGACCTCACCCCGTCGGCCGCCCACCGGCGCCCAGGCACGCGCTGAACGCACCCGTGCAGTCGTCATCGATGAGACCGTGCGCTGCATTCTCGACGAGGGATTCGCGCCACCCAGCGTCCGACACGTCACCGACCGGGCCGGGCTGACCTGGGGCGTCGTCCAATACCACTTCGGCGATTTGGACGGCTTGCTGATGGCGGTGGTGGACAAGGGTTTCGGCGAATTGCTCGATGCCCTCAACGAGCTACCACCGCGGGCCGTCGTCGAGGGCAACGTGCGGGCGCGCACCGAGTTCGTCATTGATACGATCTGGGACGCATTCTCCAGTCCCACGTCGATGGCTGCGCTGGAAATCCTCATCTCGACCCGCGGCCTTCGCGACGCCGTCGCCAACACCCACCTGGCCGACCTGATGTCCACGTTGACCAGCCTGGGCCGCCACCTTGGAGAGGGTTTGTCTGCGCCGCACGCCGGCCGGATCGGCAACCTGATCTGGGCAACGTTGCGCGGCCTGGTGGTCGCACAGATGGTGTGGCCGGAACCCGTGGACTCCTCCCGAGACCGGAAGGCGCTAATCGAAGTGATCACCGCCTACGTCGAATCACGCGGCGGCTGAACGAGGTTAGGGCAGATCGGTGGACAGGAATGTCAGTGGCAGTCCGAGGACCGAAATCTCGATCTCGTCGAGTTCGTACCCGTCACCGCCGCGGTGCTGATGGAACCGAGTCTGCGCGCCGTATCGCTCCGCCACCTGCTCAGCGGCCGGGGCGTCACCGACACGGATCACCACCGAATACACACCGGCGCCGTTCTGCTGCAGGAAATTCGCCACCACATTGTCGCCGTCAGCTGCAGAGGACAGTGGAGTCACCAATTCAAGCCCGCCGTCCCAGTCCAGCAGCACCCGCAGGCCCACGTCTTCGAGCTCGATGGCGTGGAAACGAAAACCCAACTCCGAGAAGAACTGCGCGGTATCCGAGAGCTGCGGCTGCGGCACCGCAAACACCACGTGATGAACGCTGTTCGCTCGGCTCGATTCGTACGTATTTTCGGGCACAAAAAAACATTACACACTTTATCGTTTAACTAGCCAGCCATCCCCCGGGAAGGATTCGCCATGAGGTCGACGACGAGCAAGACCGCGAGCAGCCGCGGGCCCCACGTGTCGGTGTAGGCGAAATGGGCGCCGTACCAGCCGCCATTGGTGGCGATGTCGACCTGCTCACTGAGGAACTCCCAGGCCATCATCGCCACTAGGTAGACGAGGCTCGCCGCGATTCCGATGCGCCGCACGACATGCATCACCAGCATCGCCGCGATCGTGAACATCTGGATGATCAGCAGCCAGACGGGCAGCAACTGTCCCGAGGGCATCAGCAGGTTGGAACCCGATAGGGCCAGCGTAACCACGACCATCACACCCAACGCGCGGTTGAAGCGGGGTCCGTCCACCCCGACCGGGCGTTGGTCCACCCGCGACCGCGACATCGTATCCCCTTCCCGCGCAGCGAGATTCACGTCATCGAACCGTTGACCGGGGCACGCATCGGGCCTACGATCATACATCGTACGCTTTTTGTATGACGTAAGCCCAGAGGAGTTCACAATGCGGATAGGAACGCGTGCCGTCGTACTGGGCGGCAGCATGGCGGGGTTGTGCGCTGCCGGGGCGGTGGCTCCATTCGTCGACGAGGTCGTCGTCCTCGAGCGCGACCTGCTGCCTGTGGATGCCGAACACCGCCGCGGCGTACCGCAGAGCAAGCACCCACACTTTCTTCTGAATTCCGGTCGGCGGGCGATCGAAAAGCTGTTCCCCGGTTACGAGGACGCCCTGATCGCGGCCGGCGCGCTGCACCTCAACGCCTCGATGTACACCGCGCATTGCGAGCCCGGCGGCTGGTTGCCGCGCAAGGCCGGGTCGATGACGATGCTCTACAGTTCGCGGATCCTGATGGAGAGGGTGCTGCGCGACCAAGTTCGCAAGATCGACAACATCACCCTTCGTGAGCAGGTCGATGTTCGCGGGCTGGTCTTCGACCACCCGGGCACTCCAGGCGGGCGCGTCGTCGGCGTCCGAATGCTGGCCGACTCCGACACCGGCGAGGAGATCCTGTGCGCCGACCTCGTGATCGACTCCCTCGGGCGAGGCTCGGGGGTTTCGGATTGGCTGGTCGCGGCCGGCTGGGCACCGGTGTCGGTGCAGACGCTGGACGCGAAAGCGTCGTACTCCTCGCGGTGGTACGAGCGACCGACCGGCGCCGACACTCCGGATGAGTGGTGGTGGCAGATGATGTCGGTGCTCCCGGTGCCCGAGCACGCACCCGACCACCCGGTCGAGCATGAGTACCTGTGCATCGTCTTCCCGATCGAGGCCAACAAGGTCATCATCTGTATGGGCTCCTGGGGCCATCCGATGCCGCGCAAGCTCGATGCGTTCGAGACGGCGGCCCTCAGGATTCGGACGCCGGCGTTCGGCAAGGCCATGCAGGCCTGCGCCCCGCTGCACGATGACATCCACTTCACCCGCTCGACGGGTAATAAGTGGCGGCGCTACGACCAGCTCCGCGATTACCCGCTGGGCCTGGTGTGCATCGGCGACTCAATCTGCGCCTTCAACCCGCTCTACGGCCAGGGTATGAGCTCAGCGGCCCACTCGGCGCTGGTGCTCAACGACCTGCTGAGGTCCGCCTCATCGGTCGATCGCGCGTTCCACTCCCGATTCCTGGCAGCCCAACGCGAATCGCTGCTGGTCCCATGGACCCTTGCTCTGGCCCGTGACCGGGGCTACGACCACGCCGAAGGCACTGAGGTTGCGCGCCCGTGGCAGCGCCGCCTGGTCGGCCGTTACTCGTGGTCAGCCTTCAACCTCATCTCGTCGGCCGCCCGTGACGATGCGGTGATTGAAGAGCACTTCGCCAAGGTCTTCAACCTCGACGAGTCCATCACCGAGTTCGCCCGGAACCCGCGCGTCATCCTCGGGCTGGTCTGGCACGCGATCAAAACAAAGCTCGGTCGGGTCAAGTACCCCGTGACCGCCCCGCCCGAGGCAAACCCGCCCAGCCACGACCAGACCAGCGGCAACCTGGCCGACTACTCGGGCATCCTGCAGGCCGAGCCGCTGAGAGCCACAAAAGCAAGCTCGACCGACCCTTAGGAAGTCCACCATGAGCGCCACCTGCGACACAGCGGCAGAGAAGATCACCAGCTACCTCGGCTTCTCCTGCCACCACGCCAACCCCGTCATCACGTTGCGCAACCCAGCCGACTTGGCCAACTGGACGCTGCCGGTCCTTGAGGTCACGATCATCGCCGGCGCCATCTGGGCGCTCGTTCACGCGCTGCGCCGATACCGGGCGGGCGACCCGACCAACCTGGCACTGTGGTTCGGCTCCCTGGTCTTCCTCGCGACCATCGAGCCGCCGCTCTACTTTCCCGAATGGTTCGGGCTCCAAAATGCCGTGGGCCTGGTATTCGCCCACAACGTGTTCACCGTGCAGTTCATGTACGACCGGCTCCCGCTCTACATCGTCGCGTTCTACCCGGCATTGAGCCAGCTGGCCTATGAGATCGTCCGATCACTCGGAGTGTTCGCACGCCGCGGCGCCGCAGCGGGGGCTGTCTGCGTCGCGCTGGTCTACCAGGTGTTCTACGAGATCTTCGACCAGCTCGGCCCCCAACTGAAGTGGTGGGCCTGGAACTTCGACAACCCAGCGAACCACCCTTTCCTCGCCTCGGTACCCCTTAGCAGCATGTGGGCGTTCGCCACGGTCTCCTCCGGCACTCTGGCCTACGCCGCGGTCAAGTTGGTCGGCACACCAACCGCGAACGGGCGCGCCCCACACGGTTGGCCGCTGCTCTGGCGCACCCTTGTCGTGGGTGTGGTCGCTGCGCTGAGCAACGTGATCGGCTCGATCCCGACCAACCTCTTCGGCGGCAAGCACCCGAACGTCACCGCGCAGGCGATCGTGCTCACCGTCGAACTGACGGCGGTCTGGGCAGTCGCGGCGGCAATCCTCGTGCAGGAGTGGCGCCGTCAGCATCACGAGCCGGGGCCCGACCACGACAAGACCGCGTTCGTACTCGGCTATCCGATCGTGTATCTGGCGGTGCTGGGCGGCCTATGGCTGGTAGCCCTTCCCGATTTCATCAGCACCGTGCACGGCACCACGACATCGGGCACACCGATCGGGAACGCGCCGTATACCCTGCTGTGCTTCGCGACCGCGATATCCTCTGTCGCAGCAGTGCGTTCCAACCAGCGCCGAGACCGCCGAGCATCACCGGTCGGTAGCCGACATAGCGCTGCAGGGACCACGATGGACAAGGACGCGTGATTGCGAACCAGAGGATGGGCCGGTAACCCGCCCCGCGACGACAATGAGGCACGCGAACGTGTCCTCGCCGCGGCGATCCGATGTGTCGACCGCTTCGGACCCGACAAGACCCGGCTGGTCGACGTCGCCAACGAGCTCGGCGTAACCCGGCAGACCGTTTATCGCTACTACTCCAGCGTCGCGGAGATGCTGGTCGTGGTTGCGCAGACCGGCCTCGACCAATTCCTGGACCGGATGGAGGCTGCGCTGTCGCACGTATCCACGCCAGTCGAGGCCGCCACCGAGGCAATGGTGTTCACCCTCCAGGCCCTACCCAACGAGCCCTACCTCGGGTTGCTCCTGCGCGCCGGCGAAAACGAACTCTTCTCCCGCGGCGCCACGTCGTCCATGGCGCTGTCTCTCGGCGTGAAGATGCTCCACCGATTCAATGTCAATTGGGAAGACGCGGGCTTCGACGAGGCCCGGCTCGAGGGCCTGGCCGAGCTAACCATGCGCCTGTTCCTGTCCTTCCTGCAGTACCCCACCGACCCGCCCCGCAGCACCGCAGAGCTTCGGGCCTTCATCACCGAGTGGTTCGGGCCGGCGATCTCACCCCAGGCGACGTCCTCGCACCTGTAAGGGCCCCACCTCGACAGCATGTGCTTCGCCGAGATTTCAACGTTGGTGGGAGCTGAAAGGCTCAGCATTCAAACTTATCTGGCATCACCCAATGGACAACCGCCGGTATCGGAGATTGTTAGCGGACGCTGATACGTCAACCGCGTTCCGGCGCAGCGCTCGGCACCTAGAGCTTACAAAACGATTAACCCTGTAATACTTCCTTTCGTGCCGTTTTCCTTCTCGGTTGGGCTCGGGCGGTCGCGTTGATGGGTGAGCCTCCAACGCCGCAGATGCATCATGTCGTTTACGCCGTCTCGCCTCAACGGCTCGACGCCGCTACCGCGTTGTTCGAGGAACTCGGCTTCACTTTTGTGACATTCGAACTCACCGACTTGGGCTTATCGGTGACGCTGGACTGGGCCGGCGGGGTGGAATTGATCAGCCCGCTCGACACCGAGGCCGGACGCGGCAGTGCGGTTGCGCAGTTTTTGGCTGTGCGCGGCGATGGCGTGTTCGCAGTCGCTCTGCGAGTTGCTGACATCGCAGGTGCTGAAGCGATGGTTGCCCGCTACGGCGCAGTCATGAGGTTCCGGCAGCATCGCGAAGTCGACGGCTTCGAATTGGACGAATCAGAGATGATGGTCTTGGGTTTGCCGCTGACATTGCTGGCGACCGACCTGCCCTAACCAACACGGCCGCAGGGGTATCGGCGTTTTGAGATGACCCGGGGTATCTCAAATGGCGCAACGGTGTGCTAGCGCGAAGTTGAGCACGGCCTCGCGATTGCTATGAACTGCACTTCGTTGCGGGCTCAACGGTGCCCGCTGAACCTTGCGGCGACGGGATTTTCACCACTTCCCACGGGCAAGCCACCCGCACGCACCCGTCATTCGTCTTGAACTGGATTAGAACCGTGCCGACGTCGATGACGGTGCCGATGTGCGCACCCACTCGCACCGCGTCACCGATCTGGAAACTCATTTTTGCCTACCTCCAAGGCTTGCACGGCATCGCCATCACGGGCACTCGTTGCAAGTGGTACGTCATGGCCATCCCGTCCGTAGGTCGAGTCGCGGGCCGGCCAACTCCCGTGCCGTCAGGGCCGCGACGAGGCGCGCAGCGAATCCGACGGAGTCCCTGGAATCTGAAAGTGTTAGCCCGCTCATCATCTGACGATTCCCTTCACCCGTCCCCAACCAAGGCACCGGCCGCGGTGGCGCTTGATCGCGGCGCGCGGAACTTCCTCGGATGCACCAACTGGCTTGGGCGTTGACTGCACGGCGTATCAGATCTAGCTCCCGGGGCCCAGCCTTGATCAGCGCGGTAAGGTCGGAGTGCCCCCTGGGCAGTATCCCATCGTCATGCTTGATGCGAATTGCGGTATGGCCGCTATCGTGCTCGTAGGAAGCGATTTTCATCGTATCTCGATGCGATAGTCGGTTGCTGTGGCTGCGGTCCACGTAGTCTGCGGTCAAATATTCTCTCCCGCTTGGCCTTCAGTACCATCTGGTACCAGCGCACCGATGTGTCGAGGTCGGTGACCGGGATCTTGAGGTGATGCACGCTGGCGCAGCTGGGACCGCTCATCGTTATACGTCTTCGCCGAGCTAGAGGATCTTGGGAGGGGTCTTGGGAGAAAAGTAAACCTGAACCGAATAGCTTCCTTCGTTGACCATCCACTCGCGTACTGTGAAAGTACGCGCGCCGCAGGTGTGCATCGGATCGCCTTCCGCTATCTTGCGCGCATCGGCGAGGGATTCGGCCCGATACACGAACAGACCATCGCCAAGCCACTCGGTGCGGTCCTCGTTCGCGAGCGGACCGGCGGCGAACATGACGCCGTCGTGCTCCAGTTTCGCCTGATACTCAAGGTGTTCCGCGGTATTGGCTAAAATTGGGCCGAGGCCATTCGTCGGCCTAGACGAAACGGCGTACAGACGCAAGCCAAGCAAACCATTCGCTGTACATAGATCCGCGAGCTGCGTCCACGGCATCGTAACTTCTTCTGCCACCGGGTGCTCCTTCGTATCGAACCGCGGCCAGCGTGCCACAGCCGCCGCCGACTGTTCGCGCATGTGTTGCGCGAGTCCAGTTTGTCGCCGCCAGAAGTCGCCGAAAATCCCAGTCGCCACAAATGGATTCGAGCTCCAGGCCGCGTAGATTAACTTGCCAGCCACCAATTTCACCAGTCCACGCACCTCGTGCTGAGACGCTGAGGCAACTGGGTACAAGTCAAATTACATTGCGCGCCATCGGCGCCCAAGCCAGTTTGCGAGGCGCACAGGTCAGTTTTGGCATCGACTGGCCGGGCCCACTCGCGGTGGGCGCACAAGCCAACGCACGCTCTAGCCTCCGGCCGGGATTGCGCACGCGACCCTTGGGTGCGAGCACGATGTCGGCCGGTCACCAAACAACGTTGAGCCGGGTTCGAAACCCTGACGGCGCACTTCAACGGCGCGCCACAATCCACTTTCGGCGGGCGCGTGCTGTGCCGGATGCTAAGTCTGCGGATCCGGCGGGACCGTGTGTCGCGGCTGGTACAGCAGTGCACGAACCAGCGGTCGCGGCCCGACGGACCGGAGCATCTGGCTGGCCGGGCGGACCCGCACCCGCTTCGGCCACCAGAACCAGCGTCCCATCACCGTCATGATCGACGGCGTGATCAGCGATCGGACGACGAAGGTGTCGAACAACAGGCCGATGCCGATCGTCGTGCCGAATTGACCGATCGCCCGCAGATCGCTGGTGATCATCGTGCCCATGGTGACCGCGAACACCACACCGGCGGCAGTCACCACCGGGCCGGTAACACCCATGCCGCGGATGAGTCCTGTTTTCAGGCCGGCCCCGATCTCCTCTTCGATTCGGGACACCAGCATCAGGTTGTAGTCGGATCCCACCGCCAGAAGCACAATCAACGCGAATTCGGTTGCCACCCAGTGCAACTGGAAGTGACCAAGGTGCTGCCAGATCAGTGTCGAGAACCCGAAGGCGGCCCCCAGTGACATCACGATGGTGCCGACGATGACGCCCGCTGCGACCAAAGCGCGGGTGACGAGCACCATGATGATGAAGATGAGCACGATCGACGCCACCGCGGCGATCATCAGGTCGTACTTGGCGCCGTTGGCGATGTCGTAATACGTCGCGGCCGTACCGCCGAGATAGATGTCGGCGTTCTCGAGCGAGGTGAGTTTCAACGCCTCCTTGGCCGCTTGGCGTTCCTGATCGACGGACGCGATCCCCTTCGTCGTCGCCGGATCCACTGCGTGGGTGATGATGAAGCGAGCGGCCTTGCCGTCCGGCGACACCATCAGGCTCAACCCGAACTGAAAGTCCGAGTTCTGGAAGATCTCGGGTGGCAGGTAGAACAGGCTCTCAGTCCGAGAGTCGTTGAAAGACTTGCCCATCACGGCGTTCGTGTCGGTCAGACGATCGAACTGATCGATCAGGCTGTCGAACGAGCTGTAGATGGTCAGCGTCGTGTCCCGGATCGCCTTCGAGACAGCGATATTCTGGGGAATGATCGCCAGAAGTTCGTGCGTGGCTTTAGCCGTGTCGTTGAGGTCCTTGGTGAGATTGTGGAACTGCTCGGCGAGCTGATCGAACCCGTCCAGGGAGTCGAACAGGCTTCGTAGCGACCAGCAGATCGGGATGTCGAAACAGTGCTTGTCCCAATAGAAGTAGCTGCGAATCGGCCTCCAGAAGTCGTCGAAATCGGCGAAGTGGTCGCGGATTTTATCCGTGATCGCTGCCGTATCGGCCGTGGTTTTCGCGCTGTCGTCCGCCGCGTTCGCGAGATCCTGGGTCACCTTGTACTGACGCTCTAGTAAGGCGATGAGATCGTCGAGGTAGCCGGTGATCTTCTTGATGTCGCCGATGCGGGCCTTCAGGTAACTGAGGTTGTCGCGGATCGGTGCGCTCTGCACGCTGAGCTGGAACGGGATGGACCCGTCTTCAATTGGCGGGCCAAGTGGCCTCGTGATGCTCTGCACCCGTTCGATGCCGGGCACCCGGAAGATGGCTCCGGCAATCTTGTCCAGGACCAGCATGTCGGTGGGATTGCGCAGATCGTGGTCCGATTCAATCATCAGCAGGTCGGGGTTCAACCGGGCCTGGGTGAAGTGTTGATCGGCCGCGTTGTACGCCTGCACCGAGGCCGCGCTCTGCGGCAGGTAGTACAGGTCGTTGTAGCGCGGAGTGAAGCCCATCAGGCCCAGGGCGCCGACGATCGCCATGATGACGGAGATGGCGAGGATGGGCGCCGGCCACCGCACGATGGCCGTAGCCAGACGGCGCCACCGCGTGTAGTTGAACTCGCGCTTCGGGTCGAAGAGGCCGAAGCCGCTGGCGAAAGCGATCAGCGCCGGCGTCAGGGTTACCCCGGCGGCCACCACCACCAGCAGACCTACTGCACACGGAAATGCCAGCGAATTGAAGTAGGGCAGCCTAGTAAAGCGCAGGCAGGCCAGCGCGCCGACGATCGTCAAACCCGAGCCCAGCACCACCTTGCTGACACCGGCGAAGGTGTCGTAGTAGGCGGCTTCGGCGTCCAGGCCCCGTTCGCGGCCTTCCTGGTAGCGGCCGACCATGAATATCGCGTAGTCGGTTCCGGCCGCGATGGCCAGCGCCGTCAGCAAGTTGACGGCGAAGGTCGACAGCCCCATGATGCCGGTCTCGCCCAGCAGTGCTACCACACCTCGGCCGGTGGCCAGGCCGACGAACAAGATGACCATCGTCAACAGCACGGTGCCAATGGATCGGTAGACGAACATCAGCATGATCGCGATGATGATGATGGTGATGATCGTCATCTTGGCCAGGCTCGCGTCACCGACCACGATCGTGTCGGCGGTCAGGGCTCCCTGTCCGGCGACGTAGGCCTTCACCCCCGCCGGCGGCTTCGAGTCCGCGACGATTTTGCGAACCGCGGCAACGGATTTGTCGCCGACGGCTCCGCCCTGGTCACCGCGCAGATTGACCTGGACGTAGGCGGCCTTGTGGTCGTAACTCTCGACACCTGAGGACGTGAATCGCTGCCCCCAGAAATTCAGCGCATGCTCGACGTGTTCGGTGTCGTTCTGAAGCTTCTTGACCAGCTCGTCATAATACCGGTGAGCGTCTTGGCCGAGAGGTTTGTCACCGACCAGGGTCACCAGCACGAGATTGTCGGAGTCGTACTCCTTGAATTTCGCCCCGAGGTGCTTCATACCGGTCACCGACGGCGCGTCGTTCGGCGAGAGCGGCACCGAGATTTCCTCGGCAACCTTCTCCAACTGCGGGACAAAGACGTTGACGCCGACCGCGATCAGAACCCAGACGATGACAATCGGCAGCGCCAAGATACGGATGGTGTGCGCTATCCGCGGTTTGCGCTCGACTTCGGTGCGCTGTGGGACGGGGATTTTGTCCGTGTCGCTGGTGTCGCTGGTGTCGTCGGTGCCGCTGGTGTCGTCGGTCACGCGGACTTATCCAAGCAGGAAACCTGCGCGTCGCGCGTGTTGACCTGTTGTTGATCGACCAACTTGCCGTCGACGGTGATCCGGCAGCCGATGGAGGGGCTATCCCCTTGAGCGATGACGTAGGCGAAGATGCCGGGCATCTCGGCGACGATCGTCTTCGACCACGGCAACGTGGTGAAGTTGGCCTTCTGCGGAAGTGACTCCGCATCCATCCAGTTGACGACGCCGGTTGTCCCGGGTGGTCCCAGGATTTCGTAGATGGCGGTCTTGGCCGCGTACGGCGGGGTCGCGTCCCGGGGGTCGGGCTTGGGCAAGCCAGGTCCTGGGAAGACGCCGTTGAGTCGTCCCACCGCCACGCCGCCGATGATCAGTGCCACGATCACGACCAGTGGAACCCATGCCCGCCTGAGTAACCTCAAAACCACCGTGCCCCCCGACTAGGAATGCCCGACGGGCTGATATTAAGGCATCTCGTCGCGTACGCCACCGCTAGCCGAACGCCGTCGCTGCCTAGTTCATTCCTGGGGTGCGCCGTCACCTCGGAGCGGCGCCGCCAGCCCGGGCCGCAGCCACGCCGCTCCTTGCGCTCCACCGGATCAGTTTGCTGGGCGACGACGTGACGCGAGGGCGGGCTACTCGGTGCGAGCGAAAGACGGCTAAGTTAGTTTCAGAAAATAATTAATTGGCTGGCGCATGCTGTCCGTTTGGATTGCACGCCATGTGTTTTCGGTGACGTCAATTGTTCGCCGCCGACCCGAAATCAGCACCGATTTAGGGCCATAGCGCGTACCCTGAGCGGTATGGCTACCAAGACGAAGGTCAAGACCTGCGTGCATTGCGGCCACACGTTCGATCCCCACGACCGACACCGTGACCTGTCCAATCCGGACTGGCATCCAGCCGCATCAGTTTATTGTTCGCCTTATTGTTGTGACCGATACCATTTGGAAATGGTGCATTGCTGCTCGACCCACGTGAAAGAGAAGGCTCGGCGCGAAGCCGCCAAGGCGGCGCGATAACCCGCTCCTTCATGAGGGGTCTCAACAATATTCACGCGAGCGGGATATTCCCTGCACGCAAGTCTTGACAATAAATGTCGGTTTCGTGCGCGCTCATGGCATTGCGTCGGCCCACTCGATATGCCCTTCGAAGCCAAGCGCTTTCGCCATCTCGCGGTAGCGATCTCGGAGGTGCGCGTAAGCAGCGGCCTCGCCCCTAGCCTGCGCCAGGCGAGCCCGCAGCCGCAGCAGCCAGATCTCGCGCACCGCGAAACCGCTGTCGGCCTCCGCTGACCGCTCGATCGCGGCCTCCGCTAACCTCTCGATCGCGGCCTCGGCTTCGGCTAAGTCACCTTCGGCGCCCCGATCGACCAGTGTCTCCACCAGAACACCCGTCGCCGGAATGCTCCACCCCAGCAGCCGTCCGTCGCGGAACTGGCCGTCTGCGGCCGCGCGCAGGACCGGTATGGCGCCATCGCGATCTCCGCGTTGAGCATTCTCACGAGCCAGGCAGACCTCGACGATCGGTAAATCGGCCAGGAAGAACCCCCGGCTCCGGAACACTTCACCGACCTCCGCCAGGATCTGCTGTCCCCGGTCGCGCTCCGTGTTGGTCCGGCGGTGTACCAGCGCAATGCCCAGCGTCATCCGGGCGATCGCAACCGCGACATCATCACCGGATTGTTCGGCAATTCGCAGGGCGTCCTCGATCTCGCCCATCGCGCGATCGTCGGGCCTCAGCATGCCCGGCGGTATTGCTGCGGAGTAAGAGTAGGTGACAACGGTGGCGTATGACATCGGGTCAGTGCTGCGGGCCATGGCGAGGCCGTGCCGCAGGTCGTCGCGCCATCCGGGACGTCCCAGGCAATAACTGGCCGTACCCCGCGTCGTTAAGGCGAGCGCTAACGGAGAGCCGATGATGAAGTTGCCTTTTGAGGGATCCCCGTCGGCCAGGTCGATAACCTTTTGTGACCACCGCAGCGCGTCAGGCCACTCGGCGCACTCAGCTCTGGCGTAGATCGATGCGAGGGACAAACCCACCGTCAAGGTCGGATCGTCGAGCGACTCGATGAGGGCCATCGCTTCCGATGCCAGCCCCGACGCCTCGCGCAGCCGGGCCTGATGCATGTGATCCATCACTTGCCCGGACATTGCGATGGCCAGTGACGCCTTGTCCCCGGCCGCGGCGCACAACTCCCGCAATTCCTCAAAGAGGGCGCCTGTCGCATGTTCATGGACTCGCCAGGCGATCCCGCACAACATGGTGCGAGGAGCAATGCGCATGGATGCTCGGTCGGGGTCATCGGCGGGCAGAGCGTCGGCGATCGTCCGGGCACGCTCCCAACTCCGCCATGCCGCGGCGATGTCGCGGTTGGTCGCCCAGGTTGCGGCCCGCATTTGCCAGCCGTAAGCGGCGTGCCCATCACCGGCCGCCTCCAGATGCTCGGCAATCAAGGCGGCATTTTCATCGCCGGCTAACGGGTTACGTGATTCGATGGCGGCCGCGACGCGCCGATGCAGCTCGGCGCGATCCGATTCGACCTGGCGTTCGTAGGCGACCGTGCGGATCGACGGATGGTGAAACACGTACACCGGTTGCCCGGTGAAGCGGACCTGATCGATGAGCTGGGCGGCCAGCAGATCATCCACGACTGCTTCGACTCCCAGCGCGGCCAGTAGGTCCAGGTCAAACCGCGCGCCGAGCACTGCCGCTGCGCTCAAAGTGCGCTCTGCCGCTGCGTCGAGTCGGTCGATGCGAGCGGCGATGGTTGCCTGCAGCGTGACCGGCACGCTCACGTCGCCAACCCCTGCCACCGACAGGTATGCACCCGGATCACCGCGCAGCACGCCGCGCTCGGCCAGTTCGCGCACGATCTCCTCGGCGAAGAACGGATTGCCGGCGGCTCTCGTGGCGATCCTCCGGCCCAGCGCGTCATTCGATGGATCCGGGCCGAGCAGCTCCGAGACCAGTCCCGC
>Ga0210386_10002982_pt1 | contig 14269 bp, 13 predicted proteins | sample IncBWH32OmetaG_FD_160091 | JGI IMG/M metagenome (GOLD analysis project Ga0210386, IMG submission 160091) | Forest soil microbial communities from Barre Woods Harvard Forest LTER site, Petersham, Massachusetts, United States - Inc-BW-H-32-O ... | reverse complement strand
CCGAGCGATGGACCTGGTGCGACAAGCCATCGAGGAAACGCAGGCCGGCGTCGAGTTCGCCGACGAACACGGCGGTGGTGGCCGTTAATTCGATCGGCAGGCGCCGCCACTACAGCGGCGCCCGTCGTCATCATGATATCCGGTCAATAATCGAGCGATGGCGTCCGATACGAGGGTGCATGCCAGCCTCCTCAATCCAGCCATGACGCACCCGGTCTGTTGGACCGGTGAATATGATCCTTCAGAAAATCGATCAGCAGCGTCTTCACGCCTTCGGCCGCGAGCGTAAGCTGCGATTCGTTCGACCAGATCAGGCAGCACGTCAGGTAAAATGTCGGCTCGATCAGCACCGGTTCGGCGAAATCGTCCAACGAAAAACCCGACATATCGCCAAGATTGAGGATCGTGCTGCCCGCGCCCGAGCGAACCGCCGAAAGCTCGCTCGCCACGGTAACAGCCTCTGCCGCCAAATTCAGCGAGAGGCCAGCCTCGGCGAAGGTCCGATTAATCACGACCCTGCGGGCGTTCAGGCCCGCAGGCAGAACCAGCGGAATTTTTGCAACCTCCTTTAACGAGATCGATTTGGCCGCAGCATGTGCAGAGCGCCTGCTACTGATCAGGTAATGGTTTTGCCGAAATAGAGGCTGGCGAAGCACAACCGGAAAAAACTCGTCTTCATAGGCGAGTGCCAGATCGAGCCTGCCCTTCTCGACTTCCTCGCGAAGGAATTCGCTATCACCGTCGATGAACTTGAGCGTGATCTTTGGATAATCTGCCCTGCACGCTTCAATGAAGGGTCCAACCAGCGTCGTGGACAGGGACGCCGGCATTCCCAAGCTAGTCTGCCCTTCAACCGTGCCCGAGCTGGAGCGAACCAGGCCCGGCAGATTCTCGTATTTGCGCAGGATCGATGACGCTTCATCGTAGAATTTTTGTCCCGCGGCCGTCGGCCTGATCCCTCGCGCGCTTCTTTGCAGGAGCGAAACGCCGAGAGAGGCTTCCAATTCACCGATTTGCTGGCTGAGAGCCGGCTGCGCAACGTGAATTGTCCGCGCCGCCTGCGAAAAGCTGCCCGCCTCGACAATTCTTACAAAATAATAGAGATGGCGGTAATGCATCCGACAACCCTCATCGGCACCAAACCGTAACAACTTTTACATCCAAAAGCGATGAGGTTGTCGAGCTCTCCCTCGTTTTGGCTCGGGCCCGAGCAGTGCGACGACGCCGATACTGACAGCGCCGCCGATCATCTCTTAACCCTGTTATCCGCCGTCGATGAGCGCATAGGCTTTTCCGAAGGATGCGGCTTCCGGCGGCGGCGCGAGGCGGATAGCGGGAATCTTGGCAGCCATAGGCTCCGCCGATACCGGCATACCGAAGCAGTATTTGTTTTTTGAGTGCCGCCTGAACACATATCGCGCCAGGGCGAGATCGCTTGATCAGCCCCTCATTCACGAAGGCGCATTCACATGCCAAAACTTGTCTATCGCGTGGTCTCCGCCTGCGGTGCTCTGGGATACGGCTATCCGAAAGAATCTCTGGAAGCAGCCATAAATGGCCGCGTCGATGCCATTATTTGCGACGGCGGCTCGATGGACGCAGGGCCCTATTATCTTGGCACCGGCACTGAATATTTCGAACGCGAAGCTGTGAAGGCGGACTTCTCCCGCATGGTAGAGGCCGGCAAGAAGATCGGCTGTCCGGTCATCCTCGGCAGCAGTGGAATGGCCGGCGGCAACCGCAATCTCGACTGGATGGTGGATCTCGCGAAGGAAGTTTTCGCTGAACTCGACGTCAGGGATGCCAAGGTTGCCGTCATCGGTGCCGAACTGGATCCTGAAATCGTCATCGAGGAATTTCGTAACGGAGCCTTGCGCGCGACCGGCCGTGGTCCGAACCTGAGTGAAGACGCGTTGCGCGAAAGCACCATCGTCGGGCAAATGGGAATCCATCCGCTGATGACGGCGCTGGAAGACGGTGCGCAGTATGTCATCGCCGGCCGATCCTGCGATAGCGCCCTATTCGCCTCCGACATGGTCCGTCGCGGAATCGATCCCGGCCTCGCCTACCATGTGGGTCATGTGCTCGAATGCGGCGCGCTTGCCTGCGAGCCGGGCTCGCCATCCGATTGCCTTGTTGCAGAGATCTATGACGACGGCACCGCGGTTTTCATACCGCCCAATCTGACGCGCCGCTGCACGGCCTATTCGATCGCCGCGCACTCACTCTACGAGGAAAGCCATCCTCAACTGCAATTTTATCCCGAGGGCATTCTCGTGATGGAGAAAACGCAGTTCTTCTCCAGGGACGACCGGACCGCAGGAATTCGAAACAGCCGCTTCGTACGCTCCAGCAAACCCAGGCCATGGAGCATCAAGCTTGAGGGATCGCGGCGACTCGGCGCCCGCAAGGTCTCGCTGATCTATATCGACCCGGCTGATCTCGCGAAAATTCCAGCCGACGTTCTGGTTTATGGCCGCAACGGCGTGCAGGTAACGCCGGTCGCGGGGTCGCAACGCGAACTCGGCGTCATCATCGAAACGATGGCCAAGACCGAAGAAGCAGCAGTGTTGCTCGCGAGCGTACTTACGCACTATCTTATTCACTACGGATATCCCGGCCGCAAGGCGACCGCCGGCAACGTCGCCTATCCGCTCTCCCCCAACCTGGTCAGCTTCCGGCGCGAGGACAGCCTTTATGGCGCCATTGTGCCGAGCGGCTCCCGCGATCCCGTGTTCTTCGAGAATTACCCGAAGATCAAGAAGGCTGTCATCAAGCTGGTCGAGAATGAATTCCCTAACGCGCTCGCCGGTGCCAGTTATACGATCACCGACGCGGACGCGTCGAACCCCGCCATCCTGTTGCGCACCGTCGATCGAGACCCGAAGCAACTCTCCGAAATTCATGCGCGGGAAATCGAGCAAATCGTCAGACTGGCCAAGCCGAAGGCCAACTCGCAGCTAAATCTCGATGCTCCGGATGCCTATGCCTGGTCGCTCTATCATCTGTTGCAGAACGAAGAGGTGATCAAGAACTTGATGTTTCCCATCACCTATTATCGCGCGAATGGCTCCGGTTGGACCGATGAAGGCAGCAAGCAAGCTCGCTATTTCGACATCGGTGAGACCGGCTATACCGGCAATCTCGACGATCGTACGCTCTCGCTCATCGCCGACGTCGAGTCGCGCTGCGAACCGCACGGTACACATCGGCTGCTGGACATGGCCGTGGTGATCCGCAGCAAGGATGCCGGAATCAATCGCCTGACCTTCGACATCATCTTCACCTCAGGCGAAAACTACGAGGCAGCGTTGCGCTCCAACGTCTTCAGCAAAGACAACATCGCTAGAGTTCTTGGTTTACCTGTCGATCGCGTGGTCGGAACGTTTTTCGTCGACAGCTGCAACGCCATCAAAATCTCGATCGATCGGCCTAATATCTCGGCGTCCGTGGACGAGCGGGACGTCTTTGGGACTCAACAGCAGGCAGCCATTGAGTGCCTGACCATCCCGATTTACGCCGAGGCGCTGGCAAAGGCATCATCATTCTGACGGCTAATCGATGTCCCTTTTGGATTATCAAGTACGGCGAACCCGACGATCACCATCGTGGTGATGTAACGGATGATGCTGCCTTGTGCACTCATCCCCGAGCGTTCCTTGCGTCAGCGCGGTGCTTGGTCCCATTTCGTCAGAAAGGACCGCTCCCTTATTCCCGAATTCGCTGATGAACGCGAACTGGGTCACAAAATGGCCTCTCGTTTGCAGACCCAGGCGCGCCGCCGAGCCTCTGTCCGGACTCACCAGGAGGCGGACATCACGACTATCGAACACAAAGTCAGCTTCGGGTATTACCGGACATCGGACGGCGTAACGAGCACATCTGCTTTCCACTGGATAGTGTTGAAAAAGTCGAAAATCGAACGACGCCAAAAATCTCGCAAATGTCAGTTTTTGGACGATTCCGTAGCCCAGATGCCCCGTAGTGCCGATACGAAGCTCCATGGTCGTTTTTCGGAGAAGTGATGTAGTCCCTCGCATCGTTGCGCACGAAACGCATCTGCGGCTCTGGAAAATTTCGTTCGCCAGCCCCAAAAGACTTTTTCAAGAGTATCGGCACTTAACCGGCAAGAAGGCGCTCTGTATCGGGGCTGGCGCGAAGAAAGGCGCCGAGTTCCCCGTCCTTGAACGAGCACAGTGAGCCGCTCGCAGTTCCTGGATATCAACCGTGCCGGTTGCGCCCCGCCAAACGGCAATGCCGGGGCGTCCACTTGGCAACGGATCTTTCCTCTCCTCTCCAATGTCAGACGTCGTGAGAAAGGTGCGCTTTACAACGCGTTTGGGATTAGCTTTCTGGAGCGTAAAGAGATGCCTGATAGCGTCGAGAACGTCAGAAGAGTTGAAGGTGACGGACCCAGATTCGCGAGTGTCTTTGACTTGCGTGGCAGTCAGCACTTCGTCGAGTCGCTTCGGGTCTCTTACGACGGTCGCGAAGTCTTCGATCGACCCTCCGGGAGTTCGGGTCAGAGCCGGGTTCGATTCCGGTCGGGGCGAATTGTGGAGTCCGGAACGGCATAGGCGCGCCCGCTGCCGGAAGCCTGCTGGTTTATTTTTGTCGGCTAACCACGCGTCATCATGTTGGTATTTGTGTTGGTATCGGCAGCAGTACAAGAAAAAGTTTGCTTTCAATTCAATTGGTTATGGTACTAGGCGATTGTCGGCCAGGGGCACCACGCTTCGCCCTTTGGGCTTCGCGTGGCACGGCCACGCAAGACCGAAGGGCGAGGCGTGTCCGGCGAAGCTTGAGCGCAGCGAGAACGAAGACGGACAATCCGGCTTCCGCCGCTACGCGTGGTACATTCCCACCCATGTTCATTCGATCGCCACGTCCTTGCAGGCGCGCACCAAACAATGAAGGAATCTTAACGAATTGTGCCTACAGCGGAGGAGCATCCGACTCTGCCAGGGCTTTTTATGTCCGTTTCGTCCATCGACCGGGATAGCGACGCCGAAATGTTCGATCTGGCGCCGGTTTCGCTTTGGATCGAGGACTATAGTGGGGTTTTGGCGCTGTTCCAGGAATGGCGCGCGGAAAATGTCACCGACATCAAGGCGTTCCTAACCGCAAATCCCAATCTCGTCCGGCGCTGCTCCGAACGCATCCGCATCCTGAAGGTCAATCCCAAGACCCTGTCGCTGTACGGCGCCCGCGACCTCGATCATCTGATGGCCAACCTCAGCCAGGTGCTGCGCGACGATACGTTCAAGAGCCATGTCGAGGAACTCGCCCAGCTCTGGTACGGGCAGACCAGTTTCTCCAGCCACACGGTCAATTACACGCTGACCGGCAAGCGTCTCGATATCCAGCTCAGCGGCAGGATCCTTCCCGGCCACGAACAGAGCTGGGACCGCGTCATGGTGTCGATCGAGGACGTGACCGAACGGGAAAGCGTCCGGCGCGACCTGCTCGACAGCCAGAATTACGCCTTTGGCCTGTTCGCCCATTCGCCCGTATCGCTATGGGTCGAGGATTTCAGCGGCGTGAAACGCCTGATCGACGACGTGCGCAACCGCGGCATCGAGGACTTCCGCGTCTTCACCGATGTCCATGAAGAGTTCGTCTCGCGCTGCATGAGCGAAATCCACGTCATCGACGTCAACAGCCGCACGCTGCAACTGTTCGGTGCGGACGACAAGAAAACGCTGCTGCACAATCTTCCGAAGATTTTCCGGGACGAAATGGGACCGCCCTTTCGCGAGCAGCTGATCGATCTGTGGGACGGCAAGCTGTTCCAGCAGCGCGAAGTGGTGAACTATGCGCTCGACGGTACCAAGCTGCATCTGCTGCTGCAATTCTCAGTGCTCCCGAGCCACGAACACGACTGGTCGCAGGTGCAAGTTGCGTTGACCGATATCACCGCCCGCAAGAAAGCCGAGACCTATCTCGAATATCTCGGCACCCATGACGTGCTGACGCGCACCTTGAACCGCTCGTTTTATGTCGACGAACTCAATCGGCTGGAACGTAAGGGACCGCTGCCGATCACGGTCATCGTTGCAGATCTTAACGGACTGAAGGCGACGAACGATGAACTCGGCCACGCGGCCGGCGATACGCTGTTACGCCGGGCGGGCGAAGTGTTCGAATCACTGGTCGAAAAGCCGGCTTCGGTCTCGCGTATCGGCGGCGATGAATTTGCGGTGCTGCTGCCCGGCGCCGACGCGATGGTCGGCGAGGTGGTTCTCGCTTCGCTGAAGGAACTGATCGAGATCAACAACCAGTTCTATCCTGACGTTCCGCTCAGCATCTCGACTGGAATCGCCACCAGCCGACCAGGCGACCGGCTGGAACAGGTGGTCAAGCGCGCCGACATGAAGATGCTGCACGCCAAGCGCATGTACCATCTTCGCTCCAGCGGGAATCGCCGCAAGGCCAGCGTCGCGTAAGGCAAGGCGCGAGCAACGGCTCAGCCCGCCGGTCCATTTCCCGATTTAATTGTCAAACAGCCGGACGCGCTTCGGCACTCTCGCGAATTTCCTCTCGGCTTTCAAATTACTGGGTGTTGCAGCCGAGGAACGGATTATCTGGAACGGACGAGCCTCCTCAGTCCCATATTGAAGAACCTCGGCTCTCTCTATGGTGACGAGACCGCTCGACATCATCTCGTCAAGCACAGGCAGGAAAGCGTCGATCTTTTCCTGGGAGTCGACGATCTCAACCACGACCGGCAGATCCTGCGAGAGACGCAAGAACTTGGTGGAATGGATACGGCTCGAATGTCCGAATCCTATGTGGCCGCGCAAGACCGTTGCACCCCCGAGGTGCATCTCCCGCGCTTTCAACACAATCGTTTCATGAAGAGGAACACGATGAAATTTGTCGTTCTCCCCGAAAAAAATGCGGAGCAGGACGGCTTCCCGTGGAATTTTCATTTCCTCCTCCTTTTGTTAGCTCGGCCTTTTGTCAATGACGGCGTCTCAGCCCACGTCCTCATGCGGCTTCACGATCGGGCGCGGCTGATTCCCGCTTTGGTAACAGATGACGCGGTAGATAAAAGGCATTGGCAATAGCCGTTGGCACGACGGCGCTGGCGATCACGGTCGCGACCAGCGACGAATATTGCGCCTGATCGATTATGCCATGCGACAGCCCGAACAGCGACGAGATTGTCCCGAAGGTGAGGCCGGTGGACATCAACAGCGTCGTGTACATCGCCTCCTTGTTCGGCGAGCCGAACAGTTTGGTGACGGGATATACGCCGACAATCTTCGTCCCAACCTTCACGACGAGAAAAATGATGAAAGCGATCGGCGCGGCAACGAGGTCCGGGATCGAAACATAGGAGCCGGCGCGGATGAAATAAAACGGCGTCAGCAGTCCGAATGTCAACGTGCGCAACCGCCTGATCAGCGCGTGATCCTTGCCGACCGTACCGGCCAACACCATGCCGATCAGATAGGCCGGAAGCACTGCCTCGCTGTCCGCCCAGGCCGCGAGTGCCCCCATTCCCAACAGGCACAGCAGTAGGAATTTGGCTTCCAGCTCGGAAGGACGGTTGCCATAAAGGCGAAAAAATCGAGGAGTGATCCAGGGAAGCACGATAAAGGCGACAACCCCGGTGCCGAGGAAAATCAGCGTCTTGATCGTAAACGGCGCGAAGATAAGTCCCAGCGCGACGACAGTTCCCAAATCGGTCACGAAGCACGCCGCCAGGATGGTCTTGCCATACTCCGTGGTGTTGAATCCGAACTCCAGCATCACCGCATAGACAACAGCCACGGAGGTGGTGGACATCGCAACCCCCGCAAGCCAGCTTGGCATCAGCTCCCAGCCGAGCAGATAGTGGGCGGCCGCAGCACACCCCAAAAAGGGAAAGAAGAAACTTGCAAGTCCGACCGACAGCGCTTCCTTCCATTTTAGCCTGAATACCGCCGGGTCAAGCTCGGCCCCCGCCAGAAACGTCAGTACGATCGCGCCCAGGCCGGACAGGAATTTTACCCATGATTCATCGGTGCCCAGGACCGCGGCGCCAACAGCGGCTCCAATGATCAGTTGCGCGATCATGCCGACGACGATTTCCGACAGAGCGGTCGAGATACGAAGCCAGATCGAGAGCAAACTCGCGATCAATGCAAGGCCGAGCCATAACGCGGCCAGTCCCCACACACCCGTCATGACGTGTGCCCCCGCGGCTTTGCCGTTACACCGGCGGAATGAGGCGGAGACAGCGGCCGCTGCCATAGGATGGCGTCACGCCGGGACTTTTGCGAACCGTCCAAACGCAAGACAAAAATCGGAGCGGAAATTCCGGGGTAAGCCGACGGGTGATTGGGATTCAAGACACACCTCCTGCTCGCTTTGGCGCGGCAGGAGTCATCAGCCTTCCCGGCGGTTTCGGGGGACCCCATCCCCATCTCGGCACTTTGATCTTAGCCGGCCAATCAACGAAGACAAGAACGAACTGGTTCCACCGGAAGGTCATCCGCCTATTCGCAACCTTATCTTCAGCTAGGCATCGGCCGTCTTTTCGCTCCCGTACTGCAGCACCTGGAGTTTCTCCAGCGTCACGAGACCGCTATCCATCATTCCGTCGAGAACCGGTAGAAACGCGTTAATCTTCTCTTCGGAATCCACGATCTCGATGACCAGGGGCAGATCCATTGAAAGCCGCAGAATCTTGTCGGTGTGGATGAGGCTCGATTTGCCGAAGCCCATCGGACCGCGCAGCACCGTGGCGCCGGCCAGCTGCATTTCCCGTGCTTTCATGACGATGGCCTCATAAAGCGGACAATCGTCGAGCTTGTCATTTTCTCCGATAAAAATCCGCAGCAGCACGGCTTGTTTCGGTATTTGCATTTTCAGTTCCTTACAAACGATTGAGGCGAGCCGCCCACGCATGACCTATCCACACGCTGGCTATCCAGGTAACGGCCGAGACAAGCAGGTAAATGAATGCAGTCTGGGTTTTGCCCGACTGCACGAAGCGCAGAGTCTCAAGACTGAACGCGGAAAACGTGGTGTAGCCTCCGCAGATGCCGACCATGACGAACTGCCTCTGCCGCGGACTGGCGATCAACCTTCCGTCGGGGCCCGTCAGCGCGGCATAAAACCCGATCGCGAACGAACCGGTCACGTTGACGAACAGCGTGCCCCAGGGGAAACCGTCGCCAAATTGGCTGACCGACAACACGGAAACCAGGAAACGCGCTACCGCGCCGACGATGCTTCCAAACGCGACCGCAATATAAGAGCCGGTCTTGTCCCAGAATGTTTGCAGCCAGGGGGAGCGTCGCCCCTGAGAAGTCGGATGCTTCTCGGTGTGGCCGCTCGGCAAGTTTGAGGAGGTGTTGTCCTGCATTTTCTAACTCGCCCCTTACCCCAAGATGGAGGTGCCGGCCGCAAAGCCGGCCGTGACAGCAAGAAGGCAAAGAGAAAGCGAGAGCACCATATTCCCCGCCGCACGCGTTATTTCGCCGTCGCGGGCGAGCGCGAGAGTTTGAAGGCTAAAGGATGATACCGTGGTGTAGGTTCCGAGAATGCCAATCGCCGCGAATTGCCATGGTCTCACCTCTGCGAAAATTCCATGGTTGGCGGCGGACGCTGCGAGGACGCCAAGCAAAAAGGCGCCGCTCACATTGACGACCACGGTTCCCCACGGAAATGTCTCGCCGACACGCCGCGCAACAAAGCCCGACAGCCAGAATCTGGCTGTCCCGCCGAGGACGCTGCCAAGGGCAACCCACATGACTCCGTTGATCGTATCCACTGCATGCCTCGTCTTGTTTTAGCGCTCGCGATATTTGTTTAACGGCACCACTCGCTTGGGGCGCACGTTCCTCGGAATGTTGCCAAGAATCGCCCCCAAGAACAAACGACCTTCCCGATGGCGCGCACCATCCTTGGGTCGCGCGCGACATCGTTACTTTGCTTTGCGTTGAGGGGCAGAAGGAGGCCTGAGCGGCACATCGCAATGGCTTAACCCCCGCATTCTCGACGCGGCAGGAGTCATCAGCCTTCATCAGGCGGTTTTGGGGAACCCCATCCCCTTCGACAAGAAAAATACTAGACGATGTCCAACCACGGATCAATATTGACCCGCCAACATCCAGCCGTTCTCGGCGGACTGCAACGGTGACGGCTGACGCCGCGCCGAGTTTCCGCAAAGCCTCCCGTATTGGGACCAAGATCTGAAACATCAAAGATACGTCCTCGTTCCGGCCGCTCCAATACGCAAGACCGCGTACCTTGGCCGCTCATGACGGCGACCGGGATCAGCCCGCTCGCCGCAAATTCCGCAGCCCGGACACGCTTTCGCCTTCTCGCGGCAGGTCTTGCCCGAGTTGCCTATGAAGCGTGTCCCTCAAAACAGAGGGCGCAGGAAAAGCCGGATGCTTTGCGCACCCGCAGCCTCGCGTCCGAAATAAAAAAGGACACGAGCAAGTCACCACAGGTCCGCTGGATGCAATCCGGCCTTTCCTGCGCGAATGGTTTTAACGGCTTCCTTCGTGCTCTCTCTGGTGATCGGCTTTTTGTCACCATCCCCGGTGCGATGCGCAAGCATCGTCACATAACACTTCTCAGCCACACCATTCTTTCGGAAGCTCGGGTCAATGTGGCCGAGCAGCAATGAATGACCGATCAACAGCGTAAGAACGCCTGCATAACCGAACCAGCGCTTCCGCTTTGAAAAAGAGAAAGTGTAGCCCGCAAGAGAGAGTGTAGCCCGCGAGAACGACGATAGCCGCGAAGCTGGCCCAGAGAATTGCGCGCGATTGTCCGCTGTTCAGATCGTAGGCGTCTGCGAGTTCTTCGGTATAGCTACGCGCCGTATAGAAATAGATGAGTTCATTGCAGAGCCAAAAAACAAGGCCGCCAATAACGACGCAAGCCAGAACGACGACCGCAATACGCGCAGCGACGCTCAGCCCCGACAGCTTTTGCGCAAATGAAGTGCGCAGCTTCTCGACGGATTCCATTGATAACCCCCCGCGACGCCGTTTGATCGGACGTTTATTTCTCAAGTTTCTCAACCCAACCTTGAGAATACGAAGAGATACTCGGCCCCGTCAAAAAACCAAAAACTAGGGACCCGGGTTATCAAGACCGGCGGCGATTCTGCTGCTCCAATATATTCTCATTAATTTCAATGGCTTCGCCGATACTTATGATGGATCAAGAGGTTGGCGGAATGGTCTTGAGACTAAATCCGCGCCCCATACAACCTGCTCATGATCGCAACTGAATCAGTCCGCTCGCCACGAGTCCGGCCGTCCAAATCCGGTTGGCGAGCGGGACGCTCACACCATGCGCGAAAATCGACACGCCGCGGACATTGGCTTGCACCACCGGCCCGTTTCAAATCGTCGGGCGCGACGGGCCTTGCGCCAGCGCCAGTAGCGCAGCGGCGAGTGCCACTGGCGCCTTGTCGGGCCGCTTCTTCTCGTAGATCGCAAATTCCAAATCAGGCAGACGCGGCAGGCCGTGCTCCAGCCCGAGAACGCACAAGCCTGCAACGATCGCACTCGCCGGAAGCGGCGTGATCGCTAACCCTGCGAGCGCCGCCGCGCGTACGCCGGTCAGGCTCGGGCTGGTATAGACGATCTCCCAGGCGAGATCGCCGTCGCCGAGTGCCGCAAGCGCGGCCTCGCGCGAAACGGACTTCTCCCGGTAAAGCGCCAGCGGGAGCACGGCACCCGGCACGAGATCGAAGCTATCGGCCGCGGCCCAGACCAGCGGCTCGCGCCACACCAGCCGTCCGCGCGAGGTGCCAAGCGGGCGCTTGGCGAACACGACGTCAAGCCGTCCCGCATTGAGTTGCTCGATCAATTCCGCGCTGACGCCGATCTGCACCTCAAGCTTCACGCCCGGATGCAAGGTGGCGAAACGGCCGAGCGCCGACGGCAGCGAGCCGCCCGCGACCTCCTCGACCACGCCGAGACGCACCGTGCCTGACAGCCGCGGCACCGACAGGCGATGACGCGCGGCTTCCTCGAGTTGCAGCAGTCGACGGGCATCGCCGAGCAGCATCTCGCCGTCATCGGTCAGCGCGACACTGCGGGTCGTGCGCCGGAACAGCGGGCGCTTGGTCTCGAGCTCCAGCCGCTTGATCTGCTGGCTGATGGTCGACTGCGTGAGATTGAGCCGCTCGGCGGCGCGGTGGAATCCGCCGTGATCGGCGACGGCAACGAAGGCGCGCAACAGTTCGAAGTCGAGCATAAGATTGATCTCATTTGATAATCAATCATATTATAAAATATCGTTTCTATAATCAATGCCGCGAACCTACCTTCCGCTGTGAAGAGATCATCAAAGCGAAGGAGGTCGTCATGTCCAACACGTCACACCAGCAGGGAGCGGATCGCACCACGCGGCTGGCGCGGGGCGCCAAGGTCAGCGGCAACAGCGGAAAGCTGGTTTCGCCCGAGCGCGCGACGGCGCTGCTCGAAGCGATCATCGAACCCGGCGACCGCGTCACCATCGAAGGCGACAACCAGAAGCAGGCCGACTTCCTGGCTGCGGCGCTGGCAAAGGCCAATCCCGAACGACTGCATGACCTGCACATGGTGCAGTCGGTGCTCGCATTGCCCGATCATCTGGCCGTATTCGAGCGCGGCATCGCCAACCGGCTGGATTTCGCCTTTGCCGGCCAGCAGAGCCGCAAGCTCGCCGAGCTCGTCACCAACGGCACGGTGAAGATCGGCGCGATCCACACCTATCTCGAACTCTATGCCCGCATGCTGGTCGATCTGTCGCCGCGCGTGGCGCTGATCGTCGCCGACAAGGCCGACCGCGACGGCAACCTCTATACCGGCCCCAATACCGAGGACACGCCGACCATCGCCGAGGCCGCGGCCTTTCGCGGCGGCATTGTCGTGGCGCAGGTCAACGAGGTCGTCGACCAGTTGCCGCGCGTCGACATCCCCGGCGACTGGGTCGATTTCGTCGTGCCGGGCCCCAAGCCCTACGCGATCGAGCCCTTGTTCACGCGCGATCCGGCCAAGGTCAGGGACGAAAACGTGCTGATGGCCATGATGGCGATCGCGGCCGTCTATGAACCCTATCAGGTGCGCAGGCTGAACCACGGCATCGGCTATGCGACCGCGGCGATCGAGCTGATCCTGCCGACCTTCGCCGCGCAGCGTGGCTTGAAGGGCAAGGTCGCGAACCACTTCGTGCTCAACCCGCATCCGACCCTGATCCCCGCGATCGAAGCCGGCTTTGTCGATGGCGTCTATTGCTTCGGTTCCGAACTCGGCATGGAGCGTTACGTCGCCAAGCACGCCGATATCTTCCCGGTCGGCGCCGACGGCAGCCTGCGGTCGAACCGCGCGCTGGCGCAGGTCGCCGGACAATATGCCTGCGACATGTTCGTCGGGGCTACGCTGCAGATCGACCCGCAAGGCAACAGCTCGACGGCCACCAAAGGCCGGATCACCGGCTTCGGCGGCGCGCCGAACATGGGCGCCGATGCGCGCGGCCGCCGCCACGACAGTCCCACATGGCTGCGCGCCGGCGAGGAGGCGGGCGATGCCTTACGCGGACGCAAGCTCGTGGTGCAGATGGTGCAAACCCATCAGCCGAATGGCGCGCCGAGCTTCGTCGAGCGGCTGGACGCCTATGATCTTGCGTCTTCCGCGGGCTTCGCACGGCCACCGATCATGATCTACGGCGACGACGTCACCCACGCCATCACCGAGAAGGGTGTCGCCAATCTGTTGCGCTGCCGGACGTCGCAAGAACGCGAAGCGGCGTTGCGCGCGGTCGCCGGCGACACCGAATTCGGCCAACGGCAATCGACCGACGCCAGCGAAGGCCTGCGTCGCCGCGGCATCGTGATGCTGCCTTCCGACCTCGGCATCGATGTCAAAACCGCGACGCGCGATCTGCTCGCCGCCAAGACCATTGACGAGCTCGTGACGGCTTCCGGCGGACTTTACGCGCCGCCGGCCAAATTCCGCTCACAGCCCGCGGCGTCGACTGCGGCCAAGACGGCCGCCAAGACCACCCAGGCATAAGGAGGCAACGATGAACGCGACCATTCAAAGCCGGAGCCGTCATCGCGACGCGCAGCCGGCTTCTCTCGATCACGCGAAACAGCTCGCCGCGAAGCTGTTGTCGGAACGCGGCGAGGCCTCCGGCGCGCTGGTCTCGCGCGAGCTCAACGACGTGCTGCGCGCGCTCGACGGCAATGATCGGCATGACTTCCAGCGCTATCTTGCGACCACCTTTCAGCCCGACAGCAATGCGCTACGCACTGCTGCTGAACGCT
>Ga0210386_10002978_pt1 | contig 14274 bp, 11 predicted proteins | sample IncBWH32OmetaG_FD_160091 | JGI IMG/M metagenome (GOLD analysis project Ga0210386, IMG submission 160091) | Forest soil microbial communities from Barre Woods Harvard Forest LTER site, Petersham, Massachusetts, United States - Inc-BW-H-32-O ... | reverse complement strand
GGGAAGTTCCAGAGCGTGGTGCCGTTGGGCCCCCCGGCGCGCTGGAGCTGGACCCAGCCGTGCCCCTGGTCGTAGATCGCGGTGGTGGCCCAGTAGTTCAGCCGCCGCCGGCCGGTGATCTCGGCCGGTGCCTCGATCAGGACGGACCTGACGATTTGGTTCATGAAGAAGTCGGTCGGGGGGAACAGGGCCGCCAGGTCCGGGAAGAAGCCTTCATTCAGGGCGTTTGCCAACGTGATGGGGAAGGGGAGGAAGTTGAAGAACGAGTCGGTGCGCGGGCCGGCGAAGATCTTGATGCCGCGCTCCACCTCGAGGACTTCTCCCACGGGCGCGTTGGGGGGCGTGATGATCCTGCCTTTGGCGTTGCGGTCAGTCGCTTCCCTGCCGGTGAGCTCGGCCACGACGACGTGCTGGACGCCGGCGGAGTCGACCGGGAAGGTGAACCGCCAGGTGATGTCCTCGACCAGGTCCTCGTTGGTGTCCACTTTGAGTTCGTAGTAGCCCGCGGGGTCCCAGGGACCGGCGGCATTCGGGGAGGCGTTCATCCCGAACACCGTGCGCGGGCCGAGGGCGTCGCCGGGCCCGGCGAAGCAGTAGGCGTCGCTGATGTCCAGCCGTTCGTCGGCGGTGTAGTCGAAGTGGTGAGACATTGTTCTCCTAGAGAATGGTGGTGCTGCCGGTGTAGGGGTTGCGGGACATCGGCTGCAGCGCGAACGTGAAGAACCGGTCGCGGAACGGCTCCTCGTCCGTGCCGCCGAATTCGCCGTAGACAAACAGGTAGGGCAGCTTGCCGGCATCCCACATCACCCGGTCGGCCCGGCCGTTGGCGTGGGTGAGCTCGTACCAGCCCTCGGCGAACCCGCTCACGATCGCGATACGCGTCGGGGCGCCGCGGTCGGGGATGACCGACGCGTCGACCGTGGTGCCGTCGGCGGCCCTCAGGTGCGGCCACGCGGACGCGGCCGGCCCGAGGTGCGGGCGGTGGTAGTAATCCAGGACCGGCACGGCCTTGCCGCCGGCCGGCAGCAGCAGCCGGGTGCCCGGCGCGAGCAGCGGCGCGTTGTAGCGCCGCTCCTCTCCGCGGACCAGGTCGCCGGTGGCCGTCGGGACGCTGCCCGGCCGCGTCGCCGTGGCGGCCAGAGCGGGGGTGGCTGACCCGACGCTGTACAGGACGACGGGGAGGGCGGCCAGACCGCCAAGGACGCCGCGCCGGCTCAGGGTTCCTCCCCCCGCGCCGTCCGCGCGCTCGGCTTCGGCATGCTGTGGTTTGCCTGTGATGATGTTCACTCACGTTCCTCTCTTGCGGTGGTCGGAGGCCGCCGCCGCTGTGCTCCGCCTGGTCCGGCCATTGGTGATGTCGTTCCGCGGGAACTTAGACACGGGCAGCGGCCCAGCTCTGGCCGCTGGCGCCCATGTTCCATAGGTCGACCTCGCTGATCGCGAAGACCGAGGTCTGCGCCGTCTGGGTGATCTCCCCAAGCGCGGGGGCGACCCGCCATTGAGCGCCTCGCTAGTCATCGTTCAGGGTGGCGCTTCTGGCGGGCGCATCGCGCCCGTGTCGTCCCGGGCCGGTACCCGGGTCTGCGGTCCAGGCCGCCCCTGGTGCTGGTGCGCCAGGTACTGGTCAGCACCCTGCCGAGATCGCCGGCAAGCGGGTGGAAGTCATTGCCTCGCACGCAGAACGTCCATTCCGTATGCCAAAGGGCGTCGGCGGAATCGGCGCCGCCGCTCGTCGGTGGCTCGGGCACGTCCGGGGATGGTCGGTGACCACCAGGTGCGGGATCGATGCCGAGTCCCTCAACGGGCTGTCTGCCGGGCGGGGTAGTGGGTCCTGGACCCCGGCCCTCACCACGGCCAGGGACCACGGGCCTGCGGCCGGGTGGCAGACCAGGTGTCGGCCAGGGTCTCCACAGGCGCGCCGGGCCGTTCGCGGCGCCACAGTGGTGCTAGTCAGCTCCGACCATCGAATAAGAGGAGACGCATTAATGGACACGACCGAGAGGCCCGGCGACATCAACCACGATCGACGCCGCTTCCTAGGCGCGGCGGGTGCCGCGGCCCTGGCCGTGGGCGCCACCCAGCTCGGCATGATCGGCTCGGCGAAGGCCCAGACCAGCGGGGCCGGGTCGGCCGGGCTGGCCACGGCGGGCCCGGCGGCGGCCAGCACGGCCTTCGGACCAGTGAAGCAGATCAACGCCGGCGTGCTGAACGTGGGCTACGTTGAGGCCGGCCCGGCCAACGGCCGCCCGGTCATCCTGATGCACGGCTTCCCCTACGACATTCATAGCTACGTCGAGGTCGCGCCGCTGCTGGCGTCTGAGGGCTACCGGGTCATCGTCCCGTACTTCCGCGGCTGCGGCAGCACGACGTTCCTGTCCGCCTCGACGCCGCGGAACGTGGACCAGGCCGCGTTCGCGCTGGACATCCTGGCCCTGATGGACGCGCTGAAGATCGAGCGGGCCATCCTGGCCGGCTACGACTGGGGGTCGCGGACCGGCGACATCATCGCGGCGCTGTGGCCCAAGCGGGTCAAGGCCCTGGTCTCGGTGACCGGCTACCTGATCACCAACCTGGCCGCCAACAAGCTGCCGCTGCCGCCCAAGGCAGAGAACGACTGGTGGTACCAGTACTACTTCGACACCGAACGCGGTGTGCTCGGCCTCACGCAGTACCGGTACGAGCTGGGGCTGTTCGTCTGGCAGTTCAACTCCCCGCACTGGAAGTTCTCCACCGAGACGTACAACCAGACTGCGGCAGCGTTCAACAACCCCGACTACGTCAGCATCGTGATCGGCAACTACCGATGGCGGCAAAGCCTGTACCCGGCCGAGCCGGAGTACGCCAGCCTGGAGAACAAGCTGCAGATGGCCCCAGCCATCCTGGTGCCCACGATCACCATCGACGGCAAGTCAGACCCATTCACCCCGCCCGGCAACGGCGCGGCGTACCGGGACAAGTTCACCGGCAAGTACGAGCGCCGGGTCTTCGACGTGGGCCACAACGTGCCGCAGGAAGCACCCCGGGCCTTCGCTCAGGCGGTCATCGACGTCGATCACTTCTGATCGGCCTGGGTTTTCCCGGGCTGCGGACTATGCCAGGAGAACGTCCCTGAGGAGACAGACGTGATTGGTGACCTGTTCGACAACCCGTCGACTTGGCAGGGTAGCTGGGTGATGCTCGGCGTGGCTGAATGTGCCATCTGACCAGGTATTACGAGGCTGGGCTTGGCTGGGCGGCTGTGGCCGTTGGCTGCCATTAAGGCTCCCAGTTGGGCTACCCGCGGCGCCGCGCCGACAGCGGAATGCAGCCGCCCCGTAGGGGCGGGGGCCAGCCGGTGGTCGTGGCGGTTCCTCAGTGGGCTGTGTCGGGCGGGAACTGGGCGGGGTAGGGCTCGGCGAAGTCGGCGGAGCGGCTGACGGCGCGCCACTTGCGGTCTTCGGCGAGGAGTTGCTCGTCGAGGCGGATCGAGCCTTCAGCCGCGGTGACGCCGAGCGGCAGGTGGTAGGGGATGTCGCGGCGCTTGGCGATCTGGACGAGGATCTCGGTGGTGCGCACGGGGTCGCCTGCGGGGCCGGCGGGGTTGTGCCGGACGCGCCGGTTGATGGCGCCGACGGTCTCGGCGTGGGCCTCGGGGATGTCGCGGACGATCATCGAGGAGCCGGCCCAGTCGGTCTTGAAGCCGCTCGGCTCGACGACTATCACCTTGATGCCGAACGGGGCGGTCTCGGCCTGGAGCACACGGCTGAAGCCGTCGATGGCGAACTTGACGGCCTGGTAGGAGGCGATGCCGGGCGAGCCGCCGACGCGCCCGCCCATGGAGGAGACCTGCATGATGATCCCGCCGCCCTGCTCGCGGAGCAGGGGATGGCCGCCTTGGAGACGTGGTAGACGCCCCAGAAGTTGGTCTCGAACTGCGCGCGGAAGTCCTCGTCGGTGGTGGTCTCGATCGGCGACACGCTCGCGGCCAGCAGCTGCTCCAGCATCGAGCCGCCTAGCTGCAGCATCCCGGCGCGGATCACGGTCTCGGCGGCCCCCATCCCGGACCGCAGCCCAGCGACCGGGCGGCATCTGCGGCCAGCCGCGCTATCTCCGCGGACATCTCTTCCCGCAGCGCAGTGATCAGCGGCCCTAACTGCTCATTCCCGTCCGGGCTAGCCTGGACGCGCGTCCCGGTCGCCGCGGCCAGGCGGGCCTCGCAGATCGCCTCGTTCACCTGCACGATCTGCTCAGACACCGCGACGAACCGCTTGTAGGCTGCTATCTCGCGGCGCACCTTGTCCAGTTCGGCGGCTGCCAGCTGCCAGCTGCCGGGTCCGCGTCCTGCCATCGGCAGAACGCGTCCACAGGTAACGCGGCCCGTGCCCCGGGTTATCTGGCTGCGCGCAGGCGCGGTTCGGTTTCCCGCAGCGCCGCCAGGTCTCGTTGACGCTGCCGGGACGGAAGTCGCCGGTCCCGGCTAGCTGCGAATACAGTTCGGCGCGGCGCTGTTTCAGGTCGTCAAGCGGTTCGCCGGTTATCCAGGCTCCTCTGGAAGTTTTAACACTTCCAGATTATCGCGCCAGCCTAGGACTCCCTAGCACCCCTACAAATGTGTCGTGACCCACATCCACCGCGGTTTGATCTCAAATAACGTCGTTATCTTGCGTCCCATATGTCCGCTTTATGCCTTCTCGTTTCTGATCTTGATCGCCCTTTTCGTCACTATTGGTCCATGATTCCTAGTCGCGTCACCCCCATGCACCACCTGACGATCGAGGTCAGTTCTGACGTGACGGCTGGCGCGACCCTGAGCACAAGCTCGACCCGACCTGGAAGCACAGATCGACGGCACGCGAGAACCGGGCGTTCAGACGCATAGGCAATCTTCTGCGTCGTCCAGGCGCAGGCCTCGGATGGTAAGTCACGTCGGAACAGCACTGGTGCCTCTGCGTCAGAGCCGATAGGCGTCATCTTCAACATGATGACGCCGAGCTGAAACGCTTCCTCGATCGACTTGCCAGCTGCGAGAGCTTGATAGAAACCGGCGCTGAACCGGATGGAAGACCTGTCTCTCACGGGCTGCCGCATTCCGATCGCGTATGGAACCACCACTGACAACGCCCGGGCCAGCAGCTCGGTGTCGCAGGCATTGACCAGGACGCAGTCCACGCTCCGCCCGAAGATACGGAACAGGTGGACCAAACCGTCCACTGGGATGACGCGAGCCAGGCCGTAGTCGTCCTCCGTCGCGATGCTCCCTTCCAGCCCGCCGCCGTGCCCGGCGAAATGGACCAGCCTCGGTTCGTCATCGAGCAGGGCCTGGCTGATGTCGGTCGGGCCTACAGCCAAGTGGATGCTGACTTCGATGTTGTCCCGGTCCTTACCAGATCGGATGGTTCTCTGGATCTCGCGTATCTCCTGGTCGATCCGGAGCGTCTCGGTGTCGGGGGGATTTGCGGCGAGGACGAGAACCTTTACTGGGAGCCGGACGGACCCTGGTGGCACCCCGGTTCCCTTCACGCAATCACGAACCACCCGGATGGCCTGAGTCGTGGCGACTGAGTACCGGCGGAATCGGTATTCATATGCGAGGTCTAGGTGGACGGGAACGTTGTTGCCCGCCTGCCCGGCCCGGACGTGGAAGGGGACATCCGCCGAGCGTCCCGGCGGCAGTTGCTCCAGCGTGCCCTGCGCGGTGCGGCCATCGGTGATGACCTGACCGGAGAGGGTGACCGTCAAGGCGAAGACGCCGACCGCCCCGGTGTTGGTGATCCGGCCGCGGACGATGGCCCATTCGTCATAGGGCAGCTCGGTGTCCGCCAACTGCACCGTGACCTGGGGCTGGCTAGGCGGATTATGCGCCGGCTCCACGGTGATCTCGGCGCCGAAGCTTGTCTCCCGGTGCGGTCGGCCCAGGTGGTCACGGTAGGAAAAGTTCGTGCTGGCCAGCAGATACCGGCCGGCTTTTTCGGCACGCACGCGCAGTTGCGAGGTCACCGACTGCCTCGGGAGCACGCGATCGACTTCGATCTTCGTTGGCCCGTGGAGCCGGACGAGTCCAGCTGGCAGCCTGACCGTGAATATCACCCTGCTGCACGTACCCGCGCCGGTGTTGGTCAGGCTAATGTCCAGTTCGACGGGCTCGTCGGCGGGGATGCGAGTAGGAGACACGCCAACGTGGATCATAGGCTCGTCCGGCCTCGGCGAAGCCTTATCTGGTGATGACGTCGCATACATGGGCGGCAGTGCACGGCTTCCCGGCCCATGAGGCCGGGTTCGTCGGCAAAAACGAAGTCAGCGATCCATACCTGGTCCTCGCGGCACAAGGGCTTTCCGCAGTGATGACAGACTGCGTCGATCCTGATGTGCCTGTCCTCCTGCGCGTTGCACTCCCCGCATTCCCAGGCCATTACGCCTCCCAGCCGGTGAACTCCTGCTCGGCCCGCGCCCTCATCTCCTCGTACTGCTCCAGGGATATCCGCCCGTCGACCAGCGCCTCGTCCAGCTTGCCCAGACGCTCCAGGAGTCGGCGCCGAGACGGGTCGGCGCTGACCCATGACGAACCGTTGTGCTCGGGCCCGGACGAACCGTTGTACGTCGGCCGGAACGAGCCGTTCTGTGCTGTCCCGGATGGGGCACCTCGACCATCGACATCCGGCCTGCGGGCCGCTAGGGCCTGCATGGTCTCCCTGGTCAGTTCGTCGAGGGCGTCCCATTCCCCTTTGATACGATCCTTCATCTCGTCGTTGGAGTAGGCCCCCTGGACCACGATCGTGATCTTGGTCGTGCCGGCCACAGGGCGGACGCCGCCGCGATGAATTTCCTCTCCCGTCAGCACCATGTGGAACTCGATGGGGTAAACGCCGTCATATCGCCGACCTGCGATGTCCCAGTATCGCTGTACATGGTCGGCCCGGCCGCCGCTGCGAGGCGGGTGTTCGATCACCCGCTTGACGTAATAGTTCTCGCTCAGCGCGTTGGTCAGCCCGATCACCATTTCGTCATTGGGGATCACGTCGAACTGGTCCGCGTCATTCTCGTCTTCCATCGACCCGCATTCCCGGACGATCAGGACGTCCTGGTAACGGATGCTGCGCAGGCTGAGCTTGAAGTCGGCCTCGATGCGCGTCCTGATAGCGGCGCCACGCCAGTCGCCTCGTCGTTTGCCGAGCGAGCTATACAGGCGCACCTTGTCCAGGCCAGACAGCGCGCCTCTCATGGTCGCCTCCAGTCGACCGCTGACCCGATCCTCGGCGAGGATCTTGCCCTCGAACCTGATCGTCAGCTTCAGCTGCCGATCCTGGCGCTGCTGCTCGGTCGGCAGCAGTTGCCGCCACTCCACCCGGCGCAGCGCCTCTGGGCCGCCGCAGTCCTCCGCCGCGCCAGACTGGATGGCCCGGCGGCTGGCTTTTTCCACCTTTCCCCAGCGTTCCGGGTATCGGAGTTGGATCAGCTCGATCACGTCCAAGCTGAGCCGGTTGTCACGCGGACCGAGGTCGACCCACTGGATATCCAGCTCCAGAGCCCGCTGGTCCGACTCGGGAACGATCGAGGGCGTGACCCAGACGGGCCCTTCCCTGATCACCGGCTCCCGGGCCAATCGGTACGTCAGCGCCAGCGGAAAGGGGCTGGACGCATGCGGATCCTCGGCACGGAACACCGGATACGCCCCGGTGGTGCCCTCGAGCCGACGGATGGGACCCGGGAGGTCTGGTTGCGGCGCGATGTCGATCGGGCCGTGCAGCACCAGGCAGCCAGCGCAGAACCGGGTGTTCCGGTTTGTCGCGTGCTTGCGCGCATAGAGGTCGAGCCGGTCGTGGTCGGGACGGCCGAAGACGAGGTCCACCGCGATGTCGCCCTCGACGGGACGCAGGCTTGTCGTGTAGCGGCCCTGAGGCGCCAGAGTGATGTCAACTCCGAGCCGCTCGGTCAGGCGGACCTCGTTGATCTTAGGCTGCAGTGCCAGCGGCAGCTCGGCTCGCCGCCGTGCCGTACGGCGACGCGCGGTCAGGTAGGCCCAGGCTGCGAGCAGGACGCCAGCCACGGCCAGCGCCAGCCCGGCCGGCGGGTTCAGCAGGACGATGATCAGGCCGGCCACCATCAGTCCAAGGCCGCCGGCTCCCAGCGCGAGCTGATATCTGGCGATGGCGTGGCCGCACTCCTGGCAGTGATATGAGGCATCGGTCCCAAGGCCCCGGCCGGCGCCCTCCCGGCCCAGCAGCCTCGCGGCCCAGCGCTGCATCGGTACGACGTGCGTCGCGCATCCGGGCCGCCAGCAGTGATGACATAGCGAGCGGATGTCCGGTGACCCGCACTCGTAGCATCTGACCCGCGGTACCTGGGGCTTGATCTCGGTAATCATCAGATCGTTCCCGTCAGCGCCTGGCTGGCAGCCGGTCGAACCGTTCCCGCAGCGCTACCCTCAGCGCGTTCATCTCCCGGACGACCGGTCGGCTGCTCCTGGCTAGCCGGCCGTAGGCGTAGATCCGCAGCTCACCACTGTCCAGTTCCGTCCGGTAGGTCATGCCGCCGGGAACGGTCCGCTGGCGCCGCGACTTGTGCTGCTTGCCCTCCACGTAGAGCACGAGCTGCAGCAGGTCCGGTCCTTCAGGGCGTTCGGCGTAGAGCCATCGTTTCTCCGGGCCCTGATCAGGCCACGGGTCGTCCGCTCTGAAGCCAAGGTTCTTGAGCGCCATCATGACGTCGTCGATGCGGGTCTCGGCCGGGATTACCTCGTCGAAGTGCAGCTGCTGGTGCGGCGACAAGGTACGTCGGGCGAAGGCGTCGTCCAGGGTAAGCTCGAACTTGGTGCTGACCAAACTCTGCCGCGCCACCTGCGGTTGCCCGCGCAGTGTCCCGGTTGCGTCGTACAAGCGGGCGTCCAGCCCCGACAGCAGTCGGTTGACAGTGACCTTGACCTGTCCACTAAGGCTTGTTTCTTGGTACAACTCGCCCGGCTGGGGGATCACCAGGATCATCTGCGGGCTGGCGAACGTGAGCAGGTCACCTGCTCCTGGATCGGCTTCGGGCTCCATTGTGATGTCCGACCACTCCAGGCCCTCCCGCCTGGGGTTGTAGCGAATCGGGTGGTTCATCACGCCCACTTTCAGCCTCAGAGCACGCAAGGACGTATGCGTGGGCCAGCTGATGAAGACCTGACGTACCTTTGCTCGCGCCGCCGTAGCCTGCTCGCGCGGGATAACCAGGCGTACGGTCATGTGCAGTCGTAGCTCGGGCAGGAAGCCGACCTGCCGCATGATCTGCAGTCGCTTGCGGTCGAAATCGCGGTCCACGTCTATGGGTGAGAACCCAGCGTCGTCCGGATCACGAAGCCACGCGTCGACGTCGACCGGGTCGACCTTGAAGTGGTGGGTATCGGGCACATAGTTATGGGAAATGATGCAGGCACTGCGGTCGGCGACCAGCGGATCGGGCTCGCCGGGATCGGCCAGATCCAAGATCCGGACCTTGATCGGCACGGAGCCGTGTGTCGGTCCCTCGTCCAGCAGGCCGTCCAGATTGGCGTGCTCGAAACCGGTAAGCACCAAGTGTCCGATCATGGCTTCGGCCGGGGGACGACGGGCATGGCCGATGTCTCGGCGAGCCTGTCGGCTGAAGTACTGGTCTCCGTCATAGGGCAGGACGAGCTTGATTCGACCTTTTGGCGCCTTCTCCTGGTACCTGGCGGCGTTCTCCGATATTTCCTGTCTATAGAAGTACAGCTCCCTGATCTGCGCGCGTTTCACCCGGGCGCGTGCCAGCAGAGCTTCCCCGGGATCGGCCTTGCGCAGCGGGCCGGAGACACGCATGACCCCAAGCCCTAGCAGGCGCCGGACGCGAGCCCACAGGTCGCTGAGCCTCCAGCGTCTGCTTGGGGAAACCTCCGGGCCAGACCCGTCTGGCTTAGGCGGCCTGGTTGGCCTCCACAAGTTCCGGCGCCGGTCGGGACCCCGAGCGCCACCCGCCCCACTAACCCCGCCTGCCGACTCTGCCATCGCCTTCCCCTTGCAGAACTTCCGGGGGTCAAACGAACACTTTCATTCTCGTCAATCAGGCAACAATGTCTATATCCTGCGATTGATACCCAACTGACTGCAAGTTCATGACAGTGAACTATTTCGCCGCGAACTCACGGCCGCGAAAGATCATCCGGCTAAGACTTCGCAGCGCCGGAATCGTATGCTCCGAGCGCAGGCGTCGACCTGAGGATGTACGGGAGGACGACGTGGCCGAAATCTTCGTTGCCCTGGAGATGCCCATAGAACTCGGCCGTTCGGTGGTCTCATCGCCGACAGTACGGTCCTCTGTGGATAACTGCCCGTATGCTCGGATCGTGTCGCGAGCGGCCTTGCAGGACAGCGAGGGTGCTCACCGAGACTTCGGTGCCGCGTCGCTGTTGTTGCTGGGCACGCCGTCCGCCGTGGCGGCGGTCACGGGGTTGTTCGCCGTAATCCGTACCATGATCAAAGAGGCCCACAGAACGATCCGCGATCGCCAGGACCAACAGTACGACTTGCAAAGGCTCGTACTCGTACTGGGAGCCAGGCGTGAGGAGATCGACCTAGCCAGGGATCTTAAGGAAATCGAGGCGCGCCTGGACGCGCTCCAACATCAGGCGACTGAGGAAGTGCCACCGTGAACCTGGTCAGCTGATGTGGAAGGCCCGCCGACTTTGGCCGTTGAACATGCGCAAGTGTTCCTGGCCACCATCGACGCCTATCATGCGGGTCAAGCCGAGGATGCCGCACTGCTTTGCCAGCAGGTCCTCAGTGGCGGCTCTTACAGTATCTTCCTGATACAGCGTTTCGCGGAGCCAGTGCAGGGATTCGATCGCCCACTGCCCGCGGACGAGCCCGGCCGGGTGGCGGGGCCGACACGGGTGTCGTCGAGGCTGGTGACGCCGAGCGCGGCGACGTCGGACATGGGCGTGCCGTGGCGGTGACGTGCCGCTCGATCAGCAGAACCTGGCTGAGGTGCGGGAACGGCAGGTCCTCGGGCGCGGGCATGACCTAGATGGTGCGCGCCGCGTAAGTCTGCTTCAGCACGGCACTGCCCTCGTAGAGGCCGGTGTCGTTATAGATACGCTCGCTTTGGCCTAGTTCAGCAAGAAACCCGCGCACCTTTGACCGCGCAGCGTCAATATCCTCTAGTTCCACCACATATGCCCCCTGGCCCCATACGCTCTAGCGGGACGTTACGAACCAAGATCGGCGCCCATCCTGCTCCCAGAATCGACATTGGAAGCTGAATCAGGTCGCAGCGTGCAGGCAGTCAAGCCATTGAACTGGTAAAACTCGGGTGGAGCTGAGGGGATTTGAACCCCTGACCCCCTCGATGCGAACGAGATTCCTAGCGTCGGCCGATGTGTATAGTCGTGTCTGGATGCCTGGTAAAGCTAAGGAATCGAACGCCCTAATAGGCTCTACGTGTCCTGGTGTCGGCCGACGATGGCTCCCCACTTGGCTCCCACGAGTGACGAGCACTGTGGCCGACCTCCCAGATAATTCAGCCAACCGCCTGCGGGTGCAGCGACAACTGGCGTCACGCTGAGTGATGAAGGAAGTCAGAGAGAACGCGCGCGGAGCCGCCGTTCGGTACGCGTGACAGCTCGTCGCTGGTCACCAGCTAGGGCACGCCGACTAGGTCGATCTGTGCGCTAACGTCATCCGGATCCGCCGACGTGAGTGAGTGTGCGCCTCGTGCCAGGTTGCTCAGATCGCGCGAACCTCGGCGAGTCGCCTGACTGCGAACTGGTCGGTCCCGCTGGGCTCCCAGCAGACGGCGGCTTCCCATGCGGCCCGGGCTTGCGCGGCGATGTCATACGCGTCGGTGCCGAGACCGGCGGCGTTGTGCGGCAGCGCCAGGTCGAGGTCGGGGACGTCGACGTGCGACTCATCCCAGTCGATCATCGCGACGCGATCCGCGGTCATGCGGATGTTGCCCGGGTTGGGGTCGCCGTGGACGACGCACGTCGTGCGACCGGTGAGTCGCGCCCACGCTGCTCGGCATCGAGCCACACCGCCGGGCGGCATCGCGCCGAGGTTGACCCTGGTCCCGGTCTCGGCATGCAGGAGGTCGGTCGACGATCGCCAGCCCGGGCGCTGTGGCCAGCCCTGTGTCAGCCGATGCAGCTGGCGGAGTGTGCCGGCGACGCGACGCCAGTCGGCTTCGGTCTCGGGCGGTCCGCCCTCCACGTAGGTCATCACCACCAGACCGTCGGCAAAGTGCCGGCCGTCCGCGGTCGGGATCGGCACCGGCACCGGCATCCCTTCACGGTGGAGATGTCGCAACAGGTCGGTCTCCCATGCAAGATCAGCGTCGCTGCGCTGGCCGAGACGACCGACCGCGAGGTGCCCGTTGACACGCACGCTCCGCACCCCGTTGACGCCAGCTCCGCCAGCGAGCCGTTCGCCGCGAACGACGTCGTCACCCCACTGCTCGAGTGCCTCCCATCCCACCGGCCACATCTTCGCAGAGGAAGGGTGGCGCTCGAGTGGACCTACCACCTCGGCCCGGTCAATATCGCCCGCGGCCCGGCGCCCGTGGACCTGTTCCCCGGCACCCCTACCCGCCATGTCGGCGAACTCACCCATCTGCGCTAACCCGCCGGCGGACGACGGTGGCAGCCGCCACCGAGGGGCCCTGGCCGGTGCATCAGGCCCGGCGGGGCGAGCGCAGGTTCTGGACGCCGTGCTGGCGGAATGGGTGGTCGACGAGGGCTACCCGGCCGTGTCGACGCCGTCTGGCGCAGGCTCACCGGCTCGGCCGGCTGCGGTGCCCGGTGTCCAGGCTGGTGACCAGCAAGGTAACATCTCAGCGCTTCTCGCTGCTTCCGGCCACTGCCCACGGTCTTGTGCCCGAAATGTGCCCTGGGCTGGCGCGCTCTGGCACGGGGTGCGGCAGATGCAGGCATCCTCCGGGCTGATCCCAGCTCACGGCTCCGGGGCGGTTGGTCACTAGAACGCTTCGCTCTGCCTAGCACGCCGCAAGACGGTGCTTGGTCCGGGGAGATCTGCACACAATTTACAGAGGTTCTCCATCACATCTCCACCTGTGCTTGTTCGTCTGCTGGGTGGCGTGGGCCGCGGATGAATGTCCTTCTGCGACCTGCCGATGCGCGAGTGGGGGACCTCAGTCTGTCATCTCATTCGTGCACCACGTCCGTGGACGTGACTGCCGTCGTGGATTAGTCGGTCGATCGGCACCAGGTTCTAGCTAGCGGTCGCTAACAAGGAGGGGATCAGATGACCGGAGCGGGGAAGGTCGCGGCTCGAATGGGGCGAAAGGCCCTGATGTGGCTGCCAGCAGTGGTTTTGGTTGCCGGTACCGGCGTGCTGTTGCCGCTGGGCACTTCAGCGGCGGACGCGTCGCCGATGCACGCGCGCAGCACCCTTACTGTGGCCACCACAGGCTCCGATAGCGGCAACTGCCGGTCGAGGCCCTGCAAGACGCTCGGTTACGCCCTCACCCAGGCCGGCCCGAACAAGACCATCGTGATCGGCCCGGGCACCTACCCCGAGTCTGGCAACGCCAACGTCGTCAACGCGGGCCTTTCGGGCCTCAGTATCAGATCCATCGGGTCGGCGGCCCGCACGGTCATCGACGCCACGGGCAACGCCAACGGCGTCCTCATCGAGGCGAGCGGGGTGTCGGTCACCGGGCTCACCGTGGAGAACGCCAACCTGGAGGGCATTTTGGCCGAGCCTCCGCTGAGCTCTTGGCCTAAGGGACCAGCCTCAGCTCCGGCCAATATTTCGCATGTGACGATCGCTGGCAATGTCGTCGTCCACAACGACCGGGCCTTCAACACGAGCCTCCCGCCGGACTCGGCCTGCCCTAGTTCGCTTACCGACGCCGACGACTGCGGCGAGGGCCTCCACCTGCTCGGGGTCAGCTGGTCCAAGGTGATCGGCAACAACGTGTCCCACAACGTAGGGGGCATTCTCGTGAGCGACGGCGGTTTCGGGATCTCAGTCGGCCCCGCAGCGCACAACCTGATCGCCTTCAACCATTCCTCGGACAATTTGTTCGACTGCGGGATCACTCTGCCTGGGCACGACCCCCGCGCGGTGGCCACGAGCGGTCCGGACGCCGGCCGGCCTCAGCCCAACCTGGCCGGGGTGTATGACAACCGGGTCATCGGCAATATCTCGACGGGTAACGGCGCCGCCGGACTGCTCGACGCTGCGCCCTACCCGGGAGCCGCCTCGTACGAGAATCTCTTTGCCGGCAACAGCGCGAGCGGCAACGGGAACGCCGGCTTCGTCCTCCACAGCCATGCGCCTCTGCAAGATG
>Ga0210386_10002977_pt1 | contig 14277 bp, 10 predicted proteins | sample IncBWH32OmetaG_FD_160091 | JGI IMG/M metagenome (GOLD analysis project Ga0210386, IMG submission 160091) | Forest soil microbial communities from Barre Woods Harvard Forest LTER site, Petersham, Massachusetts, United States - Inc-BW-H-32-O ... | reverse complement strand
GCGAAGTACTTGACCATGTCGTTGCGTTCGAATTCGCCGTGCACCAGGACGTCGAGGCCGACCTCCTCCTGCCAGCGCACGGCGTCCTCGATCCAGCCGGCGATCGCCTGGTCGTAGGCCGTTACGGTGATTGCGCCGCGCGCGCGCGCGGCCCGCGCGCGACGGACTTCGGCTGTCTGCGGGAAGGAGCCGATGGTGGTGGTGGGGAAGGCGGGTAGCGAAAGGCGCGCGCGCTGCTGGTTCCGGCGCGCTGGAAAGGGGCTGGCGCGACGTTCCATCCCCGGTGTGATCGCGGCCAGGCGTGTGGCAACCTCGGCACGGTGGACCTGCGCGTCTGCCCGACGTGCATCGCGGGCCCGGTCGCTGCGGGCGAGCGCGGCGGCGACGGCCTCATCGCCTTCATCGAGGCCACGCGCGAGCAACGCCACCTCGTTCAGCTTCTGCGCGGCGAAGGCCAGCCATTGCGCGATGCGCGGGTCCAGCGCGGCTTCCTGCGACAGGTCGATCGGGACGTGCAGCAGGCTGCAGGATGGCGCGAGCATGAGCTGACGTGTGCCACGGCGGTCTGCGACGCGGCGCAGCAACGCCAGGGTGGCACGCAGATCGTTGCGCCACACGTTGCGGCCATCGATGACCCCGAGCGACAGGTATTGCTCGGGGCGAGCGGCGTCCAGCACCGCATCCAACTGCGCGGCGCCACGCACGAGATCGAGATGCAGGCCGGTGACCGGCAGGCGCAGCGCCGTGGCGAGATTATCGCCGAGAGAGCCGAAATAACTCGCCAGCAGAATGTCCGGCGCCGGGCCGCGCGCGAGTGTGGCGTAAGCGCGCTGCAACGCGGCGCGCGCCGTGTCGGGCAGATCGAGCACCAGCACGGGTTCGTCGATCTGCACCCAGGGCACGCCGGCCCCGGCGAGCTGGCGCAGGATCTCGGCATAGACCGGCAGGAGGTCGTCGAGCAGGGTCAGCGAATCGCTGCCGTCGGTGGTCTTGCTGAGCAACAGGAAGGTGATCGGGCCAATCAGGACAGGACGGGTCCGCAACGACAACGCCTGGGCCTCTCGCACATACAGCAACGGCTTGTTCTGGGTCAGGCTGAAGGCTTGGCCAGGCGATAGCCGTGGCACCAGATAGTGATAGTTGGTGTCGAACCACTTGGTCAGCTCAAGCGCCGGTTGGCTCGTAGTGCCGCGCGCCAGCGCGAACTGCGTGGCGAGCGAGACAGGGCCACCCGTCCAACCATAGCCGGGCGGGATTGCGCCGAGCATGCAAGCCGTATCCAACATCAGGTCGTACAGCGCGAAATCGCCGGTGGGTACATGACTGATGCCAAGGCCCACCTGCATCTGCCAGTGCATGGCGCGCAGGCGCGCAGCCTCGGCGTGTAGCGTCGCCTCGTCTGCGGTGCCGGCCCAGAACTGTTCGAGGACTGTTTTTAACTCGCGGCGGCGGCCGATTCGGGGAAAGCCGAGATTACTGGTGATGGTCATGCGCGGCCTCCGAGGTGCGCGAGGAAAGGCTGAACGCGGGGACGCGCGTCCAGGCCACGGCGCAAGGCGCCGATCGTACGGACCATGGGTCTCTCCTGCCCCCGGTGCACCCCGCCCGGCGACGGTTGAAGCGCGACGACGGCAGGTCTCCTGGCTCGCGGTGAACGGATGCGCGGCGACACGCCGCTCACCCATCAATGTCGGCCCAACCTTCCCAAACCCCGATGAGGTTCAGTGGCTCAGCCCACGCTATTGCATGGACTGGATGGGCCGACACCGCACCGCTGACAGTTGCGGGGGCAGCCACCGACTTGCCCCCGGACCCTTGGTCCAGCCGGGACGCACGGTGTTCCCTTTTCACCCGCTCGCGCGGGACCGTCGACGCGGGGAGTCATGACGCGCGGTTGTGGCGCTGGCAAGGGGGCGACCCATCGGGTGGACGTCCGGGCAAGCGATCCGATGCGGAATGACCGGAAAGATAACAGACGCGCGTTATATGCCTTCTGCAGAGAACGTCATTCTTCTCCTAACTCTCCCACTTGCCAACCGCGCCATTTTCTTCTCTTTCCGCATGCCGAAATCAATGGGAGGTCATGGTGTCGTTCAGTCTGTCTCGCCGTGCGCTGGGTGGTGCTGCGCTCGCGACCCTTGTTGCCGCGCGGCGCGCCCGCGCGGCAACGCCCGCCGAGATCACCATCGACTGGGCGACCTACAACCCGGTCAGCCTGGTGCTGAAGCAGCAGGGCCTGCTGGAGCAGGAGTTCGCCGCGGACAAGATCGGCATCCGCTGGGTGCAGTCGCTCGGATCGAACAAGGCGCTGGAGTTCCTCAACGCCGGCTCGATCGACGTCGGGTCCACCGCCGGCGCTGCCGCGCTGATCGGCAAGATCAACGGCAACCCGATCAAGGCGGTCTATGTCTACTCGAGGCCGGAATGGACGGCGCTCGTCACCCTGCCGAACAGCCCGATCCACAAGGTTGCCGACCTCAACGGGCAGCGTGTCGCGGTGACGCGCGGCACCGACCCGGACATCTTCCTGGTGCGCGCGCTGGCCACGGTCGGGATGACCGAACGCGATGTGAAGCTGGTGTTGCTGCAGCATCCGGACGGCCGCACCGCGCTGGAGCGCGGCGACGTGGCCGCCTGGGCTGGGTTGGATCCGATGATGGCGGCGGCGGAAATCGAAAGCGGCGCGCGCCTGTTCTATCGCAATCCGGCCGCCAACACCTGGGGCGTGCTGAACGTGCGCGAGGCCTTCGCGACCGCGAATCCAGAGCTGGTGCGCCGGGTGCTCGCGACCTACGAGCGCGCGCGGCGCTGGTCGGTGGCAAACCCGGCGGCGCTGAAGGCACTGATGGTTGCGGCGATGAAGCTGCCCGATGCCGTGGTGGCCCGGCAGCTCGAACGCAACGATCTGTCCAGCGGGGCGATCGGGGAGACCCAGGCGCGGACCATCATCCAGGCTGGCAAGGCGTTGCAGCAGGCGGGCGTGTTGCCGGCGGATGCCGATGTCGTTGCAGTGACCAACACGCTGATCGACCCGTCCTATGCGCGCGCGATCGGCGCATGAAGCGACAGCGCGGCCGACGAAGCACGCGAGATGAGCCCGACGTGGAGGCCGGGCAGACCCGATGACTTGGCGCTCAGCGCGCGGATGGCTGACCGCGCTGGCGATTCCGATCGCACTGGCGGTGGCGTGGGAGCTGGCGGTGCGCACGGGTGTGGCGCCGGGCCGGCTGATGCCGCCGCCGTCGCGGCTGTTGCGCAATGCGATCGCGCTTGCCGCGTCGGGAGAACTGCGGACCGACATCACCGCCACCATGATGCGCGTCGCGATCGGTTTCGCGACCGGTGCGATTGCCGGCACACTGCTTGGCATGCTGACCGGTGCCAGCGACACCGCGCGGCGCCTGCTGGATCCATCCGTGCAGGCGCTGCGCGCCGTCCCGTCGATCGCCTGGGTGCCGATCTTCATCCTGTGGTTCGGCATCTTCGAAACCTCGAAGCTGGCGCTGATCGCGCTCGGCGTGTTCTTTCCGGTCTATCTGGGCGTGCTGTCGGCCATCCAGGGTGTGGACCGTAAGCTGGTGGAAGTCGGCCGCGTGTTCGGCCTGTCGCGCGCCGGCATCATGTTGCGCATCATCGGACCGGCGGTGCTGCCGGTCTGGATCGCCTCGCTGCGTAGCGGCCTGGGGTTGGGGTTCATGTTCGTGGTGGCCGCGGAGCTGATGGGTGCGTCCGAGGGGCTTGGCTACCTGCTGCTGGAGGGCCAGCAGATGGGCCAGGCCGATACGATCTTGGTGGCGATGATCATCTTCGCGCTCCTCGGCAAGCTGTCAGACGCGGTGCTGGTCGCGGTCACACGGCCGTTGGTACGCTGGCAGGATACGGTGCGGGAACGGTTGTGACCAGGCTGTCCATCAACGGGTTGAACAAGACCTACGCCGACGGTACCGAGGCGCTGCGCGACATCCATCTTACGACGCGCAGCGGCGAGATCGTTGCGATCCTGGGCGGTTCCGGCTGCGGCAAGACCACGCTGCTGCGCCTGACCGCGGGACTGGACCAGCCGAGTGAAGGTATCATCGCGGTGGATGGGCAGCCCATCGCCGGCGTGCATCCCGCGATCAGCGCGGTGTTCCAGGAACCGCGTCTACTGCCGTGGCTGACGGTGGCGGGCAACATTGCGTTCGGCGGCCGTCGCCTGCCCAAGCAAGAGCGTCGGCGCCGCGTCGCAGACCTGCTGGCGCGCATCGGTCTGGCGGGCTATGGCGGGCGCTGGCCGAAGGACCTGTCCGGCGGGCAGCAGCAGCGTGTGGCGATCGCCCGCGCGCTGATCGGCCATCCGGAGATCCTGCTGCTGGACGAACCATTCTCCGCGCTGGACGCGTTCACCCGTGCCAGCCTGCACGAGATGCTGCTGGCGCTGTGGCGCGATCTGCGGCCAACGATCTTGCTGGTCACGCACAGCGTGGAAGAAGCGATATCGTTGGCCGACCGCGTCGTGGTCATGCGGCCGCGCCCCGGACGCGTGCATGAGACACTGACAATCCGCCTGCCACGGCCACGCCAGGCGCTCACACCGGACTATGACACCGCGCGACGCGAGGTGCTGCGCGCGATCGACCGCTCGCTCGCGCCGGACGGAACCATCGGCGGGCTGGTCGGCGCCATGTCACCCTGGGTGTAGTCCGGGCCCGGGCGTTGCGCTCTCACCCGGAGCGCAGCGCGGTCCGACCTCCCGCGAGCGGGAGAGCTATCAGATGGGTCACCGCCCCGGCATGCGGTGGCGATGCGGTGCTCGACACTCCTCAGGCTGTCGCAGGTGGTCACATGCGCGCAAATCTTTGCGGCGGAGTTAAGGTCCAGGCACCCAGGATTTGCTTATGCGCCTCTAGCACCTGATCAACGGGAACTGCCCAGTGAACCGGGAACTCATAGTAGGTGTATCGATCATCCCCCAGCGGAAGCAGATCATGATTGGGGAATTGCAACGGATTATATAGGCCATACACAGGAAGGACGATCCTTTTCGCGTTGGATAACCACGCGGCCAACCACACGAAGGTGCTTATGCAAACGACAATGTTTTTTGCCCTGCGAACGGTCTGGAAGTCAGACAGCGGATCGCTCCCCGGCATGTAAATTGCCTCCGGAATCGCTTGATGGAGCGCGTCGACGTATGGATTACGCTCGAGCTGCCCGACGAAAACGGGGCGCAACCCGAGCCGCTCTGCCACATCACGGTAGAATGCGACCGGAAGCAATGTGTATCCACCGTGTCGTCCATCGAAAATCTCGCCACCCCGGATTGGACACACCAGATCGGTGTCAACAAACGTGTCACCCAAGGGAGCGGTTTGGGGCGTCGAGAAGACCTTTTGACAGAGGTCTCTGTCGGGAAAATTCTCCATGCGCTGACCATATCCGGTCCACTCGACGCGCGTGGTTAGCCCGGCATTCGCGAGATATTCGATGCGGTTCATATCGAGGTGTTGCTCAGCCTCAGCAGCGAGGATCGCGTCCCCGTCTCGCGCAGGCAGCGATGGATGGTCGACATTCCAGTAAGGCATCGCGAAGTTCGATAAAACCATGCCGGGAATTCGCTGTTTCAGCTTCAGCCCAGTCATGTATTTCACCATCAGGTTGCCGAAATGACCACCTGGCACATTATGGAAAACCAGAGGTTGTCGAGCCCGATACCCGCTCGGCTCCGGCGTACTAGGCCGCGGCAACTCACGAGGCGAATCAGCCAACGCGGTAGATACAGCATATGGCCATCCAACAGGCCATGCCTGGGGTGTAGAGGCCATGCCCGACGAAACCGTCGCTTTCAGCCGGTCATCGCGCACAGTCGACTTCAACGCCATGTGGTCGAACATGGCGAGTTCGTATTGCTCGTCCTCTCTTGTCGTTGTGGCCTTGCCCTTCCTGACCTTATCGATCCACTCCTGCCTCGACTTCGTGAAGTAATGATTGATGACGATGCCTGCGTGGCATCCGGCGTCGAGTATCGGAAGATTGGGGCACTCCTGCCGCCGCGTGTTGCACACGGCACCATGTACTTCAAACGTGTGGGGTGTTGCGCCGGGTCGCACCAGCGCCGCGTTCTTCGCCATAGTTTTGACGTGATAATTTCCCGGTTCGTCCTCGGGCGTTCGCCAAATGTAGCTCTCGATAACGGGGCGTTGGGGACGCTGATCGTGGCTGGAAGGCCCAAACATCAGCCACTGCAATAGGACCCCTGAAAACCCCTCATAGTCGCGAAGGGTGACGCGAATATTGCGCCCATCGAGGACGTGGATGAACTCATCAATGTCGATAAACGCGGTCCATTCGAAGTTGTCACGGAAGTGAACGATGTAATGCTGATAGGCTGTAAGTTGTCCCGGCTCGTCCAACCAGTCGATAATTGTGATTTTCTCACCGAACGCTGAATTGCCCACGAGCAACGCGCCGCCGTCATTACTCTTGTTGTCGTATAGAACGAAGTGTTCGAAGCCTAGCTTCGCATGGTAGGCGATCCACTCCAGAAGATATGGCGCCTCATTGCGGAAAATGGCGCAGATCGCGATTGGCTTCACCGCTGAAGCGACCGTCTCTGCTGACTTGGCCAACGCTGCAGCCGTCTCTGCCCGGGTCACTGGCAGATCGCACTTCGGTCGAGCGCAACCCTAATGGTCGTCAGGGCGACCGCAGACTCAATGCACACCTCCGGATCGAGCCCGGCATCGCGCAACGCCGAGACGACGGAGAAGGCACCTGCGCTTGGAGCTGGCGGCATTGCCGCCTGAAGCCCATGTTGTGGAGCGTCCAGCCGCTCCGACCGTCCGGGACGGAGACGGGCACCACGCGCAGCGCAGGCGGAATAGAGCGGCTTGGCGAACCAGCGGGTATTGCCATCCAGCGTGGGCACAATCGCGATGACCAGGTAGGGCATGGGCGATACGGCCGAAGAAATCGCGTCTCGCTGCCATTCGCGGAGGTGAGTCCACTCAGGGAGATGCGGGGTATGTGCTGACATGCCCAAAAGCTTATCCGTTGTTCGCGGCGAGGAAAACTTAGGAGTCGGATCCTGGAAAGTCGCACAACCTCAACTGCAGCGGTCTCGCCCGTGGTTGGGACAAGTACTTGTCCACCACGGGTGAACTGTGCGGGGCGTCTGGGTTTGACATGTTGGACCGATCCGACGCGCCGACTGCGCTATGGGGTGCTGGGGCAAGCGCATCGGCGGGAGGTGTGTTTGCAGCCCACCCGCAAGAGCGATCGATGTTGGTCGCGTGTAGAGCGCGGCAGACGCCGGCCATAGGCCAAACTCGCCCCCACCAGCCACTGCCGATTGATCAGGCCCCGTGCCGCCCACATCCAACGTGGCGCGCTTTCGCGCTGCTCCGCTGCTTCTGCATGACGCTCGCTCGCCACGCGAGGACCCTATTGATGCGGTTGCGTGCGATTGCCGACGCGACAAGCGCAGGGAACGTAGCCGCAGCCCGGCGCGGGTATCGGCGTGCTGGTTCCGTATCGCTATGCGGCGCCGGGGGTGGCCAGCTTTTCGACCTCCAGCAGCGCCACCGGGTATTTCGCCATCAATGGCGGTGGCACCGACATGGTCGGCTTCAACCGGAACAGCAGCGGGGATTTTGCCGATTTCGGGTAGCGTGGGAGCCTGATCGGCGAATTCAGTCCGACGGGTGACGTGCAGGCCGCGTTCGGCAGCCCGGGATTCATCCCGAGGTACACCACCGCGTCGCCCGAGCTCGAGATGATGGAGGCGGTCGGCGACGACGGGACTGTACCGGAACCAACGTCATTGGCCGTGCTGGATGGCGGTGCCGGACGTGGGGGCTGCGCGGCGACGGGCGCGGCGTCGGGTAGGATCGTAACAAAGTCTGCACGCCTGAATGTTTTGCTGCTCCGATGTCATTGCGCGGGCGGCGTGAGCCAAACCGTTTGACCTGCGCGTAGGCCGGCGGCCGGCCCGACCGTGTCCAGGCGGACGAAGAACGTGTTGAGGTCATGGTCCCCCGTCGCGCGCGCGGCACGCCAGACCGCAAACGCGCCCCAGTCTCGCAGTTCCACGACCTTGGCGGGAATCATCTGATTCGAGGCGTCACGGAGCGAAACAGACGCACCGATGGTCAAACCGCGCAGCCGGTCCTCGCGCAGGTCGAAGCCGAACCAGAGACCGCTATCGGGGATCATGGTCAGAACCGGCTCGCCCGGTACCACTGCTTCGCCAGGTTCGGCGACCAGTGTGGCGATAGTGCCTGATTGGGGTGCGCGCAACAGCATCTTAGCCGCGCCCGCCTCGATGACGTCCAGCGCCGCCTCCGCCGCGGCAACGGTGGCGTCAGCTAGCGCCTTTTCCTCGTCCGTGGGACCGCGCAGCGCCTCGGCATAATGTCCTTGCGCCACGGCGATGTCGGCGGCACTGCGCGCCTCGGCGGCCTTGGCGATGTCAAGCTCCTGTTGCGACGCATAGGAATGCGCGGCCAGCGTGGACTTTCGCACCAGCTCCTGCTGATCCTGCGTGTGCACCGCCTGCGCCTTTGCGATCTCGCGCTCCAGCGCCTGCACCTCTTCCGCGCGAACGCCGGCATAGATGCGGTCGCGGTCCGATCGTGCCTTGTCGAGCTGTGCGCGGGCGGCATCCACCGCGGCGAACAGCTCCGGATTGACGATCGCGGCCACCGGTTGCCCTTGGAGGACGGCCTTGCCGGGCATGACGAGGAAGCGAGCCATCCGGCCGCTCACTTCCGGCGCGATGCGGATTTCGGTCGTGCGCACCATGCCTGGGAAGGATCCGGTCGTATGGCTGCGTGCCGGCCACACATGCCAGACGATCGCTAGGCTGGTCGCCAGCACTGGCACCGCCGCGACAAGAAGCGCGCGCTTACGTTGCCATGCCAAGGCTCGGTCTCCTGATCTTGCGCACCTGCGCGATGGCCACGGCGAGTGCCAGATAGAGCAGCACCAGCGCCCATAGTCGCAGACAATCCGGGCGCAGCTCCGCCAGGCTGGCTCCCATCTGATTGACGCGCACAAAGGCGTCGATCGCGTTCACGCTGGGCAACAATTCGCGTAACTGCCTCAGGGATTCCGGCAGGGCCTCGGCCGGCCAGGAGACACCGACCAGGAAGAACTGCGGCAGGCTGCTTGCCAGCACCAGCAGTACCGCCGTTTCACGATGGCGGAAAACCAGCCCGAGCGCCTGCCCCAGGAAGCTCGTTGCAAGAATGAACGGGATCGTCAGCGCCACGGTCGCCCAGATGCTGCCCAGCGTCGAAAACCCATAGACGCGTGGCATGATGACGAAATAGAGCAGCATCCCCGGCACGTAGAGCGTCCAATGCGCCAGTGCCTGTCCCAGGATCGCCGACACGCGCATCTGGCGGCTCGTGCGTCCCTGGCGCTCGAACGCGGCCCCACCCAGGGTGGCCGCCCCCATCAGCAAGGTCTGATGCAGGATCAGCACGAAAGCGGCCGGCACGACGTAGCTGGAATATGATGCGGTCGGATTGAACAGCGGTACCTGGACGAGCTCCGCGGGCTGCGCCAGATGCCGTGCGGCCTGCGCGACCGCCCCTTGCGTCCGCGCGCCGTGTGCGAGCGTGTCCACGGCATAGGCCTGGACCGCTTCGAGAATGCCCTGTAGCGACCGGTTGAACAGAATAAAGTAGGTCGAATCCGCGTAAATCGGCAGGCGCGCCGTGACGCCTTTCAGCGCGTTCTTCTCGGTGTCGGGTGGAATGCCCAGGATCGCGAACGCGCGTCGCGACAGGATGGCGTCTTCGGCTTCGCGGTAGCTCGACGCGCGCAATGCCACCGAAATATTGTCATGCGCCGACAACGTCTGCACCAGTCCGCGGCTCAGCTCGGTGTTGTCCTGGTCCACGACCGCGATCGGGATGTTGCGGACAAGCTGCCCAAGGTAGGGTTGCGGATAGAACACCGAGTACAGCACAGGCGCCAGGACAAACAGGCCGAACACACCGCGATCCCGCAGCACCCGTCCCCATTCCGCGACAAATGCGCCCGCCACGCCGGGCGCGGCTTGCGCTGTCGGTGGTTCGCTCTCTTCGGGGACTATCAGGCCGCCTCGCACCAGCGCGCGAAAACGCCACCAGACCAGCAGGGCGAGAACGGTTGTCAGGCCGCACAGTGCCGCGAACGGCGCGGCCGTGAAGTCCGGCGCGGCGCCACGCGAGGCCTGGTCGAACAGGATCTGGATATACCATCGCAGCGGCAGCAACGACCCCCACACGCGCGGGAAAGTCTGCATCGCAAGAACCGGAAACCCGACCCCGGCATAGCCGAACGCTGGCGAAACGATAATGCCGGTCAGGCTGAGCCCAACCGCCATGTTGCGCGCGAGCAATTGCATCAGGCAGCCGATCAACTGATAGGCGACAATCAGCAGGGTCGCGGAGATCGCCATCAGGATCGCGTCACCGCGGAAGCTCACGCCAAGCCAAACGTCCAGGATCCCGACCATCAGCACGAACATCAGCATCAGGACGACAAAGTAGGGCAGCAGCTTGCCCACCAAGGCCGTGGCAATGCTGTGGCCGGACAAATCCCACCACACCGGCAAGCTTCGCTGCCGGAATTCTGAACCGACCGCCAACCCGGCAGAAATCGCGATCACGACATGCAGCACTGTGGGCAGCACCGCGCGCAGCAGGAACTGCGCATAGTTCAGCGCGGGATTGGCGAGCACGTATTCCTCGGCAACCAGTCCGGGGCCTGGTTCATCCCGTGTGCCAACCGCATGGCTCAGTGCCGACGCCGCCGTGTTCGCGGCCTGTAGCGCGTCGCTCAGGCTCTTCTCCGCGTTGTTGCCTGGGGTGAAATACTGGGTATTCACGAACGAGACCGCGCGCGGCGCGCGTCCCGCAAGCAGATCCTTGCCGAAATCCGGCGGCAGGTAGACCGCGGCGATCGCGTGTCCGGACCGAATCGCGCTGGCCGCTGCGCCCAGATCGCTCGCCCGTTCCGCGATCGTAATGCCTGGCGACGATGCCAGGGTCTGCACGAACTGCTGCGAGGTCGGCGAGTTGTCCCCGTCGACCACGACGACGTCAAGCCCACGCACCACTGCGCGGCTGAAGGTAAGGCCGAGCAGTACGAAGGCGATGACTGGCACACCGAACAGCAGGAAGCGTGCCACGGGATCGCGCCGGATCCGGTGCATCTCGCGCGTGGCAACCGCCCGCAATCCAGGTTGAAGCGGCATCACGGGCGTCGCTGGCTCCAGTCGGCATAAACGCTCATCCCGGGTCGCAGGCCCTCGACCGGCTGCGCGGGATAGGCCCGCACCTGGAAGGTGCGCAGGTCGAAATCGCCGCTGGACCGTGTGGCACGCCAGCCGGTGTATTCGCCCTTCGCGCCGATGACGCGCACCACAAGCGGCATGACCCGATCGCCAAGCGCGGGCACCCGCACGTCGATCGTCGAGCCGACCTTGAGATCGCGCAGCAGGTCCTCCCGCAGGTCGAACTGCACCCACATGTCGTTGAGATCGACGAGGGTGATCAGCGGCACGCCGGGCAGCACGACTTCGCCGTCCTCGATCGGGATCCGGAAGACCTGGCTGTCGGCGGGTGCGATCACCACCATCTGGTCAACCAGCGACTTCAGTGTCTGGACGTCGGCGGTTGCGGTCTCGATCTTCGCCAGGGCGACGCCGAGGTCTTCGCGCGTGAAGCCCGACACGGCCTCGTTGTAGGAAAAGTGGGCCTGGTCGAGCGTGCGCTCGGCGAGTGTGAGCGCCGCCGCGTCCTTGTCGTACTGCGACTGCGGTGAATCGTGCGAGGCGACAAGCTGCCGCGTGCGGTCGAAGGTCTTCTGCGCCAGGACGAGGTCCGCGTTGGCGCGGTCCACTTCCGCTTTGCGCACGGCAATCGTCTCCGCGCGGAAGCCGGCACGCACGCGCGCCAGCTCGGCCTCGGCGACGCGCAGCGCCGCTTCACTCTCCCGCTCCTTTGCCAGCAGTTCGGGGTTGTCGATCCGGATCAGCGGTGCGCCCTGCGTGACGTTTTGCGATCGCACGACGGCGATGTCCGCGACCCGACCGTCGACACGTGCCGCCATATCGAAGGTGCGCGACTGCACCTCACCCTGGATGACCAGAGGCTCGGTCCGGCTGAGGTACCAGATCGAAAGGCCGATCATCGCGACGAACAGCACGGCGACAATGACGACCGCCGGCGCGGGGGCGCGCGAGCTTGTGGGGGCACTTGACGGCACGCTGGGTGTCCCTGCCGTTTCTTCCGCCATCAATACGATCCAATCCGACGAGCCGGGTGTTAGGACAGGAAATGTCCGATGGCTGCCCAGAGCGCCGCCGCGCTGGCAGCGATCGGCACGGTGGCATCATACAGCGCCTTGACCGTCTCGGCCGTGGTCTTGATCTTCGCCGGCGCGAAGTTCGCCAGAGGATTGAGACCTCCCCCGCTGGTGGAGGCCGGTTGCACGGCGGTCGCGTTGCCGGCCTGACGCCGCTTTCGCGTCTGCAGGTATTCCGCCACGCTGCTGCCGGCGAAGTGGCTCAGGGCGATCGTGGCGACGATGGCAATCAGATCGGCCGCGACGACCGGCACGATCTGCCGGCCGGCATGGAGCGCGTCGAGCAGGCCGATCGACAATGTCCCGAGGCATCCGAATGCCAGTGCGGCGAGCGCTTGCCCAGCGGTCCCGGCGTGCGCATTCGCCTCGAAACGGTAACCAAAGGGCAGTGCGACGGCGAGCGCGACCAGACGGAACACGGCCCGATTGTCGACTGGCAGGCTCGTCGCCATCCAATGGGCGGCGAGCAGTGCCACCACGCCGAGTGATATGTTGTCCGTCATGTGCGGCCATCTGAGGGTTGCGGTGGCGGGCGGGCGCGCGGCCGTGCGTCCAAGCGGGACCGCGTCCTCGGTCACGCTGGGCCGCAGGCCAAGCGCATCGCAATGGGCGGCAAACGCCTGCTCCAGAGCTGCAAGCCGTGCGTCGATCGCAGTGTTCTGGTCAGCGAGGGACTGCAAAGGCGTCAGATTGCTGCCGCAATGGCAACAGACCGTCGCACCCGGACGAACGTCCTCCCGGCAGAAGACGCAGGAACGCGTGACGCCCGGCGCTGTGACCGCCGGCTTGGGTGATGGGCCTAGCGTGTCCACCGCGTACCGTCGCTCCACCTGCCTGCTCGCCCAAGCATAGAGCGGCCGATCCGGGAGGCCATAGAACGATACCGGCGGTTCAGGGTCGTTTCGCGCTGGGCTGGCAGCGCAGGCCGTCGACGAAGACGTCAACCAGGCGCAGCACGCTCGCCTGCCAGCCAGGCTGGTCGTGCATGTAGCACATGCCCACCAGGGCCCGCAGAAGGTCCTCGGGGGTGATGTCAGCGCGGATCTCGCCCGCTGCGATCGCCCGGTCCAGCAGCGCCCCGACTGCCTTGGTCAAACGTTCGAAACTATAGGCGTACAGTGCTGAAGCGCCGTGCGCCGCGAGCTCTAGCGCGGCCAGCATGCCCTTCTTGGTGGCGACAAACGCAACATTGGACCGCAGCCAGCGGCGCAAGGCTTCGGCCGGCGCGGGGTCTGCCTTCAATTGCTCGGCCAGATCAACCAGGTGCTCGACCTCGCGGCGATAAACCGCCTCGAAGAGCGCCTCTCGGGTTGGGAAATGCCGGTACAGCGTGCCGATGCCCACGCCGGCCCGTCGGGCCACGGCCTCCAGGCTCGCGTCGGGGCCACCGGCGCCGAACACGGCTTTCGCTGCCTCCAGCACGCGTTCGTGATTGCGGACCGCGTCGGCGCGCGGCTTGCGCGCGGCTTCGCTCGCATGATCTCCCGTATCGATAGTCACGGTACGCGGGCCTCTTGAAAAGCGGAGGGTCCCTCCGAATATAGGCTGCGTTGGCACGCCCCCCCAGGGACGCTGCCGATCAAACTTCCGCCCGCCGCGAAGCGACGGCGATTCGGCGTCTCAGGGGCGCGCACGTTCGGTGATGGAACCGATCGGAGGATGGCATGGGTCTGTCGATTTCGTTGACCGTAAACGGTGTGGCGCGGGCTGTCAGCTTGGACGATCCGCGGGTCACGCTGCTCGATCTTCTGCGCGAGCGGCTTGACCTGACCGGCACCAAGAAGGGCTGCGACCGCGGACAATGCGGTGCATGCACAATCCTGCTCGATGGGCGGCGGATCAATTCGTGTCTGGCGCTCGCGATCAGTCATGACGGCGCGGATATTCTCACGATCGAGGGTGTGGCGCGAGGCGACGCGCTGCATCCCGTGCAGGCGG
>Ga0210386_10002975_pt1 | contig 14286 bp, 8 predicted proteins | sample IncBWH32OmetaG_FD_160091 | JGI IMG/M metagenome (GOLD analysis project Ga0210386, IMG submission 160091) | Forest soil microbial communities from Barre Woods Harvard Forest LTER site, Petersham, Massachusetts, United States - Inc-BW-H-32-O ... | reverse complement strand
ATGGCTGGCGCCTACTCAAAGCGACACCCGTTGCGGGTTTGCGAGTCGACCAAATCACGGGAGATTTCGCTGAGCAATTGAAATTTCCAGGCTCGGCCGGGAATGCCAATTGCGCTTTGAGGACGTTGCGACGAATGCTGCACAACGCAGAGGAGTGGAAGGTGATCGGCCACGCTCCGAAAATCAAAATGATGAAATCGCGATTTGACTCATTGACTCGGCAGAAGGCAACTGGAGCACATGGTTGAGTTTCGTGAGCCTCCGGTAGACAATGACCGCGTGAATCCGCACAAGCACCGGTTCGCCGATTACCTGCGGCCCAAAACACTTGCGATGTTGTTGCTCGGGTTTTCTTCAGGCCTTCCCTTTCTCCTGCTCGGCAATACGTTCGGCTACTGGCTGCGCGATGAACACACCTCCCTGACGGCGATCGGTTTTCTTTCCTGGGTGGGCATTGCCTATTCGCTGAAGTTTCTGTGGGCGCCCTTAATAGATCGCGTCGATTTGCCGTTGTTTAAGCGGCTTGGGCATCGGCGCGGATGGATGATGTTCTCGCAAATTCTCGTCGGGCTGGCGCTGTTCGCGATGGGTGGAACTGTTCGCGCGGGGCTACCGCTGAGCGTCGCTCCTCAACCGCGAATATCTTAGTCAGGAATGGCGTTCCAAACTCAGACGGTTCTGACAAGCTGAAAGACATGACTATTTACCGAAGGGGGAAGATTGCCTTTAAAGAAGTTCCTTGTTGGCGATAAATCCAGGGTTCACTCATTTGACCCTAATTGGTCGGGAAGGCTCAGAATGAAGAATAAAGACTTCTTTGGGATAGCCGTTGCTGAGAAAAAGTGGGTAAACGAGGCAGGCGTTGAAGAATTTCTAAAGGATATGCCAAAACCGCTGGAGGCGTGGAGCGAAGCGTGTCGCAGCATTTTGATCAGAGTATCCAACACTTCGGCAGGCATATTTTGGTCTGATTTACCACGTTAAACCTGTGGAGGCGGGTAAGCTGTCTAATTGATAGGTGATTTGACGTTTGCTCGTTGCGGTCACACTCGCAGCATTAATCGGAGTGCAGTGCCCGGGTGATCTTGCTGAAGAGGCTTGTATGCTCCGGCGTATAGCTCGCGTATGAACCTGCTGGTCTACGCCAGTCCTGACGAGTTGCGGCGTAGCATAGCCACGCGCCGGGGCGGGGGATTGTTCGACGAGCCTAACGATGCTCGGGCACTTTTCCGCGTTCCCGCCAGCCCTCAACGATCAAATAGAGCACGGGAATGAAAAACAGATTCAGCACAGTTGCCATAATCATGCCACCGAACACGGTCGTTCCCACTGAATGGCGCCCATTCTCACCCGCTCCAGTGGCGATTACCAGCGGGACAACACCAAGGATGAAGGCGAGCGAGGTCATCAGGATTGGCCGCAAGCGGATCGTCGCCGCTTGCAACGTCGACTCCATCAGCGGCAAACCGGTCTCCCGCAGTTGTTCGGAGAACTCGACGATCAGAATCGCATTCTTGCTCGCCAGTCCGACCAACATCACCAGCCCGACCTGGCAGTAAACGTCGTCCTGCAGCCCGCGCAACCACTGCGCGCCCAAGGCCCCCAGCACTGCCATCGGCACTGCCAGCAACACGATAAAAGGCAGCACGAAGCTCTCATATTGCGCCGACAACGTCAGGTACACGACCAGCGTTCCGAGTCCGAACAAAATCAGCGAGGTTCCTCCGGCCTCCAATTCCTCCATGGATAGCCCCGTCCAACTGTACGAAAATCCGCGCGGCATTTTCGAAGCCAGTTGCTCCATGGCGGCAATCGCTTGACCCGAACTGTATCCCGGAGCCGGCGAGCCGTCGATTTCCGCCGACCGAAACAGGTTGTAGTGGCTGATCACCTGCGGTGTTGCAGTCTGGGAAATGCTGATCAGGCTATCGAGCGGCACCATGGCACCACTATCCGATCTCGCGTAAAACTGCCGCATGTCTTGTGCGGTCGAGCGGAACTCTTTGTCCGCCTGCACATAAACGCGATAAGAGCGGTTGTTGAAATCGAAGTCATTTACATACGATGAGCCCACGTATACACCCAGCGTATCGGTGATCTGGGAGAGCGCTACGTGCAGGCTCTTGGCTTTCTCGCGGTCGATCGTCACGACGTACTGCGGATCGTTGGCGGTAAACTGCGTGAACAGCTGGCTCAAATCTTTGCGCTGACTGGCCTGCTGCATAAGCCCTTGCACTGCGCTTGCTAACTCTTCCAGCCGGTGCGCGCCCTGGTCCTGCACCACAAACTGAAATCCGCCAAATTGCCCGAGCCCCTGCACCGCGGGCGGAAGGGTCGCGAAAACAACAGCGCCGGAAACTCCAAACAGCTTCATGCGCACGCGATTCACTACCGCCGTGGCACTATGCTGGTCGCCCCGGCGTTGCGAATACGGCCGGAGCGTCACGAAAATAATCCCCTGGTTCGCCGCCGCACCCGCAAAGCTGAATCCTGCTACTGAGAAAACTCCCTCGACCTCGGGTTCCCCCTGCAGGATTTGAGAAGCCTGTTTTCCAACGGCTCTGGTGTATTCCAGCGAGGCGCCAGGTGGCGCTTGAATGATAACCATGAAATACCCTTGGTCGTCGTCGGGAACGAATCCCGTCGGTACATGCGTAAACGCAAAATAGGTCAGGCCCAGCGCCGCGAGAAAGAGAACCGCCATCACCCCTTTGTAGTCCAGCACATGATGCAGCACACGGCGGTACCCGCGCGTGAGCAGTGCGATGCCGTCTTCGAACTTTCGCAGCCACCACCACTTTTGCCCATGAGGATGCGCCAGAAAGATGGCCGCCAGCGCCGGCGCCAGGGTGAGCGCGTTGAAAGCGGAAATCGTGATGGAAAATGCGATGGTGAGCGCAAATTGTCGAAACAGGATGCCCGTGGTTCCGGGAAAGAATGCTACCGGCACAAACACCGCAACCAGCACCAGCGAGGTGGCAATCACAGCGCCGGTAATCTCGGCGGTGGCAGCCGCCGACGCTTTGTGGGAGTCGTGCTCGCCCCCGGCAATATGGCGTTCGATGTTTTCAATCACCACGATCGCGTCGTCCACCACCAGCCCCGTGGCAAGCGTGATACCGAATAGCGTCAGAGTGTTGATCGAGAAGCCGAGCAACTTCACGAAAGCGAAGGTGCCGATGAGCGAAACGGGAGTGGCGATGAAGTGAATCATCGTGGTCCGCCAGTCGCCGAGAAAGATGAAGATCACCGCGATGACCAGCAGGATTGCCAAGCCCACCGTGAAAATCACGTCGTGGATCGACGCGCTCACCGCCTCCGTGGTGTCGAATGCCACCTTGTAGTGCATTCCAGGAGGGAAATTCTTCGAAAGCCGCTCCAGTTCCGCAAATGCCTGCTGGTGAACTTGCAGCGCATTCGCCGTCGAGAGCTGCGCAACTCCAAATCCGGTCGCCTCTTGCCCGTTGAAGAGCAAGTCCGAGGCGTAACTTTCGGCTCCCAGTTCCGCGCGCCCCACGTCGCGCAAGCGCACCAGAGTTCCGTCGGCGTTTGTCTTCAAAATGATGTTGTCGAACTGCGCCGCCTCGCTCAAACGTCCGACGGCCCGCACGCTGATTTGATAATCTTGCCCGGGAATGGCCGGCTGCTGTCCAATTTCTCCCGCTCCGATCTCCACGTTCTGCTCTGAAAGAGCATTCACCACGTCGGAAGCCGTGAGCCCGCGGCCTGCCATGCGCGTCGGATCCAGCCACAGCCGCATGGAATACTTTCCTTCGCCGAAGATCTGCACATCGGCGACTCCCGGAATACGTTTGAGCGCGTCTCGCACATACACGTCGAGATAGTTGCTCATGAAGAGCGGCGAATACTGGTTGTTGTCGGAGGTAACGGCGGCTCCGAAAACAAAATTCTCTGAAGTCTTCTGCGTGGTGATGCCGATGGCTTTCACCGCTGCCGGAAGCCTTCCCTGCGCCGTGTTCACACGGTTCTGGATGTCGACCGCAGCCAGGTCGGGATCGCGCGTGATGTCAAACGTAACCAGGATCTGACTGGTCCCGTCATTCCCGCTGCTCGAAGTCATGTACTTCATGCCTTCCGCGCCGTTGATCTGCTGCTCCAGCGGAATCGTGACCGCACTCTCGACCGTCTGCGCGCTCGCACCGATGTAGCTACTGGTCACCGAAACCTGCGGAGGCGCAAGGTTAGGAAACTGGGCGATTGGCAACGTAGGCAGCACGGCCACTCCCGCCAGGATGATCAGCAACGCGCAAACGCTCGCAAAAACGGGGCGCCGTATGAAGAAGTTAGAGAACATGAACTCGAGACCTTAGATTCTGACGACCAGGACCGCAGGCGACGGGACGGCTATTTTTTTCTTCGATAGATTTGAGGCCAGTGAAGGTAAGACTGCAAAAATCACCGGCGAACGATGAATCCATGGTTTGTTCTGCGTCTTGCGAATCCCCCGCGGTTTTCATTTGATAGTGGATTCCGCTAACCCGTCGGCGTCACCGGCATTCCATCTACCAAAAGCTGCGTGCCAGACACAATCACCTTATCGCCCGGCTTGACCCCTTCGAGCACTTCCAGGTTGTTGCCCACGGTTTGTCCGACTTTGATGGGCTTTTGCCGCGCAACATATCCGCCCTTCTCCGGCTCAGCGATGAACGCAAAATACTGTCCGGCCAGGCGCGAGACCGACAGGATCGGCACCTCAGGATTCTGGTGTGTTCCAAAAATCACCTGTGCTCGCACAAACTGCGCCTGCCGCAACGCATCGTTGCCATTGGCGATCCGGGCCTTCACCAGCACTGTCTGCGTGGAGTTATCGACCTGCGGCGAAATGAAGCTCACCCGAGACTCGGCCAACACCTTGCCGTCGGGGTTGACCACATTGACCGGCATGCCCATCCGGAGCTGTGCTGAATGTTCCACCGGAACATACACGTAAACTTCCAGACTTCCCGGCTGGTCGACCGTGGTCAGTTGCGTGGTGGTCGTCACGCGGTCGCCCACTCGTACCGGAATATCTCCCACAATTCCACTTCGTGGAGCGACGACTCTGTAGTAATGAAGCTGCACTTCCTGCTCCCGCACTTGTGCGTCGAGCGAGTTCATCTGCGCCTGTGCGGTATCCAGAGCACTTTTTGCCTGGTCCAGGTCCTGCTTGCTGACCACGCCCGCGCTATACAATCCTCGCGTGCGCTCATACTGCTGTTTCGCCCAGATGAGATTAGCTTGTTGCGCCGCCCGCGAACTCTCCTGACTCTTGACGGTAGCCTGCTGCTTCCGCGGATCAATCTCCATTAACGGCCTACCCGAGCTCACATGATCGCCGGAGTGCACAAAAATTTGTGTGATCTGACCCTCTACCTGCGGCATCACTACCGCTGAATCCCGCGATTTCAGCATCGCTACATATTCGCCGGCGTCATTGATCGCTACCGCGTGAGCCTCAAGCACTTTGACGGGCATGGACTGTGGACCGCCAGCCTGCGGGTTTCGTGAGGAATTCGTCGAGCATCCGATGGCTATCGCCCCCGCCATTAAAGCCGCGGCGAATAAGAGTCTTAACCCAAGATCTTGGGCCTGATTCGGCTTCAATTTGTTTTCCCTCTGCACTTTAAAGTAGGGAAGGTCGCCCTCCTCATGGACGCCTGCCCAAGTCATAAGCTCGTTTTGCAAGGAAGCTCGCTGTAAAGAACCTGGTATCTCCGGTGCATCGGTCAATAAAGAACAATACGTCCAGAGTCAAATTGTGACAACATCTCGGTGAAGTTTAGGGGTGGAGTAGATCGGAACAGAGTGTCTGACTGGGAGTGCCGAACAGAAAGGACGACTTCGTTTAGGGCGCGATTGGCTGTTAGCAAACAGCGCCCCCTACGGTTGCAATATCGCCATTGCACTCATTTTCACCAAAAAAGGCGGAAAAACAGCGCAAGCTTGTGCAATCGATGCATCACAAAATGCCGTCCTCGGCGCAGATTTACCTCCCGGAGATCCTTGAGGGGCGATCTTTGGGTTGATGGCCCCGACGATGGCTCATGAGTTTCGAAATAGCTCTATGAGGATCCAAAGGAGTATCCAGAGCGCCCACCAGGAAATAGGTGCTGGAAAAGCGATCCGATTTCCAGTACTTGGACCACCAAAGACATGCCGCCATCGCAGACTCCACACAGTCCTTCGATACAAACCGACCTCGTTTTGCTCGAGGAAGCGAACTAACATCGGGATGTCAGTTAACAGGTGACGGTACTTCGGCGGAAACCACTCACCGCTATTCTCTTTGCAGTCAAAGTAACTGCGGTATCGGTCCCAGGTCTCTCGCAGCACCACCTTGTCTCCCAGCAAAGCGCAGGCTTCTGCTCGGATATGAGCCAAGCATCGGGCGCAGTGGTCGTGCGGTAGGTCACGGAGTGCATCACCACAGGATGCGATCGTCTCCTTCAAGTCGGATGGCCACACTGTCGAAAGGCAGTTGACGTAGTTTGCCACCGTCCACATGCTGACGCCACGGCGTTTGCGCCAAGATGACAGAAGTTTCCGCACTGCGTTTCTGCGATTCAAGGAAGCCAATGCGCGGCCAGTTTCTGACCAGGTTGCGACGTCGCCCTCCACTTGTCCCTGGTGCTTCCTCCAATACCGTACGACCAGCCGATAGTGGCCTACACCGTTCAGTCGTTCGAAAGCTCTCGCACGATACTGGCCGTTAACCCAAGCGGTTTGGTCGGCCATGTTTAGCAGACTCATGAGTTCCTTGACCCCGTCATCCGGAAACCATGTAATCCATAGCGGTTGCGGAATGATTTTTGGGGTCCCTGCTCGCTCGAGAGCGTGAGAGCACAGAATCAAGAATGCATGAGGAGTCGGACGCCGCTGGCTTGCTAGCGCTTGACGTGCCACCTGATAAGCTTTGGCAGTGAGCTGAGCTCTCCCAAGCGACTGCCACGCATAGTCGGACGGCCATACGGTACTCTCGCCCTCTGCAAAGAAGATGCGTTGCATGGCAGCAATCGCCTCGTCCTCCCTTTCTTCTTCTCCGTAAACCTCGACCAAGCGGGCCAGATAGTACGGATTGTTCGCGTCCAGAGGGCGAAGTGAGTGCAGGACCGCTTGTGCTTCCAGAACTCGCTTTCCCTCGCGTAGCAAATCGTACCGATGGAGGTGTAGAGGGAGTTCCTCAGGAAAATCGCGGAGCAACTCGCTCCATTCCGCATTCAGCGCTTCGACGGGAAGCCCTGCTCTTTCCAGCACAGCCAGGCGTTGATGCCGAAATTGCGGGACCGCTCGAAGTTGTTCGGGAATTGCGCCGAGCAATTCACGAGCCTGGTCCCAGGCCTGGTCTTCGGCTATCCATTCCATCAGGAGATTCCACCCCCACTGGTACCACGGAAACTTTCCGACGGTGGAAGCCATTTCCTCGCGCGCCTCACGGTGTTTCCCTTCCTGTCGACGAATCCAGGCCAGTCGCCCATGTGCGGGAGATGGGTCGCACATCCCGGGCCGAATTCCTTCTATTACCTGTACACCATCGTCGTAGCGCCGTTGCTCCACAAGAAGCATCGATAGTAGGTCGGCGGCATCGAAGAACACGGAGTTGAGAGACAAGCTGCGTCTGTAGCACGCCTCAATTTCGCCCGGTGTCGCAAACAGCCGGAGCTGGTTGAGAGTTGTGCCCAGCAAGAACCACAAGTAAGCGCCACGCGGATACACCCGCACGCCTTCCCGTGCCACTTCTACTGCTGCATCCTGATCGCCGCACTCGATCAGCAGCCGGATGGCACGCGTTCGCCAGTTGACGTCTCGTGGCGCGCGTTCCAGAGTTTCGCAAACTATATTTTTAGCCAGATCAAAGCGGCCGTGGCGTATCAAAATCTGAATCAGAGCATCGGAGACCCGATAGTTCTGCGGGTCGCATACAGCAGCTTGCTCCAGCAACTTCTGCGCCCCGTCGCTTTGGCCGCGGAGTTCGTAGACCCACGCCAGTTGTATCCGTATTTCCGCGTTATCCGGGTGACGACGAATCATCTCCTGAAGGGCTTCTTCGGCTTCCTTGTGAAGTCCTAGCTTGCGGCAAGCATGCACCAGAGAGAAGCGCAGGCCAACGTGGTAGGGGAAATGGTCGACTGCAGGACACAATGCCGCGTAGGCGCGCTCCGCGTCGGAGCGGCCGTGGCCCTGTTCGAGCAGAAGATCGGCAAACGATTTTGAAATTTCGGGGTCGTCGGGCCGTAATCTTCTCCAGCGCTGTACGGACTCCTCGGCCTCGCTGAGCCCGAAACGTTGGGCGACAAGAGGCAGAGTGTTCTGGACGATAGCCAAGTGCCCAGGAGATCGCAACAGGATCGGTTCCACCGCCCGCCAAACTTCCCGGCGCTCCTCCGGATGGAATCCTGCCGAGCATTCCCAGAGTCGTTCGTAGGCGTAAGGGCTGGCTGGTTCGACCTCGATCGAGCCAATCCAGGAGGCGACGGCGTCTTTCCAGCGCCCACAAGCCTCATGCCATCGCGCGCGAACGCGGATTGTCCCGGGGTCTTCTGTTCCGGTGCGGTAACACTCTCGCAAGAAGGCCTCTATCCGCGCTTGCAATCTTCTGCGTTTCCGATCGTGTGCGGCTTCGAAGTCTTGAATACAACAAAGGGTCAGTTCGCGCCACGCCCGGCCGTCTTCGGCATTGCGTTTGACCCGCCGAAGAAGAAGGGAATATTTCTTGTGCCTGGGTTCTCCTGAGCGATCGAATTGCCGGTAATACAGTTCCTCCAGTTCATCGTGGCCAGGCTGGTCTGCTAACCATCGCGACGTTAGTTTCAGCGCCTCCAGGGGCCCATCGCGCTTCGCGATCAGATCAGCCAGAGCGTAGCGGGCTGGCATAGCGCGTGGTACTTCGCGAACCCATCCCTCAGCTTGTTCAACGGATTGCTGCAGATCACCGCGCAGGCGATAGAATTCCACGGCAGCTTCGCGAAAGACTGGCAGATTCCCGGTCCTTTCAAGAAGACCCAAGTTTGCCTCAGCCTCCTGCCACCGGCCCATGCGAGCGAGAAAAGGAACGACGAAGCCTAGCAGTTCCGGCGAACTGCTCTGTTGAGCAAGTGCTTCGGTGCAAGCCGAGACTGCTCGGTCGGGGCAACCCCACTCTTCCAGGCAGCGGATCCAGCTAACCCAAGTGCCCGCGGCGCGCGGTGCGCTGCCGAATTTTCTGACTCGTTTCTCGAGCCAGGAAAACGCCTCCTCCTCGCGATGGACCTGTGCCAGGGCATTGGCATAGCTAATGGCGTAATGTTCGCTGTCCGAGGCAAGGCAGGAAGCAATCCGAAGGGATAACAAAGACGCCTCTGTATCGCGCTCTTGCCATGCCAGATCCCCAAGCACGTGCCAGGCGCCCGCCGCTTGCGGCTGGCGCCGGATGAGTCCATTCAGCAGGGATCGGGCACTGTCCCGCGTCGCTTCGGAAAAACGCAGCAGGTCGGCATATTCTGAAACGTACCGGGCCGGAGGAAAGAACCAGTCCTGTTGCGACTGCACTCCTGGAAGGCTGCCCTGTTCGACTACTCCTGCCAGTGTGTCCCGCATCAGCGCAGTATTGCCCTTCACTCGGCACGCCGCGATCAGGCGGGAACGCAAGGAAGGGGAATTCGGGAACTCGTTCAGTAACTGTTGGAAGTCACGTAAGGCCTCACCGATGTGGCCGTCCTCGGCCGCCTGGATTGCGTGCAGCAGGCGAGTTCCCGGATGAGCTGGAAACCTCCTCTTCACATCATCGACGATCTTTCGGGCTGCGGCCGGTCCTTGTAGAATCAGAGTTTTCTGGTGCAACTGCCCCGCCGTCATGATGGCTCCATCGTCCTCTGGCAGGAGCTGATCGAGGAGAGCTTTCTTCTCGAGGGGAACAGCTGTCATTCCCTTGATTCCGAGGGGGTCGCGGTTCTTCGCAAAACTTTCCACCAGATATTCGGTCGTTCGGTAGGCCATAGGATCATGAACGATCAAGGTTCCCGCCCCTTCGTCCATGCCTACTACAGCGACCGCATGGGCGTTGTCGTCTCCCTCGAGGAGGAGTACGAAACCTATGCCACTCTTGATCAGTCGAGTGGCTGTATCCGGGGTCACGGGAAAGAACCGGACCGTAAACCTCTGTTTTTCCAGCCATTCGGCTGCAGCCCACTCGAATGTTCCTCCGAACGTAATCTCGGAGGCCATGCGATCCGGGTCGAGGTGTTGTCCGAGCGTAGCCATAGCGGAGGCAAGACTCGTGGGAAGACATGCTTCGTGCTTCTGGATTGTGCGAGTGAAGGGCAGACGGATACGGCGGCCCGATGGATTCTGGCGAAGATTGGCCAGGACTTTACGGTAAAAGGGAACCCGCGCCTCCTCTGCCCAATGTTCCATTTCGGCGTGATCGTCTGCTTGCTCCGCGATGTCGAGCCGGAATCGCGCAAAAAAGTTGCGGGGATTACGGTCGGCCAGGGGGGCCAAGGCGGGCAGACGTTCAGCGAGTCGGAGCGCGTCTCCAAGTGCAAGACAACGACCGTCACCATCAAGGCTTTCGGCCAGAGCGCACTTATACCAGCAAGCGAGTTGCACTATTTCGTAGGACTGACAATCCTCTGACGCCGCAGCCAGGCGATCGGCCGATTCCTTCACCCGCCCAAGATTGAGAAGGCTTGCCGATAGACTGCGGGCCGCATGGGGTGTACCTGGACTGATCTCCCATGCCAATTCGGCACATTGCAGGGCTTCGCCCCAGCGGTCTTCAAGTCCAAGGACGTCAGATTCACAACTCGTTATCCATTCATCCCGGCCATGCAAGCTGAGCGCTCGCCTGAGGCATTCGTGGGCATGGGTAAAATCGCGCAGCAATGCCCAGGTCACAGCATCAGATGCGAGCCACCAGGCAGGTATCTCCGGGACCCCAGCACAAATGGCCGGATTCTTTTCAAACTCCCGCAAATCCTCCAGCAGCCCCGATCTTCGCCGGCGAACATGCCTTGTGAAGTAGCGAACTCGAGGATTGCCCGGATCGCGCGCGTATGCCTCTCGAAACAGCCAGCGCGAAAGCCTCCATCCACCCAGTCGCGATGCTAGTCTGCCGCCAAGAATCAGTTCCTCAACCGAGAGGTGCTTAATCGGGGTTGATGGCTTCCAGTATTCCGAACTTCTGTGGTAGGCATCAAGGAAGCGATTGCTATCGTAGAGCTGCTGTATGTCAGCGAATGTAATCACGCCAGGTTATTGAAACATGGCTTTCAAGCTAGCTCAACGATGGACTTGCATCGCTAGCTGACGAGACCACCCCTAAGCATTCGGCTTAGTTCGGCGTGGTCCGACTGCGCTGATTAGGGATGTTATTCGCACGGCGCCAGACAGGGCTACCCGCTAAAGGCGAAAACAAAGCGACATGAGCTAACAGACCCCGAAGTGCCGAGCGCGATAGTGTCCTCGGCGCGCTTGAACTGCCGGACTTTTATGTCCATGGTACAGGGCCCTTCTTCGACTACGAGACGCACCGCGAAGCAAGAACTTTTGTCACGGACACTCTGGAATGGATTTCTCTGCCTCAGAACTGATCGAGGCAGGATGGGAGATCGGTGCCTGGCTCAGACGCGGAAGCTTCATGTCGGTCAGTTTGCGCGTTATCACATAAATTACAATCCTGGACTCCAAGGAACTGAAGAAGCTGCTTCCGGGTGCGCGTCAGGCTGCAGCGGGCTTCGTCGCACACCATTTCCAGTTCCGGGAATTGCCGGCCCGCTTGTTCGAGCATCCACCTCGCCTTGTGACGGATAAAATGCTTCAGGCTGCTCTTGCCCATTCTGCGAGCTGATTTGCGTCTTTGGGTAGCCCGCCTGGCGACACTGTGGTGGGCCATCGCATTGCAAGGACTTAACGCGCTCCGAACCATGCGCGCGAAACCTCCTATGCCTACGAGATGCTAGGCCCTTCAAATGGGCAGTGTCTCGCCGTGTGCTGCACAGAAATCCATTTCCATGTGGTGAATTCATCGAGTGCCGGCTATTCTGCAACTCGAGGGACCAGATAGCACGCGGTTCGGACGCGCGAGCAAGTTAGAAATGCTTGATCCAGCCGGGCTCGCGTACATGTTCCTCGTCAAGGCGGCGCAAGCGGGCGGCCATGATGCCGGGTCTGCCCAAATAACCAACCACTCGCCCGGAATTGCCGCTCTCCACGACCGGCAGGCGACCAATATCGTTGCGCAGCATCTTGGCGGAAGCCTCGTGTAAAGACTCGTTAGGATAGGTAACGATGACGTCGCGCGTCCCTGCATCGACCACGCTCATCGCGCCCGATGGGTCTTTGTCTAGTGCCCGGAGCACATCGCCGCGAGTGATCACCCCGACCAGCTTTCCTTCAGGGTCCAGAATGAACATGCCCTGGTGCTTACACACTGCCGGGTCGCGGCGTGCGATACGATCCGCCAATTCGCCCACAGTCATGTCGGGCGCTAGTCTGGGCACGTCCTGATCCATCGTTTCCGCTACCCTCATCTGGTGCATCACGTCGGCTTCATAATCCTGATGAATGTGAAGGCCACGCCGTGCCAGCTTTTCCGTCATGATAGAAGCCTTGGGCATCAGCAGCATGGCGACCCCGTCGGCAATCACGCAGACCAGCATGAGCGGCAGCACGGAGTTGTAGTCCCGGGTAATCTCGAACGCAAAAATAATGAATGCGAAGGTCGCTCGTGATGCTGCTCCGAAGACCGCCCCCATCGCAACCAAGGCAAACGCGCCGGGCGACAAATTTGCCGCCGGAAAGATCCGATCCATTCCAAGGGCGAATACCCCACCCAGGGCCGCACTCGACATGAACATGGGCGCCAGCAATCCGCCGGAGGTTCCCGATCCCAGAGAGATCACCAGGGCCACCGCTTTGGCGATCATGACCACGAGCAGCAGCTTCCAGGCCAGGTTTGCATTCAGAATGTCGCCGATCGTGTCATATCCCACACCCAACACACGGGGTACAAAATAGCCAATGATTCCAAGACCCAGCGCGCCAAGTGCCGGCCACCAGAGTTCGTCTACCGGCAACTTTTCAAACTGGTCTTCGGCCCAGTACAGCAGTTTGCTGAACCCCACGGCGGCGAACCCGCAGACCACGCCCAGGATCAGGTAGAAGGGCAGTGCATGCGGGATCCCAAAATCCATGGCGGTGACCTTGAACATCGGGCCTGCGCCCAGCATTTGAATGTGCACCGCGGTAGCCAGTGTGCTGGCAATAACGAGAGGAATAAACGACCGTGCCTTGAATTCAAACAAGAGCAGTTCGATGGCCAGGATGACGCCCGCGATCGGTGTGTTGAAAGTCGCGGACATGCCCGCCGCTGCGCCGCAGGCCAAGAGCACCTTGCGCTCCGAAGCGGTGGTATGAAAAAGCTGGCCGACGAGCGAACCGACTGCGCCACCGGTCTGAATGATCGGACCTTCCGCGCCGAAAGGGCCACCCGTGCCGATCGCGATCGCTGCGGAAATTGGCTTAAGGATCGCGACTCGTGGCTGAATGCAGCTCCGGTTCACCAGCACTGCCTCCATGGCCTCGGGAATGCCGTGTCCCTTGATCTTGGGCGTTCCATATTTGGCCATGAAGCCGACGATGATTCCGCCGACCACCGGGATCACGATCACCCACAGCCCCAGTTGGGTGTGGCGCGCGCTGATAAAGTCTGTGCTAAACCGGTGGTAGAAAGCGATATTTGTAAACAAGCCGATCAGCTTGTAGAGCAGAAAAGCAATCAGACCTGCCAGCAGCCCGATGCCAGCTGCTAGAAACGACACCAGGACCATGCGGAACTGCGCTGGCTCTCCGATTCTTACGTCTGCAACCTGTGCTCCGGTGGCACCAATCGTGAGGGGATGCGGACCTACATCGTTGTCGTTACCGTGTGGCGTGCTCTTCACTCTTGCTCCTTATTCTGTCGCCTGATCTCGTTGCGATTCTGTTGCTGATCCTGGTGGTTGCCATTGCGCGTCTTAGAGCAGCGATGAGGGCGGGCCCTTGTGTGCGAAGTTCGGCCCGGTGATAGAGTGAAAGCGTCCGCAGGATTCTCTCGCCTTTCGGAGTTAGAGTGAGCAACACCTCTCTCTGGTCCTTGCCTCCACGATGCCGTCGGACATAACCGCCTGCCGAAAGTCGATTGATCAGCTCGACGGCGCTGTGGTGCTTTATCTGTAGTCTCTCGGCTAGTTCCGCAACCCGCGGCCGTATGTTCCTGGGTAACCCCTTCAAGGTCAGCATCAACTGGTGCTGTTGCGGCTGTAGGCCGGT
>Ga0210386_10002973_pt1 | contig 14287 bp, 18 predicted proteins | sample IncBWH32OmetaG_FD_160091 | JGI IMG/M metagenome (GOLD analysis project Ga0210386, IMG submission 160091) | Forest soil microbial communities from Barre Woods Harvard Forest LTER site, Petersham, Massachusetts, United States - Inc-BW-H-32-O ... | reverse complement strand
AATCTGCACGCCCGGGTCGGCGTCGCGGTGCCCAACCTGCGGCATGTCGAGTATTTCCACGACCATCAGCGGATCGAGCGGATGTTCTTCGACGGGGCCCTGGACCCCGACGGCGGGATCTTGACCCCCGATGCGGACCAGCCGGGGCTCGGTTTGACCCTCCGGGAATCCGACGCCGAGCGCTACCGCCGCGGCTGACGGCCGTCATCGGCCTCGGGCTACGACTGACCCTCCGGCCCCTGGCACCACGTGAGTCCGGGAATGGTGAAGGGCCGGTCCACCTTGCGGGTGGCCGTGGCCATGCAGATCTGCTATCTCCGGAAAGATCGGCAGGAAAGCCACCCGCGTGATGTGCTGTGAGCCCGCGATGATGATATTGAGCGTGACCCGAACACACGTGGCACCTAAGACCCGGACATGTGGCGGCCAAAATTACCGTTCGGCAAATTTCAGATGTACGGAGATCAAAGGCAATGCGGGCGGAGGGCGTGAGCGCAGCAGGACCGGTCTCTAGTTCCGAACCCATTCCCCTAAACCAGCGTTAGGGAGCGACATGCACCACGAACTCCAGACTCTGGCCGATCCCGATGCCGTAGCCCGGGCCGGCGCGGCATTCGTGGCCGAGCGCGCCCGCGCCGCGGTCGCGGCCAGCGGCAGCTTCCACTTCGCGGTCAGCGGCGGGCATACGCCCTGGGCCATGTTCGCCGAGCTGGCCTCGCAGACGGTCCCGTGGGAGGCGATCGTCATCTACCAGGTGGACGAGCGCGTGGCTCCGCCTGATGACCCCGACCGGAACCTGACCCACCTCACCAAGGCGCTGGGCTCGGCCCCGGCGCAGGTGCGGCCCATGCCGGTCAACGAGAGCGATCTGGTGGCCGCGGCCGTCAGCTACGCCGCCTTGCTGCCCGAGCACTTTGATCTCGTCCACCTGGGTCTTGGCCCCGACGGGCACACCGCGTCGCTTGTCCCGGGCGATCCGGTCCTGTCGGTCACCGATCGCCTGGTCGCCCTCACCCAGCCGTACCAGGGGCGGGTGCGGATGACGCTGACCTACCCGGCGCTGGCGCGGGCCCGGCAGATCCTCTGGCTGGTCACCGGCGAGGACAAGAAGGAGCCGCTGGCCAGGCTCCTGGCCGGCGATACCACGATCCCGGCGGGCCGCGTCGAGGCCGCCGCCTCCCTGGTGATGGCCGACCGTGCGGCGACCTGAGGACCCGATCGCGGGCCAGCCAGGCGGGACGCGGGGCATCGAGCGGGAGAAGCAGGTCGCCGCGGAGGCGGCCGCGGAGCTGGTCGAGAACGGCATGACGGTCGGGCTGGGCACCGGCTCGACCGTGGCGTACCTGCTCCCGGCCCTGGCCCGCCGATCGCTCGACATCCTGTGCGCCGCCACGTCGCCGCGCACCGAGCACGCCGCGCGCGAACTGGGCCTGCGGATCGAGGACGTCGCGAGCATCGACCGGTTCGACCTCACCATCGACGGCGCGGACCAGGTCGCCCCGGACGGCTGGCTGGTCAAGGGCGGCGGCGGCGCGCACACCCGGGAGAAGATCATCGCCGGGGCCGCGGACCGGTTCGTCGTGATCGTCGACTCGACCAAGCCGGTCCCGGCCCTGCACGGCCCGGTCCCGCTCGAGCTGCTGTCCTTCGGGCTGCGCGCCACGATGCGCCGGGTCGCCCCGGCCTCGCTGCGTGACGTTCCGCTCAGCCCGGACGGCGGCGTGATCGCGGACTATCACGGGCCGGTGGACGACCCGGCGGCGCTGGCCGTCCGGCTGTCCGGCACGCCCGGGGTCGTCCAGCACGGCCTGTTCCCGCCGGAGATGGTAAGCACGGTCCTGGTCGGCCGGGGCGAGTCAGTCGACCGGACCGACTTCGAGCATTCGTGGTCTAGCTCCTGACCTCACCGGACCAAACCGCCGGACCAAACTGGAGGCAACATGGCCCCGCCCATTCGGCTGTTCCTCGCCGACGTCGACGGCACGCTGGTAACCCAGGACAAAGTCCTCACCGATCGGGCCGTCGCCGCGGTCGCGAAGCTGAGGCAGGCCGGGATACTCTTCGCCATCACCAGCGGCCGCCCGCCCCGCGGCATGTCCATGCTCATCGAGCCGCTCCAGATCACCACGCCGATCGCGGCCTTCAACGGCGGCGTGTACGTCCGTCCCGACATGTCGGTGATCGAGCAGCAGACCATCCCCGACGACCTGACGCCCACCGTGATCGAGCTGCTCGGCACCCAGGGACTGGACGTGTGGATCTACCGGGGCGCGGACTGGTTCATCCGGGATCCGAAGGCACCGCACGTGGCCCGCGAGACCTGGACGGTCAAGTTCGACCCGACGGTGACCGGCAGTTTCGCCTCAGTGTCGAGCGGAGTAGCCAAGGTCACCGGGGTGAGCGACGACTACGACGCGGTCCAGAAGGGTGTGGACGCGGTACGCGAGCGCTTGGGCGACCACGTGTCGGCGGCTCGGTCTCAGCCGTACTACTGCGATGTCACCAATCCCGACGCCAACAAGGGCGCCGTGGCCAAATATCTCTCCCGGACCTACCAGATCCCCCCCGAACAGATCGCCACGATCGGCGACCAGCCCAACGACGTGCTCATGTTTGCCCACTCCGGGCTCAGCATCGCCATGGGCAACGCGAGCCACGAGGTCCAGCGAGCCGCCCGGCGCGTCACCACGTCCAACGAGGACGAGGGCTTCGCCAACGCGGTAGAGCGGTTCATCTTGTCCTGAACCTCACCAGTGGCGTCGACGCAGAGTCGGCTCGCCTCAGCCGGTAACGCTGTCCGCGACCGAGATCCGGCCGGCGGCGGCGAAGGCCGCCTCGGTCAGCGCGTCGGTCAGGGCGGCCCGGCGCCCGGCCCGGCTGACCGCGGCCAGTAGCAGCATCGACGCGCCATGCACGGCATCGACCTGCCCGCCGATCGCGAGCACCGCCGGCTCCGGCGCCGCCGCGGTCAGCGCGGCCTGGACCAGGTGCCGGATCCCGAGCACCTGCGCCACCCGGCACGACCGCCGGCTGGGCAGCTGCCCGGTGGCCAGCCAGATCACCGGGCCGGGCACCAAGACCAGCGCCGCCCCGTAGGTAGCGCGGACCTTCTGGAGCCCGCGCACCGTGGCCGTCACCGGCGGCGTCCCCGCCGCCCCGCGGCGAACGCGCCGAACGCCCCGGCGACCGCCGCCCCGGCCACCAACCCGGACGACACCCGGGCATGCTGGGCGATCCACAGCTGCGGGCTGCGGTCATGGGCCTTGTCGTCGAAGATCCCGTGCGGGCCGTGATCGTGCCCGTTGCTCTCGTCGACCGGGTGGAGCAGGTTGTCGGGGCGGTCGGCCGCGACCTTCTGCTCGGTCTGCTGGGAGCGGTAGCCGGTCCGGGCCAGGTACCGGTCCAGGGCGGCCGGGGCCACCCGGTTGGCGAGGAGGGTGGCCGCGGTGCTCGCCCCCACCCAGTACTGCCTGCGGCCCGGATGGTCGGCGGCGAACAACACTCCCCGCGCCGCGACCTCGGGCTGGTAGATCGGCGGCACCGGCTGCGGGTGGTTGGGCAGCCGGGACCGGACCCAGGAGAACTGCGGCGTGTTGACGGCCGGCATCTGCACCACCGTCACCCGCACGCCCGACCTCTCGTGCAGCAGCTCGCATCGCAGCGAGGAGGTGAATCCGTTGATGGCGTGCTTGGCGCCGCAGTAGGCGGACTGCAGCGGGATGCTGCGCTCGCCGAGCGCCGATCCGACCTGCACGATGGTGCCCCGGCCGCGGGGGCGCATCAGGGCCAGCGCCGCCATCGTCCCGTGCACGAACCCGAGGTAGCTCACCTCGGTCACCCGGCGGAACTCCTCGGCGGTGATCTCGCTGAAGGGGGCGAACACCGAGGTGAACGCCACGTTGACCCACACGTCGATCGGCCCGAAGTGCTCCTCGGCCTTCCGCGCGGCCGCGGTGACCTGCTCGTAGTCGGCCACGTCGGCGCTGATGGCCAGGGCCTGGCCGCCGGCCTCCTGCACGTCGCGCGCCGCGCCGTCCAGGCCGGCCTGACCGCGAGCGATCAGGGCGACGTTCGCCCCGCGCTGCCCGAACAGGCGCGCGGTGGCCCGCCCGATTCCCGCGCTCGCTCCGGTCACCACCACGGTCTGGGTTTCCATGCCGCTAAAGCCTTCCTGTTAACGAAGAAGGTTCCCGGCTGCCCCGCAGCAAGCTGGCTAAACACGAGGGCCTGGCGTTTCGGCCGGGCGCTGCCGGACAGGAGCACGTCCATGACCGGATCGTTCCGCCCGCACGTCCTGCGTGAGTACTCGCTGATCGCCGACGGGGAGCGCGGCGCCCTGATCGGCCCCGACGGGGCGATCTCGTGGCTGTGCGCGCCGCGGTGGGACAGCCCGGCGGTCTTCAGCGGATTGTTCGGTGGCCGCGGCACCTACGCGGTCACGCCCGCCGATCCCTGGTACGTCTGGGGCGGCTACTACGAGACCGGGACCCTGATCTGGCGGAGCCGCTGGGTGGGCTCGTCGCGGACCGAGTCGCGAACCGAATGCCGGGAGGCCCTGGCCATGCCGGCCGATCCGCATCGCGCCGTGATCCTGCGGCGCATCGTGGCCGTCGACGGGCCGGCCCGGGTGAACGTGATCCTCGATGTCCGCGCCGGGTTCGGGCGCAGCCCGATGACGGACCTGTCCCGGGCCGGCGGGTACTGGACCGGCCGCAGCGGCCGCCTGCGGTTCCGCTGGTCGGGCGCGGCCCGCGCGCGGCCCGGCGACGGCGGGCTCGCTTTCACCGTGACCCTCCCCGCCGGGGGCCATCACGACCTCGTCCTCGAGCTTTCCGGCCGGCCGCTCAACAGCGAGCCGCCCGACCCGGACCGCACCTGGGCCGCTACCGAGGAAGCCTGGTCCGCCGTGGTGCCCGCGTGCGACGACCTCACCGCGGCGCGTGACGCCCGCCACGCCTACGCCGTCCTGCGCGGGCTGACGGCGGGCAGCGGCGCGATGGTCGCGGCCGCCACCACGTCGCTTCCCGAGCACCTGGAGGGCGGCCGGAACTACGACTACCGGTACGCCTGGATCCGCGACCAGTGCTACGCGGGCCTGGCCGTCGCGGCGCACGGCCCGCACCCGCTCCTGGAGGGCACCGTCCGTTTCGTCACCGAACGCCTCCTCGCCGACGGCCCCGGTCTCATGCCGGCCTACACGGTGACGGGCGAGCCCCTTCCCGGCGAACGCGCGCTGCGGCTGCCCGGGTACCCGGGCGGGACGGCTCGGGCCGGCAACCGGGTGACCGGTCAGTTCCAGCTGGACGGGCTGGGCGAGGCGCTGGAGCTGTTCGCCGCGGCCGCCCGCCTGGACCTGCTGGCCGAGGAGAACTGGCAGGCGGCGGCGATCGCGGCCGAGGCGATCGAGAAGCGCTGGACCGAGCCCGACGCGGGCATCTGGGAACTCGAGGACCGGCACTGGACGCATTCCCGGCTCGCGTGCGTATCCGGCCTGCGCTCCCTGGCCGTCGCCGCCGCGAACGGCCCGCCGGGTGGTCCCGGGCACCGCCAGGGGGCCCGGTGGAGCGCGCTGGCCGACACGCTGCTGGCCAGCCTCGGCGACGCGGTCCATCCGACCGGCCGCTGGCAGCGCTCGCCCGACGACGGCCGCGTGGACGCCGCCCTGCTGCTGCCGGTGATCCGCGGCACCCTGCCCGCGGACGACCCGCGAAACCGCGCGACCGTCCGCGCCGTCCAGGAGGAGCTCACCGAAGACGGGTACGTCTACCGGTTCCGCCACGACGCCCGGCCGCTGCACAAGAGCGAGGGCGCGTTCCTGCTGTGCGGGTTCTGGATGGCGCAGGTCGCCCAGGCCTGCGGGGACACCACCGCGGCGGCCCGCTGGTTCGAGCGCAACCGCGCGGCCTGCGGCCCGGCGGGCCTGTACACCGAGGAGTACGACGTCCGGCAGCGCCAGTCGCGGGGCAACCTGCCCCAGGCCTTCGTGCACGCCGGGATGCTGGAGTGCGCCGTCCGCCTGTCCGCCGCCCCGGGACCGTGACCGCGAACAGGCCCTCGGCCTTCGCCTCACTCCGCCCGGCGTCCGCGCGTAGCCGCCCGCACGCACCACGGTCCGTTCGGAAAAAGATTAAAAAGATCAAAATTTGTCCGAACGGTCCGTGGTGCTACGGTCTGGGCCAGGAGGTGGCGCAGTGCGGGAGATCAGCTTCCCGGTCGAGGTGGTCGAGGGCGTGCCGGTCGTGACCGCACCCGAGGAGATCGACCTCGCCAACGCCGCCGGGCTGCAGGCGGCGCTGGTCGAGGCGGCCCGGTCCGAGTTGGCTGAGCCCGGCCGCGCCCTGGTCGTGGTCGACATGTCCCGGACCCGGTTCTGCGATTCGGCCGGGCTGAACGCCCTGGTCGCCGCGGCCCGGCAGGCGCGCGCCCACGGGGGTGAGGTGCGGCTGGTCGTCGTCGGCGAGGCCGTCGCCCGCATTGTCGCGCTCACCGGCGTGGACCGCGTCATCCCGGTTTACGCGGGCCTGGAGGACGCTCTCATGTAGGCCGGCCATGGACGGCTGACGGCCCGCAGCACGCCTGGGGGGGTTAGGCGCGCCGCGGGCCGCGTCTGCCGGGGCGCCGCTTGGCGCCAGATCCAGGCAGACACCAGCGCGCACTCATGCGCACTTCTGCCTGGCATCCCCATGGGATTGAGAACGCGAGCCAGGCGCGCAGGAGCCGCAGGCTGGTTCGTCAACCGCAGCTAAAGGATAGCGCCCGGACACCCAGGTCGTCCAGATTCAAAAGCCGCCTTGCGGGCGGGAGCGGCCACGGTCGGCTCAGCCATCGGCCGGCACTGCCCAGCCCAGGCTGCCGGACCGGCGCGCCAGGCTGCCGAGCCCAGGGGAGGGACGCGGGCGCGCCGGCGGGATCGGGGCAGCAGCGGGTCTTTGCATGAGGGCCTCTTGGAGGCTGCCAAACCGGGGGATGAAACGGTCCAGGCTGGTCAAGGTGAAGACGCGGAACACGGCGCCGCCCGCGGGCATGACCAGCCGCAGCTCGCCGCCTTCATCCAGGGCCCGCTTGTGCGCCCGGGCCAGGACGCTGAGCCCGGCCGAATCGCAGAACTTGGTATCGGTCATGTCCACCACGACCGTGGTATGCCCCTGAGCGGCCGCTTCGAGCAGGACCAGTTGGAGCTGGTCCGCGGTCGTGAGGTCGATCTCGGCCGGGGGCGTTACCACGGGCACGCCAGCGATCATCTCGACTAGATAGCTGACGTCGGGCATTGGGTACCCACCTCCCGCACGGGACACGTACTGCCCGGGAACCAGGTTGGTCTGCGCGGGGGGCGAGCGAGGCAGACGGCAGCCCGGAACACCGGATCGGCTGGCTCGGCAACCGTGATGTAAGGTTACTGCTCACAGAGACGGCCGTCTAGCCCTTGAAGAGGTTCTGGCGAGTCATGTAGATCTTATGAAGAGTAATTGACAGTGATCTGCGTACCGCGCCTGCGGTGACGGGAGTGTCGCGCATGACTAAGTCCTCTGTAACCTCGGACGAAGCATCCCTGGTGCTAGGATTCCAGCCAAGTCCGACGCTGTCCCGAAGCGGATCTGAAGAGGGGATGAGGGCCATTCGGTCCCCCGGGGATCTCTTCACTGCTTGGTCGCGCTGTATCACTTCGATGATGAGAAGCTGTAAATGAGCCAGTCCGATGCGCCAGCGGCTGGGGAGCGCCCGGTCTACAGCATCAGCGCGGTGGCCAGGATGCTGGATATCCCGGTGGCTACGCTGCGGACCTGGGAAGACAGGTACGAGCAGGTGGTACCCGCCCGCAATGCCAGCGGCCACCGGCTGTACACCCGGCACCAGGTGGAGCAGCTGAGGTTCGTCCGTGCGCAGATGAGAGAGGGCGCCGGCGTGGCCGACGCGTACCGCGTGCTGGCCGAGCGGATCGAGACCGGAGAGCCGCTGGACGCCGCGACGCCGCGCCCCGCGCCCCGGCTGCTGATCCAGCTGGCGGAGTGCGATCCTTACGCCGCGGAGTTCCAGGAGTATTTCCTCAAGACCGAGGGGTTCGAGGTCGAGGTGACGCTGTCCGAGACCGCCGCGAAGGACGCGTTCGCCGCGGTTGCTCCCGCGGTGGTGATCATCGAGGTGCTCATCTCCGGCGGCGCCGGGCTGGAGTTGTGCCGTTTGTTCCGCGAGCAGGGCGGGACGGCGATCGTGGTGGTGTCGGCGGTGGAAGCCATGGACGCGGCGATCGAGGCGGGCGCCGACGCGTACTTGCGCAAGCCCATCGATCCCCTGCAGCTGGTATCCACGGTCCGGGATCTGCTCCGGTCCAGTGCCTTGCTCGCCGACAGGAGCAGCTGATGAACGACGCCCGCCTGCGCAGCGGGCACCAGCCGCTCGATGAGGTCCTGGGCGGCGGCCTTCCGGGCAACGGGATCAGCATCATCATGGGGCTGCCGGGCAGCGGCAAGACGATCATCGCCCAGCAGTACACCTTTCACAACGCCCACCCGGACCGGCCCGTGGTGTATTTCTCCACCCTGTCCGAGCCGCTGGAGAAGATCGTCCGCTTCGGCCAGACCCTGGATTTCTTCGATGCCGCCGCGGTCGGCAAGTCGGTGTTCTATGAGGACCTGGGCCAGGTGGCCGGCCGAGCCGGGCTCGCCGGGGTGGGCGATCACGTCGCCGCGGTGCTCAAGGACCGGCGCCCCGGGCTGGTGGTCATCGACAGCTTCAAGGCCCTGCGCGTGCTGGCCGACGGTGACGCGGGATTCCGCCAGTTCCTGCATCAGCTGGCCGGCCGCCTGAGCGCCTTCCCCACCGCATCGCTGTGGATCGGCGAGTACGAGTCCGGCGAAGTGGCGACCTCGCCCGAATTCGCCGTGGCCGATGCGATCGTGGAACTGGCCGCCGTTCCGCTCGGCCAGCGGGAACACCGGTTCCTGCACGTCCGCAAGCTACGCGGCAGCGGCTTCCTGTCCGGCCAGCACGGCTACCGGCTCACCACCCAGGGCCTGCGCCTGTTCCCCCGGCTGGCCGACATCCCCGCCGCGGGCGGCTATCCGCTCGGCGATGACCGGATCACCACCGGCATCACCGCGCTGGACACGATGCTGGGCGGCGGGGTGTGGCCTGGTTCGGCCACGATGATCGCGGGACCCTCCGGCTCGGGCAAGACGATGATGGGGCTGCACTTCATCTACGGCGGAGCCCAGCGCGGTGAGCCCGGCGTCATCGCCACCTTGCAGGAAAACCCCACCCAGCTGACCAGGATGCTCGGCGGCCTGGGCTGGCCGCTCACCCACCCGGCGGTCGAGGTCATGTACCGCTCGCCGGTGGACATCCACATCGACGAATGGGTGCATGACCTGCTGCACGCCGTCGAAGGCGCCCAGGCGCGCCGGGTGGTCATCGACAGCCTGATGGATCTGCAGATGGCCGCCGTGGACGACACCCGCTTCCGCGAGTTCATGTACTCCCTGGCCCAGCGGTTCTCCCGGGAAGGCATCAGCCTGCTGATCACCTACGAGACACCCGACCTGTTCAGCGCCGGCGGGCAGTCACAATTCGTGGTCTCCCACCTGGCCGACAACGCGATCGTGCTCAACTACCACCGCGACCACCGCGTCATGAGCCGCTCCCTGGCCATCGCCAAGACCAGGGCCAGCAACCACGATCCGGTCATGCGCCAGTTCAGCATCGGCCCCGCCGGCATCAGGCTCGAAGACCCCGCCAGCCCCGGGGACGATCTGAAGCACGGAGCTGGATAGCCGGGCACGGCATCACCCGGCGGATCGACGGCCGGGTCAACGCGAGGCCGCGGCACGGGAGCCGGACGAGGCCTGAGTGGGATCCAGGAACACGTGCGGGACCAGCGGCAGCCGGTCGGCCAGCCGCCGGTCGACGTCGTCGGCGACGTCCTCGGCCCGGTCGGCGCTAATATCGTCGCTGAACGCCACCCGGGCGGCCACGATCAGATGATCCGGACCGATGTGCATGGTGCGCAGGTCCAGGAGCGCGTCCACGCCCGGGGCACCCTCGATCTCGTCCCGGATCAGCTCCAGCTCCTTCGGGTCGGCCGCGCGCCCGATGAGGAAGTCCCGGCTGTCCAGGCCGAGCTTGACCGCCACCACCACGAGCAGGGCGCCGATGGCGATGGAGGCCCCGCCGTCCCAGACCGGTGATCCCGTGACCTGCCGCAGGGCCAACCCCAGCGCGGCCAGAGCGAGTCCCGCCAGCGCGGCACTGTCTTCGAACAGGGCCGCCTTGACCGTGGTGTCGGGGCTGGCGCGCACGTGGTCGAGGACCTCCTTGTCGCCGCGGCGGGCCTCGCCCCGGAGCTGGACCAGCACCCGGGCCAGGGAGGTGCCCTCGGCCAGGGCGGAGACGCCCAGGACCACGTAGGCGAGGAGCGGGTCGTCGCTGTGCCCATGCCGGAGCGCGAGCACGCCCTCGAAGATGGAGAACCCGGCTCCGGCGACGAAGATGCCGAACGCGGCCAGCAGCGACCAGAAGTACCGTTCCTGGCCGTGACCGAACGGGTGACGCTGGTCGGCGGGCCGTTCGCCGCGGTGCACGGAGGTCAGCAGGAACGCCTGGTTGAGGGTGTCCGCCGCCGAGTGGGCCGCCTCGGCCAGCATGGCACTGGAGCCGACCATGATTCCCGCCGCGAGCTTGATCGCCCCGACGAAGATGTTCGCGGCGCCTGCGATGAGCACGGTCCCGCGGGTGGATGCCTGGTCCGCCAACGCTGCCCCCTTGTGGCTGTTCACCTGCCGATCAGCCTCATCTGCCCGGGGAAGCGCCCGATATGCCTGGTCAGGTTTGCCGGCGGGGAACAGGGTAGTCGGCTGGGATGCCAGATCCAGGTCCGCTCGCGGGGGAGCCGCGGGACCGGAAGTACCAGCAGTCAGGCCCGGCCCGGGCGGGTGCGTGGCTGGTCTGGTGGGTGCTGCTGATGTCGCTGTGGATCATGCTTGACGATTCCCTGGCCACCGACGAACTGCTCGCCGGGGCCGGGGCGGCGGCGCTCGCCGCCCTGGTCGCCGAGCTGGCCACCTACCAGGCCGCGGACCGGTTCCGGATGCGGATCAGGTGGCTGGTCCCGGCGCTGCGCCTGCCGGGGCAGGTGGCCGCCGACACGGTGACGGTGTACGCCGCGCTGTGGCGCAGGCTGGCCCGCGGCGAACAACCGGATAGCGCGTTCGTGACCGAGCCGGTCCGGTTCGGCGATGACACCCCGGCCGGCGTCACCCGCCGGGTCTTGCTGATCGGCGCGCGGAGCGTGGCGCCGAACGCCTTCGCGCTCGGCCTCGACTCCGCCACCCAAACGATGGTCCTGCACCAGCTCGTGGCCAAGAGGGGGGACTGACATGGTCCTGGGGTTCACCGCGGCCGCGATCGCGATGCTGATCTCCCTGATCCCGGCCGGGATCGTCGTCGCCCGCGGCGACCTGCCCTCGGCGGTGGTGGCCTACCAGTTCATCACCGCGGTCATGGTCATGGTCCTCGCGCTGCTGGCCCAGGCGTTCGGGCGGTCCAGCCTGTTCGAGCTGCCGGTCCTGCTCGCCCTGCTGATGTTCGGCGGCGGGCTGGTGTTCGTCCGGGCCATGGAGCGCTGGCTGTGATGGCCCGGGACGTCGGCGCGGATGTCCTGCTGGGCCTGGCCGTGCTGGTCGTGGCGGGTGCGTCGCTGGGCGTCCTGCTCATGCGGGACGCCTACCAGAAGCTGCACTTCGTCACGCCGGCCGCGCTGGTCGCGCCGGTCCTGGTCGCGCTCGCGGTCCTGGTGCGGATGGGGCTCTACGAGAACACCGGGGAGACGTGCCTGGCGCTGTTCTTCATGGTGATCGCCGGGCCGTACCTGTCGCACGCGACCATGCGGGCCATCCGGGTCCGCGAGACGGGCGATTGGCGTTCCGGGCCGGCCGCGCGTGAGGAGCCAGACCGGTGAACACCCTGGCTGTTCACACTGCGTACACGGTGCCCGTGGGCATGATGCAGGCGCTGCAGATCACGCTGCTGGTGCTGGTGGCCGCCGGCGCCACGGCGGTGGTGCTGATCCGGGATCGGGTCCGGCAGGTGCTGATGCTAAGCGTCTACGGCGTGCTGCTGGCGGTGCTGTTCCTCGCCTTCCAGGCGCCGGACGTCACGCTGTCCGAGCTGACCATCGGCGCGGTGGTGCTGCCCATCGTGGTCCTGCTGACCCTGGCCAAGGTCAGGAAGCCGGAGCAATGACGCCGCGGCAGCGGCGCTGGATCTTCCTGGTCGCCGGGGCGGGGCTGGTGGCCTTCTACCTGTGGGGGCTGTCCGGCCTGCCGGGCTTCGGCAACTATCCCGGGCCGTACGGGTTCGCGATCCTGCGCGTCGCCGTGGCGCAGACCAACGCCACCGGCGTGGTGTCCGCGATCAACTTCGACTACCGCGGCTTCGACACCGTGGGCGAGGAATTCATCTTGTTCGTCGCCGTGATCGGGGTGGCGACCGTGCTGCGCCAGCTGCGCGGTGAACGGGAGCGCTCCGCGGTCGACGAGGCCGCCGGCCGGGAGGTGCCGCCGACCAGCAGCGCGGTGCGGATGGTGGCGCTGCTGTTCACCGGGCCGGTCGTGCTGGCCGGCTGGTGGCTGGCCTCGCACGCGCAGACCAACCCGTCCGGCGGCTTCCAGGGCGGCGTCATGCTGGCCACCGCGTTCGTCCTGATCTACCTGTCCGGGGAGTTCCTGGTGGTCAAGCGGTTCAATCCGGCCGACCTCACCGACGTGGTGGAGGCGGTGGGCGCGGGCGGCTTCGTGGCCATCGGGCTCGCCGCGGTCGCGATGAGCCTGCCGTACCTGAAGAATTTCCTGCCGCTCGGCCAGGTCCCCGGTGCGGTGAGCTCGTCCGGGACGATCGCGCTGATCAGCTTCTTCGTCGGGATCGAGGTGGCCGCGGCGTTCATCCTCATCGTCGGCGAGCTGCTGGAGCAGACGCTGCTCATCAGGCACGGGGGTTCGTGAGGTGCAGGTCTTCCCGTTCGTGGTCGTGGCCTGGATCCTGGGCGTCGGGCTGTACGGCGTGGTCACCAGCCGGCATCTGGTGCACCAGATCGTCTGCCTGATCGTGGTCCAGTCGTCGACCTACGTGCTGCTGCTCGGGGTCGGCTACGTGACCGGGGCGGTCGCGCCCTACTTCTTCGATGTCCCGGACCACACCCCCGCGGTCGATCCCGTGGTGCAGGCCTGCGCCCTCACCGACGTGGTGGTCGAGGCCGCGGTCACCGCGCTGCTGCTGTCGTTCGCGATCCAGGCCTACAAGCGGTTCGGCACGCTGGATCCGCAGGAACTGGCCGCGCTGAAGGGATAGGGCCGCTCCGTGGACCAACTGCTCGCCCTGGTCGTCGTGGTGCCGCTGCTCGTGGCCGCCGCGGTCACGGCGTGCGGTCCGCTGCTGCGAAACAGGCGCCGGATCCTCGACATCGTGCCGATCCTGACCGCCGCCGCGGTAGCCGTCATGCTTTTCGTGATCATGATCCGGACGACGGGCGGCGACCAGGTCTACTGGTTTGCCGGGTTCCGGCCCGCGCACGGGGTGTCCATCGGCATCGATTTCGAGGTCCAGCCGCTCAGCGCGGGACTCGCCTGCCTGGCGGCGGTCCTGGTGACCGCGGCGATGACATTTTCCTGGCGGTACTTCGACCAGGTCGCGACCTACTACCACGCCCTGATGCTGACCTTCCTGGCTGGCATCACCGGGTTCTGCCTGACCGGGGACCTGTTCGACCTGTTCGTCTGGTTCGAGCTGATGGGGGTCTCGGCTTACGCGCTGACCGCCTACCGGCCGGAGGAACGCGGGCCGATCCAGGGCGCGCTCAACTTCGCCATCACCAACAGCATCGGGGCCTACCTGTCGCTGTCCGGCATCGCGCTGGTCTACGGACGGACCGGCGCGCTGAACATGGCGCAGATCGGCGTGGCGGTCGCGAAGCATCCGGCCGACCGGCTCGTGGTCGTGGCCTTTCTCCTGGTCATCGCGGGCCTGCTGATCAAGAGCGCGATCGTGCCGTTCCACTTCTGGCTCGCGGACGCCCACGCGGTCGCGCCGACACCGGTCTGCGTGCTGTTCTCCGGCGTGATGGTGGAACTGGGGCTGTACGGGATCGCCCGGGTCTACTGGTCGGTCTTCGGGCAGGCGCTCGGGCACCGGGCGGCGATCAGCCACGTCTTCCTGGGTCTCGGCTTGCTGACCGCCGTGGCCGGAGCGTTGTTCTGCTTCCGTGAGCGGCACATCAAGCGGATGCTCGCGTTCTCCACCA
>Ga0210386_10002972_pt1 | contig 14288 bp, 11 predicted proteins | sample IncBWH32OmetaG_FD_160091 | JGI IMG/M metagenome (GOLD analysis project Ga0210386, IMG submission 160091) | Forest soil microbial communities from Barre Woods Harvard Forest LTER site, Petersham, Massachusetts, United States - Inc-BW-H-32-O ... | reverse complement strand
GAACCCCTCCTCTTCCCTTTCCTCCTACACCGTAAGCTCCAATGGACGCGGGACTTTGACTCTGACGACTTGCGCGGGCGGCCCGACCTTAACTCTCACCTTCTATGTTACCTCTGCCGGCTCCGCAAAATTTATCGGCACGGATACCGTAAAGCAGGTTGCCGGATTTACATCGACTCAAGATCCCAACGCCTCGTTCAACACTGCCGCGCTGAACGGCGGCTATACATTTTTGCTTTCAGGAACGGCCACCGGCGGACCGATCGCAACCGTCGGAAATTTTGTGGCCGATGGAAATGGAAACGTGACCAGCGGCGAGCTGGATGAAAATTTGAATGGAGTGGCCACCTCAAACGTTTTCCAAACTACAGGGACCAGTGCGGGAACATACACCGTGAATCCCAATGGCCAGGGTACCCTTACGTTTAAGACTGCGGCCCGCACTTACACGCTCGTGTTTTATCTGGGCGAGGTAGGAAGCGGATCGACTGCTGTGGTCCAGGAAACCGACGCGGGAATCACGAGCGACGGAAATTTCAATTTTCAGCAAGGTGCGCCTTTTACCCTTTCATCCTTGGTCGGCAACTATGCAATGGAGACCAGCGGCGTTTCCTCCTCCGCTTTCCAAGTCAGCTCAGGCCAGTTTGGATCGAACGGCGCAGGGACGATTGTTTCCGGAGGGATTGACTCCAATACGGGTGGAACGACTCTCACACTTGGACAAGCGGTTTCGGGTACTTACTCCGCGCCCGCCGCGACTGGGCGCGTGACGCTCACGTTAACCGCGGGAGCCTTGAATTACGTTGGCTACATCGTCAGCCCCACGCAAGTTTATATTTTGGGAATTCAACCCGGCGAATTGGCCGAAGGCACTCTTCTCCGGCAATTCTAGAAATTCCTGCAAGCATTCTTTGGTTTTTGTAGCCCGCCTCTGAAGAGGCGGGCTACATCAGTGCGTAAACTCCAGCGGGTTCAGGCCGGCGCTACTTAAGATTTACCGAGCAGCTTTTCCACGCGCGCCACATCTTCCGGCACATCCACGCTGATGGAATCGTGATGTGTCTCCGCGACGCGAATCTTATACCCATTCTCCATCCAGCGAAGTTGTTCCAACTGTTCGATGCGTTCGAGGTCTCCGAGCGGGAGCGTTGGAAAATCGAGCAGCGCGGCGCGCCGAAATGCGTACAACCCAAGGTGTTTCTTATGCATTACGTGGACCGGCGATTCGCGATCGCGTACCCACGGAATCGGCGCGCGCGAAAAATAAATCGCGTTGTCGTCAAAATCGAGGACTACTTTTACGATGTTCGGGTCCATAATGTCTGCGGGCTTTGCAATGGGAACCATCAGCGTGGCAATCGAGACGCCCTCGTCGGATTCGATGGCCTCCACCAGGGTATCAATCGCTTCCGGCTCGACCAGTGGTTCATCGCCCTGCACGTTCACGAACACTTCCTCATCGCCGCAGGGAATACCGACGGCCACTTCCGCAACACGCTCGGTTCCGGACCTGTGCTCGGATCGCGTCATCACGGCTTCCGCTCCAAATCCCGCCGCTACTTTGACGATGCGCTCATCATCCGTTGCGATAATCACGCGGCTGATGCGTGTTGCCTGGCTCGTGCGCTCCCACACGCGCTGAATCATCGGCTTTCCGGCGAGAGATACGAGAGGTTTCCCGGGCAATCGGGTAGCGGCATAACGGGCTGGAATTACTGCAATAGCCATTTTGTTTTTTCCTCGCGCGTTTTGAAACTTTTACGCTTCCCAAAAATCCTATCACAGTATTAGTGGTACCAGAACTGAACGGATAGGCCCGGAAAGCGATCAAGGACTTTCGACATAATTTCTAATGTAAAGCTATTGTCAAAATACAGGCGTGGGACTTGCATCGGACAGGATGGGTGGTAGAATCCACTCAAGGTTCGCAGTTTGAACCGGCCGTGCCCCCTCCCCAGCGCCAACGGCTAAGGCAGGCGACCGAGTGATGCCAGCGCGAAAAAAGGGCTTATTCTCCATATTCATTATTATTGCGTTCACCCTTGTTTCGACCGTTGCGTATAACCAGTCACAAGGCCCTGTTGGCCCGCCGAAAGAATCCCCCGAACCGCAGTTCAAACCCGGTCAAGGTATAAAAGTTGATGTGGATATGACCCTGGTGAACCTCACGGTCACTGATCCACTTGATCGGCTTGTCACCGGGCTGGAGAAAGAACATTTCCGCGTCTACGAAGATGGCGTCGAGCAGGAAGTCCTTACGCTTTCGAGCGAGGATGTGCCCGTCTCCATCGGCCTGGTGTTTGATATGAGCGGCAGCATGTCTGACAAAGTGGAAAAGGCGCGTGAAGCCGCCGTTCAATTCATGCGGACCGCGAACCCGCAGGATCAATTTTTCCTCGTCAGTTTCAACGATCGCGCGGAATTGACCAGCGGATTCACCAGCAGTGTGGACGAACTGCAAAACCGGATGATGTTTACCGCGTCTAAAGGGCGTACCGCTTTGCTCGATGCTATTTATTTGGGACTGAGCCAGATGAGGGGTGCACACAACGGCAAGCGGGCCTTGCTCATCATATCGGATGGAGGAGATAATCATAGTAGGTACAATGAGAGCGATGTGAAGAACTATTTGAAAGAGGCCGACTGCCAGCTCTACTCAATCGGCATCTTCGATCCTGTCGCTTCTCGCCGCACCGTGGAAGAGTTGGAAGGCCCTACCCTCCTTTCGGAGATGTCGGAAATGACCGGAGGCCGGGTTTTTCCCGTAGGAAATCTCGGCGAATTGCCCGACATTGCCGCCAAAATTGGAATGGAGCTTCGAAACCAATATGTCCTTGGATATAAATCAAGCAACACACATCACAACGGCCAATGGCGAAAAATCAAAGTCAAGCTTCGTCCGCCTAAGGGACTCCCTCCCCTCAATGTTTATGCCAAGACAGGCTATTACGCCGCGAACCAGTAGCGGCAGCCGTTTCACCGCCATTTTAAGTATATTTGTTTTGATTTCTTTTGCCGCGCTTTTTTCTTCAGCCTCTTATGCTCAGCAACAGCAACAGGCGCCGATTTCGCCGTCTGTAAAGCCTCCCGCGCCGCCGAGTCCGGCCGCTCCGCCAAAAGAAATGCCGCAGGACACTTATAAGATCAGGACGCAGGTCAGCCTGGTCGTGCTGCATGCGTCTGTATTGAATGACCGTGGCGTATTTGTTCCCGGGCTGATGGAAGACAACTTCCGCGTGCTGGAAGATAAAGTCGAGCAAAAACTTTCCGTTTTTAAACAGGAAGACGTGCCAGTCAGTTTCGGCCTGGTGGTGGACAACAGCGGAAGCATGAGAGCGAAGCGCCCGCAAGTGAACGCTGCGGCGCTGACTTTTGTCAAAACTTCCAATGCGCAGGATGAAGGTTTCGTCGTCAATTTCAATGACGACTATTACCTGGATACGGAACACGATTTCACGAGCGACCTGGACGAAATGAGCAAAGCGCTGGAGCGCATTGACGCGCGCGGCAGCACGGCCCTCTACGACGCCGTGATCGGTTCGCTCGATCACTTGAAAAAAGGTACGCGAGACAAAAAAGTTCTGCTGGTCGTGACCGACGGCGAGGACAATGCCAGCACGCACAGCCTGGAAAATGCGATTGAGCGGGCGCAGCGTTCCGACGCCGTCATTTACGCGGTGGGCGTTTTCAGCGATGACGACATCAAGCACGATCATCGCGCCATGAAAAAAGCGCGCACGGCTCTCAGCGAACTGGCCAACGCCACAGGCGGCCTGGCATTTTTCCCGGAAAATGTGGACGACACGGAATCGATTTGCACGCAGATTGCCCGCGACGTCCGCAACCAATACACATTGGGCTATTACTCCACCAACGCCGCGCATGACGGAACATTCCGCACCGTCGCCGTTCAGGTCACGCCCCCGCACGGCATGGGCAAGCTGACCGTGCGCACACGCTCCGGGTATTACGCGTCCCGCGGACCGTCCTCCGGCAATTAGATGTTTTTGTAGCTCGCCTCTTCAGAGGCGAGGGTTTAAATGTCACGTCGTCTGCCACCCGCCTCTGCGGGCTACAGCATCGGGCGTACCATTCGCACAAATCCAGATAAATTAGAAATGTGAAATTTCCGGCAGGAAACTTTTTCCGTGGGGAATTGTCGTGCCAAAATTTTCCGCGATGGTCTGGCCCATGTCGGCCAGCGTATCGCGGATTCCAAGGTTGACGCCACGCTTCCCTGTTGGGCTGTAAGCAATGATGGGAACATATTCGCGTGAATGATCCGTCGTCGGCCACGCGGGATCGGGATCGCAGCCGTGATCCGCTGTGATCATCAGCAAATCGCGCGGCGCCATCGCTTTCAGCAGCGGCGCGAGAAGGGCGTCGAATTCCTCAAGTGATTTCGCAAACCCTTCCACATCCTTCCGGTGTCCGTACAACATGTCGAAGTCAACGAGATTTGTAAAAATGAGGCCGCTCTTCTGCTCTGCCAGCTTCGCGTGAAGTTTCTGCATGCCGTCGGCATTGCTCTTGGTAGTGATATAGCGGTCCACGCCGCGGCCATTATAAATATCGTGAATCTTGCCGATGCCAAAGATTGGTATTTTCTTTTCGACGAGCACATCCATCAGCATGGGGCTCGGGGGTTCGACCGCGTAATCGTGGCGTCGTTCGGTGCGCCGAAAATTTCCGGGTGTGCCTGTGAACGGCCGAGCGATCACGCGGCCCACTTTGTGCGGCCCGTCGAGCATTTTGCGTGCAATTTTGCACATGCGGTACAGCTCGGCGATGGGGATCACGTCTTCGTGGGCGGCAATTTGAAACACGCTGTCGCCGGATGTGTAGACAATCGGAAATCCCGTTCGAACGTGCTCTTCGCCTAATTCTTTGATGATCTCCGTCCCGGAAGCGGGCTTATTGCCGATTGTCTTGCGCCCAATCGCGCGTTCGAACTGTTCGATTAATTCCTTTGGAAAACCTTGCTTGTAAACAGGGAAAGCTTGCGGCAGCCAGATCCCAGCCATTTCCCAATGCCCTGTCGTCGTATCTTTGCCGGGAGAATGCGTGGCACCTTTCCCGTAGCAGCTCTCAGGAGCCGCTGGAGGCGTGAGATGGGCTAGCGGAGCAATATTTGCGAGTCCGAGGCTCAAAAGGTTCGGCAATGCCAGCGAACGCGATTTAGCAATGTGTCCCAGCGTGTCGCGGCCAACGTCATCGTAGTCCGCCGCATCGGGAAGGGCGCCGATCCCCACACTGTCCAGCACAATCCAGATGATTCGTTCGAACGGAGCCATTGTGTGCCTCGCGGAAAAGTATACAACCTGATTTCTGCGCTGGAAATAAAACGAAAGCCAGCGCGCGAATGCGGTGTATTCGAACCGAGAACGCGCCTTAACGGAAATTTAAACCATGAATTCCGCAACGGTTCCAGGTGCGGTAGTAACCCACTGCTGTAGCCCGCCTCTTCAGAGGCGTGGGTTTAGGTTCCCCGTCGTCTAAACCCTCGCCTCTGAAGAGGCGAGCTACAGAGCCGGGAGCAGTCGGTAAATGGAAACCAAATCGGTAGTTGTGCCGTAAGGATCGGCCTTCTGGTCGGCTGCGTCCATGGAAATGCGTCCAGTCCACAGTCGCGTAAAAAGCCCCTGAGCCGCCAACCTGTCCGCGCAAGTAGGATTTACGTAAAGCAAGTCCACGAGGCCGGAACCCGCACTAGATGCTGCGGCGATGTTTTCTGCCATCTGTTCAATCAGCGAGCACGCAAACGGGTTGTACAGGTAGACGAGGAGCGGAGTTCGCTGCCATTGAAATTTCATCGCATCTTCCAGCACAACACTGATTTTTGCTTTTGGTTTTCTGATGCGATTCCATCGCGTGACATTTTGTTGTGCGATGTGCGCGAGTTCGTCGCTCAGCTCCACGCCGATCACTTTGCGAAACGGCAGCTCCGACGCAAGTAGCAACGGTCGTCCCTTTCCCGTGCCTACATCCACAAACGTGTAGCCTTCGATTCTGCCAGACACTGCGGGCAAAGTTTCTTGCCATTTCTTGCAGGCCTCATGAAAAACGGACGGAGCAATGGCCGAATAGCCGTAATTATGCGCGTCATTCGCGCGGCCATTGACCAGTTCTTCCGGGCCAAGATAGCCGCCCGTGTCTGTCCCATATTTCTGGTCGAATGGATGAAGCGCGCCGCGATTGGGAGCAGTTTTTGATGGTGACGCCAAAAGGATTAGTCCTCGCGTTATAAGAGTAACGCAGAACTCAGTAGGATAGGCTTCAGCCTGTCCGGTATTTATTTTTTATGGATTGGCAACATTCAAGAGAAGACAGGCTTCAGCCTGTCCTACCCAATTGCCCTCCCACTTGCAGCGACGTATAATTGATAGTTTAGATGAGCATCTCCAAAAGCGCTGAGAGGAGGCTGCGTGGCTGCCAGAGAAAATATCACTGCGGGAAAATTCGCTGACAGCGCTACGTTGACCACCCCTATTAGCAGCGCCGCCGCGGAGGCCGCCGAGCAGGAGGCGATCCATGTACACGGCGCTCGCGTCCACAATTTAAAAAACATCAGCTTCGATATTCCACACAATGCGATCACCGTCGTAACCGGCGTTTCCGGCTCAGGCAAATCGAGCCTGGCGTTCGACACGATTTACGCCGAGGGGCAGCGGCGATATATCGAATCGCTTTCTGCGTATGCGCGACAGTTTCTGGAGCGCATCGAAAAGCCGGATGTGGATGAGATTACCGGCATCGCTCCGGCCATCGCAATCAAGCAGAAGAATTCAACGCGCAATCCACGCTCGACCGTGGCAACGGCCACTGAAATTTACGATTACCTGCGGCTGCTCTACGCGCGAGCGGGGCGCACGTTTTGTACAAAGTGCGGCAGCGAAGTTCGCAAAGACACGATGGACGAAATCGCCGCGCGCGTTCTGGCACTGCCGGAAGGCCGGCGCTTCTACGTTCTCTACCCCCTCGATCTTGCTACGGCAGCTCCGCAGGATGCTCCTGTAGCGTCGCGTCGAAGCGCAAAAAAGCAAAACAAGATTTCGCCCGAAACAATTCGCCTTGCGCTGATGGGATTACAGCGGCGTGGTTTCCAGCGACTCTACCAGGCGGGGCGCATGCACGAATTCTCTTCCCCGGAAACTCTGCTCGATATCGATTTTAAGCAGCCTGTCTATGTGGTGGTTGACCGCCTCGCCATTGGTCCGGAGATGCGCTCGCGCCTCATCGATTCCGTCGAAATTTGTTATCGCGAAGGGCGCGGCGAAGCGATCCTCGAATTCGTTCCTGAAAATCCGGGCGCACCCGCGGAACGAATGGTGTTCAACGAGAGATTTGAGTGCAAAACGTGCGGCGCCGTGTATCAGGAACCGGAGCCGCGATTATTTTCGTTTAATAATCCCTACGGTGCGTGCCCGCGCTGCCAGGGATTTGGAAACACCGTCGATTTCGATATCAACTTGGTGATCCCCGACCGCGGGAAATCCTTGAACGAAGGCGCAATCCAACCGTGGACCAAGCCGCGCTACCGCGCTGTCTTAATTGAACTGAAAAAGTTCGCGCGCGCCAATCAAATTCCGATGGATGTTCCCTTCCGGAATCTAACCGAGGCGCAACAAAATTTGGTCATCGAAGGCGACTCGAAATCCGACTACGTTGGGGTGAACGGTTTCTTTCAATGGCTCGAACGCAAGAAATATAAACTCCACGTTCGCGTATTTCTAAGCCGTTATCGCGGTTACGCGCTCTGTCCGGATTGCGGGGGCTCACGTCTTCGCGCCGAAGCGCGCGCGGTGCATGTGTCAGGCAAATCGATCACGGAAGTTTGCGCCATGACGGTGGCGCAGGCACGCCAGTTCATGGACAGCCTCGAATTGGGCGAAGAGCAAGCCGCGATTGCCGACAAGATCCTGGAAGAAATTCGTCAGCGCCTTCTATTTCTTGATGAGGTTGGACTGGATTATTTGTCGCTGGACCGGCTCTCGTCCACGCTTTCTGGCGGAGAGGCGCAGCGCATTCAACTGGCAACATCGCTGGGCTCGCACCTGGTGGGTGCGCTGTACGTGCTCGACGAGCCGTCGATTGGTTTGCATCCGCGCGACACACACCGCTTGATCGATATTTTGAAACACTTGCGTGACCTGGGGAATACGATCCTCGTGGTGGAGCACGATCCGGACATGATGGCCGCAGCCGATTACGTAATCGACCTGGGACCGGGCGCCGGCGAGCACGGCGGCAGCCTGCTTTTCGCGGGGCCGCGCAGCGAGCTTTTGCAGAGCCGCGATTCGTTTACGGCGCGCTACCTGACGGGCGAATTGCGAATTCCCGTGCCCGCGTTGCGGCATAAACCGAATGGACGGTTTCTACGAATTTTCGGCGCGCGCGCACATAACCTGAAAAATATCGACCTGATGATTCCGCTGCACATGCTCGTATCGATCACGGGCGTTTCGGGATCAGGAAAATCGACGCTAGTCCACGACGTGATTTACAAATCGCTGGAAGCGAAACGCGCCGGAGCGAAATATCAGGAATTGTGCGACCGCATCGAAGGAGATCAGCAACTTTTGAGCGTCGTGCTCGTCGATCAATCGCCCATCGGGCGCACGCCGCGGTCGAATCCCTCCACTTATCTAAAAGCGTTTGACGCGATTCGCGAAGCATTCGCATCCACGCCGGAAGCGAAAAAGCGCGGCTACACGGCCGGACATTTTTCGTTCAACATTCCCGGTGGCCGCTGCGAAGCCTGCCAGGGTGAAGGCATCGTTACGGTGGAAATGCAATTCCTTGCGGATGTCGAATTGATCTGCGAAGAGTGCCGCGGCACGCGGTTCAAGAGCGGCGTGCTCGAAGTGCGTTACCGCGAGAAGAACATTCATGAGGTGCTGCAATTGACGGTGCGCGAAGCGCTCGTCTTTTTCGCGGGAGTGCCAAAAATCACGTCCAAGCTGAGAATCCTCGATGAAGTGGGGCTAGGTTATCTACGGCTGGGGCAATCCGCCACGACGCTTTCCGGCGGTGAGGCACAGCGTTTAAAGCTTGCTGCGCATCTCACCACACAGGCGAACGAAGGCGTGTTGTATATTTTTGACGAGCCGACAACGGGATTGCATTTCGACGATATTCAAAAATTGCTGACCGCATTTCGCAAGCTGATTGACGGAGGCGCATCGATTCTGGTGATCGAACACAATCTCGACATCATCAAATCGTCGGATTGGGTGATCGACCTCGGGCCCGAAGGCGGCGCTGCAGGCGGTAAGGTTGTCGCGACGGGAACTCCGGAGCAAGTTGCGCGCAATTCGCATTCGTTTACCGGCAGGTTTCTTGCGAAGGCTCTGGCAAATTCACACGGACCAAATCATCATGGGCCGCACCCGCCGAACGGGCGAGGCAAATAAGCCGCATGCATCCCGCTGGCAATCTCACGAATCGCTGGCTTCAACTTATTTTGCTCTCTACTTTTCTCACCGCCTCGGCTGGTTCACCAACAGCACAATCCCCCAAAAAAGCTCCCGCAAAACCCTCGGCGTCCTCCACGCCCCATGAGAAGGAAGATCAACTCGCGCCCCTTCTGCAACAGGCAAATGAGGCTATCGACAAAATGAATTTTGCAGCGGCCATCGATCCACTGCAAAAATATATCGTGCAGCGTCCTGAGGAACCATACCCTCACTTCCAACTCGGGTATGCGTTTTCTGGATTAAAACGCCTGGACGATGCGAAGAATGAATTTTTGCGCGCCATTGCTCTCGACCCGAAGATGGCTGCGGCGCACTTAAATCTGGGTCTCGTGCTGATGGACAGCGATCCTGCCGCGGCGGCGGAATCGTTTCGCCATGCGGCCGAGTTACAGCCCACGGAAAGCCGTCCGCGATTCTTAGCGGGATTTTGTCTCGAGCACACCGGGAAACTTCCTGAGGCCGTCGAGCAATATCGTGCCGCGATTGGTCTTTCGCCCAAGGAATACGAGTCGCACTTTGCACTGGGTCGCGTGCTGCTGCGCATAGGGGATGCGACGGGATCAGAAGAACAATTTCGCGCGGCCGTCGCGGCGCGGGCGGATTCGGCACCGGCAAAGCTCGGCCTGGCAAGCGCACTGCTCACCCAAAAGAAATATCAGGCTGCGAGCGATGAGCTGGCCGAATATTTAAAACTTGCTCCTGAAGACCGAGCCGCCCATTTTGACCGCGCGTCGGCCCTTTTGTACTTGAGCAAATACGATGACGCGCTGGCCGAGCTTGACCTCTCCACCGCCGGCAGCGCGGTCGCCGCGGACAAATTAAAAATGCGCGGCGAAATCTTCATGCAGCAGAAAAAATGGAAAGAAGCGGGCGACACACTGAAGCAGGCTCTTTCTCTTGCGCCGCAGGATTTTGAGATCGCGGAATGGATCGGCCACACAGATATTGAGCTCAAACAATATGCCGAAGCAGCGGGAATTCTAGTGCAAGTCCATGACCGTAATCCGCAGGATGCTGATACTCTCCGCGATCTTGCGGACGCCTTTTTTTTAAATGAAAATTACGGTCAGGCGTTGGAAGCAATGGACCGCCTTGCCAAGTTGGAACCGCCGAAGCCCGGTTCATGGTTCGTTCGCGCGATCTGTTACGATAAACTTTCGCGTAAGGCGGAAGCGATCGAGGCCTATCAGAAGTTCCTGGATCTGGATGGAGGAAAGCACGACACACAGGATTTTCAGGCTCGAAATCGTATCCCTTTCTTGCAGAAGGAATTGGGCCAGCCCAGGAAAAAGTGATCATAACGCGAGGTTTCATTCGTCCAAGATGACGAGACATTTCAAAATTCGATTCGTTGTGCTCGCCGCTCTGGCATTCTGTGTTCCGCTTGCCGCGCAAGACCGATTTGAGCAGGATCTGGCAAGATATCAGCACGAACCTGATCCGGTACGAAAGGCGCGGGAATTGGCCAAGCTTGGCGACGAGCAAATTGAAGTGGCAAAGAAGCAACTGAAAACTGGAGACGAAGTCGCTTCCCTCCATACGCTCGAGCAATACAGCGACGAAGTCCGCGAAACGGTTGCGGCGCTCAATAACATGGGCGTGGACGCGGAAAAAAAGCCCGCAGGATTCAAGGAACTTCAGATCAGCCTTCGCGAAACTATTCGACGTGTCGACGATTTGATTTTCACGCTCAATGTAGATAAGCGCCCATTTTTTCGCGAAGTTCGGAACGATTTGTTTACAAATCAGAACCAGCTGATCGACAAACTTTTCCCACGAAATCCGGAACACAATGCGCCGAAACCAAATCCGTGAGGTGTTTTATGCGATTTATGAGCCTATCGGGTTCCGTGCTAATACTTAGCTTGCTTTTGGCTGCTTTGCCCGCGCGTCCGGCTGGCGCGGCGCCGCAGAAGAAAGAATATTTGTCCGAAACCGAAGCGGACAAGATCCGCGAAGCGGGAGTGAGCGGCCCTCGCATCGTACTTTTTACAAAATTCGCCTCGGACAGGATAAAAAAACTTCAGTATGAATTCGCGCACATGGACCCGGCCGACCAGAAGAGAACCGAACGATTGAACGCGCTCATCAACGGCTATACCGGCTGCATCGACGATGCCGCCGAATTGATTGAAATTGGAATCGAAAAGCAACAGGATATTCGCGAGGGCGTGAAAGCCTTGCAGGCCGGGATCAAGGATTACCTTCCTTACTTGCAAGGCCTGTCCGCAAACGGCCCGGAGCGGGAAACGTATAAAGATAATCTGGACGACGCGATCGAAGCGACTCAGGATGCTTCAATGGAAGCGGACAAAGCTGCCAAGGATACGCCTTCGTCTCCCGTCCGGCGTAAACCATCTTGAAAGGGTTCCCAGGTTGAGGAAACAGCGTCGTATCTCTCTGGCATTTCCCGGAGGCGAGCATATTTTTCAGCGCATTTTTACGCGCCTCGGCTGCCAGGGCCGGCCCCCGCAATTTCAAGTTGAGCTGTACCCCTACGCAAATCTTTCGCACACCATGCGCTTGCGCCGCGACGTCGCGTATGTGCGCCTATCCGACATATTGCAGGAAGCGCCGATTCCGGTGGTTGAAGCTGCCGCCGCAATTTTGCTCGCTCAAATGTACCGCCGCCGCGTACCGCGCGATTTGCGCGAACTCTATCGCCAGTTTGTGCTGGCGCATTCCACAAGGCAGCACATCGCGCACGTTCGCCGCAAGCGCGCGCGACGCATTCCGGATAATCCGGTGGGGACGGCGCATGATCTGGACCCCATGTTTTCCGCGCTCAACCTGGAATATTTTGAAGGAACACTTCCCCGCCCTCGCTTGGGATGGAGCCCGCGGCCCTGGCGCTCGCAATTTGGGTGCTACGATCCCTCGCTCGATCAGATTGTGATGAACAAGCGGCTGGATCATCCCGCCGTGCCTTCGTATGCGGTGGAATTTATTCTCTACCACGAAATGCTGCATGTGAAGCATCCGCTGCGTGCCGCTGCTTGCGGGCTGCAGGCGCATTCGCCGGAATTTCGCGCGGAGGAAAAGCGCTTTGCGCATTATGCGCGCGCGCGCAAATTTCTTGAGCATGTGCGGTAGCTGATCGTTTTGGGTTTAAGTGGCGCGGGCTTCAGCCTACGGGGGTTAGTCCGTGCAAGCTCTAAATTCCGCAGGCTGAAGCCCGCGCCACATAAAGCACTACCGTTCTGCTTTTTTGGGAGCGTCTTGCGTGGCTTTTTCCTGCAATTCGGCGACTTGCTTTCTAATTTTCGCGGCATCTGATGCGCGCGGCATTTTTTCCAGATACTTATTATAAGAATCGGCGGCCTTCGCGTATTCGCGCTTCTTTTCGTAGGCCTGCCCAAGAAGTTTCCACGGCATAGCCAGAGATGGTTGATAGTTCGCGGCTTCGAGCAGTCGATCAATCGCCGCGTCGTAGGATCCTTTGTTCAAATAGAACGTACCGACGTCCAGGCTGCGCTGCGCGTGGAGAGGATCGAAAACAGGACCGGTGGGCGCTGGAGTCTCGGGCTCATCCGCAGAAGGCGGCGGAGGCGGCAGCGTCGGATCGATCGGATGCGATGCCGCAGGTGGCGGCGCGGCAGTCGCTGGCTGCGTCGGCGCGGATTTTTCCGGCGGAGGCGGAGGCGGAGGAATGCGCGGATTCACCTGCTGGGCGCATAACGACCCAGCGCCCGTGAGAAGCAGTGCTTCAACAATAATCAAGAATGCCAGTCGCTTCATATGGCGCAGATTGAGATTCACTTTGCTATGATGGATGTTGCCTAAGGGCGATTCGCCGCACTCTCCATTCTACTCCTGCAATGGAACTGGAACAAAAAGCCGCAAGCCTTCCCACGGACCCCGGGGTCTACCTGTTCAAGGACGCTCTGGGAAAGATTCTGTACGTGGGCAAATCAGGTTCCCTGCGAAGCCGCGTGAAATCCTACTTCCTCGAATCGCGGTGGATGGATGCCAAAACCGGCTCGCTGGTGCGGGAAATCGCGGACCTGGATTACATTGTCGTTGACAATGAGCGCGAAGCCCTGGCGCTTGAAAACAGCCTGATCAAGCAATACAAGCCGAAATTCAACATTCTACTCCGCGACGATAAAACCTATCCGTACATCCGCTATACGGCGTTTGAAAAATATCCGCGCGTGTATGTAACGCGGCGGCTCATCAAGGACGGTTCGATTTATTTTGGGCCTTTCTTTCCGCACAGCCTCGCTTACCGGATCGTCCATTTCATTCACAAAACTTTTCGCATCCCTTCCTGCACGGTGGACCTGACGCGTGCACACCCGCGCCCCTGCCTGCAATATTACATTCACCGCTGCCACGGCCCCTGCGTGCCCGGCTTAAGTACGGACGGAAAATATGCGGAAGCCGCGCGCGATACGAAATTGTTCCTGGAGGGCCGCCGCCACATCCTGATGGAAAGCCTCGAATCGCGAATGACGGAAGCGTCGGACGCGGAGCGCTATGAGCAAGCCGCGGCTTACCGTGATCTTCTGCACACGCTTTCGGAGATTGAGGAGCGCCAAAAAATTGCCGCAGCGCAAGGGGATGACATCGATGTGCTGGCGTGGCACGCGGAGCCGCCGCTCATTGCTGTAAATCTGTTCCACCTTCGCGGCGGGCGCGTGGTCGACCGCCGCGATTTTTACTGGGAAGACCTGGCGGAATTCGAGCCCAAGGAATTTCTGTCTTCGCTGTTGAAGCAGCTTTATCTGGATGCCGCATATTTGCCGCGCTCAATTCATGTGCCGATGGATTTTGAGGATCGCGAACTTCTGGAAGAAATGCTCAGCGAAC
>Ga0210386_10002971_pt1 | contig 14301 bp, 13 predicted proteins | sample IncBWH32OmetaG_FD_160091 | JGI IMG/M metagenome (GOLD analysis project Ga0210386, IMG submission 160091) | Forest soil microbial communities from Barre Woods Harvard Forest LTER site, Petersham, Massachusetts, United States - Inc-BW-H-32-O ... | reverse complement strand
CCGCGACCGGCGTCAAAGCGCAAGCTTTTGTTCGCCCTTTGTTCCGATGCCGCGTCTCTCACCGCAAATTAGTCTCCAGAGATCAACGTCTTGCACGTCGTCCTCGCAGCGATGCCCGATGCGCGCGTGCGCGGCCAAGCCTACGTTAGAAATAGCTTGAACATAAACATGCTATTATGAGTTATTCTTAAAGTCACATTAGAGGATATATGGATAGTAAACTGGAAACGCGCAACCAGAAACTCAGGAGCGTCAACTCGTTTTCACAATCTCTCCCGAGAATCTCAGCGGACTGCCAAATCTCGAGCCGCCGACCGGCCCGATGCCGATGGTTGAATCGAGTTGCAGAAAAAGAAGCCTAAGTCCCTGAAAGCATTGAGTCGCAGACAAAAAGTGCCTCCCGTTCCGAAGGCCAGCGCTGGCACCCGACGGTCTCATCGCCCCCGGCGACAGGCAGAGCGATGAGAGTTCATGTAATTCCTCCTAAGCGTTTTGGCTGAAGCGGAGGGCGAACCGTGCTGATTGTCCACTATGCCGTCAAAACCGGCTCCGGCGCGGAGACGGCGACGAGCGTCGGGCTCGAGCGGAAGGTTCTTGACCCCGTCGAGCCGATTCCGCCGGGCGCGGTCTGGATCGACATGGTCGAGCCGACCGTTGACGAGGACCAGAAGGTGGAGCGCTATCTTGGCGCTAAAGTGCCGTCACGCTCCGATCCCGACTTCGCTCAGCCCGCCGAGTCCTACTATGCCGAAAATGGCGTGCGCTACCTGCACGCCTGCGTCGTCAGCGAAGCTGAAGATACGCCCGACGTCGCCGACGTCACCTTCGTCCTCGGTCCCAAAGCGCTTGTCACCGTCCGCTACGATCCCGGCGAAGCCTTTGAGCTCTTCGGTCAGAGGCTCGGCAAAATCCCAGCGCAAGCGCTGCACCCCGACGCGGTGGCGGTCGGTCTTATCAACGCGATTATTGATCGCTCCGCCCGGGCGCTGAACAAAGTCGGCGTCGAGCTCGATTCAACTGCGAGCCGGGTATTTCGAGCCAAGGGCGACCAAAGCGCGCGCAGTAAGATCTATTCCGCGACCCTGGACGCGCTCGGCCGTGAGGACGAGAAGATCTCGAATCTGCGCGAAAGCCTGGTTGAGCTCGAGCGGCTCGTGCTGTTCCTGATGTCTGAAGGGCGCTCCGCGGATGCGCCAAAACCAGTGCGCGAGGCGACGAAGTCGGCCTTGCGCGATCTCCAGTCGCTTGAGCAGGATGCGACTTTCAAGGCGCAGAAAGTGCAGTTCCTGCTCGACGCGACCTTGGGCTTCATCAACCTCGCGCAGAACGACATCATCAAGCTGTTCTCTGTGCTGGCGGTCATCTTCATGCCGCCGACGATGATCGCCTCGATCTACGGGATGAATTTCAAGACCATGCCGGAGCTCGACTGGTCGTGGGGTTATCCGGCGGCGCTTGTTCTGATGGTGCTGGTCGCGGTTGGGCCCTACCTGTTCTTCCGGTGGAAGAAGTGGCTGTGAGGTGCGTTGCCCACGGGCCGGGTGGCTGCCGGGGTTTTCCGAAAACCGTCTGACACGCTGCCTTCATCCGCACGGGATAAGGCTCCGGAGTTGGAAGGAAAAATGACCGCACAACCGGCGCGAATCGATTTGGCGGACCTCGGACCGGGCGTCGCCTGGGCATTCGAGTTCGACGAGAACGGACGGGGACGCTTGCTCGAAGGCGATTGCTCTTTTGATCTCACGCATGGGCGCCGGTTCGTATGGGTTCATCTGATCCTCGGGAACGCCCGCACTCGCGATTGGATCGGCAAGCAGGGCGCCCTTCCTCCCGAGGCCCGCGAGGTGTTTTTATCCAAGGATCGCCATCCGCGGCTGCACTGGGGTGGGGAAGCCCTGTGGGGAACGCTCCACGACCTCCGCCACGAAGACCAAACGGCGGGAATGGAGGCAACCGATCTGCGCTTTGCTTTGTGGCCGCAGTTCCTCCTGACGGCGCGCCACCATCCAGCGCGCTCCGCCATGGCGGTTCGAGACCAGGCGGAAAAAGGCGCAATCTTTGAGGATAGCGCCGCGCTGTTTGAGAGCCTTCTTGTGGCCGCCGCCGACTCGATCGGCGAAGCCGCGCAAGAGATCGCCGGAGAGCTTGACCAGATCGAAGACCGCGTTTTGTCCGACGCCTTAAGGGACGAAAGCGCCGCGCTCTTGCGGTTGCGGAGAAACATTTCTCGGCAGGAGCGACTGGTTCAAGCCGCTCACAGCGTGCTTTCGCAACTCGAACAAAACCGCGCCGAGAGCGTCCTTCAGGCGTATCGCGACCTGGGCTCCAGGGTGCGGCAGCGATGCTTTCCACGCTGACCTCCATCTTCAGGCTGAGCGCGCGCGGCTGCTGCAGGACGAATTGGCGGCGCAGCTCGCGACCGCGACCAATCGCAACCTCTTCGCGCTCACGGTCGTCACGACCGTGTTGTTGCCCCCGGCCTTTGTAACGGGTTACTTCGGCATGAATACGAAAGGGCTGCCGTTCACCGACTCAGAGTACGGAACGGTCTACGCCACCATTCTTTGCCTGCTCGCGGCGGGCGTCGTCTATCTGCTGATCCGTCGTTACCGGGCGGTCTCTTGAAGCGGCTTTGCCCGCGAAGTTTTGCGCGCGTGGTCTCGCGCGGTGTCGGGCGCCTCACGCGACCTGAAACCAGGTTCCGACTCCCGCTGCGCGGTGCTCAGGGATCGCCGATTCCAGCGGCCATTTGCCTGGGTTGTCGGCGACGAACGCGACATGAGCGGTGCGCCCGGGCTGGATGAGAATGGTGTCGCGCCAATAGGGCTCCCAGCCGTCGTCCTTCGAGTGCAAGAGACGCGCGACGTGTCCCCAGAGCCGGATCGCCTGGACGACCGCGGTTTTGTTCGCGAGCGCAAACACGGCTGGCTGGCTTCGCGGAATGACATAGGCGGGCTTCGGCGCCCAGTCGACGAAGCTTGCGCCGTTGATCGCAAACGGCGCTGGGCCGCCGCCAGTGATGGCAAAATCGCAACGCCTCGCGGATTCAAGGGCTATTTCCGCCGGCAGCCGCGGATTGGCGGCGAGCCGCGGCGGTTCGGCGCGCACGTCCATCGGCTCGCCCTCGGACACGATCGCAATGAATGGTTGGTCGGCCGCGCCAGCGTCGCCCCGCAGGTCGAGACGAACGTCCGCGCCGGGGTTGCGCGGCATATCGAACATCAATTCGAAACGGGCGCCGGGACCCATAGGAAACTGGCTATTGAGCGGTTCGAACGGCTCGCTCGGTTGGCCGTCGACGGCCACGATGTGGATCTTTGCGCCGCTTATCGCGACCGTCGCCAGACGCGCAGTCGCCGAGCTGGCGAGACGCAGGCGCACACGCGCGCCAGGCCGAGTCTTGAGCGTCAGTGGCGCTGGCGTGCTATTGGCGAAAACGACGTCGCCCTTGTGCCCGCCTCCCCGGCCGAGGGCGGAATCGGCGAAATCGTCCTTGATCCGGCCGCTCGCGTCGACGTTCCAGTCGGACAGCACGACTGCCGCGTCGAAATCGACGTCCGGCGCCTTCGCCTCGTCGACGATGATCGGTCCGAATAGCCCACGCCTTTGCTGTCCGGGATCAGTCAAGCCTGCGTGCGGCAGATAAAGATTGAATCCGGAATCTGGCGGAACGAAGCGGATGTCGGCGCTCGCGCCAGGTTTGATCCTCTCTTGGGTGAGGCCGCCAATGCCGGCGGCCGTGTTTGCCGCGCGTAAGCCGGGAAAGCTCAGCGTCGTCGGCTCGGCGAGCTTGTTGGCGAACCTCAACCTCAGTTCCTCGCCTAGCCTGAGCCTAAGGAGCGGGCCCGGAATCGCGCCGACATAGGCGTAAGCCGCCGCCGGTTCGGCAGGGGGCGGCGCCAGTTGAAGCCTCGCCGGCGCGGCTTCGAAGCTGAGAATGTCCTCAGCCGCCGCCGTGGACGTGCCCGCTCGCGCCCGAGCGCCGAGGCGCCATAGGGCCGCCGCAACGCCGCCGCCCAAAACCACTCGGCGGGTGGGAGTCACGTCATCTGTCCTATTTTGGCATGTAGCGATCGGCGCCGAGAATGCCGGCGAATGTCTTGCGGCGAAGAGGGCCTATCCATGCGTAAGGTTGCCATATCCCCAGGTTTTGCCTCGATTTTCCTCGCGTTCGGGCGATTTCTGTTCGCGCCGCTCTTCTTTACCGAGCGCGCCGATGGCGCAACCGCCTTCTGCTCGCGGCATGCCTCTTCACCTCCGCCATCGCCGCTGCCGTGCCCAGATGAGTCGAGGGTGTGGGTCAGATCCGTATTTTTGCTGTGGCGCAGAGCGGACAAACTGATATAGAGCACCCAAAGCAAATCGGCCTCGTCAAGCTGGCGCTTGCGGCGGGCGTGGCGGAACTGGTAGACGCGCCGGATTTAGGTTCCGGTGACGAAAGTCGTGGGGGTTCGAGCCCCTCCGCCCGCACCATTTCCTTTGCGACGGCGCACGCGCTCGACCAATTGACGATCGGTCGATTGGCAGCTATCGGCCAGTCGCGGTTGTCGGCCGCGACGACCACAAGGCGGAATGCAAGATGCAGGTGACCGAGACGCTTAGCCAGGGACTTAAGCGGGAATATAACATTTCGCTACCGGCGAGTGACCTGGCGGCGAAGCTCGATGGGCAGCTTGCGGACCTGAGGACGAAGGTCCGTATCAACGGCTTCCGCCCGGGCAAGGTGCCGGTCGAGCATCTGCGCAAGGTTTACGGCAAGTCGGTGATGGCCGACGTCATGCAGGAAGCCATCGCAAGCGCGAACAAGAAGATCGTTGACGACAACCACCTTCGCCTCGCCCGCGAGCCAAAGGTGGAGCTTCCAGACGATCAGGCGGCTATCGACGCCGCGCTCGAGGCCCGCGGCGACCTCAATTTCAAGGTCGCGCTCGAGGTGCTGCCGGTGTTCGAGATTGGCGATTTCTCACAAATCTCGCTCGAGCGTTTGACTGCCGACGTCGAGCCCTCAGATGTCGAGATCGCGCTCGACCGCCTGGCGGAGGAGCGCCGCGCTTACAGCGAGAAGCGCTCTGGCGCGACGGCCGAGGTCCACGACCGCGTCATAATCGATTTCGATGGAACGATCGACGGCGTTCCTTTCGAGGACGGCGAAGGGAGAGACATCCAGGTGGCGCTCGGCTCGGACACGTTCCTGCCTGGATTCGAGGAGCAACTGATCGGTGTTTCCGTGGGCGACAAGCGCACGGTTCGGGCCACCTTCCCGGAGGCTTACGCCGTGCGCGCGCTAGCGGGGAAGACGGCCGACTTCGAGGTAACGGTGAAGGCCGTCGCCGCGCGCGACCCGTTCGCCTTCGACGATGAATTCGCCAAGAGCCTCGGCTCTGAAAGTCTCGACAAGCTCAAGGAGACGATCCGCGATCGGATCGCCGCCGAGTACGCGCGCGTCTCGCGCGACAAGCTCAAGCGTCAGCTGCTCGACAGGCTCGACCAGCTCTATTCCTTCGAGTTGCCGGAGGGACTGGTCAATCAGGAGTTCAAGTCCATCTGGGAACAAGTGACCCGCGAGCAGCAGGCTTCGGGCCGCGGCTTCGCCGAGGAGAACACCACGGAAGAAGCGGCGCGGGCCGACTATCGCAAGATCGCCGAACGGCGGGTCCGCCTCGGGCTCCTGCTGGCCGAGGTTGGAACGAGGGCGGAGGTTAAGGTCTCGGACGAGGAGATGACCCAAGCGCTGGTCGCGCGGGCGCGGTCGTTCCCGGGCCAGGAAAAGCAGGTCTGGGATTTCTACCGTAACAATAGCCAGGCGTTGGCCGAATTGCGCGCTCCGATTTACGAAGAGAAGGTGGTCGACCATATCCTCGGCCTCGCCAAGCTCGACACCCGCAGAGTGACCAGGGAAGAGGTCCTCAAGCCGGTCGATGACGAGCTTCCGAGCGCGCCGAAGGATTGAATGACAGGAGCACCCAAATCCTGACGCCGACTGGGACAGCCGCCTCTTTTCGGGACGGCCATGGACGCCTATGTTGGATTCGCGGCTGATAGCGGGGCGCGGGTTGACCCCGGTGAAAGAAAGGTTCTGATGCGCGATCCGGTCGACTATTACAGCAATAATCTCGTGCCGATTGTTATCGAGCAGTCGGCGCGTGGTGAGCGTTCGTTCGATATTTTCTCGCGGCTGTTGCGCGAACGCATCATTTTCATGATCGGTGCGGTCGACGACGTATCGGCTTCACTGGTGGTCGCCCAACTCCTCTTTCTAGAGGCTGACAATCCGAAGAAGGAAATTGCCCTCTACGTCAATTCTCCGGGCGGCGTCGTCACCGCGGGGCTCTCTATCTACGACACGATGCAGTTTATTCGTCCTAAAGTGACAACGATGTGCATCGGGCAAGCGGCATCGATGGGCTCGCTTCTGCTGGCGGCAGGCGAGAAGGGTTCGCGGTTTGCTCTACCCAACTCCCGCATCATGGTCCATCAGCCGTCTGGCGGTTTCCAGGGGCAGGCGTCCGATATCCAGCGGCACGCGGAGGATATTCTCAAAGTCAAGCGGCGCCTCAACGAGATTTACGTACATCATACCGGTCAATCCTACGAAGCCATTGAAAGAACGCTGGATCGGGATCATTTCATGTCGGCGGAGGAGGCGAAAGCCTTCGGGATCGTCGATGAGGTGACGATCAAGCGCGCGGTCGAGTTGGAAGAGGCGAAAGCATAGCCGCGCGGGCCAGCGAGCCGCGAGTTTTTCCCGCCTTTGGCGGCCGGCTGCGACGATTTTTGCGGCGTGGCCTTGATTTTGCGTGCGATTTGGTGGTTGCTTGTCAAATCCCAGTATGACCCAATGCTTACGGACTGAAGGGGAAAGACGAGGCACGGCCAGAGGCTACGTTTCGTTAGGGTGGTTTGGTTAGGCTGCTCGGTCAGGCGTTTGACGACTCGCTTCGGCGGAAGCAGCCTAAATGGAGAAAAGCAATGGCCAAGGCCGAAGGCGACGCCAAAAATACCCTCTATTGCTCATTCTGCGGCAAGAGCCAGCATGAAGTGCGCAAGCTCATCGCCGGGCCGACCGTGTTCATCTGCGATGAATGCGTTGAATTGTGTATGGACATCATCCGCGAGGAGAGCAAGACCGCGCTTGTCAAAAGCAAGGACGGCATTCCGACCCCGCGGGAGATATGCAAGGTTCTCGACGATTATGTGATCGGCCAGCCCCAAGCCAAGCGGGTGCTATCGGTCGCGGTCCATAATCACTATAAGCGCCTCAATCACGCCACCAAGCACGGCGACGTGGAGCTCGCGAAATCGAACATTCTGTTAATCGGGCCGACCGGTTCGGGCAAAACGCTGCTCGCCCAAACTCTGGCGCGCATCCTCGACGTGCCATTCACGATGGCCGATGCGACGACTCTGACCGAAGCCGGCTATGTCGGGGAGGACGTTGAGAACATCATTCTAAAGCTGTTGCAGGCTTCCGACTATAACGTCGAGCGGGCGCAGCGCGGCATCGTCTACATCGACGAGATCGACAAGATTAGCCGCAAGTCCGACAATCCGTCGATTACTCGCGACGTGTCGGGCGAAGGCGTGCAGCAGGCGCTGCTCAAGATCATGGAGGGTACGATTGCGAGCGTTCCCCCACAGGGTGGGCGCAAGCATCCCCAGCAGGAGTTCCTGCAGGTCGACACGACCAATATCCTGTTCATTTGCGGCGGCGCTTTTTCCGGTCTCGAACGAATCATTTCGGCGCGCGGCAAGGGCACCTCGATCGGCTTTTCCGCGAAGGTTCAGTCGCCCGACGACCGACGCACCGGTGAAGTGTTCCGCGAGGTCGAGCCGGAGGATCTGCTGAAATTCGGCCTCATTCCCGAATTCGTCGGCCGTCTGCCGGTCATCGCGACCCTTGAGGATCTCGACGAGGACGCGCTGAAGAAGATCCTGACCGAGCCAAAGAACGCGCTCGTCAAACAATATCAGCGTCTGTTCGAGATGGAGAACACCGACCTGACGATTCAGGAAGAGGCGCTGGGGGTCGTTGCCAAGAAGGCGATCGAGCGGCGCACGGGTGCCCGCGGCCTGCGTTCGATCATGGAAAGCATCTTGCTTGACACGATGTTTGAGCTGCCGGGCCTCGATGGCGTCGAACAAGTAGTGATCGGTCCTGAGGTCGTCGAAGGCAAGGCTCGCCCCCTTTACATCTATGCCGAGCGCGCCGAACGCGCGAGCTGATCCCGCGTCCGGGTCGCGCCGCGCGGCTTGAAAGTTGCGCGCCGCGCGCCCATGTTTTGGGGAGAGGTTATCGATTCTCCCATGCCGTTCGGACCCAAAAGCTCAGTGCGCGGAATCGGCGGAGCGTTGGCCTCGCGGAGCACTGCGCGGGAGTCGTGCGCGTTCGTTATTATTTCTGGGACGGGTCTCGTCGAAGGTCTATAAACCAAGAAAATGCGGAGCGGACGGGAACGTCGGCTTCCCAAGCTCAGGATAGCCATGACCAACCAACACAAGTCCATCGTCCCTGGGACGCTTGACGTCTATCCCGTCCTCCCGTTGCGCGATATCGTCGTGTTCCCGCACATGATCGTTCCTCTGTTCGTCGGGCGCGAGAAGTCGATTCGTGCGCTCGAAGAGGTGATGAAGTCGGACAAGCCGATCTTGCTTGCGACCCAGAAGAATGCGGCCGACGACGATCCGGCGCCCGACGCCATTTTCTCCGCCGGCACGCTGGCCAGCGTGCTGCAGTTGCTCAAGCTGCCCGACGGCACGGTCAAGGTCCTCGTCGAAGGCTCGACGCGCGCCCAGGTGACCCAGTTCGTTTCTGGCGACGGTTTCTTCCAGGCTGAGGCCTTGGCGATCGCCGACGAGCCGATCGAAAAGATCGAGGGCGAGGCTCTCTCGCGCTCTGTCGTGTCCGAGTTCGAGAGCTACGTGAAGCTAAACAAGAAGATTTCGCCCGAGGTCGTGACCGCGGTGAATCAGATCGACGAGTACGGCAAGCTCGCCGACACCATCGCCTCCCATCTCGCGGTCAAGCTCTCTGACAAGCAGGCGATCCTAGAGATGCGTTCCATCGCAAAGCGCTTCGAGAAGTGCCTCGCGCTGATGGAGAGCGAGATTTCGGTGCTCCAAGTTGAGAAGCGCATCCGAACGCGCGTCAAGCGGCAGATGGAGAAGACTCAGCGAGAATACTATCTCAACGAGCAGATGAAGGCGATCCAGAAGGAGCTCGGCGACGAGGAGGGCAAGGACGAAATGTCCGAGCTCGAGGAGCGTATCAAATCGACGAGACTCACCAAGGAAGCGCGTGAGAAGGCGCTCGGGGAGGTCAAGAAGCTCAGGCAGATGTCGCCGATGTCGGCGGAAGCCACGGTCGTGCGCAATTATCTCGATTGGCTGCTGTCGATCCCTTGGCAGAAGCGGTCGAAGATCAAAAAGGACCTACCGACCGCGCAAACGATTCTCGACGCCGATCATTTCGGCCTGGACAAAGTCAAGGAACGCATCGTCGAGTACCTCGCCGTCCAGCAGCGCGCCAACAAGTTGACCGGGCCGATCTTGTGTCTCGTCGGTCCGCCGGGCGTCGGCAAGACCTCGCTCGGCAAGTCGATCGCCAGAGCGACGGGCCGCGAATTCGTTCGCATGTCGCTCGGCGGCGTGCGCGACGAAGCGGAGATTCGCGGCCATCGGCGCACCTACATCGGCTCCATGCCGGGCAAGGTTATCCAGTCGATGCGCAAGGCCAAGACGTCAAACCCGCTCTTCCTGCTCGACGAGATCGATAAGATGGGCATGGATTTCCGCGGCGATCCGTCGTCGGCTCTGCTCGAAGTGCTGGATCCCGAACAAAATTCGACGTTCAATGACCACTATCTTGAAGTCGACTACGACCTGTCAGGCGTCATGTTCGTGACTACCGCCAACACCCTCAACATCCCGCCCGCGCTCATGGACCGGATGGAGATCATTCGCATCGCCGGCTACACGGAAGACGAGAAGCTGGAGATCGCCAAGCGGCACCTTTTGCCCCATTCGATGACCAAGCATGGGCTAGACGCCAAGGAATGGGCGGTCGGGGACAGCGCCATTATGGAGCTCATCCGGCGCTATACGCGAGAAGCGGGTGTCCGCAACCTCGAGCGCGAGATTTCCAATCTTGCGCGTAAGGCGGTGAAGGAGATTCTCACGCACAAAAGCAAGGTGATCGTTGTCAACGGTGAGAACGTCGCCGAGTTTCTTGGCCCGCCAAAGTTCCGCTACGGCGAGATCGAAGCCGACGATCAGGTGGGACTGGTGACCGGGCTTGCTTGGACGGAGGTCGGGGGCGAATTGCTGACGATTGAAGGCGTCATGATGCCGGGCAAAGGCCGTATGACGGTGACTGGAAATCTTAAGGACGTGATGAAGGAATCGATTTCGGCCGCAGCGTCCTACGTGCGTTCGCGGGCGGTCGATTTCGGAATCGAGCCGCCATTGTTCGATAGGCGCGACATCCACGTGCATGTGCCCGAGGGCGCAACGCCGAAGGACGGGCCGTCCGCGGGGGTTGGCATGGCGACCGTCATCGTCTCGATCCTGACTGGCGTTCCGGTGCGGCGTGACATCGCCATGACCGGCGAGATCACGCTGCGCGGACGGGTCCTTCCGATCGGGGGACTCAAGGAGAAGCTGCTCGCGGCGCTAAGAGGCGGCATCAAGAAAGTCCTGATACCGGAGGACAACGCCAAGGACCTGGCCGAGATTCCGAGTTCGGTGAAGAACGGCCTTGAAATCGTGCCCGTTTCCCGAATGGACGAGGTGCTCGCGCACGCCCTTGTCCGTCGACCGACCCCGATTGTATGGGAGGAGGACGTGACTGCGCCGCCGCCTTCGGGGCCGCCCGAAGAGGACGCCCAAGGTCTCATCGCGCACTGACGGCCGATTGCCCCAAGCGCTAGAGTCAGGCGTTCCCAGCGCCGCGAAGTCGGGCCCAACGTAAGATCGCCGCGGATTCTCAGGAATTCGCGGCTTTTTTCCGCGTATGGGCCAGTTTTAGGCTCTTTTTTTCTTGTTGGTCCCGGCGAACGCTTGCGTTCCTTCTACGAAACGGCGAGCTATGAATCGAACTCTGCTGTCGATTCGCCTGGGGCGGCGATGAGCGCCTTCGAGGTGGACGGACGGGTATGAGCGCGCGGCGCGAGGTGCCGCTCACAGCGGCGTTGAAGGCGCCGGACTTCAGAATTGGCGCCGAAAAACCGAGCGCCGCAGTCGAACGGAGAGGCCATAATGAATAAGCTTGAGCTCGTCGATCATATCGCCACGGAAGCGGAATTGACTAAGGTTTCCGCCGCCGCCGCGCTCGAGGCTGTGTTGGAGGGCATCATCAACACCTTGAGGAAGGGCGAGGAAGTTCGGCTCGTCGGATTCGGCACGTTCTCTGTGCGCGAGCGCGCCGCAGGGAAAGGGCGCAACCCGGCGACTGGCAAGGAAATCAAAATCGCGGCGTCGAGAAACGCTCGCTTCAAGCCCGGTGCCGCGCTGAAGGCAAGCCTCAACAAGAAGTCGGCCAAAAAATAGACCGATTCGCCGCAGTCTGCGGCGCGCGGCCAATGGGGTCGCTCGGTCGGTCGTCTGCCCGTCGCTCTTCACACGTAGCGCCTGCTGGCGCTTGGCGTGCCTGCCGCGATCCTGTTATCCTGACGCGGCCGGACGAGGCGACCGGCGGCGTCAAGGGCGGTTAGCTCAGTTGGCAGAGCATCTCGTTTACACCGAGAGGGTCGGCGGTTCGAGCCCGTCACCGCCCACCAGCTTTGGGTCGCCGCGGTTGTTAGTGCTGGCCGCGGCGTTCGCCTTCGTGTGGCTCGCGCTCACACCGGCCGCGGCCCAAGATCACGGCCCGCCGATGAGTTTCCGCGTCGCGCCGCTCGAATCCCACGAATGTGGCCGACATTGTCCCGACGTCATCGTGGCGGACGGCGTGATCGAGGTTCAAACGCCACAGGCCTTTGTCAATTTTCTCAAGTCCGGCAGCTCGGACTCCAAGTTGCGGCGCATTGTATTTTTCAACTCCCGCGGCGGCAATGTCGTCGCTTCGATGGTCTTCGGTCATATTCTGCGGGGGCTGCGCATCGCTGGCGTCGTCGGACGGTTCGACGCGCAAGGCGATCCGGGACCATACGTTGGCGAATGCCTGTCGGCCTGCGTCTACGCGCTGATGGGCGCCGTGCGCCGTGTCGCGCCCCCCGGCAGCGAGGTCGGGCTGCATCGAATGTCGATTGTCGAGAGCGACGGCGGCGGTCTTTTCGGATCGCCTGTGAAGCGCAGTTTCGCCGATCCGCCGATGGTCGCCGTGCTGGGGCGCTACGCGCGGCGAATGGGCGTCGACCCCGCGCTGGTGCAGAGGGCAGAATCGCTGCCGCCCGACACGGTCCACGTTCTCACCCGGGACGAAATGCGGCGCTGGTCATTGGCGACAAGTCAATTCTGACCTGCACGCACACGCGGCGCACGGGTTGGATCCGCGGTCGTAGTATGCAGCCGCTTGCGATCCTTGACTTGGCAACGCGTCTGGCTTATCCGGTCGCGCTCCCGCGGGGGAGTAGCTCAGTTGGTTAGAGCGCCGGCCTGTCACGCCGGAGGTCGCGGGTTCAAGTCCCGTCTCTCTCGCCAATTCCGCCATTCATTGATCGCTTGAGGCGCTCCCTCGCCGGGCGCTCGCCCATTCCACTCGGCTCCGCCGCGGGCTTGAAATTGTACGCGCGGGCGCAGTGTACGATTTTGGGCGCGACTCAATCTTTTCAGTTGCTTAACCTCATTTTTCTGCAACCCGAAACAATAATAATACATATTTCAATAGCATTAAAGCGGTGCCTTTAAAATACGCTGCGTTCAGATGGAGTCATCATCGCGAGAACCTCCTGGGTTTGAGCCGTGGCGACGTGGCGATGCGGGGCCGACGGACCCCGACAACTCCTGGTCACTTCCCAACGCACTTGATCCGGGTGCCGTTCGCGATGACGATCGCGGGTTCGAATGCAATTTGGCTAGCCGGACGGACTGCTCACTTGCAAGGCCTCGGCGCGCCTCAATCACAGCCTTCTGCCTTGCATGCTACGCTGCGCTGCGATACGCGTTAACGGGGCGCGCGAGCGCCTTCCCGCGGCGCATGCCCGGCGCCCCGCAGACGATCAGCTGAAGAGCGAGGCCATGCCGAGCCTTATTTCCGACTACATCCCTCTGCTCGTGTTCATCATCATCGCCGCCCTGATAAGCGGAGCGCTCTTGATCGCGCCTTTTCTCCTGGCCTACCGGGCCCCGGACACTGAGAAGCTTTCGCCCTACGAGTGCGGTTTCCCTCCGTTCGACGATGCTCGCATGCGCTTCGACGCGCGTTTTTACCTTGTCTCGCTCCTCTTCATCATCTTCGATCTTGAAGTCGCGTTCCTGTTTCCTTGGGCGATCGTCTTCCACGACCTCGGCGCGCTAGGATTCTGGTCGATGATGATGTTTCTGGCGGTGCTGACCGTCGGGTTCGTATACGAGTGGAACAAAGGAGCGCTGGAATGGGATTGAGCGCCAGCCCGACCGTCACGCTTGGAGCGACCGACCTTCTCGACCCGCTGACCGGCAAGTCGCTTCGGCCTGAGGACCGGTACTTCGGCTCGATCAGCGACGAACTCGCCGACAAGGGCTTTCTCGTCACCACGACTGACGATCTTATGCAATGGGCGCGTACTGGCTCGCTGATGTGGATGACCTTTGGGCTTGCGTGCTGCGCGGTCGAAATGATGCAGCTGTCGATGCCGCGCTGGGACGTGGAGCGGTTCGGCTTTGCGCCGCGTGGGAGCCCGCGCCAGTCGGACGTGATGATCGTTGCGGGTACGCTGACCAACAAGATGGCGCCGGCGCTGCGCAAGGTCTATGACCAGATGCCGGAGCCGCGCTACGTTATCTCGATGGGCTCGTGCGCCAACGGCGGCGGCTATTACCACTATTCCTACTCGGTCGTGCGCGGGTGCGACCGGATCGTGCCGATCGACATCTATGTGCCGGGCTGTCCGCCAACAGCCGAAGCGCTGCTCTACGGCGTGCTGATGCTGCAGAAGAAAATCCGCCGCACCGGAACGATCGAGCGCTGACGCGCAAGACCGCAGGGAAAGGCGGGACTTAGGCGAATGGACGACCAACTGCAGACCGCCGTGACGAAGCTCGCCGCCGCCGCGCCTGGCGCAGTGGTGGAATCCGTTTTCGCGTTCGGCGAAGTCACATTGACTGTAGATCCCTCGCGCATCCTCGAGACGCTCCAGTTCCTTCGCGACGATCCTGCCGGTCAAT
>Ga0210386_10002970_pt1 | contig 14303 bp, 10 predicted proteins | sample IncBWH32OmetaG_FD_160091 | JGI IMG/M metagenome (GOLD analysis project Ga0210386, IMG submission 160091) | Forest soil microbial communities from Barre Woods Harvard Forest LTER site, Petersham, Massachusetts, United States - Inc-BW-H-32-O ... | reverse complement strand
AGCGGCCGCGCGCCGGCGCGCCATCGATCTGTTGGCCGAAGTCGGCATCCCCGCGCCGGACAAGCGCATCGACGCCTATCCGCACGAATTCTCCGGCGGCATGCGCCAGCGCGTCGTAATTGCACTGGCGATTTGTGCCGAACCGGAATTGATCGTCGCCGATGAGCCGACCACCGCGCTCGACGTATCGGTACAGGCGCAGATCATCGCGCTGATCAAGCGCCTCGGGCGCGATCACGGCACCGCCGTGATGCTGGTGACCCACGACATGGGGGTGATCGCCGAGACCTCGGACCGAGTCGCGGTGATGTATTCCGGCCGTATCGCCGAGATCGGTCCGGTCAGGGACGTCGTGCAGAATCCGCTGCATCCCTACGCCAAGGGCCTGATGGGGGCGATCCCGACGCTCGCCAGCGACGCCGAGCGGCTGGTCCAGATTCCCGGTTCGATGCCGCGGCTCTCCGCGATCCCGCCCGGCTGTTCGTTCAACCCGCGCTGCGCGTTCACGTTCGATCGCTGCCGGATCGAGCGGCCGGAGCCGACCAAGCATGGCGCACAAGCCGTGGCCTGCCATCTCTACGACACCGCCGCGAAGGTATCAGCGGCATGACATCAGCGCCCTTTATCGAGGCCAAAAACCTGCGTCGCGTGTTCGATGTCTCGAAACCATGGCTCAACCGGGTGCTCGAAGGCGGCCATCTGGAATTCCTCAAAGCGGTCGACGGCGTCACCTTCGACATCGCCAAAGGCGAGACTTTTGCCCTCGTCGGCGAATCCGGTTCGGGCAAAACTACGGTAGCGCGAATGATCGTTGGCCTGCTGCCGCCGACTTCAGGCGAAGTCATCATCGATGGGGTTTCGATGAGCGACGCCAGGCGGTCGCAGGCACGCCAGCAGTTGCGCCGCCGAATCCAGATGATTTTCCAGGACCCCTATGCCAGCCTCAACCCGCGGCTTCGGGTCGATGCCATCGTCGCCGAACCGATCCGCGCCTTCGACCTGATCCAGGGCGAGCGAAACATTCAGGCGCGGGTCGGCGAGTTGCTCAGTCTGGTCGGCCTGCATGCCGACGATGGCTGGAAATATCCGCATGAGTTTTCCGGCGGACAGCGGCAACGGATCGCGATCGCCCGTGCGCTGGCGTCCGAAGCCGAATTCATCGTGTGCGATGAGCCGACCTCGGCGCTCGATGTTTCCGTGCAGGCGCAGATTCTCAATCTGATGCGCGATCTGCAGGACAAATTCGGCCTCACCTACCTCTTCATCAGCCACAATTTGGCCGTGGTCCGGCATATGGCCAAGCGCATCGGCGTGATGTATCTCGGCCGCATTGTCGAGATCGCGGAAGGGCGCGAACTGTTCAGCCATCCGCGTATGCCCTATACGAAAATGCTGCTGGGCGCGGTGCCGGATCTCGCGATGTCGGGTCGTCAGCGGATTCCCGTCAAGGGCGAAATCCCCAACCCGATCGACCCGCCGCCCGGCTGCGCCTTTAACCCGCGTTGTCCGCTGGTGTTCGATCTCTGCCGCCGTCAGGTGCCCGCGCTGATCGACGGCGTCGCCTGCCATGCCGTCAACAATCCCGCTGCTGCCATCGCCCCCGCATGATCACAGGGATGGGAGCAAGGCACGGCACCGGGCCGGTTGGCAGGCCGCCTTGGCTGTGGTCAAGTGCGCCGCCCGTAAGGCCCTACCACAACAATGGATTCCCATGAGCAAAATCAATCCCGATCCGTTCACCACCAGGCCTGAGATCGAAGGCACTTTCGGAGTCGTGACCTCCACCCACTGGATCGCCACCGCGGTCGGGATGGGCATCCTGGAAAAGGGCGGCAATGCGTTCGACGCCGGTGTTGCCACGGCGTTCACGCTACAGGTTGTGGAACCGCATTTGAACGGCCCCGGCGGCGACGTGCCGATCATCGTGCACGATACCAGGCGCGGCTGCACCGAAGTGATTTGCGGCCAGGGCCCCGCTCCCCAGGGCGCCACCATCGCGCATTACCGCAGCGAAGGCCTGGAGATGGTGCCCGGAACGGGTCTCCTGGCCGCCTGCGTTCCCGGCACGTTCGAATCCTGGATGTTGCTGCTTCGCGACTACGGTACGCTGCGGCTGCGTGACGTTCTCGAGCCCGCCATTGCCTATGCCCGCGACGGTTACCCGCTGGTGGAACGCGCTTCCGCGACGATTGCCACCGTCGAGCAGTTGTTCCGGAAGTACTGGAAAACTTCGGCCGCGGTCTATCTGCCGAACAACGAGGTGCCAAAACCCGGCACGCTCTTTACCAACAAGACACTGTCGGAAACCTATGCCCGCATCCTGACCGAAGCGGAAAGCGCCGGCGCCGACCGTGTCGCGCAGATCGAACGCGCGCGCCAGGCCTGGTCGCGTGGCTTCGTCGCCGAAGCGATCGACAATTTTTGCCGCACGCAGGAAATCATGGATGTCAGCGGCTCGCCGCATCGCGGCGTGCTCCGCGCCGACGACATGGCGCGCTGGCAACCCACCATCGAAGCGCCGCTCACCTACGACTATGGCCGCTACACCGTCTGCAAGCCCGGCGTCTGGAGCCAGGGCCCGGTGATGCTGCAGCAGCTTGCGCTCTTGAAGGGCTTCGAACTCGACGGGCTCGACCCCGCCGGTCCCGAATTCATTCATCTGCAGATCGAATGCGCCAAGCTCGCCTTTGCCGACCGCGAGAAATTCTATGGCGACCCGAAATTTACCGAGATCCCGATCGCGACGCTGTTGTCCGACGCCTACAATGACGCGCGTCGCAAGCTGATCTCGGAAAAAGCCTCGCTCGACTTCATCCCCGGCTCGATCGAGGGTTTCGGGGCCGTGGTCAAACTGCGCCGTCAGGAAGGTCACCGCGAGGCGGTCGGCGCCATGGGCGCCGGCGAGCCCACCGTCGGCCGCTTCGGCGAGGTGCGCGGCGACACCGTGCATTTCGACATGATCGACCAGGCCGGCAACATGGTTTCGGCGACGCCCTCCGGCGGCTGGCTGCAGTCGTCGCCGGTGATTCCGGAACTCGGCTTCTGCCTCGGCAGCCGGGCGCAGATGTTCTGGCTGGAAGAAAATCACCCCGCCGCGCTGGCGCCGGGCAAGCGCCCGCGCACGACGCTGAGCCCGACCATGGCGCTGCGCGACGGCGAGCCATATCTGGCATGGGGCTCGCCCGGCGGCGATCAGCAGGACCAATGGACCACGCAATTCTTTTTGCGGCATGTCCATGCCAAGCTCAATCTGCAGGAAGCCATCGACGCGCCGGCGTGGCATTCGGAACATTTCCCGATCTCGTTCTGGCCGCGCACCGCGCGGCCCGGCGTGCTCGTGGTTGAAAACCGTGTGCCGAAGGCGACCGTCGATACGCTGAAAAGCCGCGGCCATATCGTCGAGATCGGCCCCGACTGGTCGGAGGGCCGCCTGACCGCCGCCTCGAAGGTCGGCCGCCGCCGGCGCGCCGCCGCCAATCCCCGCGGCATGCAGGGCTACGCGGCCGGAAGATAAGGCCGAGGGCTGAGATGACCTGGTCGATCATCGCCCGCGACGCTGCCACCGGAGAATTCGGCATCGCGGTCGCGACGCGGTTTTTCGCGGTGGGTGCGCGGGTGCCATATATCGCCGCCGGGATCGGCGGCATCGCGACACAGGCGCTGGTCAATCCCTATTACGGCATCGACGGCTTGAACCTGCTGCGCTCCGGACGCGCGCCATGCGATATCGTCGAGACCCTGACTGCGGCGGATGCCGGCCATGAAAGCCGGCAACTGCACATCATGGACGCGAGCGGCCGGGTCGCCGCCTATACCGGCCGCCAGTGCGTCGACTGGTGCGGACATATCCAGGGCGATGGCTTCTCGATTGCCGGCAACATGCTGACCGGTGGCCGCGTGCTGGGCGATACCGCGGAGGCCTACATCGCCGGTGAAAATCTGCCCTTTGCGCAACGCCTGATCGCGGCGATGCGCGCCGGCGAGGCCGCGGGCGGCGACAAGCGCGGCAAGCAATCGGCGGCACTCCTGATCCATGGCGACGAGGAGTGGTCGGCGCTCGACCTGCGCGTCGACGATCACCCAGACCCGCTTGCCGAACTCGACCGCCTCGAACAGGTGAGCCGCGAGCATTGGGTGCACTTTCGAAAATATCTGCCGAGCCGCAGCAATCCGGCCGGAACAACCGATCGCGGGATCATCGACGCAGGTATCGAAGCGAGCATCGAAGCGGCGATTGCGAGCCAGAAATGACCGAAATCCCGCTGATCGAAATCCGGGATTTGCAGATCATCTTCCATGGCGACGACGGCCGCGCAACCCATGCGGTCGACCGCGTCGATCTCAGCGTGGCCAAGGGCGCCACGCTCGGACTGGTCGGCGAATCCGGCTGCGGCAAGAGCGTGACCTCGCTGGCCATCATGGGCCTGTTGTCGAAACAATCCTCGGAAGTCTCAGGATCGATCCGTTTCGACGGCTTCGATCTGCTTGACGTGCCCGATCAGACTTTGCGCGACCTGCGCGGTAACCGCCTGGCGATGATCTTCCAGGAGCCGATGACATCGCTCAACCCGAGCTTCACCATCGGCGATCAGATCATCGAGACCATCCTGCGGCATCGCGGTGGATCGCGGCGCAACGCGCGCGAACGCGCGATCGAGCTGTTGCGTCGCGTCCACATCCCCTCGCCGGAGCGGCGCATCGACGAATATCCGCACAAACTCTCGGGCGGCATGCGCCAACGCGTCATGATCGCGATGGCGCTGGCGTGCGATCCGATGCTGCTGATTGCGGATGAACCCACCACCGCGCTCGACGTGACCCTGCAGGCCCAGATCCTCGATTTGATGCGCGAACTGAAGGCGGCGAGCGGTGCCGCGATCATCCTCATCACCCATGACCTTGGCGTGGTCGCCGAGGTCTGCGACGAGGTCGCGGTGATGTATGCCGGCGAGATCGTCGAACGCGCAACCGTCGATGAGTTGTTCGCGCATCCCCAGCATCCCTACACCGTCGGATTGCTCGGCTCTATACCGCGGCTGGATCGCCGCTCCTCGCATCTAGCCACCATCAAGGGCATCGTGCCCAACATGGCGAACCCACCGCCCGGCTGCCGTTTTGCCGCGCGTTGTCCGTTCGTTGATGAATCCTGCGTGGCCGCGCACCCGCCGCTGGTCAGCCTGAGCCCCCGTCACTGGTCCCGTTGCATCAAGGCGCCGCTGGAAAGGCTGGTGTCGTGACCGCCCTGCTCGAAGTCAAAAATCTCGTCAAGCATTTCGTCGCGGACCGTTCCGTGTTCGGGCGGCCGACCGCATTCATCAAGGCGGTCGATGGCGTCAGCTTCAGCGTTGATGACGGTGAGACGCTGGCGCTGGTCGGCGAATCCGGTTGCGGCAAATCCACCGTGAGCCGGCTGGTGTTGCGGCTGATCGAGCCTGACGCCGGCAGCGTCCACTTTGAGGGCCGCGATCTGCTTGCCCTGAATGCGAACGACCTGCGCGCTTTCCGCCGCGATGCGCAGATCATCTTTCAGGACCCCTATGCGTCGCTCAACCCGCGCATGACCGTCAGCCAGATCCTGACCGAACCACTGGCGTTGCATGACCTGGTGCCGTCGGCGGGCCGGCGCGAACGGATCGAGGAATTGCTGCGGCTGGTCGGGCTGGAGCCGCGCTTAGCGCGCCGTTACCCGCACGAATTTTCCGGCGGCCAGCGTCAGCGCATCGCGATTGCGCGGGCGCTGGCGGTCGAACCGAAACTGATCATCTGCGACGAGCCGGTATCGGCGCTGGACGTCTCGATCCGTTCGCAAATCCTGAATCTGTTGCGCGATCTGCAGGACCGGCTCGGCCTCGCCTATATCTTCGTTTCGCATGACCTGGCGGTGGTGAAGCACATTGCCGACCGCGTCGCCGTGATGAATCTCGGCGGCATCGTCGAGACGGCGGACGCGCAGGCGCTGTTCGCCGCACCGCGCCACCCTTACAGTCGGGCGCTATTGTCTGCGATCCCGGTGCCCAAACCGCGGGCAAAGCGCAGCCGCATTCTGCTGCAGGGGGAGATGCCGAGCGCGCTTAATCCGCCGCCAAGCTGCCGCTTTCATACGCGCTGCCCGTATGTGATCGACCGCTGCCGCGTCGAGCCGCCGCCGCTATTGCTCGCGGATGCGGCTCGACACGCCACCGCATGTCACCGCACGGCGGAACTGCCGCCGGCAGATGCGCTCGTCGGTGCCGATAATGCTATGTCATCCACCCTGGAGCGATTAGTCGCGGCTTTTAGCGGACCTGCGGAAGTGCCGGCCTCCGCCGGGGTTGCTATAGTGGGGGTAAAGCCTTCAACCGACGCTTGAAGATGGGGACCAGTCCAATGGAAGTCTTACGCTTGGCAGCACTTGTGGGGGCGGCGTTGCTATCGCTCGCAGCAGGCGTGCATGCCCAGACCACGCTGCGCATCGGCCTTGCCGAAGATCCGGATATGCTCGATCCCTCGCTCGGGCGCACCTATGTCGGGCGTATCGTATTTGCGGCGTTTTGCGACAAGCTGTTCGATATCGACGAGAAGCTCAATATCGTGCCGCAACTGGCGCTGTCCCATGAGACTTCCGCCGACGGCAAGGAGATGACGATCAAGCTGCGGCCGGGCGTGAAATTCCACGACGGCGAGCCGTTCGACGCCGAAGCGGCGAAATTCTCGCTGGAACGCCATCTCACACTCCCGACCTCATTCCGCAAACCGGAACTGGCCGCACTCGACCATGTCGAGGTGGTCGATCCCCTCACCATCAAGCTGGTATTGAAGACGCCGTATTCGCCGTTGATCGCGCAGCTCACCGATCGCGCCGGCATGATGGTCTCGCCCAAGGCAGTGAAGGAAGCGGGTGACAAATTCGGACTGCATCCGGTTTGCGCCGGGCCCTACAAATTCGTCGAACGCGTGCAGCAGGACCGAATCGTGTTCGAGAAGTTTGCCGATTACTGGAATAAGGACAACGTCTTCATCGACCGCGTGGTGTTTCTGCCCATTGTCGATTCCACAGTGCGGCTGGCCAATCTGAAATCGGGCGGCCTTGATTTGATCGAGCGCGTCCTGGCCACCGATATCAAGGACGTTCGCGCCGATTCGAGACTCAAACTGTCGACCGCGTCCGAGCTCGGCTATATGGGCCTCACCATCAATATCGGCAACGACAAGAACAAAGGCCCGCTCAGTCAGTCGGAAAAAGTACGCCAGGCGCTCGATCTGTCGATTGATCGCGAGGCAATCAACCAGGTCGTGTTCAACGGCGAGTTCAAGCCCGGCAATCAATGGATCAATCCCGATCATCCCTACTATCAAAAGTCCTTCCCGGTTCGCGGGCGCGACGTCGCCAAGGCCAAGGCGCTGCTGAAAGAAGCTGGCGTGACCGCGCCGGTGAGTGTCGACTTCATGGTGCCCAAAGGCGCGGAAACCGAAGCCGTGGCGCAGGTGATCCAGTCCATGGCGGCGGAGACGGGATTCGACATGAAGATCAGGGTCACCGAATTCGCGACGTCACTGAAGCAGGCCGAGGCCGGCGAATACCAGGCGTACATGCTGGCGTGGAGCGGACGAGTCGATCCCGACGGTAATTCCTACGTCTTCCTGAAAACCGGGGCGCCGCAGAACTACAGCTTCTGGTCGAATCCAGTTGCCGACAAGGCGCTCGACGACGCCCGTCTCGTCACGGATCAGGCGCAGCGCAAGGCGATCTATGAAAATCTGACCAGGGCCGCGCTCGACGAGGAGCCGATACTCTACATCTTTCATCGCAAGATCCTGATCGCGCACACCACCAAACTCGAGGGCTACAGGCAGATGCCGGATGGGCTGGTGCGCGTGACCGGGTTGACGTTGAAGTGAACATGACCCGGCCCCGCACTGACTCCTGTCCCGGATGCGGTGCAGCGCGTCAGCGGTGCATCGCTGATCCGGGACTAAACGGCTCGAGATGGATCCCGGGTTCGCAGCGCATTGTTGCACGCTGCGCTGCGCCCGGAAAACGAACAGCCCCATGCTGAACTTTCTCGCCAAGCGCGTGGTGCAGCTGATTCCGACACTGTTCTTCGTGTCGATCCTGATCTTTTCGCTGCAACATTTATTACCCGGCGATCCGGCGCTGGTGATGGCCGGCGAGGAGCGTGATCCCAACGTGATCGCGCAAATCCGCGCGCAGTACCGGCTCGATCAGCCGCTGCCGGTGCAATATTTCTACTGGATCAAGGGCGTGATGGCCGGCGATTTCGGTGAGTCGCTTCGCATCAAGGTGCCGGTGCGCGACCTCATCGCGCAGAAGCTGCCGGTGACGATGCAACTGGCCTCGATGGCGATCGTGATCGCCTTTCTGATCGGGATTCCCGCCGGCATCGTGTCCGCGGTGAAGAAAGGCACTTTCTGGGACTACGGCGCGAACCTGTTTGCGCTGTGGGGCATTTCGACGCCGAATTTCTGGCTCGGCATCATGCTGATCTTTCTGTTCTCGATCGAACTCGGCTGGCTTCCGGCATCGGGTTACGTTCCGCTCTCCGAAAACTGGCGCGCGAGCCTTGCGTCGACCATCATGCCCGCTTTCGTGCTCGGAAACGCGATAGCGGCGATCCTGATGCGGCACACCCGCAGCGCGATGCTGCAGGTGCTCGAAAGCGATTATGTCCGAACCGCGCGCGCCAAGGGCCTTTCCGAGCGCTCGGTCATTCTCAAGCACGCCATGCGCAACGCGCTGACCCCGATCATCACGCTCGGCGCGCTCGAACTCGGGACGCTACTGTCGGGCGCCGTGCTGACCGAGCAGATTTTCTCGATTCCGGGGTTCGGCAAGCTGATCGTCGATGCCGTGTTCAATCGCGATTACGCGGTCGTGCAGGGCGTCGTGCTGGTGACGGCGACCATTTATATCACGCTGAACCTGATCGCCGATATCGCCTATATCCTCGTCAATCCGCGGCTGAGGGGATAGCGCATGACCGACACCGCGCTCCCTGCTCTCTCCGTCATCAGCCCCGACGAACTGGAAAGCCCGGCGCGGCGCGCGCTGCGTCGGCTGTTTCAGCGCAAGGGCGCGTTGCTGGGACTGGTGGTGATCGCGACCTTCGTCGTGCTTGCGGTGTTTGCGCCCTGGATCGTGCCCTATGATCCGATCGCGACCAGCTGGACGCTGGTGCGCAAGCCGCCGTCGGCGCTGCACTGGTTCGGCACCGACGATCTCGGCCGCGATATCCTGAGCCGCGTGATCTACGGCGCCCGCGCGTCGCTAACGGCCGGCGCGATATCGGTCGGGATTGCGCTCGGCGTCGGCGTGCCGTTCGGGCTGTTGTCGGGCTACGTTGGCGGCTTCATTGACGCCCTGATCAGCCGGATCACCGACGCCATGCTGGCCTGCCCGTTCCTGATCCTCGCCATCGCGCTGGCGGCGTTTCTGGGTCCGAGCCTCGGCAACGCGATGATTGCCATCGGCGTCAGCGCAACACCGATCTTCGTGCGGCTAACCCGCGGCCAGACCATGAGCGTCAAGGTCGAGGACTATGTCGAGGCCGCGCGCGCGATGGGCAATCCGCGCTGGCGCATCGCGCTGTTTCATATTCTGCCGAACATCATGCCGGCCTTGCTGGTGCAGGCGACGCTGTCGATCGCGGCGGCGATCATCGCCGAAGCGGCATTGTCGTTCCTGGGACTGGGACAGCAGCCACCCGCGCCATCCTGGGGCAGCATGCTCAATTCAGCGCAACGCTTCCTGACCAACGCGCCGTGGATGGCGCTGTGGCCGGGGCTCGCGATCTTTTTGGTGGTACTGTCGTTCAACCTGGTCGGTGACGGCTTGCGCGACGCGCTCGATCCGCGCGAGCGCTAGAGCGTTTTCGAGCGAAGTGGATATCGGTTCGCGTGAAGAAAACGCGTCAAAACAAAGGATTAGAGCCCGGTTCTGATTCAATCAGAACCGATAAGGCTCTAAGCATTTTCAGTCCGGCGGCTTTCATCCTTCGAGACGCATCGCGTTGCGATGCTCCTCAGGAGGAGGTCCTAAACCCTCATGGGGAGGAGCATCGCAACGCGATGCGTCTCGAACCATGAGGTCCGTTGGGTGCGTGACTGTGATTCAACTCAAAAAGGCGCTGACATTCTCAGATCACTGTTTCACGCATGACGCGCCGGCAATCCATCTCGAATTCGAGATCGACCACCGGCGGCCGCGCAAAATGCCAGCTCAGGCCAGATCGCGTGGCGCCGCGGCGGACCAGTTCCTGTGTCATAACCGGATGAAAATCGTGGACCGTATAGGCCTGCACGCCGGTTGTGTCCTGCCAGCCGAATCCGAACGCATCAAGCCGGCTTTCCATTTCGCGGACCGTGAATGCAACCTTATCCTTCAGCCCATCCGCGCTGAGGTCACGGTAGCGCACGATCCGCTCGGGATAGCTGGCGCTGCCGCCACGGGCCTCAGCCCCGCCGGCGATGACGAAGGCCGGCGTGGTGCTTTGGCTCGGGCGGGTGAAGGAGAAGGCGTAAAACGAAGGCTCGGTCGGCGGATCGATCTCGGGACATACATTGCTGCGCGCCACCGGATTGACTGATCCATCGAACAGGCCCCATTCCGCGAGCGTCTTCACGTAATGCTGGTTGAAGGCGAGAAATCCGGCCTCCGTAAACGCCGCCGGCGAACGCAGTTCGCAGGCGCAGAACGACGTCAGCGGCCGCCCCGCGTTCCGAATATATTGCGCGACTTGCGCAAAGCCCTCCGCCAGCGGCAGCAGGCGATCGAAACGCACGCGCTCGATCTCGAAGCCGGGATCAGCCGCCGCGCCGCTCGAATACTGAAACACCGCCGGGATGAATCGATAATTGCCGGCTGGAAAATCACGCGTCATGTCTGGGGTCCCTCTGGCGCTCGCTGGGAGAGCAGCATTCTAGAACGTTTTTCAAACGAAAGCCTGCCCCGGACTTGGTCCGGGGTGGATACCGGTTCGTGCAAAGAAAACACGTCAAACAAAAGATAGAGCCCCGGTTCAAACAGAACCGAGGCTCTAGCCGGACGCGCACGATCAGGCCGGCGTTTACGTCGGCTTGAGCATCGTTGGAGCGCGATCGAAGTCCGCGATTTCCTTGGCTCGCTGGGATTCGGCACCGGCCCGGTGATCGGTAGCAATCGCCACATAGACGGCGGGCAGCACGAACAGCGTGAACAGGGTTCCGATGGTCATGCCGGCGACGACCACCAACCCGATCGAGAACCGGCTCGCCGCTCCCGCCCCGGAGGCAGTAAGAAGCGGCAACAGGCCGGTGACCATCGCCGCGGTGGTCATCAGGATCGGGCGCAGCCGGACCCGGGCCGCCATTTCGATCGCCGAACGGCGATCAAGTCCTTCATTGAGCTGCAACTCGTTGGCGAACTCCACCATCAGAATGCCGTGCTTGCTGATGAGGCCGACCAGCGTCAGCAATCCGACCTGGGTGTAGATGTTCATCGTCGCCATGCCGAAGAACAGCGGGATCAACGCGCCGACGATCGCCATCGGAACGCTGATCATGATCACCAGCGGATCGCGCAGGCTTTCGAACTGCGCCGCCAGCACCAGGAAGATGATGATGATGGCGAAAGCGAAGGTGACCGCGAGCTGGTTGCCCTCCTGAACGTATTGCCGGGAGTCGGCGAGATAGTCGTGGCTGAAACCGGCCGGCAGCTTTTTCGCTTCGCCCTCGAGGAAGTCCACCGCCTGCCCAACGGTAACGCCGGGCATCGGCACCGCCTGGAAGGTCGCGGAGTTCAATTGATTGTAGTGGGTCAACGCGTTCGGATCGGTTGCCGTTTCGATCGAGACCACGGTCGAGAGCGGCACCTGCTGCCCCGTCGAGGTCGGCACATAATATTTGCCGAGCGCCTCGGGTGACAGCCGGTCCTCGCGCGGCACCTGCGGAATGACCTGATAGGAACGGCCCTCCAAATTGAACCGGTTCACGTAGTTGCCGCCGAGCAATGTGGCCAGCGTATTGCCGACGCTCTGCATGGTGATGCCGAGATCGCTGGCCTTCGAGCGGTCGACCTTGACCCGCACCACCGGCTGGTTGAAGTCGAGATCGCTGTCCGTGACGATAAACAACCCGCTCTTGCGCGCGGCGTCCTTCAGCTTCTGCATTTGCTCATAGACCGCCTGGAAGCCGTTGGTCGAATTGATCACCATCTGGATCGGCAAGCCTCCGGGACCGCCGGGCAATGGCGGCAGGTTGAATGCGAAGGCAGCGACGCCTTCGATCTTGCTCAACTCCGCCTGCACCAGCGGCTTCAGCTTGATCGACGAACGCACCCGCTCGTCCCAGGGCTTGAGCAGCATGCCCGCAATTCCGCCTTGCGGCCCGTTGATACCGTTGAGCACGAAACGCAGATCGGTTTCGGGAAATTTGGAAAATGACTTGTCGAGCTTGTCGCCGTAGAAGTCCGCATAGTCGATATTGGCGTATTTGGGCGCCTTGGTCACCGCGAACACGATGCCCTGGTCCTCTTCGGGTGCGAGTTCCTTCGAGGTGTGCAGATACAGGAAGCCGACCAACCCCAGCATCGTCAGGGCAAACAGCCCCGTAATCGGACGATAGTCGAGCGAGCGGTCGAGCTGACGGCCGTACCAGCGGGTCATCGCCCCGAACACCCTGTTCACCAATTTGGCGAAACGGCCCTCTTCGGCATTTTTCAGGAACACCGAGCACATCATCGGCGAGAGCGTCAGCGCGATCACGCCGGACACGATCACCGAGCCCGCCAGCGTGAAGGCAAATTCCCGGAACAACGAACCCGTCAATCCGCCAAGGAAGCCGATCGGCGCGTACACCGCGGCCAGCGTGATCGTCATGGCGATGACAGGACCGACGATCTCGCGCGCACCCTGCATGGCCGCCTGCACCGGTGGCTTGCCCTCCTCCAGATGCCGGTGGATGTTTTCAACCACCACGATGGCATCGTCGACGACCAGACCGATCGCCAGCACCATCGCCAACAATGTGAGCAAATTGAAACTGAATCCCGCCGCCAGCATCAGGCTGCAGACACCGATCAGCGACAACGGAATGGTCACCACCGGGATCAGCACCGAACGGAACGATGCCAGGAACAGGAAGATCACGACGACCACGATGATGACCGCCTCGCCCAGCGTCTTCTCGACCTCGTCGATCGAAGATTGGATGAACTTGGTGGAGTCATAGGCCACCTTCATCTTCATCGATGGCGGCAGATTGCGCTCCAGTTCCGGAAACAGCGCACGCACGCCTTGAACGAGGGTCAGCGGGTTGCCTTGCGGCGTTGCCTGAACACCGATGAAGATCGCATGCTCGCCGTTGAAGGCGACGCTGGCGTCGCTGCTTTGTGCCGCGAGTTCGACGGTGGCGATATCTTCGATCCGGACGAAACCACCGTCCTTGGATTTGACGATCATGCGCTTGAACTGATCGAGGTTCTGCAGATCGGTGTCGGCCGACACGTTGGAGACGATGAAGAAGCCTTTGGACTGGCCGGCGGCGGCCTGGAAATTGTTGGCGGCAATCGCCGCTGCCACGTCGTTCGGCGAAACGCCGCGGCCGGCCATGCGGACCGGATCGAGCCACAGCCGCATCGCGAAAGTCTGGCCGCCCAGAATATCGGCCGATGCGACGCCATCGACGGTCGAAAGTACCGGTTGAACCACGCGCGTCAGATAATCCGATATCGCCGACCCCGACAGCACTTCGCTGGAGAAGCCGAGATACATCACCGCGGTGGTCTGGCCGGTCGTCTTGGTCACGACCGGGTCGTTGGATTCCTTCGGAATGAGATATTTGACCGAGTTCACCTTGGCGAGGACTTCGGTCAGCGCCTGGTTCGGATCGAAGTTCAGCTTGATGTAGACTTGGATGGTGCTGGTCCCGAGCACCGAAGACGAGGTCATGTAGTCGACGCCTTCCGCGGACGCGACGGCCTGCTCGATCGGCGTCGTGATGAAGCCCTGAATCAGATCGGGCGACGCTCCGGGATAAACGGTGGTGACGTTGACCACGGTATTCGACAGCTTCGGATATTGCCGAACCCCCAGACTGGTCGCGGCTCGAAATCCGATCAGCAGAATCAGCAGGCTGACGACCAGGGCCAACACGGGCCGCTTGATGAAAATATCGGTCCAGACCATCGCGACGCGCTCCCTTAGATCAATATCCGATCAGATCGAATCGGATCGTGATCTCATCACTTTGTTTGATCGTGATCGGCAGGCAAACGCTTTGCGTTTGTCGCCGGTCATTGCCCTCAGTAACGCGGCGGGGTCGCCGGAATC
>Ga0210386_10002967_pt1 | contig 14320 bp, 10 predicted proteins | sample IncBWH32OmetaG_FD_160091 | JGI IMG/M metagenome (GOLD analysis project Ga0210386, IMG submission 160091) | Forest soil microbial communities from Barre Woods Harvard Forest LTER site, Petersham, Massachusetts, United States - Inc-BW-H-32-O ... | reverse complement strand
AAAGCTCGAGGAACTCTTGCCAGATCGATGGCTCCTCGCCAGAAATACTCAAAAAAAATCACAAGTGATCTTGACCCGTCGATCTGTCTAGGTTAGACGCTTACAGATTATCTCACTTAAAGGTGAAGATCTCACAGGAAGCGGGGAATCAACAGTTAAGAAGAAACTCGCCTATAACGAGCGAAATTTATGTATTGAAGAAGAAGTCTATGGGCAAAAAATACTCACGACTTATGACTCTACCTTCCTTTATTTGCCCAAAAGAATTGAAAAATACAGTGGAAATACGCTGGTTTCTTACATTGATTTCGATTACAACTCTTTGGGGCAGTTAGAAAAAGAAGATCGCTCTGGATCGATCACCATTTGGCATTATAATGATCGAGGTTTCCCACGAGAAAAAATCCAAGTAACGGGAACAGATGATCCAGACGTTGTCACCACTTATGCCTACAATCATCAAGGGCAGTGCATAGAAATCACAGCCATCGACGGAACCAAAGAGAACGACTATGATCTTATGGGCAATCAAACCGAATCAAAGATGTTTTCTCCTTCGGGGGAGCTGCTTGCTGCAACATACATCGGGTACGATCTGAATAGCGCCCCCATATGGAAGCAGACAGCGAACTCTGAGAATATCGTCTACTTTGATTATCACGCCTCAGGCCTCGTCAAAGCAAAAAGACAATCTCTTAACCCGAGCTGTTCGATTGCCTATACTCTTTACGAATACAATCCTTGTGGGTATCTCATCGAAGAAACAGACCCTAGAGGATATGTCACTTACAGAGACTACGATCCTCTTGGCCGAGTGAAATCGGAAACTAAAGAGGGACATACAACTCTTTTTTCTTACGAAGCAGGTGGACTGCTAGAAATTCTTACATCTCCGTCAAGAGCGCAAATCACACGCCATTACACAACCAATGGGCTTCTCAAAGAGGAGATTTATCCGGATGGGACCAAGAATACGATCGTTTATGATTTCTTGGGACGGCCAATTCTAGAAACAAAGAATGATATCGCCTGGGAAATTAAGTACGACGATGTGCATCATCAGGTGATAACGACCCATCTAAAAACGAAGGACTTTGAAGTTAGCGAGTTTGACCCAAGAGGCAATCTCATTAAATTCACTGACACAGCCGGTTATACCTCAGAAAAAATCTATGATAGCCTCAATCGTCTTAAAGCCGAGATAAGTCCTAGTGGCAAACAGGCCAGCTGGACCTATCAGGATAACATTGTTGTTTGCACTCTTCCTAGTGGTGAAACCACCACCACTCAATATGCCGGTGGGAGAGCTATTAAATCAGAAATCAGTGACTCTAGAGGGACCCTCATCGCGGTTTCTCAATCCTATTTTGATCCTGAAAACGACAAGGAAGAAGTCATTGAAGGAGATGAAAGAACAGTTACCTGGAAAAATTCTTTTGGATTGCCAATCAAGATTGAAAAAGGAGAGCTTACAGCTAAGCATGAATATGACGCCTGTGGAAACCGCATTGTTTCAATCGATGGAGATGGGAGGGTAACTCGCCAAGAATTCGATGGATTAGGCCGTGTGGACCAAAAATATTTACCCGATGGAAGTGTTCTTGAGTTCGTTTATGATTCAGACTCTAACCTAGCCGAGTACCATCTACCTAATGGCAATGTCTGGAAAGCATCATATGATTCAATGCGTAGAAAGAAATCAGAAGAGCTGCTCTCTTCAAGAGGTTCTTCTGAACGCTGGACCTTCTCTTATGAAGATGGTTATCTCAGGGAAGCTACAGATCCTATGCAACGGACTCATACCTATCTTTATGACCTCTATGGAAGGGTCTTCCAAGATAACGTCGAAGGCAGCAAGCGTACTTATACTTATGAGCCACGAGGGTTTTTTGCGACAGTAAATCAGACTACAGATATAGCCTCTTCCTGGCTATCTAACTGGGCATATGGGACGCAAAGCGAAAATTCTCTCGTAGAGCGCTCTTACGACGCAGATGGCAACCTAGCTCTTGAGTCGGTCTATTTGAATTCCAATTTGATACAACAATCAAAGCAAAAATGGACGGCCAATAGCCGCTCTTTGCAGATTGGAAACCACGTCCGTGATTTCTTCTATCAGAACAATCAGCTCGTTCAGATTTCAACTCAACATGTAGGGGTATCCTACTCATATGACCTCAGCGGAGCTTTGAAGAGCAAAAATACCCGTTTGAGTTCTACTACGATCGATTATAATTCCTCGGGGCTACCGAAGACTGTGTTAACCCGTCTACCAGAAGGATCTTACCAGGAACAGCTCGGCTGGTATCCTTCAGGAAAAATCTACACCTACACTGCTCCTGGAAGAGAACAACACTTCTCTTACAATGAGCGGGGATATTTAAGATCGACAGGATCGGAAAAATATGACTTTGACTTTGGGTCTGCAGGCACGGGTGTCAGAACATCTGCCCCTGGTTGGTATGTTCCGCAAAATGGCTTAGATGATTTCGGCAGAATTCTTGCGTCGGTGTTCGAGAAGACGTCTCTTTCAACCGGTTACAATGCAATGGGTGAGGCGATTACTCATGGCCAAAAACAATTGTCTTGGGATCCATGGGGGAGATTAGTCAAAGTTAACGATCCTTCTTTCTCATGGGAAGCTTCTTATGACGCTTTGGGCAGAAGACTTCAAACTCGCTATACAAAATCAGAAGAACAAACTCTAGTCACAAACTCTCTCTATGATCCCGAGGAAGAATTTCAAGAGATAGGGGTGCAAACCGCAGGGAAAACCTTCTGGAAAATTTATGGGCCGGATGCCTGCGATGCAATCAGCGATGAAACAGGGGCATCTGTTGCCCTAATGCACAATGCATTGAGACAGCTAACCGGTGTTATCTCTCGGCAGGGAACCATCTATAGCGAGAAGATGCCATTAGCCTATGGCCCTCTTGAAACAACCCCTTCCATTCCTTCAGGTTTAATTTCCTACGCTCAGTCCTTAAGCTGGCAAAGTAAAGCGCAAGATCTAACTGGTTTCATCTGGATGGGGGCTAGATACTACGATTCTCGAGATGGTCAATTCTTAAGTCAAGATCCAGTTTCTTATCCGGTCTGCATGGATCTATATGCGTATGCTCATGGCGATCCGGTTAATTATTTTGATCCAGATGGACGATATTCCTCTTATGCATATCAATCTATAGATCCCGTTATAATCGGAGCTGGCGGACTGCAAATTTTAGGCGGGTTCACAGAAGCTGGCTCAGGAGTTTTTAGAGGCGTTGCTGGATTACCCGCAATACTTCATGGCCTCGATAACATAGCAACTGGGCTCATGCAGGTATGTACCAACCAACCCTGTGAAACGCTGACTTTCCAGTTCTTGCAAAAAATGAATCTTTCTCCACAAACGGCTAGCTGGGCAGAGTGGGGGCTTGGTATGGGCTCATCTGCCTTAACTAGGGGAGGGAAAGGTTTTTCTTTTTTAGGAAGCCTTTTTGGTAATCCAATCGAAAAACAACTTTTATCCCTTGAGCCTAGAGCTATTCAACAGTGTCTGAATGAGTGGACAAGAAATGCTGGTGGGATAGGCAGCAGAATTACTAGCGATTACAGAAAGAACCTGATTCGGTATACTGGGTTTGATCCAGGGAGGGTTGCTGAGGCGCATCATGTGTTGCCACAAAAATATAGATCTGATTTTGTAAAAGCGGGGATCAACATAGATGATCCAAAATATTTGGTATGGGTAGAAAAGAAGTTACATAGAGCAATATCTAGAGAGTATAATATAGAATGGGATAAATTCATGTATAATAACAAAAAACTTACAATAAATCAAGTTTTAGAAAAAGGGAAAAAAACAATGTCAGAAATCGGAATCCCCACGAATTATTAAAGGTGAAAATGGAAATGAAGCGTTTTTTTAGATTAGGAAGTAAACTTCTTTCATCCACTTTTCAAGCAGGTCCCGTAAATTTAAAAGAAGATGAAGATGGTATATCTGACCATTTAAATTTAATTGAGGGGAAATACAATGGAATAAATTTTCCTGTCATTTTCAAACAAGATTATGGGAAGAATTTAACTGATATATTGGATACAGGGCATGCTGGTTTGTTTTTAATTTCTAATCGAATGAAAAAAATTTTAGAGGATGATCAATTGACAGGATGGAAAACTTTTTCTATTAAACTTTATGATAAAAAAGAAAATGAAATATTGGGTTACCATGGTTTTTCCGTGACAGGTCATAGTAGTCCAATAAATTATGAAAAATCAGAAATTATTGAAAAAAGAAGAGTGCCTACGGGACCTTTATGTAAATTTTATAGAGGTGTGTTTGTAGATAATTTGGATGGGATGGATTTTTTTATTCCGGATACGACAAAATTTATTTTTATCACTGAAAAAGCAGCGGACATCTTAACAAAAAACAAGATCACCAATATGCGTCTTGAAAATTTAGTCGATATGGAAATGAGTGTAGAATGAACTAGTTGCAAAACTCTTCCCATGTTGATTGGAATTCCTGTAAATTATTGAGGATTATAGCAGGCGGCGGACTGATGTTCTTTCGTGGTCTAGATGATGTATACACAGAGGCCCGTCAAATCATATCAAACGAGTGGATGGACTCAGGAAAATTCCAATTATTACAAGCCTGTAGAGTCGCTCGTAATTTTGCAGAAGGAATTGATACAGCCTTCAGTTTCGGTTCCCTTAAAAGTGCTTCTCGGGTAGGGTCTTCGTTTTGGGAAGGAAGAACTGGAAAAGCTTAAAATTATCTGATAAAACTCAAATTTTGCAAGTAGGAAAACAGACAATGTCTGAGATTGGAATTCCTGTAAACTATTAAGGATTAGATTGAAAATGATAGAGTCTTTTGATTTCGGAAGTAAACTTCTTTCTTCTACTTTTCAAGCAGGCCCCATAGGTCTAAAGGAAGATGAAAATGGTGTTTACGACCATTTGAATTTGATTAAGGGTAAATTAAAGGGAATGGGTTTTCCTGTTGTTTTTAAGCAGGATTACGGAAAGCACTTAACTGATATAATACAGGGCATGCGGGTTTATTTCTCATTTCTGATCGAATGAAAAATTTTTTAGAAGATAGAGGATTGACTGGTTGGTAGACTTTTCCGATTAAGCTTTATGATAAAAAAGGAAGTAAAATATTAGGGTATCATGGATTTTCAGTAATAGGTTACTGTGGTCCAATTAGCCATGAAAAATTATTGACAGGCAATGCGGACAATACCTTTACGCTTTCTGTCCCATCAAGAGGAGAATTCGTGTTTAATAACCAGAGAGAGTTAATGCAATCCATGGGCTTAGCTGGAGAGGTCTCTGCCTATGAGTATTTTAGTGGACAATTAGCCGCTATTCATCACGAAAATCACCCAACACTTTCGTTTGAATATGAAGGGAAAAACGTGGTTAGTATTAATAGGCTCTCTAACAAGATTCACTTAGAATATGACAAGCGCGGTCTTCTCTGTAGAATTTTCGATCAACAAGGAGCTTCCTTAAGTTTTTCCTATTATGAGCATGAGGGAGATGACGAGGATGGTAAGCTAGAAGATATTGCCGATGAGGCAGGAACTATTTGCTCAATATATGGCTCATTTGGAGAAAAGGGCTATAGGAACAGTGAAATTTCTTTACTTTTCAATGGACATGGAGAAGTTATTTACTATAAGACCCCTCAAAATACCTGGAAGTTTGCTTACAGAGGTTGGGATTTTGAAAAAGATCTAGATGAGTAATATGTTTAAAACAAAAAATAAATTATTGCCATTATCATTAAATCCGAATGGAAAATTAAAAAAGAAAATTTTGAACATTGCAGTAGCCATGCTACTTCCATCCTTGCTGCTTATTGATATAATCAATGTACGTACAGCCGACCACGAAAACGGGTTGACCGTGTTTATAAAAAATATCCATTTGATGGCCCCTTGGGGATTAGCCTATCTCATAGCTACTCGGCATAGAGACCTATTAAAAATTTTTGCTCCTCTTTATATGTCTTTAATACTTTTAGCAATGACCAGTTCTCTGGCTTTTAATCACTTCGCACAATCGAACATAGAAAAAAAATTCGAAAGAGAGATGGCAAACATAATGAACGATTATGCAGCCTTTCTAAATGATGTGGAATCTTCCCTTCAAAAGCCGCCTCAGATCTACTCTGCCGATGAATATGGCCATTTCGCTGTCTATTTGAACAAATTCAAAACATTGGCAGAACGTTTCAAGCAAGAAGAGGGAGCTGTTGTACGTGCCTTAAATGAGGTTGGGCTGCATAAAATCCATACAGATGAAGTAATTTTCAATTTTCTTAATATTATCAAAAAAAAGAAGGAGTTAGAAATCCTCTCTCTTTTTCTTGTTGAAGCCGAAAAGAGAATAGAAGACATCCATTCTGAATATGTAACTTGGGGGCGATCTTCAGCAGAGGTTGAAAAGGGTTACTGCCTTAAAGGGTTTGCAACAGGCCTTTTTAAATCATCAGAAGAGAAGAAGTTTCCGCGACAAGAATTCTATAGAATTCGGAGAAGCATCGTTCAAGAATATATAAAATTTCTGAGTTTCTTATCCAAAGCTTACGGGAATTATGAAAAAGCTGATGGTCAGATTGTACTTTATGATGGAAATGACCTTCAAACCTTTAGTTCACATTTCGATACCCTCGAAGAGCTTTTTAAAGAAGAAGAAACATCCTTGCTTGCCTTACAGGAGGGGTCTAGGCTGATAATCAAGCCATCTTCCCTAATGAATGAGACAAAATCAGATCCTTTGGATCAAATCCTAACATCTTTTAGGAAGGGGTTAGTTGACATGGATCAAGCCTTTGCAGAGGTTGATCTGAATAACATTTTTACAGAAGAGATACTCTTTGATCTAGCGAAGATCCATGAAAAAAAGAAAAAACTAGGACAAATACGCGTTACTCTTGACACAACAGAAAAAAAACTAGAAGAACAAATACCTGGTTTAGGGCAGCAAATACTTTCAATGCATCTCAGTGATCAAGTTCGTAAAAAAGTTGAGATCTTCAATGAGACTATACCTGCAGCTACAAAGAAATGGCTGGATATCAAAAGAAAATGTGTATTGGAATTCATAAAACTTCTCGATTTTTTATCGATGCGGTATGGAACCTATACATTGAACGAAAATCATGGGTTATATTTCTCCTATGAAATCGAGACTAAACTGTGTGAATCATACCTCAACAACATTAAGAAATTTTTCAAAGAAGAGGAAGAAACAGCGGCTCTAGTTCAACAATGCACACAGGGATTATCCAAATAAATGACCCAAAATACCAACGTTTAGAATTTTCAATGAGTTTTCTATTGAAATTACTGCTCCATTACACGGGGAAGCTGCACAGAAGAGAAAATCGAAATTTCTTGAATATAATCAAAAATATTTAATAAGAGGGGATATGGGCCGCGCCCATTTATCTACTCAATTCCTCTCTCAATCACATTGACCCAATTACTTGTTTCGGATAGTGCGATTTAACTTGTTCAAAAGCCTAACTTTAAAACGGAAAACCGTACAATATCCACTAGGAATTTTAGGAGATTAGTTACGCGCGATTTTGGAAGCTCGATGCGCAACTTCTTCTAAGAAGAACCCTTAGGGGCTCGCTCAAAAATAACTTTTAGTGATTCATAGGGAACTCGATGATTTTTCATTGAGAAATCCCGATTTTTACCACAGGAGAAATGGTGTAGTTCCACTCTCCATGAAATGCATGGCGTGTTATTCCTATACTCTGAAAATCTTCATCATCAACTTCCCTTCCAGTTTCATATTCTCTATAGTCAATTTGTGCCTGTATCTCTAGGGCCTGTTCAAAATCTTTTGAATGATATATAAAATTATCTCTTGATCAACTTTCAGGAGAAATTATGCGCCATGCTTATCCCAGCGATATCAGTCGAGAACAATTTGAAAAAATCAAACCTATACTTGAATCTGCACGTAAAAAAACACGCCTGAGGCGAATTGATTTGTATGATGTTTTTTGCGGCATCCTATATCTCTTAAAAAGTGCTTGTCAGTGGAGAATGTTACCCAAGGAGTTTCCGAAATGGCGCACATGCCATTATTACTTCAGCATGTGGGGAGAAAAATCAGATGACATAGCCGAAAGTGTTCTTGAAAAAAGTTTAAAAAAAATTAGTTGGAGAGGAACTCCAAAATAATGGCCGAAAAGAGAAAACCAGTTTTGCAATCGTTGATGCACAAAGCGTAAAAAATACAGATACAGCAGAAAACAAAGGATATGATGCAGGAAAAAAAATATCCGGTATTAAACGTCATATTGCAGTTGATACACAGGGCTTACCTCATGCCATCCATATCACGACAGCGAACGTTACGGACCGAGAAGGGGCTATAGAAACATTCATACTGCATAGCCCTTCCTTATCAGAAGTAAAAAATGTGCTCGTAGATGGTGGTTATACTGGAGAAAATTTTGTCAATTCGGTTCGAGATCTGCTTGGATGCGAAGTAACGGTTGCCAAAAGGAGCGAGCTGCACACTTTTAAGGTCATTCCCAAAGGATGGGTTGTGGAAAGATCTTTTGCATGGTTGGAAAAATGCCGAAGGTTATGGAAAAACTGTGAAAGAAAATTGAACTCTAGCCTCCATATGGCAGTTCTTTCCTTTGTTGTTTTAATTTTAAAAAGATTTTGAACAGGCTATTAGCGATACTCTGTTTGTCTTCTTCCGAAATTGTTAAATAGATCATATGGACACCTCAATGAAAATTGAGTACCAACTTTACAAAGCTAAAATTTTTATTTCACCTATTTTTGTAAAAAATCTTTCACACTATTAAGCTGCGCGCCGTATACCTTTTTTGGACGATATGATCGCTCTTGCTAGGTGTCATGAAAAAAATTGCCTGTTTTTTGTGAGTTAAAATTTTTTATTTATTAAAATTCACTTTTTTAAGTAATTAAGCATCAGTCAGGAAAGAATTTTAATTCAATTTAAAAGCAACTTTTTACATAACATAATCTGGCACAATATAGTTTCGTTTATAAATAATTTTCTTTTTTTTCGTAAACATTCTGGTGAATTTTGTTTTTATTTGATACTATGCTGTTGAAAATAAAAAAAATGAGTGCAAAAGGAGATGAATATGCTACTAAAGCAAAATTTTGTGGAAACAAAACTGGTAACAAAATTTGCTGAATTCAATATTCGTGTATATGAAAATGATGTGGGAAAAGAAACGCTTGTTTTATGGACTGATAATCTGGACTTATCACAGCCTGTTCTTGTGCGTGTACATAGCGAATGTATTACTGGAGATATGCTGGGAAGTTTACATTGCGATTGTGGTGAGCAGCTAACTAAATCGTTGCAACTTATTAGTGAAGAAGGTGGTATTTTAATTTACCTTCGTCAAGAAGGAAGGGGAATTGGGCTTTTTGAAAAAATGAAAAGTTATCAGCTTCAATCTAAGGGGTATGATACATTTGAAGCCAATGTTCTGTTAGGACATCATCCAGATGAACGATCATACGAAATGGTTAAGCAAATTCTAAATGATTTGAAGGTATCGAACATTAAGCTGTTAACAAACAATCCTTCTAAAGTGTCCGATATCTCCAAACTTGGAATTAATATAGTTGAATTAATACCAATTATTTCAAAACCAAATAAACACAATAAAAAGTATTTAGAAACGAAAATTAAGAGATTTCACCATTCATTGAAAAAATCTTCAAATTATTATTTTTATCAATTTCATGTTGATACATCAGAGCATGTTGATGAAATTATCGATTTCTTAAAAGATAAAAATATCGATCCGTTATTAAAAATATGTGTAGGGATAACTGTAAACCCAAACTCATTAAGAGATAAATGCGAGATTGAGAGAGTGGACCTTATATTAAACTCTTGCAAAAAAGATTCTCGTTTTATTCCTGTGGTTCATTATTCATTTAGTAATTCATTCGATGTATTAAGCGATTCGTTTGAAATTAAGAAAAAATGGTCTGAAATTAGAAGATTACAAATAAATGACTTGATTTTTTTAGATGTTTTGGTTTTGAAAAAAATTGGCGATTTATTTGAAATTGATATACCTCTTAGTGATGAAAATTTTGAGATTGTTTATGATAGACAATTTAGAGATTTAGTAAAAAAGAAAAATGCTTTTATTATGTTAGATAACAGCAAAGGAAGAGGGATAAAAGCGTGTAAAGATACTTTAATGAAAAAAATTGATGTATTGCTTTCTTATGATCTAAATGACATTGCCATTTGTGGAGGATTTGGTCCTGATGAACTTGATACATATTTTGAGATAAGACGATATTATAGATTTAATTTTTCAATCGATGCTGAAACAAATCTGAAAAAAGACGGAAAAATTAATGTTGATAAAGTTAAGATTTACTTGCTTCAACTTATCCGTTTTGATGATCCTAAACGCAAAGGCATTGAACAAACAAAAAAATTCTTAATGAAACATCGGCACTCTGATTGGAATCAAGCAAAAATTCAAGGACATGAATTTCTGATTCATCCTAATGTTTTTCAAGCAGGTTGTTTTCCTTCGACTTCTTGGTTCTCAGGACAACTTTGTGATTTGTTAAAAAACAGTTCTAGTTTTTGTGAGGTTGGATGTGGATCCGGGGTCATAAGTTGTACTCTTGCTCTTTCAAATCCAAAGCTCCAAGTGATTGCAACAGACATTAATCCATATGCAAGTGAAAATACGAAATTAAATGCTGAGCGTTTTAATTTAAGCTCTAGAATTTCTGTGTTTACTGGCGATGTATTAGATGGTATTGACTCAACTATTCAATTTGATTCGATTTTTTGGGCGCTTCCATTTGGATTTTTAGATCCAGGTACGCCAATTACTTTTGAGGAAGTTCAAGTGTTCGATCCTGGTTACAGGGCTATACGCAAATTTTTACAAACAGCTAAAAAGCACCTGATTCCTGGTGGAAAGTTGTTTTTAGGGTTCTGTTCGGATTTAGGTCATTATGAATTACTTAAAAGCATAGCACAAGAAGTCCATGCATCTATAAAAATAATTTCCAAAACAGAAATTCAAGAGGACGCTAAATTGCAATTTGAGATATTAGAATTGTCATATGGAGAAAGCGGAGTATTTCCTCTCGTCTGATTTCAGCTATTTTGATTTTAATAGCCGCCATTTTAGGAAATGTTTTGAGTGGTACGAATAGAAATCAAAAATGGGAAAGACAGCATATCCGATGCAAAAAATAGGCAAAAGTGCAGTAGTTTTCGAGTGCGTGTGGTTGCGGAAATAGAATGAAAAATTTAAATATCTCAAAGTATGTAAAGCTAAAATTGAGCGATACTGAAAGGGCCCTTGTAAGATCAGTAACTTTTGGCAGTCAATTTGAATGGTTTGAATTTTTTTTATTTGTTTATTGGTCAAGAATATTTGAAACCGAAGCTCATTTTTCCGGTATATCCGCTTCTGTGGAAGAGTTTATCTATGCCATATTACTTTTATGTAGCGGTCTCTTTGCTCGTCCTATAGGCGGCATCATATTTGGACGTATGGGTGACAAGTTGGGTAGAAAAACGGCATTTATGCGATCGGTTATATGGATTACATTGCCAAGTATTATTTTGACTCTAACGCCTTCTTTCCCAACATGGGCTTATTCATCCTTGATTTACCTTGGAATCATGAGACTGCTTCAAGGAATTCCCGCTGGGGGGGAGTTGCCGGGAGCTTTATGCCTTCTATATGAGGGTAGCACTGATGCAAGAAAACAATACATATGCAGTTATTTATTTGTTGGATCTCAATTAGGTCAAATTTTAAGTGTATTGTTGATTATGCTTTTACAAGCCATTTTGACTCATGAACAACTTTTGAACTGGGGATGGAGGCTTTCTTTTGGAGTTAGCAGTATTATGGGAATATTTGGTGGTTTTTTTAGAAAAAGACTATTTAGTTTATTACACGAAACAAAAGATTTTGAGGATTTAAAAACAGAACATAGAGTTGAGCGTAGTCCTCTTAAAAAAAGTTTCAAAAACTATAAAAAGAGAATGATGCTCGTGCTGTTTCTTTCTATTTTTGAAGTTAGCGGATTTTATTTGATTTATTATTATTTATTTGAAAGGCATGAGATCCTAAAGTTAAATCAATTTTATAGTCCTATGGTTTTCATTCTGTATCTAGTTGCTCTTACCATTGCAATGCCTATTTTGGGAAGTATTAGACATAATATTAAGGTTGAAACTTTATTTAAAATAAGTGCTTTAGGAATAATTTCTACCTCTATACCATTTTTCTTTGCAATTGATCAAGAGTGGTCTTCATTTTTAATATACCTGCTACTAACATTGCTGATGTTTTTTTTCTGTATACAGTTTAGTTTTATTCCTTCATTTATCGCAGGATTATTTCCTACTCAAGTTCGATTTACATGCATTGGATTTAGTTTTAATATTACAGATGGGGTGATTGGTGGAATAATACCACTTTTTGCTACTTGGCTTACAAAAATTACCGGTTTAGAAGCAGCATTTGTAACTATATTGCCTGTATCTGCTTTAATTTTTCTATTTTGCTTAAAACTTATAAAAAAGGAGAAAAAAAATTATGGTTACTAAAAAATATTGGAAACCGCCTATAGCTGAATTTATTAGTTTAGTTAAACAAGAGAAAGAAAAAAAAATTGTAAAAATTTTGGGTGTTTCATTTGAGGTGTTCCCCGAAGTGTTTTCTCCAATTTATTCTTCTGATACCTCATGGTTTGCAGAAAAAATTATCTCTTTAATACAAAAGAAAAAATTTCTAGAAATAGGATCTGGTTCAGGTGTAATTGCTTGTCTGGCTGCACTTCATGGTGCAATAAAAGTGACAGCGACAGATATCAATCCTCATGCAATAGACAATATTTATTCGAATGCTAAATTGCATTTTTTATCAATAGAGACCCGAATGGGTTGTGTATTTGATCCTATTTCAAATGATCAGCTATTCGATGTAATATTTTGGAACCATCCATTTTATTGTTTAGATGAAAAAATAAATGATAATGATGTCATATCTTTATCTGTTTACGATACTGAATATCACTCTTTAAGAAAATTTTTTGTGAGTGGAAAAATGTATTTAGAAAAAAATGGTCGCCTAATTCTAGGAACTAGTAACGTGGCGAGGATAAATTTGATTAAAAAAATGGCAAAAGAGGAAGGTTATAATATGTATTTATTGGAAAAAACTGAAGTTCCTATATATAAAGATAAAAAAATTAAAATGGATTTAAGATTGTATTCGTTTGAGCCATTATAATTTTATATTGCGCTGTCTGCGCTTACATGAATTTTAATCACATTGCTTTGCCCTGAAACAAAAGTTTGAAAACTCCATTGAAGGGATTTTTGGGTTTGTCTTAAATGAAGAAAAATGTTTAAGAAAATACATTTGAAGTTGGGGGATGAGTTGTTCCATATAGATAAGCGAGCTGAAATCAAACCAACGATAAGCACTAGCTAAGGAATCCCCAAATCCTATAAACTTGACTTCGCGGTCCTTAATCTAATAGCAAAATACCGAGTCAAATGCCTGCTAAGCCTCATTCCATTTTGATCGTGAAAATGTCATCGATGGGTGATATTATCCAGACGTTTCATGTCCTTGATTATCTGAAAGAAAAATGCCCTCAAGCTAACATCGATTGGGTAGTAGAAGAGGCTTTGGCCTCTTTAGTGGCAGCTCATCCTCATGTGCGTAACGTGATTTCTATCGATTTAAAAGGCATGAAAAAAAAATGGAACCATTTTTTTTCTTGGAAAAACTTATTTAAATCCATCTGTTGCCTTCGAAAAAAAAAATACGATGTATTGTTCGATCTACAGGGAAATTGCAAATCAGGATTGATTACTTGGTTTTCTCGAGCAAAAAGCAAAGTAGGATTTGGATTTAACTCCGTTCGCGAAAAACCCAACGTCTTATTCACAAACGTTCGTGTAAATGTTTTAAAACAGACCAATATCCGCAAACAACATCTTCAAATCGTTCAGGAATTTTTTCAGGATTTTAATTTTGGAGAGATGTTGGGGATCAGACTCAATCTCCCAGAGCAAGAATCTCAAAAAATACAAAACATTTTAAGTCATCCTTGCTTGCAAACATCCATAAAAATAATGGTCTGCCCAGGATCGAAATGGATCAATAAACAGCTTTCCGTAGAAGTTTTGGTCGATTTTCTCATGAAAATCGAAAAGCAATATAATGCTTCTTTTTTATTGGTATGGGGCGCCGACTCTGAAAAAATCTACTGCGAAGAAG
>Ga0210386_10002966_pt1 | contig 14321 bp, 7 predicted proteins | sample IncBWH32OmetaG_FD_160091 | JGI IMG/M metagenome (GOLD analysis project Ga0210386, IMG submission 160091) | Forest soil microbial communities from Barre Woods Harvard Forest LTER site, Petersham, Massachusetts, United States - Inc-BW-H-32-O ... | reverse complement strand
CCAGCGCTCGACTGCCCGGACTCTTTGCATCGCCCGTGGATCGTCCTCGTCGACGAGGTCGTCGAGCGTGCGCAGCACGCCGTACAGGCGCTCGACGTCCTTTCTCGTCTCGGCGGGCAACAGCCGCAGCCCTGGCGCGAAGGTGCTCCCGTCGGCAGCGGTCGCATTCCTGCCGACGAGGGGTGAGTTGACAGATGGGGAGGTTGGCACGTTCATCCTCATTGCGTGGAGAAGGCTGCGCTGGGCTGGAAGCTCGTAACGCGCAAAGCCGCGATCAGCGAGGCTACGAGTGAGATTCCCACGGCGATCGCCACGGTGCGCAGCCCCAGTTGCCATGCGGGCGAGAACTGGACGGGGGAGCCCGTCGTGTGCTGCAGCCAACCGTCGATCAGGTATTGGCCTGCGAGGCCCGCGGCGATGCCGATCGCGCAACCGCCGAGCAGCAAGCTGCCGCTCTCGTAGAAGATCAGTCGCGCGAATTGGCTGAAGCCCATGCCGATCGACATCAGCGAGTTGAATCGTCCACGGCTCTGCCAGACGGCGGCCATCATCAGCGCCACCACGGAGACGATCGTGGTGATGAGCACGACGATCGTGGTGTCATTCAGCCTCGACAGCGTGTTTCCCAGCACCGAGCCGACTTCCGCTCGCCGTTCGCCGTCGGTCTGGGTTGCCAGCGATGAGCCGGGCGGCAACGCCCGTTCGACGAGCTGCTTGCCGCGTGCGATCGGGATGCCGGGCTTCAACATGACGGCTAGCTCGGTTGCCTTGTCGCTCATCCACAGCCTCGCGTGTTCGTCCGCGTTCATGACCACGGCGCCCGACAGCCAGCCGTAGTTCGCGGTGGTCGCCGCGAGACGAAAGCTGGTCTCTCCGGACGGGGTGGGGAGGGTAAAGCGCTGGCCGAGGCGCAGATGGTCTTCGCGCGCGATCGTTTGGCTGATCGCCGCCCAGCCGCCTTCGCGCAGACGCCGGTCGGCGCTCTGCAACGATCCTTCGAGCAGTTGGCTCGGGACGATCTGCGCCGGCTGCCGCGAGGGGACGCCGAGGACCCATACTCGCCGCCCGGGCAGATCCAGGAAGGAGTCCTGCCAGGCCAGCACCGAGCGCACGACGCCGAGTGCCTGCAGACGGCGCTCGGCTTGCGCGTAGGCAAATGGCTGGGTGGTGTAGATGTTCTCGCGTCCGCCGGGCTTGACCCACAGGCTCGCGTTCGAGAGCAAATCCGTGGCGCCCCGGCGTACCGCGCCTTGCACGTCGGAGACCGAGCCGCCGATCACGATCATCAAGAAGGCCGCGATCGCGCCTGTGGCCAGCAGCGCCACCGGGCGGGTCGGCGCGCCGCGCAGCTCGGCGACCGCGAGGCGCGCCGCCGGGTCGCCCGAGCGCCGCGACACGGTACGGGCCAACTCGAGCAGGCAGCGTGCGGTCATCGGCAGACAGATCACGATGCCCGCCGCGAGGCCGACCAGCGCCACTACCGTGCTCGCCGGCCTCGACAGCGCCGCGAGCACGGACAGGCAGATGAGCGCAAGACCGCAGAGAAAGACGCCTCGATCGGAGGCGCGCAGCCGGCGGGAGAACGAGAGCATGCTTCCCGCTGCTTCGGGCCGGGCCGAGGCGCTGCCGCGCAGTATCGCAAGCGCCGGCAGGATCGCCGCCGCGAACGCCGCGAGCATGCCGCCGGCGAGCGCGATCGAGACCGTCTGCGCCGTAACCACTCGTTGGGGCCCGACGGGGAACGCGGCGGTGATGTATCCGGGTACGCTGTGGTAGGCGATCAGCGAGATCGCCTCTCCCGCGAGCAGCCCGAGAGCACAGCCGGCGACGCCGAGAATCAGCGCGTCGAAGGCCAGCGAGGCGAGCACCATCGAGTCGGGTGTGCCGGTCTCGATCAGGTGGACGATGAAGCGCCGCCGCTCCTCGCTAGCCAGCAGCAGCGCATTGTAGGCGAGGATCATCCCTGCGACGAGGCTGATCACGCTGAACAGCAGCGTCACCTGGCTTTCCGAGGCGGCGGCATTGTTCAGCAGCTTCGCTTCGGTATCGATCGAGCGTGGGTTCGAGACGGCGCCGAAGCGCGCGCTCAGCGCGCGGCGCAGCGCGCCTTCGCTTCCCGGCTTGGGCTCGATCAGCACACGCGTCACACGCCCCGGCAGCCCGGCCAGGGACTGCACGATCGCAAGCGGTGCCGCGGCGATCGGGCTTTGCGCCGCGGCGCCGATCGTGCCGCTGCCCACAGTCGCGGCGAGCGTCATGTGTTCGGTGCGACCGTCGATCAGGACGGTGACCTTGCCGCTCGTCCGCGCGCCGATCGCCTTCGCCGTGGGCCCGGTGAGCAGCAAGAACCCTTGGTGCGCGCCTTCGCCGGCGTGCTCGAACGCCGTCGAGAGCCCGCCCCGCAGGGCGCTGATCTGTTCGGTTGCGCCTATCAGCGTCAGCGTGCGCTGCCCGGCGGGCCCGACGGCGGTGATCGACTGGGTGAGGATCGGAGCCGAAGCCTGTACGCCGGCCATGCTCTGCACTTCTTCTGCGACGCGCTGGTCGAAGCCTTCGGGCCCGCGCGCGGAGAGTTCGAGCGTCGCTTCGCCCGCGACCCCGTGCGCGACCTCTTCGAAGGAGCTCGTGATGCTGTGATGGGCGACCTGGACGGCGAACAGCAGTGCTACGCCGGCGGCGATGCCGACTACGGCCATCAGCTCGCGTAGCGGCTGCACGCGCAGATGGCGTCGGTAGAAGAGCAGCAGGGTCCGCAGGTAGCCGATCATCGGCGCACCTGTGTCTGCGCCGGCGCCGCGACCTCGCTCAGCCGCCCGTCACGGATCGAAAGCACCCGGTCGGCGTAGCGCACCGCGCCCGCGTCGTGCGTCACGAGGATCGTGGCTGCGCCGCGCTCTCGGGCCAGGGCACCCAGCAGCTCGAGCACGGTGGCCCCTGTCTCGCTGTCGAGGTTGCCCGTGGCCTCGTCGGCGAGGATCAGTTTCGGCTCGCCGACGAGCGCCCGCGCGATCGCGACGCGCTGCTGCTCGCCGCCCGAGAGCCGCTCCGGGGTGTGAGCGGATCGGCGCGTGAGCCCGACCTCGTCCAAGGCGGCACGCGCCCGCCTGCGCGCTTCGCGGTGATCGACCCCGCGAAGCAACAGTGGGATCGCCGTGTTCTCCTCGGCGGTCAGGCCCGCCGCCAGGTTGAAGCTCTGAAAGACGAAGCCGAGCTCTGTGCGCCTGTAGGCGAGCGCTTTCCGTTTGGAGAGCGTGCTCAGATCGCGCCCGTCGAAGCGCACGCTGCCGCCGTCTGCGCGCAACAGCCCGGCTGCGAGCAGCAGCAGCGTGGTCTTGCCCGAGCCGCTCGGGCCGAACAGCGCGACGAACTCACGCGCATACACGCGCATGTTCACGTCCCGGACCGCATAGATCATCTCGCCGGGGCTCGCGTAGCGCTTGTGCGCCCCCTCGAGCTCGAGCACCGGGGGCGGCTCGGGATGCTCGAGCGTCGTCATGGGCCCGACGTGCTTGGACTCAAGCATCGGCCGCGGCTCGGCGCGGCTGCCCCGGGAACTGGTAGACCCTGCCGTACTCGCTCGTCCGAGCGGCGTTGACCAGTTTGCCCTCGCTCAAGTAGAGGACCGGATCGGCTCGGATCAGCGCCTCGATGTCGCTGTCGGCGATCAGCACGGCGACCTTTGCCTCGCGTGCGAGGGAGGACAGCAACACCATGATCGCCTCCTGCTCGACCAGCGAGAGGCTGCTCGCCGGGCCGTCGGCGAGCAGCAGTCGTGGTTCGATCACAAGCGCGCCGGCGATCGCGACGCGCTGACGCTCGCCGTCGGAGAGCTCTTGCAGCTCCATGTGCGCGCATTGGTCCGCCTCGCACGCAAGCAGCGCCTCGCGCGCTCGCCGCTTCGCGCCGCGATGATCGCAACCGTCGACGAGCAGCGGAAGGGCCACGTGGTCGAGTACGCTCAGCCGGCTGCACGGGGGTTGCGCCCACACGCACGCGATCTCGCGGCGGCGCAGGCGCATCCGCTCGGCGCTCCCCATCCGGTCCAGCCGCGTCCCGTTGTAGAGGACTGCGCCGCTGTCCGGCGTCTGCAGGCCGGCGGCGATGCGCAGGAGCGTTGTCTTGCCCGAGCCGCTGGGACCGAACACCCCCACGACCTGCCCGCGCTCGAGCTCGAGTGAGACGTCGTCGAGCGCCACTCGCAGTCCGCCAGAGCCGTGATAGCGCTTGGATATCCGCTCGAGTGAAAGGATCATTGCTCGGGTCGCATGTCTTGCTCGCTCGGTCGGGTGCCACCATCGCCACGCTCCGAGCCGGCGATTCTCCCGAACAGCTCTCTGCGTGCGTTGCCGCGATCGCGCCGCCTGCCCTCCACGTCCGCGTCTGAGCGCTCACGTTCGCCGGGCCAGACCGCCTCTTGATCTGCCAGCCAGGAGAGGATCTCGCGCGCGTGCGCGGCCCAGCGCAGCTCTCCCTCGAGTTGGAAGATGTCGGCGCTGAGGTTCAGCCGCAGCAGCAGATGATCGGCGCGCAGCAGCGACCCATCCGCCGGCAGCTCCTCGCGCAGCCGGGCGGTTTCGGCGAGTCGCTCAACGCACTCCCGCTCGTAGGCGTCGACCTTGGTGAGCGCCTCCTCCAGCCGTTGCGGGCCCGCGAAGGTGATCTTCACCAGCAATGGCCTGCGGCACAGCCGCACCGCGTCGGAGCTCTGATCGAAGAAGCGCTCGAACTCCACGACGCCCTCGTCCGTTATCTCGAACACGTGTCGGTGCTCGTGATCGGGCGAGGTCTCGTGGACGCGCTCGATCAGCCCGTCCTTCTCGAGTGCCTTGATCGTCTGGTAGAGCTGGCCCGAGTTGACCTTCCACGCCGGACCGAGTCGCAGCTTCAGCTGGTCGGCGAGCTGATACGGGTACGCCGGGCGGTCAAGCAGCAGTCCCAGTAGCGCGTGCTTCGCCGACATGCGCACCCTCCACTCCCCCGCGGGTCCCTGAATGGAGCACCATTGTTGCCCTCCGCATCGCCGCCATCATACACCTCCCTGACGAGGGCGCCGACCACGCTCGCCTCGCCGCGCCGCTCGAAATGCCTGTGTTAACGGTATTGACCCACACTGCCGGCAATAAATAGGCTGGTTGCGAAGGGTCTAGGAATAGGGGAGTACGCCCCTCGATGGAGGGCCGGGCCGAGAAGCCCCGGTGCTCAGATCTGAGACCTGTCCACTGGGAACACAAAGGGGAGGGGTGAGCAGGTTGCGAAAGAAGCGTGGGCAGAAGGCCATCTTGGATGTCGCGTCCCCTCTCCAGCGGCTTCCAAGAATCCTTGACGCGGCATTGCGCCCGGCGTCAAGCAACCGGGCGCCGCGACCCGTGGACCCGGGTCGCGGCGCCCCAACACGGCTCATGCCGTTGTGGCGCCGCAGGGCGTCTGCTGTGGACGATATTGATCTAAGAATTGGGGGAATTCCCCTCTATCCCCGGGGAGGGAACCTCTGATGCACGTTCGTGGGCTGACCTTGGCGGGCTGCGTCTCGCTGTTTATCGCGGTAGGCATGTTGTGGCTGCTTGCCTGCAGCGCTTTTGCGAACCTGCCGGACAACCGTGCCTATGAGATGGTCAGCCCGGTCGAAAGGGGAGGGACCAGCTTCCTCCCGGATCTCGTGGTGAGCGACGCGAGCGGCGAACACGTGATCGTCGACGGCGGGGTCGCCAACGCGCTGCTGGCAACGCCTGTCTCGTGGATGCTCGAGACGCGTGGGACGACGGGCTGGAGCGGAGTGCAGATCGGACCCGCGCCACCTGCTGAAGAACCGTATCTCACGCAGAAATTTACGGCCCTCAGTGCCGTGAGCGAAAATTTCTCGCGCTTTGGGTTTCAGACCTTCATGTCGCTCGATCCGCGCGATACGAGCGCTACGCCCGGCACGCCCGCGGGCACCTCGGATGTGTATGTCCGCAACGGCCCCACAGGTCCTCTGGAGTGGGCTTCGGGGCCACCCGAACCGCAGGTAAAGGTCACCGAAAACTATGGTGAATGTGGGAATATCATCCTCTGTGCCCAAAACAATGCGTTTTTGGCAGGCGCGTCGACCGATCTAGACGACGTGGTCTGGAGTCAGGACCATCCGCTGGTGGCCCCGCCGGCGTCGCTGCCAGGCTCCCCCGTCGATACTCACACAAAGGGGAACGAGGTGTACGAGTCGGTGAACGGGGCCGATCAGCAGCTGGTCGGCCTTGTGCCCGCCGCCGGCTCCGAATGCGGCCCTTCGCATGGGAGCTGTGTCGTGCCGCCGTGCGGCGCGGGGATGGGGAACTCCCTCGGTGCCAGCTATCCCGTGTTCCGTTTTCCCTACTTCAGTACCGATACCGTCCAGGGCGCCGTCTCGGGCGACGGGTCGCAGGTTGTCTTCACGAGCCCCGATCCTGGCACGGAAGGCGAAGAAGGCTGCACCGAGCCGGAGATCTACATTCGCGAGGAGGGCACGAGCACCGTGCGGGCCTCCGCTTCGGAGAAGGCGGGCGGCGACCCGCATGGTCCGCGCCAGAAGGTGTATGTGGGCTCTGCCGAGGAAAGCGGAAGGATCGACACCGTCTTCTTCACCTCCAGCGAAGAGCTGACCGATGACTCGAACACCGGCAGCGAAGACCAGGGCAACGACCTCTACGCCTACAGCCTCGAGACCGGAAAGCTGACCGACGTAACGCCCGACACCAACCCCGAAGACGCCAACGGCGCGAGCGTAACCGCCTTCGTCGGGTCCTCCACGGACGGCAGCCTCGTCTACTTCAAGGCGTCGGGTGTCCTGACGAAGGCCCAGAACAGCCTGGGTGAGAGCGCGCAAGAGGGTGGGAGCAACCTGTACGTGTACGACGCCGCGAGCGGCACGACGAGGTTCATCGGCCCGGGCCCCGAAGTCTCAGGTCTGAACATTGTTGGGGGGGGAAGGGGTACCTCGACTACGCCCAATCTCACTTCCGAGGTGACGCCCGACGGACGGCATTTCGTGTTCGTCGCCAGCGAAAACCTCAGTCCTTACAACCAGCAAGGCAACAGCGAGGTATACCTCTACGACGCGACCACGAACGGGCTGGCATGCGTCTCGTGTAACCCGTCGGGTGCGGCGCCGGCCGGGCCCGCCACGCTGCCGCAGGAATCGCCCGAAGGGTATGCGGATGGCTACGAAGTCCCGGCGACGATGCCAAGGTCACGTGCGGTCAGCGACGACGGGAGTCGTGTCTTCTTCAACTCGCCCGACCAGTTGACAACGGAAGCACCATCGCCGACACCGGGGAAAGCGTTGGAAATACTGGCAGCCAAGCCCTACAATGCGCTCGAACCGAACGCTTATGAGTACGAGGATGGTCACCTCCATCTCATCGCGGCGGCGGCGGCGGTATTGACGGTGACGCCGAGCGGTGACGATGTGTTCTTCGACACGCTTGCGCAGCTCGTCCCGCAGGACAGGGACGGAGCGCCCGACATCTATGACGCGCGGGTCGATGGCGGCTTCCCGACGCTGGCGGCCCCGGAGTGCTCTGGCACCTCGTGCCAGGGTGTGCCGGCGACGCCGCCGATCTTTGCGACGCCGCCGAGCGTGACGTTCAACGGTGTCGGGAACTTCCCGCCCCCGGCGCCTGAAGCGGGCGTAAAGCCGAAGCGCAAGTCCAAGCCCGCCAAGTGCAAAGCGGGCTTCGTAAAGAAGCACGGCAAGTGCGTCAGGAAGTCAAAGGCGAAGAAGTCGGCGAAGGGGAGAAAATAGACATGCTCAAGCGATCCATTGCCCTCTTCGCGGTTCTGTTTGCCGTGCTGGCGTCCCAGTCCTCGCAGACGCTGGCGGCAAACGCACCGGCTTGGAACATCACGGGATTCTCCAACCCGACCAACTTCCCGCCCAACAGCACAGGCGAAGCAAGGGGCGCCCGTAATGGAGAAGTAGGAGGAAATGAAATTGTCTTCATCGCCCGCAACCTGGGTGACACACCGATCAGCGGGAGCGTGAGCCCGATTGAGGTGAATGTGGGCCTCGAAGGCGTGACCGCGACGGGGATAAGGCCGACTCGTCACGAATGGGCGGGCTATATGGTCGGCGCCGAATGCACTCAGCCGGCGGGGCCTTGCAAGTATGACGGGACTCTCCAGCCCGGCCAGTCCCTCGCCTTTGCCGTGACGGTCGACACGGGTGCGCCTGGAACGGCCGCGAGCACGGCGAGCGTCTCGGGCGGCGAAGCCGCCGGCCAGCCTGTCGTCGCCGCGACCGTCAAACAGCAGTTGACGGTCAGCTCCTCGCATGCACCGTTCGGCATCCAGTCGGGCAGCCTGCTGGCCGAGTTCGTGGACGCGGACGACGGGCCCGAGACGCAGGCGGGATCGCATCCCTACAACCTGACCGTCGACTTCGCCCTCAATGACTATGTGGGGCATCCCAATCTGACGGAAATCATCCCCTCTGAAAACATCAAGGACGTAGCGGTCGAATTGCCTCCCGGAGTCGCCGGCAACGAGCTGGCGCTCGGGCAGTGCGCGACCGTCGTCCTGACGGGCGCGAAGTGCCCGGGTTCAAGTCAATTGGGATTCATCAAAATCACGATCGCCGGCGGAGTTGGCGTCGGTGGCGGGATATGGGGTCTCTTCAACATGAAGCCCGACAACGGGCACACCAACGAACTCGGATTCAGCGCGGACGGGCTGTTTGCGGTGCACATGCCCACGACAGTGCGTACCCAGAGCGATTATGGACTGACCAATATCTCGCAGGACATCCAGAACTCACTTGGCGCGATCGATACGATCGAATCGCAGGTGTGGGGTGTGCCGGGCGACTCCAGTCATAATTCCCAGCGCGTGCTGGCCGGGTGGGACGGGGTGGAAGAAGGCGGTCATCCCTCGTCTTTGCCGCCGACTCCGTTCTTGACGATGCCGAGCCAGTGCGGCAAGCCGCTGGTGTTCAAGGTGGCGGTCGATTCCTGGGGGCATATCGGCCGGTTGCAGCCGGATGGATCGCCTGACTTGAGCGACCCGAATTGGAAGGTTGCGAGTGTCACCGATCCGCCGTTGACGGGTTGTGAAAAGTTGCAGTCGTTCACGCCGCACGTGACGGTCGCGCCGGATACGACGTTCGCGGATACGCCCGCGGGCACGACCGTCGAAGTTAGCGTGCCGCAGGGCGAAGGGCTGACCAGCGCGGGCGCGCTCGTAACGCCCACGTTGCAGAACACGAGCGTCACACTCCCCCCGGGGATGGTGATCAGTCCCGGGCAGGCCAACGGGTTGGGTGCGTGTCAGTTCTCCGAAGACGGCGTGGGCACGACCGCTCCGCCATCTTGTCCCGCCGATTCGAAGGTGGGGACGCTCGAAATCGAAACGCCGTTGTTGCCGGACAAGCTCGAAGGCAACGTGTACGTGTTGCAGTCAAACCCTCCGCACTTGCAGTTGCTCGTCGCCGCTTCGGCGGATGACGTGAACGTGAAGCTCGTGGGAAATGTGAGCTTGAACGAAGCGACCGGTCAGCTGACCTCGACTTTCTCGGGCACGCCGCAGCTGCCGTTCACGCACTTCCGGCTGATCTTCAGTGGCGGTGCCCAGGCGGCGTTGACGACGCCGCCGTCGTGCGGGGTGTACTCCTCGACATCGGATTTCACGCCGTGGAGCAGTCCGTTGACGCCGGATTTTCTGGCGGCGAACGCGTTTGCACTGACCGCCGGCCCTGTCGGGAGCGCATGCCGGTCGCCGTTGCCGTTCGCGCCGTCGATGATCGCCGGTGCCACGACCGATCAGGCCGGCGGCTTCACCGCCTTCTCGCTGCTGCTCTCTCGCGGCGACGGAGAACAGCGGATCGGGGGCTTGCAGTTCAAGACGCCGGAGGGCCTGCTGGGGATGATCAGCAAGGTCCCGCTGTGTCCCGAACCACAGGCCGCGGCCGGCACTTGCTCTTCGGAATCGCAGATCGGGCACACCGTGGTCGGAGCGGGTGCCGGACCGGATCCTCTATACGTGCCGCAGGCGGGACAGGCGCCGGCGCCGATCTATTTGACGGGGCCGTATCGGGGTGCCCCGTTCGGTCTGTCGATCGTGGTGCCGGTGATCGCGGGACCGTTCAATCTCGGGACTGTCGTCGTGCGTGCCGCGATCGATGTCGATCCGCATACCTCGCGTTTGACGATCTCGACGGATCCCCTGCCGCAGATCTTGGACGGCATCCCGACGGACCTGAGGCAGATCAATACGGTGATCGATCGTCCGGGGTTCATGTTCAACCCGACGAGCTGCGCCCCGATGGAATTCGCGGGGACCGCGCAGAGCGCCCAGGGCACGATCGCGCCGATATCGAGCCATTTCCAGGTCGGGTCGTGCCAGAGCCTGAAGTTCAAGCCGGACTTCCGCGTGTCGACCTCCGGGAAGACCTCCAGGGCGAACGGGGCGAGCCTCGACGCCAAGGTGGTCTACCCTACGGGCCCGTTGGGGGCCAACCAGGCTAGCTCGCAGTCGAACATCGCGAGCGTGAAGGTGGACCTGCCCAAGCAGTTGCCGTCGAGGTTGACGACGCTCCAGAAGGCCTGCACTGACGCGCAGTTCGAATCGAACCCGGCCGGCTGTCCCGCCGCGTCGAAGATCGGTGTCGTGAAGGCGGTCACGCCGGTGCTGCCGGTTCCGTTGACCGGCCCCGTGTTCTTCGTATCTCACGGCGGGGAAGCGTTCCCGTCGCTAGTCGCGGTCCTTCAGGGCTATGGAGTCAGGGTCGATCTGCTCGCCAACACGTTCATCGGCAAAGGGATCACAAGCAGCACGTTCAAGCAGGTCCCGGACGTTCCAATCGCCTCCTTCGAGCTGTATCTCCCTGAGGGGCCCTATTCCGCGCTCGCGGCGAACGGCAACCTGTGCAAGTCGAAGCTAACGATGCCGACCGCGTTCACGGCGCAGAACGGTGCGGTGATACACCAGTCCACTCCGATCGCCGTTACGGGCTGTCCCAAGGCGAAGGCGAGTAGACGCACAGCCCAGCAGGCACGAAAGTCCAGCCACGCCGGACACGGGAGGAGCAAGTGATGAGCGCTCGTAGATCGATCCGAGTCGGCCTCTCTGCGCTTGGCGCGACGGCCGCGAGCCTTATGCTCTTCAGCGCCCCGGCGCTTGCGGCTCCGCAGGCGCCTGTCACGGTCAGCCCGGCGGGGTCGGTAACGGCTACATCGGCGACTCTGAAAGGCGTGCTGAACCCGAGCGCGGTCGCGAAAGCCGGTTGGTATTTCGCTTACAGTCCCGAACAGTACGGCCCTGCATGCATCGATGCTTTCGCTGCCGGCGGGGAACCTGAATCCGCGGAAGAATTCCAGGCGCGACCGGAGGAAACGCAGCTTACCGGTCTCGAACCGAGTAGGAAATACGAGTTCTGTCTCGTTGCCACCAACGCACTCGGCGAAACCACGCCTGGCAACGAAGTCCCGTTCACGACGAACCCTTCGGCGCCCACGATCGACAGTCAAGCCTCCTCGGGCCTAACCCCGTTTGACGCGATGCTCGAAGGGCAGGTCAACCCCAACAACCAGGAAACGACATACCATCTCGAATACGCGACCACAGAAGCAGCGCTCGGTACCGCGAGCGCGATTACCCGTGCGTACGGCATCGTCGGCCCGGGTGTCTACGGCGACCAATCCGTCGGGCCGGTAGATCTCGGCGGCGGCCTGACACCGAACACCACCTACTACTACCGCGTGGTAGCAAAGAACCCGACGGGAGAAGTCAAGGGCACGGCAAAACATCCGGTCGAAACGTTCACCACGCTCCTCGCGGAAAAGCCGACTGTGACAGGCGAGAAGCTCGTTGGCGCCACACCCTCTACGGACACGATCGAAGCGCAGTTGAACCCGGCATATCAAGGGGTCTCCTGCGAAGTGCAGTACGTCACCAAGGGAACCTACGAAAAAACCGGGTTCACCGAAAACGTAGAAGTCAGCGGATGCTCGCCGCTTCCGCCTGCCTCGGAATTCGGCCAGGGCGGGTCACCCGTTCCGGTCACGGCGACGCTGGGCGGCCTGCAGGAAGACGGCGCTTACGAGTACCGTGTCGTGGCGTCCAACGGCACGGGCACGACCGAAGGCGTGCCGCAACTGTTGACGAGGACACCGCCACAGATAGCGGGCGCGACGAACGTCTCCGCAGTCACGCAGCACACCGTATCGGTCAGGCCGTCGACGCTCACCCCAGAGGTCGAAGCTCCGCTGGAAGCCTCCTACTACATCCTCTACGGGACCGGCAAATCAGACGAACTGGCCTCGGCGCATGTAAAAGCCGGTTCGGGCCTGACCCCAAACAGCGTCGGGGCGGTCGAACTCTACGGTCTGCAAGCCGGCACGATCTACCATTACGAGGTCGTCGCGTACAACGGCAACGCCACGGCGACCGGTCCTGAAGAGACGTTCACGACCGCCTCCGCGGCCCCGCTCACGACGCCTCCGACGGTTGGATCGGAGACCGCGCAGTTCGTCAACGAAACGGGCGCGGTGATCGAAGGCGAAGTCGACCCGGAAGGCCTTGAAACCAGCTACATGGTGCAGTACGGCACGAGCACCGCGTATGGGTCGAGCACACCGGGCCTGGCCGCCCTCCCGCCGTTCACCAGCAGTCAGGGCACGATCACCTCGCTCGTGGGGCTATCGCCGAGCACCGTCTACCACTACCGGATCGTCGCGACCAGTCAGGCCGGCACGGCATACGGTCCGGATGAGACACTCGTGACGGGCGGGGCGCCACAGACGGGTACGTTCACGAGCTTCACGATCCCCACAGTCCCGCTGCTTGGGCAAACGGCAGTCGCGTTCCCGGCAGAAGAACCAGCCGGGAAAAGCGCCCCGAAGACCCTCACCAACAAGCAAAAGCTCGCACAAGCGCTCAAAGCCTGTGCGAAGAAGCCCGGGAAGCAGCGATCCAAGTGCGAGAAGCAGGCCAGGAAGAGGTACTCGCCGGCGAAGAAGAAGCACTGAGATAAGGCCGTTGTGACGTGCCGGGATCCCGAGGAGCATTACGGCTGGAGGATCCCGCTATCTCTCCCCGCGCCTGCTCAGGCCTCGACCGCGGTTCGCGCGGCCAGCTCGGCTCCGGCGAACGGAGTGATCACTATGTACACCACGTGATCGAGGAGCTGGGGTAGATGCTCGGTGCGTCCCTTCAGGATGTAGTCGTGCAGCAGCTCGAATATGCCGCCTACCGATGCTTCGCGCATCACCGGCGCCGGCATATTCGGGTAGCTGTCCTCGGGGCCGATGTCGAGCAGCTCTATGTATGAGAAGTTGGCCTCGCTCACGCGACCGGTCAGGTGCGGGTAGGCGATCAGGATGTCCACGCACGCGAGGCGCGCGATGGCCGGCTCGGATGCGAGGAACTCGAGCAGTGCGCCGGCGCCGCGGCGCACGTTCTCGGTCCAGCTGAGGCGCAGGTCCAGGGAGCGGTTGATGGCCGCCATCGCCTTGGCGTGGCCCATCTCGAATGTCGCCACGAACGCCTCCTCCTTGTTCTCGAAATGCTCGTAGAACGTTTGCAGCGAGATCGCCGCTTCGGATACCACCTCCTCGAGGCTGAGCGCGGCATAGCCTTTGCCGGCCGTCAGGTTCGCCACCGCGTCGAAGATGCGTTCGCGTTGGTTGTGTGCCACATAGCCTTTCGGCAGACTGTGCTCTCCGCGCGGCAGTCCTCTCGGCGCCCAGCGGGGGGAGGGTGCGAGCGTGCCGGGCGCCCTGCCCCCCTGCAGTCGCCCGTGTCGCCGTGGGCGGGGCCGCTCGGGAATCCCGGGAGGAGTGGGATAGAAGGCGGCGATCCATGCCACGATGTCGGGCGTCAGCTTCTGCAGTTCGATTTTCAGCGAGCGGCTCGAGCGCTCTCGGCGCACCCGTGAGTAGAGGATCGTGCGCAGGGCTCCGACGATTGCCCGTGCCACCGGCGCCGGGATCGACCCGTCCCCGGGTGCATGCTCGAACACGGCTGTGAAGAAAGCGGTCAGCTGCTCCGCGTCGCGCGCCCAGCGCTGGATCCCGACCGGGCCCGCCGCGCCCATCTCGACGGACACGAGGCGTGCCGCGTCCGGGCGGTCGCTCGAGGCCTCGAACAGGGCGCATACGATCGCCTCGATTTGCTCGACCCACTCGTCGCCGGGGTCGTAGGCCGCGACGATCCGTGCCGTCAGACGTCCGATCAGCTCGTCGTATGTGGCAAGCAGGCACTCCTCCTTGTTGGCGAAGTGCTCGTAGAAGCTGCGTCTCGAAACACCGGCGCCTGCCACGAGGTCGGAGATCGTGGTGGCGACGAAGCCGCGCTCGTTGACCGCCTTGATGGTG
>Ga0210386_10002964_pt1 | contig 14327 bp, 15 predicted proteins | sample IncBWH32OmetaG_FD_160091 | JGI IMG/M metagenome (GOLD analysis project Ga0210386, IMG submission 160091) | Forest soil microbial communities from Barre Woods Harvard Forest LTER site, Petersham, Massachusetts, United States - Inc-BW-H-32-O ... | reverse complement strand
AGAAACGCGCTCAGATGCTGGCGCGAGCCCTTCGCAAGCTTGGGTACGAAGTCACAATCACACCCATAAACCCTGCTATCGCCGAGAACGGAATACAAATTTAGCAGAGAATTTTCGAGGGAGTGGTCACGTTCTATCTCGACAGCAAAACCGTCACTTCTCAGCTGGCGGCTCCTCATTGATAGCAAATTCGGCAGTCTCTAACTCGTCTGGTGCTTGCCGGTATTCCTCAATCATTCGCCGCGCCTCGGCGGCATCTTCCTCGCGCACCAGAATCACCGTCCCGCCGACTCCTGGCAAGATGTCCTGCTGCGCATCGAGAGAAGTGAGATCAGAGTCAATGCCGGCGGATTCGAGCAAACCGCGTACGACCATCGCTTCCGATTCCTGTTCGGTGTCAAACACCCGCACCAGCTTTTCATTCGGATTCGGACGCGCTCCAGATGTGGAAGTCGAGTCTGCCATTGTTGCCTCCAATCAGGATGATCTCTTGGACTCAAGCGCACGTATCCTGAAGCGCGCGTGATTCTGATTTTAACTCGACTCACGTAGTGGCGGGGGCACTTTCGTCAATCCGACTCACTGCGTTGGAGCACGCCTGATTGCTTTGAGGTGACTGAAGGTCTACACCAATGTAGCCATTGCGCTCAGCCCGCTTTGCCGCCACAATAACTCCAAAGGGCGCAACGCGCTCGTGCCGAGGGACATCTTAATTAACGGCAGAGACCGTAGTTGGGGGGCCTCATGAGTAGTTTGGAGCGGCGTGGACAGCCGGCAAATGGGAGCGAAAGAGAGCAGGAGGCACGCAACATCCGCCGTCTGCAAATCATGATCAGCATGGTAATGTCCGTGATTGGTCAGGACCCGAACCTCACCGTTGAAGAAGCGTCCGAACTGGTGGCGGGCGCCAAGCGTGCCGCGCTGGCGATGTTTCCGGACAAAGAGTTCACCTACGACATTCTGTATAAACCTCGCCTCCAGCGATTGATGAACGAGCGCTTCCGCTTGCAGTAATAGCCAGTTGCATAGAAAGGGGACGACTTAGCGCCCCACTCCCATCCTTTCCCATCTGGCCGCTCACTTTTGCGGATAGACTTGAATGCCTCCTGCGGCTGGGAGCATAATGAAATCCAGCAGGCCATCCGAATTGAAGTCTCCTGGTACGATTCCCAAGTCTTTGATGTTGTCCGGAAGATTCACAGCAGTTTCCGGTTGGAAGGTACCATTTCCGTTGCCCCAACCGAATGGCAAACACCCGATCACGGACGCCATTTTGAAGTGCCAATCAATGAAATCTGTCTTGCCGTCGCAGTTGAAATCGGCCCCTGCGAATGCCCACAAACTATCGTTGCTGCCGGCGTTATAGTAGACACGTTTCTTGAACGCCCGGTCCCCATTTCCGAGTACAATTCCAATCTGGCCATACGCATCAGAACAATACGCCACATCCATTTTCCCATCGCCGTTGAAATCAGTGGCCACAAAGGGAACTCCGTGGCCGCAGCCCAGTCCTCCTTCCTTCGGTTGTCTTTGCACAATGCTCCGAAGGCTCTGAAACGTCCCATCGCCGTTGCCGATCAGAATCTGCAGACCATCGCCCGTAGTATCAACTACCAAGTCCAGCTTTCCGTCTCCATTTAAAGTTCGCAACCACAGGAGTGAAAGCGCCGGGAAGATCATAGGTTGCCCCCCTGCCGGAAGGTTCCATCCCCGTTTCCCAAGAAGATGTACACGGCGGAATCTGCGGCGACGGCGGCTGCGAAGTCCAGCTTTACGTCGCCGTCGAAATCGCCGACAACAAGGTCCGGACACGTCTAAAATGTTCCATACTTCCCACTGGTTCGGAACGTACCATCCCCATTGCCTAGTCTCACTTCGACGCTTGCCGAATTCGGGTATGCCCCCGCTGGAAAGATGAAATCCAGTTTGCCATCGTTATTGAAATCGCCAACAGCAAGAGTACATCCAAACTTGTTGTAATATCGATGGCCGACGACCGTGTGTGCGAACGTACCGTCGCCCTTACCCGCGAACAAATAAACCTTGCCGCTTCCCGCGCCTCCAACCAGATCGAGTTTGCCCTGGTTGCTAAAAGGTGCTGCAGTCAGAAACTCTGCTAGATCAGGTCCGAGCGGGTAGTAGTGCGGTGCGCCGGGAGCGACGGTTTTTGTCGGAGTATGCACTTCCACAATGGCGTAGCTCGAACTAGAAGGACCTCCGCCCGGAGCCGGGTTGGTGACTGTTATGTATCCCGCCATCGGCTTGGCCACGTCGGCGGCCGGACCTTCGCTTGCAGTTCTCGGGCGGAAACAAAAGTTGTGGAACGCGGGCTGCCGTTCCAATTCACTACCGCTCCCTCCACAAAGTTGGCACCATAGACGGTGAGGGTAAAGTCCCCGCGCACCCGAGCAGAAAAGCCACAGCAGCGACGCCGAGAATATACGTCACCCACCAGTTAGGTGTTGTCTTCTTAGGTCAATTCCGAATACTCAGGACGAGAACGTCCGTCAAGCTAGAGGCGCGATTCCTGGCGTAGGGAGGGAACCAGGATCGGAATCGAATGGTCAGCATCCTACACTATGTCGGCCATTCCGCTTCCAACTTAGCCTCGGGAAAGATGATTGTCGCTGGCTCCGCCGGGCAGCGTTCGCGTGTCCGCTTCCAGGGAGTGTAGGAATTTTCCGGCCTCAATAGCTATCCCCGCTATCCCCACATCCGTTTGACCCTCCTCACCCGCAGCGGCTAGACTCACTATTCAGCGGGGGTGTTCCATGAGGCGGGTTGCGTTGGTCTTCACAGTCGTGGTCCTCTTTGCGTTCGGGGCGGCGGCCGATGAAGGCCATCACCACGAAGATCTGACGACAGATCAATTGGGCACGGTACATTTCCCGGTATCGTGCGCAGCCGAGGTGCAGAAGCCCTTCGAACGCGGTGTTGCGCTGCTGCACTCTTTCTGGTATGAGGAAGCGAAGAAAGAATTCGAGCAGATAGCCAAGGACGATCCTAAATGCGCGATCGCGCATTGGGGAATCGCCATGAGCATCTGGCATCAGCTCTGGAACCAGCCCGACGCAGCTACGATCAAGCGAGGCAACGACGAGGTCAAGAACGCGCGATCGCTGCATCCCAAGACCGATCGCGAGCGTGACTACATCACTGCCATGGACGAGTTCTACCGCGGCAAGAGACGCGACTATCACGATCGAGCCAGCACTTACTGCCAAGCTATGGCAACGACCCATCAGGATTATCCCGATGACCGCGAGGCAGCGGCCTTCTACGCGCTATCGCTGCTCGCTTCAGAGCCGGATAATGACACAACCTTTGGCAATCGAAAGCAAGCAGCGGCGATTCTGGAAAAGCTGTTCGCGGTCGAGCCAGACCATCCTGGCGTCGCGCATTACTTGATTCATAGCTACGACAAGCCGCAGTTGGCGCAACTGGGATTGCCCGCCGCTCGAGGCTACGCGCAAATCGCCCCGGCCGCTCCTCACGCTCTGCACATGCCGTCGCACATCTTCGCCCGCCTCGGCTTGTGGCAGGATGACATCAATTCCAACCTTGCTTCGATTGCCGCTTCGCGCAAAACCGCAGCCATGCACATGGGTGGCGAAGGTCATCAGTTTCATGCTATGGATTTTCTGGTCTACGCTTACTTGCAATCCGGGCGTGAAGCCGACGCGCAACGAGTGATCGATGAAGTGAAGGCCATGCCGGCGAAGAAGGATGACATGTATGGGATGGACTTCGATCCACGAACCGATGCGCTGATAACTTTTGGCGCGAGGTATGCGCTCGAGATGCATCACTGGACGGAAGCCGCTTCTTTGGAGCTGATTCCTGGAGCGGAAACTGGAGACCACTCGATTACTTACTGGGCGCGCGCGATTGGCGCGGCCCGATCTGGCAATTTGCCCGACGCACGCAAAGATGTGGCTGAGATTGACACAATTCACGCCACCTTGCTGAAACAAAAGAAAACCAGCTTTGCCGAGTCGGTCGAACAGGATCGTCAGGAAGCCGCAGCCTGGGTGGCCCACGCCGAAGGAAACAATGACGAGGCCATCAAGACATTGCGCACCATCGCGGAGAAGGAAGAGGCGGAAGGCGATGAGCCTTTAGCAATTCCTGCCCGCGAAATGCTGGCCGATATGATGCTCGATATGAACCGTCCGGAACAGGCCCTGGCGGAGTACGAGGCAGACTTGAAGTTCAATCCGAATCGTTTCAACGGACTGTACGGCGCGGCGCGGGCGGCGGAGATGGCGGGCAAGAGCGACAAGTCGAACTCGTACTACGCTCGGCTGGTGAAGGTATGCGATGGATCCAATTCAGATCGGCCAGAACTTAGCCGGGCTAAGTCGTTGCTGGCACAGAAATAGTTCGAGGGCCGAAATCGCTCATTGCTTTTCTATCGTCTGCAAGCGGAACAGCAGAGTTCCCCATCCCAATTTCGATCGCATCTGCACCGGAGTGTGTTTGACGTCATCCGTGAACCACGCCCAGATCGTGCCTCTGCCCTGCAAGGCGCCGGAAATCGCTTCCACCTTTACCCGGACGGTCTGGAACGTGCCAGCGGGTACTTTGACTTGTTCTCGGGCTTCTACGCGCGCTGTAACCTCGGTCGCTTTGTTGCCGTCGTTGATCGGGAATGTATAGCTGTTACCCGATTGCAGAGGCAATGACGCAAGGTAATAGAACCCGCTAACCACATCGGTTACGCACGCGGGAAGATCGTTTTCCACGTGTTTCTGCTCGCCAGTCTTCAGATTCTTCTCATCGAGGACACTCTTGTTGCGAGAGTAATCGAAACGAAGCTCGGTCTGGCGGGAGCGGGAACCCTCTTCTGTATTCCTCGAAACTCGAAGGGAGCAAAACGTACGTGGGTCGAAGAATGCTTCAAAACGATCCTGTACTTTGTACAGCGCGTTTACCACCCCCGCGGAGTTTGCAACCGCGGTGACGTGCTCTTGGCCGCCGTCGAGTCCCAGCGTGACTTTAGCCGTTCCGGCATTGAATAGGTGCCATTCGACGCCATACACATAGGTCTGCCCATTCGGAAAAGCGTAATTCGGTGGCGGAGGAATGACCCGCGCCGAGGGCGAGGTGCTAACTGTGGGGAGTGAAACCTGGTTGGGCGGCGGCGACGGGGCAGCCTGGCCTTGCGACAGTGAAACCGAAAGTATTGCGAATAAATACCACGCCGGATTGAACCTTCCTAAAATGTGCATGTCTCTTCGACCAACAATTCCAGTTTCTCGTAAGACACCGAAAGCCAGTTCTGGCAACGGTTCTCCAGACCCCCGTCAGCGACGGATACATAGCATCTTAGCCGTCAATACCGCCAACATGGCCACTGCACCCAGTGTCGCATTGTACTCGCGATGCTTCCAGTACAAGTCCCATGAAAACGCCCCGCGGCCACTCTCAAACGACTTTAGCCGAGGCAGCAGCCGAGAAACATGTCGCGCGTACCCCGCGAATTCTGGAAAATGTTCTCTCAGAAATGATTCTTCTCCACGAATCACCGGCAAGTAGATCGCCAGAAAAATCAAAACCAGAGCCGCCCCGATCCACCAGTTTCGAGCCGCGATCGCAAAGCCCACAGCTAGAATCAGCGACCCCAGATAGAGTGGGTTCCGTGTATAGCCGTAAGGCCCTGTCGTCGTGAGCTGCTCATTTTTCTGCACGTGCCCGGATGCGAGAGCACGAATCGCGAGTCCGGGAATGATCAGCGCAGAGCCGACCAGCATGGATGCGGCCGTGGGTGTTGCCAACCATAAATAGAGCGCAGTGAAAGCGAATCCCAGAGGCACTCGGATGCGACGCGCGATGTTCGTCCAGGTAAAACTAGCCACGGTTGCTCCTTAACAGCTTGCGGGCGGCAGCAATAACTTCGTCGGTGCTGATTCCCAGCATGCCGGGATCGGGTTGTGTGCGGCGGGAGTGTGTGGTTGGGCTGATAGGGCTGCGCAACACGATGCTGCAAGTCCCGAATGGCCCGTTGCGCACAGGATTGGTGGGGCCGAAGATTGCAACCACGGGGATTCCGAGCGCCGCAGCGAGGTGCATGGGGCCCGTATCGCCGCCGATGAAAAGGCGTGCGCGTCGCGCAAGAGCAATTAATTCTGTGAGTGAACTGGCAACGCCTGTTGCTGCGCCTTTGCTGGCCGACTCGACTGCTCGCGTCAGCGGTTCTTCGCCGGGGCCGAAATTGATCAGCGATTTCACACCATCTTCCGCCAATCGCCGAGCGACCTCCCCGTAGCGCTCCGCTGGCCACTGCTTGGCGCCCCAACCCGCGCCTGGATTGAGCAATGCGAAATCGCCGACGCCCTGTTGCAATCGGTCCTCGTATTCCTCTTCGGCCGCATTGTCATGCGGAAATTCTACCTTCGGCATCGCCAATGGCAGGCGTGCAACGGCCTCCGCCAGTGAAAGATTCTGTTCGACAACGTGGCCACCACGGCCAATCACCTGCCGTGTATAAAGCATGGTGGCGACATTTTCGCGAGGCTGGGCAAATCCGTACACTACGTCCGCTCCGGACCAACATGACAACATTGCGGAACGGGCTGCGCCCTGGAAGTCGACTGCGACTTCGTATCGCTGAGCACGGAGTTCGCTGAGCCCAGCCGCAATTTCCTCCCAGGTTTGGGTGGAAAACAGGGATCTCCGCCAAGCCTTCGTATTCACGGTGTGGATCCGGTCGACCAGCGGCCTGCTGGCTGAGCGCAGTCCCGAGCGGGGCTCGGGCAAGGTGCAAAGCAGCTCTGCCCAGCGCTCCTCAATCACCCAACCCAGGCTGACCTCGGGAAACGCTTGTCGTAACGCGGTGACCGCAGGGAGCGTGTGGATGATGTCACCCATCGAGCCCAAGCGAACGATCAGCAAGCTTCGGGGAGTGAATGAAGCGGCATTTTCCGATGAGGACGGAACCGGCGATTGCATGCTCACGAACGCTGCGGCCTGATCCGCGAACGGATCTCTGTCGCCGAATGATCCTTGGGATCACCCACAATTTCCACGCGGCCACCACACGCCGCGACCGCGTCCCGCTCCGGCACCGTGTCGATCGTGTAGTCAGTTCCTTTCGCGTGAACGTCAGGGCGAACTTCATGGATCAATGCTCGCACGTCGCGCTCAGGAAAAATGACCACTGCGTCCACGTCAGCCAGCGCCGAAAGAATTTCAGCGCGTTCTTCGGCAGGCATTAGCGGACGGCCTTCTCCCTTCAATGCGCGCACGGATTCATCGGAGTTGATGGCTACAATCAAGCGTCCGCCGAGTTGCTTGGCTGAATGCAAGTAGCGCACATGGCCGACGTGCAGCAGATCGAAGCAGCCATTGGCGAGTGTGATGGAGTCGCCCGCCTGGCGCCACGCGGTGACGCTCTGCCTCAGCCGTTCGCGATCTAGAATTTTCTTGGTCGACATTCAGTGCGCTCTTGTTGCCGGTGGCGATTGCTCCAGCGCATCGAGCAGTTCCCGCCGCGACACAGTTGCCGTTCCGCGTTTCATTACCACGATTCCGCCTGCATAGTTTGCCAAGTGAGCGGCTTCTTCTGTGCTTGCTCCAGCCGCTAAAGCGGCAGCAAAAGTGGCAATCACCGTGTCCCCTGCTCCGGTCACATCCGCGACTTGATCGGAGCCGAAGATCGGAATATCCACCGGCTTATGTTTTCCAGTGAAGGCTGCCATGCCATCGCGGCCGCGGGTGATCACGAGTGACCGCAGCTTCATCCGAGACATCACGCTCTCGCCGGCGGAGCACAAGCTCGACCAATCGTTACCGATGCGAAGACCCAATGCAGCTTCGACTTCCGGTTCGTTGGGCGTGGCCGCGACCACGCCAGAATATTGCAGCATGCGGTATCGTGAATCGAGGATGACCGGGACACCGTTGAGACGTCCGCGCTCGCGGATTGCATCGAGGATCGCAGGACTCGCCGCGCCATAGCCGTAATCGGAGATCAGCAATGCATCCGAGGCGCGGGCGTATTGTCGCGCCGCCAGCACGAGTTCCCGTTGCAAGTGACGGTTGGGCTCCGTTTCCGGTTCACGATCGACACGGACCACTTGTTGCCGCGCGTTGTGGGTCATTCCGGCCAAGATGCGCGTTTTGGTCACAGTGGTATAGCTCTTGTCCTTGAGAATGCCGCTTACGGGGATATGTTTGTGGCGAAAAGCTTTCAACAGCAAACGTCCAACTTCATCGTCGCCCACCACTCCGACGGGAAGAACGTTAACGCCCAGGTCGGCAAGATTGTTGATCGCATTGGCGCCGCCTCCCGGCACCACGGTTCGCTCCCGATGTTTCAGGATCAGTACGGGAGCTTCTCGAGACACGCGCGAGATTTCGCCAAATATGAATTCGTCGCCGACCAAGTCACCGACTACGGTAATCGTAACCTTGGGGAACGACTCAATGATCTTCGTCAGGCGTTCTGCCTCTTTGGGATGTTTGGTCATTTGGAAACTATCTCAGCCGCTCAGGCACCGATTTTCTCACGCCCTGCTCTTCGTCCCGCAATCATCCGGAGCATGGTATCGACAGCGTTAGCTGCATCCATTAATTCCATCTTCACCGGAATCACTGCCAAGGGTTGCAACGCGTCGAGAAACCCTCCCAGGTTGATCGCATCTTTTTCGGTGGTGGCAAAGCCCTCAGCTTCGCTCTGCTTCCGTAGTTTCAACAAGTCCTGGATATCGCGTGCCGTGTATGCGTGGTGGTCTCGGAACAAAGCCTGCGCCACAGGCTCGATACCCGCCGTGCGCAGTTGCAGCAGGAAATTCTGCGGCCGCGCGATTCCGCAGAAAACCACCGGGCGAGAGGGAATACTCGTCAACGAAATACCCCGTCGCAACCGCCATAGCAGTTTGCCATTCAAGGGAAATGATTGCGGTGAAGCACCACTGGCCAGTACAACCGCGTCAGCACGGGACAGTGAAGTAACCTGTTCGCGCAAACGCCCTGCGGGAAGCAGGCGGTCGCGGGCGTCTTCGGGTGTAACCAGCACAATATCGAAATCACGCGCCAGGGCGCGATGCTGAAAGCCGTCATCCAGCAAATGAAGTTGTGGGCCGAAACTTTTTTCCGCGAACAGCCCAGCCTCGTATCGATCCTCACCCACAATGACTGGCACGCTGAGGCGCCGTGCCAGGAGCAAAGGCTCGTCGCCAAAGTCCCGGGGTAAGCCTCCCGGATCAACACGCGCTACACCGCGTGTTCTGCGACCGTAGCCGCGGGAGAGTATGTCGAAATTCAACCCGCGAGCCTTTAACAGTTCCGCGAGAAGCAGGACGAAGGGCGTTTTGCCTGATCCACCAACGGACAAGTTCCCGACACTTACGACTGGCCCTTGTACTCTTCGTGCGCGAGTGATGCCGCGGTCGTAGAGCGCGTTGCGCGCCCGGACGCCTGCTCCGAAGATAGAGGACAAGAAATTCATTCAACGACCAGTCCCCACACGAGCACTGGCAGGCACCAATAATGTCTCCAACGCTTGCATGGTCCTCTGCGTTGCCCCCATTTGTGCACGGATTGTCTCTGCGGCCCGGCGACCCAGTTCGGCACGTTCGGCTGGATTAGAGATGAGGTCCATGAGTACCAGCGGAAGCTCGGCTGGGCCGACCACACGTACGGCGTCGCGACTTTGAAATAAGCTTACGATGTCGCGAAAATTCTCTGTGTGATTGCCAACGAGAATCGGAACTCCATGCAGTGCAGGCTCGATGATATTATGCCCGCCGCGGGGAACGAGGCTACCGCCCACACAGGCCACGTCGGCCAGCGCGTAGAGCGCCGCGAGTTCGCCAATCGTGTCGATTAGCAGGACGCCGCCCAAGATCGGGTCGCCTCCCCACAAGGATCGGCGCCAGAAGCGAATACCAAGTTGATTGAGTAATTCGGCTACTTCGCCGAATCGCTCAGGATGACGGGGCGCCAGAACCATCACAGCGCGAGGATGGCTCGCGAGAATATTGATGAAGGCCTGCAGCAGCAACGGCTCTTCGCCCTCGACCGTGCTTCCGCAAACAATCACGGGGCCGGTCTGAGCTTGTTGGAACGCTGCGCGCAGGCTGGCAATGATCGGCGGCGCAGCCGGTGCAGGCACATCAAACTTCAGATTGCCAGTTGCGCGGACGAGCTCGGGGGGCGCTCCAATTTCCACGAGGCGACGAGCATCCTCCGCCGTCTGGGTCAGGAAAAGGTCCACGCGCTGCAAAACTCCCGTAAGCAAACGCCGGAAGCGCCGGTATCCACGCCAGGAGCGGTCCGAGATGCGGCCGTTCACCACGGCAATGCGAGCACCGCTGGCATGGGCAAGGCGCAGAAAATTTGGCCAGAACTCAGTTTCCGCGATCACAACCAGCTTGGGCTGCAGCAATCGCAAATATGGCCGGATCGCAAAGGCGAAGTCGAGCGGGAAGTAAAACACATTCTCCTCGTCGAAGCGGGTGCGAGCCAACTTCTGGCCCGTATCCGTCGTAGTTGAAATGACGACTCGATGTTGCGAGAATCGTTTTTTGAGTTCTGTCGCCAAACCGCTGATCGCCAGAACCTCACCGACCGACACCGCGTGTATCCATATCGTTGGCCTCGCGGGCTGAGCAACCAACCGCCGCGGAATCCTCCCCAACCGTTCCCCCAGACCCGCGCCGTACTTGCCGTGGCGCATCCTCTGCAACAGCCAATATGGGAGGGTCAGCAGCATTGCCGCTGCTAGCAGCGCACTGTAGATCAAATACATGCAGGAAGGGACATTCTACCTTGCAGACGTCGCGACCGAGGCACACCGTTTGCCGAGCGTGCATCCTATAATCGAGAATCATGTCCTGCACGGTCACCCGCTCTCTGCTGCTGCGAGACTTGGCCGCAGTTTCCGTACTTTTACTGTCTTCGGTCGTTTGCCTCGCGGGAAAGCATTTTGTCATGCCAGCGGCTCAGCCGGCGAAGACCTATCCCGCACATGATGAACATCCGAGTGAATCGGTCACGCTGGGGCTTGATCCTTATGACTTGCCCGACAAGGCAAGTATTTTTTCCGTTCACTACAGCGACGTCGGCCTGATGCCGATCTTCGTAGTGATCACCAACGATGGCGACCAGACAGTCGCGCTGTCAGGGATGAAGGCGGAACTCGTAACCGTGAATCGGACCAAGATCCCGCCCGCCACGGAAGATGATATTTATCGGCGCATCGCGCGGCCTACAGGGACCATTTCTCCGAATCCGCTGCCTTGGCCCAAGAAGGCGAAGGGAAGCATCAGCAAGGACGCGATGGAGGAGATTCAGAATTCACAATTTGCCGCCAAGGCAGTCGAACCTCACGGCACCCAGTCGGGCTTCATGTTCTTTGATGTTTCGGACATTGCTAACCCGCTTGCGGGCGCTCACTTCTATTTGACTCGCGTGCGCGATGCCAAGGGAAATGAATTGATGTATTTCGAAGTCCCGCTGGAGAAATATCTGAGCGCGCCGGAGAAACAGAAGTAGCAGTGATCTCGCACCGGATGTGGCTCAGCGTTCCCACCCTTTATAATCGCTGGATATGGCCACCACAACGGATACTTCCGTAAGGTCCCGCGCCAAGTACGAACCTGTGATTGGACTGGAGGTGCACGTCCAGCTCCTGACGGTGACCAAGATTTTCTGTTCGTGCTCCGCGCGCTTTGGCGCTCCGCCTAATACTAATGTTTGCCCGGTTTGCCTGGGCCTTCCCGGAGCTCTGCCGGTGTTGAATCGCAAAGCGGTAGATTTCGCAGTGCTGGCAGCGATGGCGCTCGGCTGCCGCATAAACCAGACTTCCATTTTCGCGCGGAAGAATTACTTTTATCCTGACTTGCCCAAGGGTTATCAGATTTCGCAGTACGACAAGCCGCTGGCCGAGTTCGGTAGGATCGACTTTGTCACCGCCTCCGAAGCTAAGACGATCGGAATCACGCGCCTGCACCTCGAGGAAGATGCGGGCAAGAGCCTGCACGAAGGCTTCGCAGATTCTGCCGAGACTACGGCCGTCGACCTGAACCGCAGTGGAGTCCCGCTGATCGAAATTGTCAGCGAGCCGGACATCGCTTCGCCTGCGGAGGCGCACGAATACCTCACCCGCTTGAAGGAAATCATTCTGTACACCGGGGTCAGCGATTGCAATATGGAAGAAGGTTCGTTGCGTTGCGATGCCAACGTCAGCGTTCGGCCTCGCGGGCAGAAAGAGTTTGGCACGAAGACCGAAATCAAGAACGTCAATTCATTCCGGTTTATTCGCGAGGCGCTGGAGTACGAAATCGATCGCCAGATCGATATTGTCGAGTCAGGCGGCAAAGTCACGCAAGAAACCCGCCTCTACAATCCGGCGGAAGGCAAAACTTATGGCATGCGCTCAAAAGAGCAGGCGCACGACTATCGGTATTTTCCTGAGCCCGACCTTCTGCCGCTCGTCGTTGACGAGAAGTGGCAGGCGGAAATTCGCGGCACACTTCCCGAACTGCCCGAGGCGCGCCGCAAGCGTATGGTCGCGGACTACGGCATCACCGACTACGATGCGCAGGTGCTGACGTCCACAAAGTCGTTTGCCGACCAGTTCGAGGCGGCGGCGAAGGCCGCGAAGAATCCAAAACGCGTTGCGAATCTGGTGCAGGGCGAGCTGCTGGGCCGCCTGAAAGCGAAGGGTCTGGAGATTGAGCAATCGCCCATTTCGATGACGGGCGTAGCTCTGTCGGCAGATCTGGTGGAGAGCGGCGCGATTTCAGGCAAGATGCTCAAGGACTTATACGAGCTGTCCTTCGAGCTGGAAAAAGATTTCGGCGAAGTTTACGAGAGAGAAAAGCCACAGCAGATTACCGATTCCTCCGCAATCGAAAAGATCATCAACGAGATTATCGCGGCCAACCCCAAGCAGGTTGAACAATATCGGGCGGGAAAGAAGACGGTGACAGGTTTTTTTGTCGGCCAGGTGATGAAAGCCTCAAAGGGACAGGCCAATCCGCAATTGGTGAATGAGCTGCTTGCCAAGAAATTAGAGAGCTGACCAGCATGTTCAAGAAGATTTTAATCGCCAACCGGGGAGAGATTGCCGTGCGGGTGATCCGTGCCTGCCGCGAGTTGGGCATCACTTCGGTTGCTATTTATTCCGACGTCGATCGCGCTTCGCTGCATGTTCGCAAGGCTGACGAGGCCTACCACATTGGAGCCCCGGCCGCTGCGGAATCCTACTTGAACATAGCGAAGATCCTGGACGTTGCGAAACGATGCGGTGCCGATGCGATCCATCCCGGATACGGGTTTCTCTCCGAGAATGCGAAGTTCGCGCAGGCGTGCGGCGGTGCTGGTGTGAAGTTCATTGGCCCCAGTCCCTCCTCGATGGAAATGATGGGATCGAAAACGCGGGCGCGCCAAGAAATGGAAAAAGCTGGAGTTCCATTCGTGCCGGGAACTTCGCGAGAGTTGGAGTCCGCCGAGCAGGCCGAGCAGGTGGCGGCGAAGATTGGCTTTCCCGTGATGCTGAAGGCAGCGGCCGGCGGGGGTGGAAAGGGCATGCGGCTGGTGCATGAGCCGGAAGAGTTGAAACCCGCTCTGGAAGCGGCACAGAGCGAAGCCGAGCGGGCATTCGGCGACCGCGCAGTCTACGTTGAGAAGGCAATCGTGAATCCGCGGCACATCGAAATGCAGGTGTTGGCGGACGAGTACGGTAACACGGTTTACCTGGGTGAGCGCGAGTGTTCCATCCAACGTCGGCATCAGAAGGTGCTGGAGGAGGCGCCATCTCCAATCGTTGACCCGGATATGCGGCGGTGCATGGGCGAGGTCGCGGTCCGAGTGGCCAGGGCGGCAGGCTACACCAATGCGGGAACGGTCGAATTTCTGGTCGATCGGGAGAAGAATTTTTATTTTCTCGAGATGAACACGCGACTTCAGGTGGAACATCCTGTGACAGAACTGATCACAGGGTTGGACCTGGTTCATTTGCAGATTCGGATCGCGGCCGGCGAGAGGCTTCCGTTTCAGCAAGAAGACATTCACATTCGCGGATCCGCCATTGAGTGCCGCATCTACGCGGAGGATCCGGATAACAATTATTTTCCGAGCCCGGGGAGGATCACGTTGTTGCAGTCATCTTCGGGGCCTGGAATCCGGCGGGATAGCGGCATGTACGAAGGCTGGACCGTGCCCGTCGATTACGATCCACTGTTGGCCAAGCTGATCGGGTATGGAACGGACCGCAGGCAGGCGATCTCGCGATTGACGCGGGCGCTGCATGAGTATTTTGTGGGTGGTATCAAGACCAACATTTCGCTGTTCCGCCGCATTCTGACTGACGCAGATTT
>Ga0210386_10002961_pt1 | contig 14336 bp, 13 predicted proteins | sample IncBWH32OmetaG_FD_160091 | JGI IMG/M metagenome (GOLD analysis project Ga0210386, IMG submission 160091) | Forest soil microbial communities from Barre Woods Harvard Forest LTER site, Petersham, Massachusetts, United States - Inc-BW-H-32-O ... | reverse complement strand
GTCTGTCCGATATCGACGCCGAGCTTGAGGAGTTCTCCATGGATCCGAGGCGCTCCCCACAGCGGATTGGCAATGCTCATCTCGCGGATAAGCTTGCGTATCTCCAACGGAACTGTCGGCCTGCCACCCCGCGTTTTCGATTTCCATCGCCAATATAAACGGAAGCCGGCGCGATGCCATTTGACCACGGTCTCCGGCTTAACTATTGCCAGCGCATCGCGAACGCCAGGGAGAAGCCGATAAAGGCAAACAAAAATCAAGCGGTCGGTGGCGCTGAAGGTTTGTTTCTTAGGAGCGGTTCGCCGCAGAACGTTTATCTGCCAGAGCTACTGCAGCAGGTAACTCTACGACGGCTGCAGAACGGTTTCTTGCAGGTCCGTCAATAGACCCTCAAACATGCAACGTGGAGCAATGCGCAACGGACTTACGCCGCGTAGTGGCTCCGCCGGAGAAGACTAATCTATGCGCGTTGCTTTTATTTTGACTTGTGCAACATGGTCTGAGGATGAGTTCCGCTCGGATAATCGACGGGGGAATGTGGCGACCTTTGATCCGGCGCTGCGGCAGATGCTTGAGCAGAACGCGGCGCTGATAATGCGACTACCTGACTACATCACGTCGAGCGGATTCTCCATGCTCATCCGCCGGATCAGCGTACGTAGTTCTACGTCCGAGTGAGCTGTCACGACGGCTTGGCCAAATGCCCCAGCGGCCCAGGCCTCGGCATTAGCATCGACGAACGCCGCCTCGCCGATTTCGCCGCGTGAGAGGAAAAACAGTGTGCATCTGCGGCCGGCTTTGCGATTGTCCGAGTTTCGACTCCAGCACCGCGCGCAGCGGGAAGCAGCTATCTCGCAAGCCGGGTTATCTTTTCAATTTCGTTTCTTAAGCGTTCGGCCACCGGTCAGCCCTGTGGCTTCCTCATCAATATGCCGACTATCCACCACAACAATCTTTGAATACTTTGCGATTGTTTTCCACGCCGCCTCTACTTGCCGAACGCGGAAGAGCGGCTGGCTTTTTGAGACAAAACACCAGGACGCGACCACAATATTTGTCGGGAACGTAGTCACGAAAGCGCCCCGGTTACCAGAAGGATTTGAGACCGATTTCGATAAGGATGGTTGGCGGCATTGAGCGGGATTCGTAAAAGACCGCCTAGCCGCCTATATCGCTTGCATGATCCGCAAGCCGCTCAAGCTACCATACGTCGCCCTCGGTTTTCGCGAAGAATCCTGAGCTACTCGATTTTTGCAGAGTACCAGGGGCAGAGTACTCTCTCAGCAACGACGACGAGATAGAACAGCACCATTCCCAATATCGCGAGAATAAACATCGCCCCGAATACGAGAGACGTATTCATAGTGCTCGAGTAGGTCAGGATCATGTAACCCAATCCCTGGTCTGATCCAACAAATTCACCCACCACCGCACCAATCAAAGAAAGAGGGACGGCGACTTTCATACCGCCAAATAGATACGGCATTGCGTTTGGCAACCGCACTTTCCAAAACACCTTTAGCGAAGGAGAATGAAGCGAGCGTGTTAACTCTAGCATCTCTTCTGGAACGGATTGCATGCCCGTGGAGCTATTGATGATGATTGGAAAGAAAGCCGTTATGCCGGCTAGCAAGACTTTTGATTCGAGGCCGTAGCCGACCCACAGCAATAGAATCGGAGCGAGTGCAACCTTCGGCACCGATTGCAGAAATATGAGAATAGGGTAGACGATTTTGCGAGCCGTCGGCGAAAGAACGATGATGATCGCGATGAGAACGCCGAGTACCAAGGCGAGGATGAAGCCGAGAACGACCTCGTACGCGGTGGCGAACAGATGTGGCGGGATTAGCGAGCGTTGCTTCCACACTTCTTCGCAAATGCGGCTTGGAGCCGGCAGCAGCCAGTCCGGCACCTTGACAAGACGACAAATGGCGTCCCACGCCGCAAACAGCAGAATGAAAACGGCAATTGCGGACGCGTTACGTTTCAGAATGGATGTGCCGAACCAGCCGCTATTCATAGGCATGCGGTCCCTCTTTTCTGCCGGTGATGAGCTGCCGAATCTGGGCCGCATAACGCCCGTATTCTGGTGTTGAGACCATTTCGAAGGTTCGCGGACGCGGAAGGTCAATGGTGATATCCGCAGCTACTCGCCCCGGGCGGGCGCTCAATACGATGACGCGGTCGGCGAGAAGAACTCCTTCCTGAATGCTGTGGGTAACGAACAGCACACTTTTCATGTGCTCGCTCCATATCCGGAGCAATTCCATTCCCAGCTCTTCGCGCGTCATGGCGTCGAGCGCTGCGAAGGGTTCATCCATCAAAAGGACGGCCGGCTCGTATATCAGAGCGCGACAGATTGAGACGCGCTGTTGCATGCCCCCAGAAAGCTCGTTCGGCATGGACCGCTCGAAGCCCTTCAAGCCAACGAGCGCCAGCAATTCTTCGGCTGTACGGCGGCTCTTGGAGACCTGCTTGCCCATCATTTCGATCGGCAGAAGCACGTTATCAATTACGTTGCGCCACGGCAGCAGAATTGGCTTTTGAAATACCATTCCAATTTCCGGCGTGGGCTCGATCAGAGGGCGGCCGTTGAGGCGAAGCTCGCCTCTCGTCGGGCGTTGAACGACGGATGCAATCTTTAGCAAAGTGCTTTTGCCGCAACCGCTGGGACCGAGTAGCGTAACGAATTCACCTTTCTTGATTTGAATATCGATGTCGCTGACCGCTCGGAGCGTTTTTCCCGACTGCAGTTGATATTCCATCGACAGGTTGGAAAATTCCAAGCAAACAGTCACTTCAGGGTCCCTATTTAGTGTCGATGAAGTTGAGCGTATAGACGTCGTTTTCCCTGACGGGTTTTCTCAGACCAATGTAATCATTCACGATGGAGATCGTCTTGGTCATTCGGACCGGGTCTATGTACCCGTAGCCGTGCGCCGCCACTTCATCGGTTAGAGCAAGGTCACGCGTATCCAGCAATTCTTTTAAGCCGACATCGGTATCAACTTCTGGATTGGTCTTGCGCAAGATTTCTATAGCTTCCTCAGGGTGATCGAACGCATATCGATTTCCCTTTAGCGTCGCGGTCATGAACTTTCGAATGGTTTCGGGCTCTTTCTCGATCATGCCGTTTGAGACGAAAATTGCATCGCCATAGAGATCTAGCCCATAGTCGGCGAAGCGGAAGGCGCCGAAACTCAATCCCGCGGTTGCGCCCACCTTGTTGTAGCGGCCCAGATACGAAGTCTGGTCCACGACAGCGTCGACCTTCCGACCAAGCAAAAGTGGGATGAAGGAAGAAGCGCCGGCCACCACTTCCTCAAGTGTGTTACCATCGATGTTGTTTGCCTTCAGGAAGCCCGGAAACATCGCCGGAGAAGCGCCCGCAGCTGAACGAGCGATCTTGCGACCTACAAGATCTTTTGGCGTTTTGATTCCTGCATTTTCGGTAAAAAGTACGGCAACCGAAGACTTGCTGTACATCATGCCGACAATTTTGACGGGTGAACTGTCGTTGCCGATGGCGCCGATGACTGAGGCCGCGTCGGCTAGTCCGAACTCGGACTCACCGGCCGCGACACGTTTAATCGTGTCGGCCGAGCCATTACCTCGAGATATCGAAACGGTGAGCCCCTCGTCTTTATAGAAGCCTTTTTCTAGGGCTAGGAAGTAGCCAGCGTTTCTGCCGCTTACCAGCCAATTTAGCGCCAATCTCACTTGTTCATCGGCTCTTGCACCAGAACATCCGCCAAAGGCGACCGCTGCGACAGCGAGCGTGCCAGCCGCGGACTTAACGGCACAATGCAAACTTCGCGATATTTGCAAATGCTTGAGCATTTCACCCCTCACGCGCGATTTAACTAAATCTGCTAGCCCGAAATGTGCCGTTTCGGCGATGCCCTTTCGCAGGATACCGCCCGCGCTTTTGATAGCGTTCCCCAAAGCGGTCGATCGGAACCTTGCATGCTCCAACCAGACCATTCGTGAGGCGCTAGGTAGACGCCCTCTTCCTACGCAGACTAGAACGCGTAAACCAAATCCTCGCTTACCTAGCGGCGAAGAGATATTTGAATGAAGCGTCATCCGATATCCGATTGGCGGTGGAATGGAAGCTGATCAACCCGTGGCTCCCATTTTCCCGATTCCATCAGTGCGCGAACATGATCGTTCACTTCTTCAAGCCGGGCAAACCAAACGTCGCCTGCTTTCCGCATGTGTTCGACCAATTCTACGATCGCTGACAACCGCGCAAGTCTGCTTGAAAGAAAAGGATGCCAGATTGAAATCCAATGCGCGCCATACGTCCGGGCCGCGTCGAATTCCGAGCGGAAAACTTCCATGGCGCGGTTGGGGGAAGCTATCTGCATCAGAAAGTCAAAGTCGCGATTGTGCATATATTGTGGCCAATCGTCCAAGGTCCAATCGATTGGAAACTCCACAAGCGATCCTTTGCGGGTGTTCACCAAGGAAGGAATTTCCCCGCCCATCAGCGAGGAATCATAGACGAACCCGGCATCTACAAGCAGATCGGCAGATCGGCTGGAGAAAGTGAAGCCAGGCGCGCGCCAACCCTTCGGCTTGCTGCCCACCTGCCTGACGTAGACTGCAATAGCCCGCTGAAGGAGATCAGCCTCCTCATCGGCAGAAAGCTCGTGGGATCTTTCGTGCATGTATCCGTGAAGGCCGATTTCATGCCCGTTCTCGATCAGCAAATCGATCGTTTTTGGGTAACGTTCGATGACCCAGCCAGGGACGAAGAAGGTTAGACGTAGTTCCAGGTCGCGAAAGATCTTGACGAGGCGCGGGACGCCGACCGTCGAGTCATATCGCAAGAGCGATCGTGTCGAGAGAAGATCTGTGATTTTCTCCCGATGCCGATAGGCAAGGCCGCTTTCAATATCCAAATCCCACGTCAATGAGACGCAACACCTTTTCCCATGCGGCCAAGGAATTGGATTCTCGATCATCGTCACACCATCCACGAAGCAGATAGATTTTCGTCACATTCCGATCGGGACTGACGTCGCATCGTAGCTGAAGAGCCAGCTTGGATCGCGGTCACCACGGCCGATCTTGTTCTCCTGCGAAGCGAACTGAACTTCAGAAGCTCGTTCGAAGCGGCAAGCCTCATACGATTGGAAAGCGCGCTCGATATCTTTCCCGTCGACGGCCTGCAAGCAGCGAGCCAAAATCACAGCATCCTCCACCGCCATGCCGCCTCCTTGCCCAAGGTGAGGCGTCATGGGGTGAGCCGCGTCACCCAGTATCGCGACGCGACCCTTGCTCCAGGGCCGCTTCGGCGTCCGGACGATCATCGGCCATCGGCTGACGTCCTCACAGTTCTCGAGGACGAGTTGGGCGTCGGCATGGAAACCGTTAAAGGTTGCTTTCATATCCTTTGCGGGTACCGGCATTGGCTTGAGGTCGGTGCTCTGCAGGGTTTCCGGTCCGGAAGCGACGACATTGTACTCGGCCCGATCTTCTTTCATGCAGTAAGTCAGCACGTAACTTTCGTTAGGACCCCACCAGCGAATATAGTCGCAGAGGTCGATTTTACCCTTGAGTTTTTCCGTAGGAACAATCGCTCGGTAAGCGGCATGACCAAAATACTGGGAATCGTCTAAGCCTGTTGTGTATTGTCTGACAATCGAGTTTAGGCCGTCTGCGCCGACGACCGCATCAAACGACAAAATTGTTCCATCTGAGAAGTGAAGTTCAACGGACGAATCCTTAGCCAACAATCTCGTTAAACGCTTCCCAAGCTGGAACGTCTCGCGACCCACGGCTCCAACAAGCATGTTATGCAAGTCTGCCCGATGGAATGCGACATATTCAGAGCCGTACTTTTTCGCATTTGCGATGTTGTCCGAACTGAAAAAGGGTTCACCGGTATCCCATCTGCGATTTGATCTCAGGCGCGGCTTGACGCCCACCCGAAGCATTTCATCGCCGAGACCCATTGCACGGAAAATCCGTGTTCCGTTGGGAGCGAAATTGATCCCTGCGCCGAGGCGCAGAAATTCGGGCGCCTGCTCGAATACTGTGCATTTGAACCCGAATTTCCGCAGGAATATAGCAGTCGATATGCCGCCGATGCCTGCGCCGATAATTGCGATATTCGTCATTGTATTTGCCGGCGAGAAGCTGACCAAAGTCGTTAGGCTACTGACCACGATAGTAAAAGCAGCCTGTCGCCAGGCAAGAGTTGTTAAATAATGAGGTCATTAGAAGGATTCATGCCTAGCGGAACCTTCGGTGATTCTGCCGACCATACCCTGAGGAGACTTTCACCCGAGCCGTCGCAACAAATAGAATGATGGTGAGTGCCCTAACCCGCGAGCCCGGCGATGAGCTCCGATTGGCGGACGTCAGAAGGCGGTGCGAGCTAGTGCGGAAGTGCAGATGAGTCACAAGGAACGCTGAAAAACGAATACTTGCGACTTGAGAACTTGTCTGCGTCACCATCGGTTCGCAAAAATAGGAGGGCGAGACGAGCCACTCAATCGTGCCTGCTCAGCTTGGACAGAACCCAGACAGTTCGAGGTTCAGTCGAAGTGTTTAGGATGATCGGGACGAAAGCTAGACGTTGCTTGTTCGATAGAGTTGGGTTACTCTAGAAGAGTCCAAACCGACGACGCGGGAGAGATCGAGGCGGTTCGCCTCGACGCCGACGGAGCAACCGCCCCGGAAACTCTCAGGCAAGCAGGACCACGCTGTCGAGGACGATCTGGAGAGAGGCACCAGCGTGCCCACCGAAGGGGCTTTCGATCGCGTTCGCAGCGGTCGAATGAAACTCTCAGGTACCGTGACAGATGGGGCGGAGTGCGGCGTCAGGCGACGCTGTCCGGCCACGTTGGTCAACGGGAGAGCTTACTTGATGAAACATGTTGGGATTATCGGCGCCGGTATTGCCGGCGTAACGACTGCGTATGCTTTGCTCGAACATGGTTACAAGGTCACGGTATTCGATAGGCATCGTTATCCTGCGATGGAAACATCGTTTGCGAACGGCGGCCAATTGTCGGCGTGCAATGCAGAAGTGTGGAACAATATGTCCACTGTGCTCAAGGGATTGCGCTGGATGTTCAAGCGTGATGCTCCGCTGCTTATGAGCCCTCGGCCGAGCTTGCACAAATACACATGGCTTGGAGAATTCGTAGCCAACATTAAGAGCTATAGGAAGAACACGGTTGAGACTGTTCGATTGGCATTGGAAGCTCGCCGCGAACTGCTCAGGATCGCCGAAAAGGAGGGCATCGCCTTCGATCTAGAACGCCGCGGCATCCTCCACATTTTTCACAACAAGGCGACTTTTGAAGCGGGACTACGAGTTAACACGCTACTCCAAGAGGCGGGATTGGAGCGCTGCTCTGTGTCGCCGTCAGAAATCCATGGAATCGAACCGGCGCTCCAAGGAAATTATTATGGGGGCTTCTATACGCCATCGGATGCCACCGGAGATATTCACAAATTTACTCGCGGTCTTGCTGAAGTTTGCATCCGTAGAGGAGCCAGCTTCGTTCATGAAGCAAGTGTCGAAAGAATCGTCCCAGCCCGCGAAGGGCAAAAGCTGATCTGGAGCGATGGAAGGCGAGAATGTGTTAGCGCTTCGTTCGACCGGCTTGTGATCTGCGCCGGCGTCGAGAGTCGCCGTTTGGCAGGTTTCGTTGGCGACCGAGTCAATGTTTATCCCGTCAAGGGCTATTCAATTACAGTTCAACTCGACGATCAGGCAAGTCAGTCAGCGGCGCCGCGAGTGAGCTTGCTCGACGAAGCAGTGAAAATCGTTACTAGCCGGCTTGGCAAAACACGATTTCGCGTTGCAGGAACGGCTGAATTTAATGGTTTCAATCGCGATATTCGTGCCGATCGAATCCAACCTCTCATCAATTGGGTGCGCACCAATTTCCCCGGCATCGATACGTCAAGGGTCGTTCCATGGGCAGGGCTTCGTCCAATGATGCCGAATATGATGCCTCGGGTCGCCCAGAGCCAGTCGCCAGGCATCTTCTACAATACAGGACACGGACACCTCGGTTGGACACTCTCGGCAGCAACGGCGCAGATGGTGGCGGCTCTCGTTGATACCAGTACGTCGGCAAGGACTAGAGACGCATAGTCAATCCACAAAAAGGGCTTCGTAACCACAGCACATCTCAGAAGTTGTCCAATGAATGCTCTGCGAGAAGTAGATGACTGCTCGCTGCAGCGCGGCCGGTCGCCCCGCTTTCTTATTGCGGGGCTGACCGGACAAAAAGTTAGTGTGTACCGAATTCGAGCCGAACGGCCCGGTGCGCCGATTTTATTGCATAATAAGGCGGCTCGCGGCGCTTGGAGAATGACATGATTCCAGATCCGATAAAGCTAACGCAGGAACTCGTTGCGTTCGACACAATCAATCCTCCCGGACAGGAGATAGCGTGTATCGAGAGGCTTGCCCGCATCCTGTCCGAAGGAGGCTTGCGTACAGACGTCCACGTCTTCGGCGAAAACCGGGCCAATTTGATTGCGACGCTGGGCGCCGAGTCTGACGCACCTTGGCTTTGCTTCACCGGGCACGTAGATACCGTACCGCTTGGCAGCATGCCCTGGAAGCACGCCCCCTTTAGTGGCGTCATCGTTGACGGGCGGCTCTATGGCCGCGGGGCAAGCGACATGAAAGGCGGAGTAGCCGCATTCGTCACGGCTGCTTGCGAAGCCGCGGATGGAGCTGCAGCTGGGCGCGTCAAGTTGATCATAACCGCTGGCGAGGAAAGGGGTTGCCACGGCGCGATGGAGCTAGTGAAGACTGGTGCGCTGCCGCATGGCGGCGCACTCGTGGTGGCCGAGCCTAGCTCAAACGTACCGATGGTCGGACATAAGGGCGCGTTGTGGCTGCGTGCCACTTTGACTGGAGTGACCGCCCATGGATCCATGCCAGATCTTGGCGTCAATGCCGCCTACAAGGCTGCGCGAGCGTTGGCAAAGCTCGAAAACTTTCAATTCAACGAAGCGCCGCACCCATATCTTGGTAAGCCGACATTAAATGTCGGCGCGGTGCGCGCTGGTATTAACGTGAACTCTGTTCCCGACCGGGCTGAGATCGATATCGACATTCGTACTATTCCTTCGCTGTCGAACGCCACGACCAGAGAGAATCTTGCAGTCGAGTTGGGTGATGAAGTGTCCGTGACCACTTTAGTCGACGTTCCCGCGGTCTGGACAGATCCAGAAGATCGATGGGTTGCCAGTGTATTCAAGACCGTGCATGCGATAACCGGTGTCTCGCCGCAGCTGACGGCGGCTGTTCCGTATTTTACCGATGCGTCGGTGCTCAAGCCGGCTCTTGGCGAGCCTCCAACGGTGGTGCTCGGCCCCGGCGAGCCGGGAATGGCACATCAGACCGACGAGTTTTGTATGGTAGATCGAATCCGCGATGCGACAGAGATCTATTCGCGCCTAATCGCACAGTGGCACTTGCTCGAATGATTTGGCAAGCACCTCCAAGAAGCAGCGATGGAAGGATGAGTGCGACTTTCAGTGGAGCTGCGGTTCAATCTCCAATCGCGGCGACGCTCTGTCATCAAGGACTCTCTATATGAACTCCCAGTGAAATCGAATGCTTAGAATAACGAAGTCGGCGTGACGGGACTGCATGTTTTTTAGCGTCTTCGACATATTCAAGATTGGTATTGGTCCGTCATCGTCACATACGATGGGGCCGATGATCGCAGCCGTACGTTTCTTAGATCTATTGCGGCGGTCGCTGAATCCGGGACGAACCGCAAAGCTCAAGGTAACACTTTGCGGTTCGTTGGCGTTCACCGGCAAAGGCCATGCTACCGACCGTGCTGTGGCGCTCGGGTTGCTGGGGTGGTTGCCAGACGAACTAGACCTCGACCGGGCGGAGCGCGATCTCGCGCAATTGCGAAATACTCGACTGCTAAAGTTGTCAGGCCTGCCAGTGCTCGAATTCAATCCCGGGAACGACATTGTCTTTGACTTCGGGCCGCCGCTGCCTGGTCATGCCAATGGAATCATTTTCGAATCGCTCGATGACCAGGGCAGACGTCTCGTCGCGGAAACCTACTATTCCATCGGCGGCGGCTTCGTGGTCACGGCTGTCGAACACGAGTCCTCCTCGTCCTCGCGCGACGATGCGACCGCGCCGTATCCTTATCCCTTCGACAGCGCGGTCTCGATGTTGCACATGGCTCGTGAAAGCGGGTTGACCATCGCAGCGATGAAGCGAGCAAACGAGTATATCGTCCGCTCCACCGATACCGTCGATCGCGGTATCGCGCGTATTTGGTCAGTCATGGACAATTGCATTGAGCGCGGGCTCCTGCAGGAAGGTGAATTGCCAGGCGGCCTGCGCGTGCGCCGCCGAGCGGCTAAGATCCACCGACAGCAAATCCGCGAGCGCGGCTCGAACTTGGTCCAGCCGCATGTCGCTTCCGAGTGGCTGAGCGTTTACGCGATGGCGGTAAACGAAGAGAACGCAGCCGGCAGCAAGGTTGTGACCGCGCCTACCAACGGTGCTGCCGGTGTGGTGCCTGCGGTGCTGCGTTACTACCTTGAACATTGTGCCGACGCCGACCGCGCCAAAGTTTCCGACTTCCTTCTGACCGCTGCGGCCATTGGCGGCTTAATCAAACATAGGGCCTCGATCTCCGGTGCTGAAGCAGGGTGCCAGGGCGAAGTAGGTTCGGCGGCAGCGATGGCAGCAGCTGGGTTCTGCGCTGTACTTGGAGGCTCGCCGGAGCAAGTAGAGAATGCGGCGGAAATCGCCCTTGAACACCACCTCGGAATGACCTGCGATCCGGTCGCGGGACTGGTGCAAGTGCCTTGCATCGAGCGAAACGGCATGGCCGCAACTAAGGCTGTTACGGCCGCATCGCTTGCACTACGTGGTGATGGCTCTCATTTCATGCCGCTCGACAATTGCATCGAGGCGATGCGTCAAACCGGCCAGGCAATGAACGTCAAATTTAAAGAAACCAGCCTCGGCGGCCTTGCCGTCAACCTGCCCGAGTGCTGATCTCTTTTTTAAGGGGGTAATCAGATGGCTGCGCCATGCGGAAATTCCGATTTGCGGGAAAAGGTTCTCGCTTGGATTGAACAGGATCGACAAAGGCTCGTCGCTTTCCTTGCACGATTGCTCCAGGCACGCAGTGATAATCCGCCCGGAATCACCAGGGAAGCGGCGTCGGTTGTGCAAACTCTGCTAAGCGAAGAAGGGCTAACTTGTGAATTTTTCAACGCTCGCGATGACATGCCGAACATCGCGTCCAGCTTCGATATGGAAGCCCCTGGCTCTCACCTCGTGCTTAACGGCCACCTTGACGTGTTTCCGATCGAGGAAACCGAACCATGGACGCATGGCCCCTGGAGCGGCGCTGTCGCGGGCGGCAGGATTTGGGGACGCGGCGCCGTCGATATGAAAAGCGGCACCACCGCATCCATTTTTGCTTTTATCTATATGAATCGATTGCGAGTGCACCTGAAGGGTCGTTTAAGTCTCACCGTCGTCTCAGATGAGGAAATGTTTTCGCCATACGGTGCCCCCTACCTGTTGAAGATGCGGCCCGATCTTTATGGGGATTGCTGTCTGTCGGGCGAGCCGTCCGGAGAGGCGGTGGTTCGCTTCGGAGAGCGTGGCCGGCTTTGGCTCCGCTTCACGATCCGTACGCCAGGCGCTCACGCGGCTTATCCGTACCTTAGCGCGAGCGCGTCGCGCATCGGCGCACGGTTGATGCTTGATCTGGATGAGCTCTCCAGGCTTGAGCCGTCCGCGCCAGCCGACGTTACCTCCCTTCTTTGCAAAGCAGTCCCCGCTTACGAGGAAACCCTCGGCAAAGGGGCGGGAGAAATCATGCAAAAGGTGACCGTAACGGCAGGAACTGTGCACGCTGGAGTTAAGGTCAATATGGTTCCGGCAAGTTGCGTGTTCGAGGCGGACATTCGGCTTCCGGTTGGTTTGGAAAAGGCTGATGTTCTTGCCGCGGTCGATAAGATCGTCGCCCGTTACCCAGAAGCGTCGTACGAGGAGTTTGGCTATCACGCGCCGAATTGGTGCGATCCCGGCCATCCGTTGGCGCAGCGTTTGATTGAAAATGTCAGCGCAGTAAAGCGAAATGTCCCTGTTCGTGCCGTAGGCCTCGGTGCGACAGATATGCGGTTGTGGCGCGGGGCCGGTGTGCCGGCTTTCATTTTCGGTCCGTCTCCTACCATGATGGGTAAGCGCGACGAGAACGTCACCATCGATGAATTTCTCGATCTCGTGCGTATCCACGCGCTGACTGCTCTTGATTATCTGAGCTGACCTAATGAACCGCGATTGCTCTCGAACGTAACCTCGGTGCAAGGCGACGGTTAGAACTGCGCGCACCAGACCTGATCTGCCTGTTTTGACGGCATGTTTGCATAATGAAGTCTTCCCTTGACGCGTTATCCCGGCAAGTATTGCATCGTTGCTTGCTCTGCACCTGATAGGCACGGCGCAGAGATCGTCCATGTCCAGCACGGGGATCATCTATGTCACGGCTACCCTCACTGAATGCGCTGAAGGCTTTTGAGGCTGCGGCGAGACATCTAAGTTTTACGCGAGCGGCAGAAACCTTAAACGTCAGTCAGTCCGCGATCAGCCATCAAGTTAAGCTCTTGGAAGAGCAAGTCGGAAAACCTCTGTTTCGGCGCTCGCCGTCGGGGCTGACCTTGACCGATGCTGGGACAACCATCTTCGAGTCGACGCACGAAGCGTTCGAAATGATCATGGCGGCGATCTCCGAAACACACAGCGAACCGCAGAACGAGATCGTGACGCTCACGATCCGTCCGTTCCTCTCTTTTAATTGGTTGTCGCCACAGCTTTCGAAATTCTACGAAGAGCACCCTGGCCGAAATATCAGGCTGCAGCATACGAACGGCAGCATCGACGTTGGAAGCGGCGATTTCGATATAGCGATCATTTTGGGCGATGGAAATTGGCCGAAAATGGACGTCGATTTTCTAATGCCTTGTGAACTAACACCGCTATGTAACCCCAGATTCTGCAATGTTGACGAAAAGCCGAGACAGCTATCGGATCTTAAGACCAACACCCTGCTCCATGAGAGCAAGCTCGGAAACTGGCCTCGATGGCTGGCCTTAGCGGGCGATCCCGATCCGGGATCACGACGTCACATGTTCATTGATGATACGAACGTGCGAATACAGGCTGCGATCAAGGGACAAGGCGTAGTTCTTAGTAATCCAAAGTTGCTTTCTCCCGAGATCGAAAGAGGCAACTTGATCGCTCCGTTCGATGTCATGCTGACGGATTACAGCTACTACATTGTCCGCTCGAAAGAGTGTTCAAAACGTCAGAAAACTCAGGTCCTCAAGGACTGGCTTACGGAGCAGGCGGCCAACTCTCTCAATTGAGCCGGGAAGCAGCGAAGCGTGTAACCGTTGTAAGTTGCTGGGAGCCGTTGCGAGCTTTCGTGCGGTGCTCGATTAGCCTAATTGGATCGCCGCCATCGGTCGCTAAGTGAGAGACCGCCAAAGGCGTCTCTCCTCGATCGTTCGACTCGGGTCTTTTCGGGCGATCCCGAAGGTTACCCTCCGATGAGCGCCGCCTTCCCAGATCACGTCCGAGCGTGAGATTGTTTGCTCAAACGCGACGACGGTTACGGTTTTGTCCGGTCCAGAGCGACGACGGTGGACGACTGCCGAGAAGTTTCGGATCGTGGAGGAGAGTCTGGCGCCTGGGGCCAGCGTTGTCGAGGTTGCTCGACGATGTTCACCGCAATTTGCTTACGGTTTGGCGGCGGCAGGCCCGAACAGGCGTCCTCGCTTTCGGGCCTGGGTCGATGCTACCCTGGGGAGTCGAGGCCCTTCACGCTACCGCGAGCGCGCCAGCCTGGAAACTGAAGCTAAGCTACTACCTGGTTTCGTCCGAGGACCAAATGATACCGCCAAGCACGCAGCGCATGATGGCCCATCGGGCGGGTGCAACGGTACGCGAGGTTGCCGGCAGCCATGCAATCTACATCGCCAAGCCCGAGCTGGTGGCGGACATCATCGAGGCGGCCGCTATCGCGTAACGCACAAGAACTAACATTATTTCGCAACCTACAACATGCTCTCACAGCACGAACCGCCTCGACTTCCCTGCATGACGTCCTGGTCGATAGCGAGCGTCGCCGAAATTGGGGAGCTCGGTTCAGCAAGCAAGCGCAGCGTACGCCGTCGGGAACGGAATTTTTGGATGCGGAGACAGGGCACCAAAAGTCCCCGCTTAAACGCTGTCCCTGTCGGAAACTCAATCTTGCTGGCAACTGATATCGAATCGGGCGATGCTCCTGCCTTAT
>Ga0210386_10002959_pt1 | contig 14345 bp, 16 predicted proteins | sample IncBWH32OmetaG_FD_160091 | JGI IMG/M metagenome (GOLD analysis project Ga0210386, IMG submission 160091) | Forest soil microbial communities from Barre Woods Harvard Forest LTER site, Petersham, Massachusetts, United States - Inc-BW-H-32-O ... | reverse complement strand
ACCGTGTTCCTGCAGCTTCCGCGCGACACATTGCAAGCCACACCGGCCGTCGCGCGGGTTATCATCGGAGCCCTGCTGAACGCCGTGTATCGTGCCGACGGCCATGTGGACGGGCGCGTGCTGTTCCTGCTTGACGAGGCTGCGCGGCTCGGTCCGATAGAGATCATCGAAGTGGCACGCGACGCCGGCCGCAAGTACGGCATCACCCTGCTGCCAATCTACCAAAGCGAAGGCCAGCTCATTGATCAGTGGGGACCCGCCGGCAAGAAGAAGTGGTTCGATTCGGTGTCCTGGCGCGCATATGCCGGTATCAACGATCTCGAGACGGCACGCGAGATCAGCGCGATCTGCGGCGAGTACGGTATTCTCACCCGATCCGAAGGTCGCGACCGTGGATCTTCGTCCGGTGTGCATGGATCGAGCAACCGTCGTCAGAATGAGACTATGGCGGAACACGCGCGCGCACTCATCAAGCCGGATGAGCTGATCCATGATGCGCGCGATGACGAAGTGTTCATCATCAAACGCGGTGCGCGACCGATCCGCTGCGGGCGCGCGATTTATTTTCGTCGTTCGGAAATGCTGGCGCAAGTGGCGGCGAACCGATTTCATACGCGCGCTGCGCAATGACTGATCCGTCATTAATTTATACCAGCCCGCCTAAACATCGACACACGCCCAGCTGCGGGTCGCGATTGATCTGATCCGGTCGGGATCACCGATCGGAAAGCGCCATGCCTCGACGCAGGCCGGAACGATGGCATCATAGGTATCCCAGAGCGTGTGGCTGAGTTTGTTGCCGCGCAGATGCCGAGTCGGCCCGGGGTGTCTCATCCCGAGCCGCTCACAGAACCGGACGTAAACCTCTCGATTTATCCGGCTCGTGCCACTCAACGAAGGCTGCCGCCTTCCACCAGATCCCTGAACTCATCCGGTTGCCCGTTGGCCCCCGATCCCGATGCGAGTGACCCCTCCCTTCGCTCGACGAGCGTTACCTCGCTTCATCACTACTACGGAGGAGTCCGCCCCTGGACGGTGCATCGGTACTGTCGGCCTCGGGTTTTCTGCCCTTGTGCCTTTTTCCCTGGCATCACCGGCCAGGTTCTCAAGTTCCGTACGAAAGCCTAGTCTGGAGTCGCGCTCCCTATACACCGGACATCACATGGACAGTAAGCAGGTACCTTCCATGCCTTTATCCCGGGACTGGGACTCGGCCCCGGTTTTGATGTCGTCTGAGAACTTATCGATGCGTCGTCGGGAGTTCGCTTGCACTCGTCTCTCCAGTCCATACATGACGCGGTCATCGCCGCGCCTTTTCCATAACGTTCACCACCGCGACCTTGCGGCCGAAGCGGCTTATGGCTGTTTGAAGCCTCCCCCTGCAGGGCGGCTCCGAAGGGCCCACCTTCATCTTTCGTACAGCATGGCACTCGCGTTCCTTCATGACACAAAATCCGAGACGTTCTCCATCGGGTTCAGTTCCGGTGAATAGGGCGGGATGGGCAACAGCGTGATGTTGTCGGGGACCGTGAGCCGTTCGCCGCGCTGGTGCCAGCCGGCACCATCGCACACCAGCATGGCATGAGCGCCGGGTGCGACCTGCGTCGCGATTTCTTTCAGATGCTCGCTCATGGCTTCGCTGTTGGCTGCCGGCATGATGATCGCGGCGCCAGTGGCGCGAGATGGGCACAGCGCGCCGAACAGACAGACCGAGGCATGGCGGTTGTCTCGTTCCGCCAAAGGGCGTGAACCAATCAATGCTCAGATGTATTCCAGCGACCCCTGCTGTTCTACTCTAGCGTCGTCCTCGAACCAGACCTCAATGGGCTTGCCTGCTGCCGAGTTGGGCAACACCGCGTTCACCAGGCGGCTGAAGTATTATAAAGTCACCTCGGCATCAGGATCCTTCTTCGGGTGATACGGACGCGGCGGCAACCGGGTCATTACCAGTCGGCGCAACCATCTGCCCATGGTCTGCGCACGCACTTTCACCGACCACGGCTCGGCAATCTCCTCGCACAAGTCAGCGCATCGCCAGGGTATCACCGTATTCCGCTCAGGGTCCGGCCCCTTGAGCACGATCCCCCTCAGTTCCTCCATCTGCACTTCGGTCAGAAAAGGCGACCGCTCCGGGACCGAAGTCCTGCCACGCCTTCGGCGTTGTACTGATGCACCCAGTCGCGCGGCGTCTGACGGGTCATCCCGTTCAGCATTGCCGCCTCCGTCCGGGGACGACCTTCCAGGATCAGCGCTACTGCCAGAAGCCGGCGTACCACAGCGCCATCGTCGGTCTTCCCCGCCAGCGCGCGCAGCGCCGACGCCGACTGTTCGGTGCGGCTGATCTCGATCGGTTGGCTCATCGGCGGACGCCCGTGCAAATTGTGAGGCTTGCACCGATTCAACACCCGCCCGATTCGGCAAGACCTCGAGCGTCAGGGACTACGCGGGCTGGTATAAGCAATCCAATCTTTCATTCGGTCCGAATTGTCCGGAACGAACGAAAATGCCAGCCATGGTGAGATCGCAGCACGACATGCTTCCTCTGATGAGTGCGAGGTCTCCCTCGTGGAGGAAACCTATGATCGGAACGAAGGCTATGCTTGTGCCGGCCTCGCAGGTAGCTTTGACTACGCAGCGTGGTTCCTCGATGCGTTTAATCGTCTTCCCGTCATGACTGTCGCGCTGGTACCCAACCGGCGACTTCATCGCACAACGCCTCAGAAAGACGATAGGATTCCGCGGCACTGGGGTAGTCGCCGCTGCGCACGTCGTCAGCCCAGCGCGACAGCGCTTCCCTCAGGCTGCCGAAACCGTCGATATAGGTTCGCACGAACTTCGGCTTTTGCCCCTCAATCAGGCCAAGAACGTCGTGGAAGACGAGAACCTGGCCGGAGCAATGCGGGCCAGCACCGATGCCAATTGTTGGGATGGCAAGCTCTTGAGTCACACGCGAAGCGAGCTGGCTTGGAACACCCTCGAGTACCAGCGCGAAGCACCCCGCTTCCTGGAGTCGGACGGCGTCGTCGAGGAGGCGCAGCGCATGGTCGCCGGTTCGGCCCTGCACCTTGAAACCGCCCATGACATTTACGCTCTGGGGGGTGAGACCAAGATGTCCCATCACCGGGATTTCACAATCGACGAGTGCCCGGACCATATCGAGACGCTGTGCTCCACCCTCGAGTTTCACGGCGTTAGCACCCCGCTGTAGAAAGCCGCCAGCATTGCGCAACGTTTCCCTCCTGCTGAGATGGAAACTCAAATACGGCATGTCGGCAACCATCAGCGCCCGCAGTGGTGTGCGCGCCACCGCTTCGACGTGGTGGTTCATCATTTCCATGGTTACCGGCAGGGTATTCTCGAAGCCGAGGCAAACGTTGCCGACGCTGTCACCCACGAGGATGATGTCGACCACCGCGTCAGCTATCCGCGCGGTCACAGTATCATAGGCGGTCGTCATCACCAGCCGCCGTCCCTCCCCTTTCCATTGCCGTAGGAGCGGAACGGTAACACGGGTTTGGCGAGCTGCCTGGGTATGGCTCATCGAAGCTCCTTGCGTTGACAATTGTTCGAGCGCTATGCGTTCGGGTCCGCGGCTAGTCTAGATCATCGTCGGACCGTTGACGATCGCCAGCCTCCTGGCTCGCTGCTCGCGACACGCAGCGTTTAATTATGAGGCTGACACTTTGGTCATTCCGCTGAAGGTGGGACCGGCTGATGGCAGTCAACCGGGTGCGAGAGAGCGAGGCGGCATCCGCGGTGATTGCTTCGTACAGGTTCAGCCGGACGACGATCTTCAAATGGCTCGCGGCGGCCTCCAAGCCAGGCGGCGTGCTGCCTCGCGTTGAACCGCTCTGGCCGGCGGCCGCGACGCCATATACGTTTCACGTGGCGTCGGGTGCAGCGTGATGCCGTGCCCTGCCAGGGGTTCGGCGACCGCGCGGCGCACGGCGTCCAGGCCATGCAGGGCCGCATAGTCGTTCCAATCAGTGCCACGCGCACCAGCCGCGAACGGCGGGATCAGCGCGAGACCGTTGACGGCCAGGGCGGCTGCCTCGGCCTTCTCGCGGCCGACATTCGGCAGGGTCGTGCCGTCCGCGCGCGTTATCAGCGGCAAATGGTGATCGTTGTCGCCGGCGAGGATGATGATCGGCCGCCCCACGTTGCGCATACGGTACGTTTCAGCAACGGCGAGCAAATTGCCTGCGTCAAAGGCTGCAACGGTTGGCAAACCTGTCGCCTCGACCAGGGTGGCAGCGGTCGCAAACCCTTCGGTAATAATGAGCGGGGTATCGGCCGTCAGCGCACCCAGCAAAATGTGCATGCCGCGCTTGCGACCCCCCTTCTCATAGAACTTGTCACCAGTTGCGGTGATGGTCTGCATACTCCAGATCACGCCGTCAGCGTCGTGCATGGGAATCAACAGCCGGTCACTGGCATCGACGCGCAGGTCGTGCTCTGCCACACCTTTTCGCTCCAGATACGGGTGTCGGTAGGCAGGCGCCGCGCGCCGCCACAACGTGCGCACACGCCGGGCAACCGCCGCCTCTTCCGCGCGTCGCTCCTGCTCGCGCTCCAGCTGCCGGCGCGCTGCCTGGGTCCTGGCGTGCGTTATCTCCTCGGCCGACAGCGCGCGCGTCGCTCCACTGGCCCGCCAGCGTATCGTCTCACCGGTCTTGAAGTTGCGGATGAAGCCCGCCGGCAATCCGTCCAGATGGCCGATATAGGCACCCGATTTCTTGCCACGTCGATCACCCTCGACAGGCACACGATGAAGGCGTCCGTCCATCACCGGCGGTCCGTCAACCCTGAGCCCTGCCCGGCGCACGTCCTCCGCGAATTCGCCCTGCGCCTCCGTCTCGGAGATGACGCGCAGTCCTGAACGAGCCCGATGCTGCACATTATCGTCAATTGCTTGTGCCTGCTGGTCTCCCGCCTCGAGTGCCTGCCTCACGGGAGGCGAGGCCCCCTGCCCTTGCCCGGCGTTATCGCTTGGCTGGTCTTTCGGCCGCTCATCCGGTGGCTGCCGCCGCTCCGTTGCCACCGCAAGCCGTTGCACCGCCTGGGCGAGTGCCGCGTCGTCCTGCGCTGCTTGTCGGCGCTCCTGCATGGTCGTTGCGGGCTATCCGCGGGCCTGCCGGCTCCCGCCGCGCTGCAGCACGTCCTGCATGGCGCGCACGCTCTCGGGCTGGCGCGATAGAGTCCTTGCCACGTTCACGAACACCTCGTCTTGCTTGATCGGTCGCTGATTGCTCAGGGGACGTCGGTGGGCGATTTCCTCGCGCTCGAGGCCGTCCGACAGCACCAGCCGCGTGGTCTGCCGGCTTCGCCACCCCGCCACGTAGGCCTTGAAGCGCTGCACCGCCTGAGTGCCCGCCGGCATTGCATCGATATGTGCCGTGCTGATCGCCGACCGAATGGTGTCGATCGACAACACGTCGCCGGAGGTCAGCAGCGCACGACCGGTTGCTTGGTCACGCGGTTCCTCGAACGGAACGAAACCGTCAGCGCCACCGTCATTGCCTTGGACAAGGCCTTGGTCTCGGAGCCCCGTGACCCAGGCAACAGTCCCGTTGTGTCCGAGATTGCGTCGATGCAGCGCTCCCTCCGCCGTCACCTTCACGCTGCGGAGCCCCCGCACGCGGTCACCGACCGCCAGCGGCGGGGCGAACGGGATACCCGCCTGGCCCGCCGCATCGCGCGTGATCACGTCGATTCCAACCTGTCCCATGCGCTTTCGGCGCGCGCGGATTTCACGAGCAATGGCGCGGGCATCGCTGTTCGTCGGCGCGCTGACCGTCAGCGTGTAGCCGTTCCGGTCGCGATTGGCCCGGATGCGGTCCTCCCACGGCGCCGCGACACGCCGCACCGCATCCGCGTGTCCGCCGGGCACCAGCATGATCGTGCCGTCCGCACGCTTGCGCGCGGTCGCCGCCGCGGCACTGCTCGCCCGAAACAGCAGTGCGGTTGCCCGATCACGCCGCCGGCGTTGCCGTACGCCTCGTTCCAGGGACGGTACTGCGGTCTCGCCGAGAGCGCGTTGCAGCAGCGAAATTACGCCATCGGCGTCGATTGTCTGCATCTGTGTTCGATCGTATATTGCAACGATAGAGAAACCGTGCTGCGCACACAACTGGACCAATTCCAGTAACGCATGCGTGCCGATCAGACCCTGTTCGTCCACGACCCCGACACTGCGGTCGGTCAAAGCGATCTGACCGGACTGGATACGTCTGATCAACCGGCTGAGCGCCGTGCTGTGCACTTTATCAGGGCCGGCCTCCTGCAGCAGGTCGCTCTGCCGCCATGCCAGGGCCGCGCCCCATACGGCCCGTCCCTCGCTCTGCCAGACTTCGACCTCAGCTGAAATGCGGTCGAGCCGCGTCGTCATCAGCGACGACAGGCGTTCGATCGCCTGGACCGCGCCGCTCGGGCCGGGTTCCTTCATCGCCTCACGCCACAGCGCGGTGAGCATCTCCGTGTGCGTTCGTAGAATATCCATCTGTCCGTCAATGGCGGCCTGGAAGATTGCCAACGCTTCCACCACCGCATCGAGACGCTGACTTACGTCATAGTCACCCATGCACCATTTCTTCGTCTGCTGGTGCGCACGGCGAACGCGCGACGCGCGCTGATGTATATGCGATAGTCTACGTCACACGCGGAGCGCGCTGCAATCCTCTGCACAGTTTTGTGCGTTGGCTTGTGAAAAATCCGTTGTGTTTGACTGATACTTTTGCAAATTGCCAACCTAATGTCACCGGTGACATTAGAGCGTGATGACTGAAGGCAGAATCGCCGAAAGCCTGAATCACGCGATCAAACAAAGAGCTAGAGCGGGATGCGCGCCGATCAGCGCCCATCCCGCTCTCGCGGTGACGGTAAGGTGATTGTCACCGATGACAAAAGCGCTGGCGAAACCGGTGACATGATCCGCAAGAGGCGTATGAGTCGGGTACGCCGCTCGCCACGACACTGTACGACGCATGAGTTCTTCGCCGAGAAAGCGCATTCGCCCGGATACCGAGGTTGCCACTTTGGCAACACAGTTCGCAGCCGATTGGGCGGCGGGAGATGCTGTTCTGACATGGCTGCGCCGCCACGTTGCGGCGCTGACGCGCATGATACACGACGATGGATGGTCGTGGCCGGACCTGGCCCGCGCGCTCACCCGCGCCGGCATCGGCTATCGGTCAGGCCGCCCCTGGACGGGTGATCTGCTGCGCAAGAAGGCCGCCGAAGCCAGGACACTCCGGCGCAGCACCTCCGTCCCGCCCGAACTCTCGGGCGAAGCGCTGTCGGAGGCGCTCCGGCAGACCTGCAGCGCGCGTGGCACCGCCCATCACACCCTCGCGTTGTCAGCCTTGCCGGTCGTGCCGGCCCAGTGTTCGCTTGAGCCGACCGCCAGGGTGACGCCGGCCACGCGCGATGACGATGACGTCGATCTTGCGCCCGCGTTCAGCTTCGCGCGACTGAAGGGCTGGTCGCCGTCCGCATCGCAATCGGAAGGCGCCCCCGGCCACCGCATGCACGCGGCTACTGCCGCCCGCGGCGACCAGCGAACCAAGCGCCCGCGCGGACGCCCTTGAACAACTTTTGCGGCGCCCGGCCCGCAGCACCGCGCGGATGCCCTTGATCCCGGAGCCGGAGGACGAGTGAGGATATGGCTCATCCAAAGCCACAGAGGCCATTCACGGACGCTCCTGCCCTCACCGCCGGTTCGCGACCGACCGAGGATATCTCGCTGTTCGGGACGGCGGGGGAAGCCATCGAGGATGACGTACCGATCGGTCTGCCAATGCCACCGGTTGGCGCACGCGCGCCCAAACGTGCGAACGGCGATACGGCGACGGCCTAGATCAATTCAGCCCGCTTTGCGAACGCGGCTGGCGGGCGCCCTGTTCAATGTGGTGGCGGGCTGCCTCGGCCTCCGCCTTCGTCTCGTAGATCATGATCGGCGTGGTATGGCCGCCAGGTTCGACGGCGGCCACGGTGAACCCTGGGCTGTCTTCGGTCCGACCGTGGGATTGAACTATCTACGCGATCATCCCGACACCCTAGCATGATCAGCGGAGACCGCACCAGAAATTGACGTTAGATTAACGCCATACGGTGGAGGGATTCCCCGCGCCAGGCCTTCGACGTCAATGGCGACGGCGACGACGCGCGTGCTGGCACTCTCTGAGTAGATTCCGGGGCTTCCGCTTCGATGATGCCGGAAACTACGCTCGCACTCGTCAGCCATAGGGACCCCGGTCCCACACGCCCTGGCTGATAGCCGAACCATCTAGGAGCGGGCGTCTAGCGGGCGCCCCCTGGCCGTAGCGCCCGCTCCATCTTTTCGCCAGATCATTCCCATGTCATGCTGATGGCATGGGCGAGAACATCGCTTCCCCAGATGGACACATCGTCCTGGTGGTGACGCCAGCCGGTGGCGCACAACCAACCTACCGGGCGCATCTCGTCGTTGAACAGAATCCTGCGAAAGCGAGATCAATTGTCGCCCGCCATGTGCGTGCAAAAGAGATCGCGTATGTCCTCGCTGCGTTTCCAGAGGCATTGCGCCAGATCCAGGGCTGGATCCCGGGGGCGTGACGCGGCTCTCCCGGCGGCGACGTGGGGTCATTGGTGGGCCAGATAGATCGTCTCGACGCGGTCCAGTCTTCGCGCACGCGCCATGTTTGATGGTCAAACACCCCTCGGTTGAGCCTCGGATCGTGCTGGCGGGCGATGTAGAGCCTTAGCGGGAAACACCCGCGCGCCATTTGGCAATGAGCAGCAATCCGATAGACAGCCGGTAATAGGCCGGTGCCGCGCACCTGACCCCCCAGCTATTCGGAGCGCCCAGGTCCACCTCGGGATTTCTGCTTCTGTATTTTTTCCTCAAACGCCTCGCCGCAGGCCATAATATCCGTCCTATTCGCGGAATTCCAGGATCGCCCCGAATGCCGATGATGCCGGCACAACAATGTGGTCGGTCTGACGCACAGCCTGTGCAGCGCCAAGGACCGTGTAAGCCTGCTCGAGCGAGCGGGTGCGAATGGTCAATGCCGCCATGTACTCGTTACGGATCTCATCGACGACCGCGGCTGTGCCGAACTGCCGATGCAGTGCTTCAGGCGTCAGGATGTCAAAGTGCGACAGACCTAAGGCCAGGGATTGACCTCCATCGATCTGTCGTATCGCGTCCGAGCCAAACATGCCGGCGAACAGGCCGCCAAGGCGGGACGGATCGCGCGCGACGATGACCGCACGGATAACGCCGATCGCGCCGTTGGCATGGTGACGCCATTCATCGCGCCACACCAAATCGCGCGTGAAATGATGACAGAAATATAGGCGGCCTGCCTCGGTGGTTTCCGGCGGCAAGCGCACGGTGCGGAACGTCGCATCGCGCGAGCCGGTGGACAGCGCGACCGGGCGCGAGAACTGCAAGGGCGGCAGGATCGGCACGCTGGCATCCTGCAACGCGGAGAACACCGCGGCGGAATCATCGGTTGCGAACACCAGCCCGTTCAGGCCGATCGGGGATGCCATGATCTCGGGACGCCCGGTGTCACCCGGCCGCGCGGCGATCAGCTCCAGATACTCCGTGCCGAAGATCGCCAAATGATTCATCGAACCCAGCGTATGGTAACCACGCGGCGTCATGGTGAAGCCCAGGCGCCGATAGATCGCCAGCGCCGCGTCGAGCTGATCGCGCACGTTGATCACCACGTGATCGAGTGTCGGCACCGGCAGAACCATGGCGATCTCTCCTTCAACGCGCCCGGGTCGCCGCGGCACGCCTGGCCAGCGCCAGCACCGCGTTGCGACAGATGGTCAGGTCCGGCGCGCCGGTACGTTTGCAAGCACGCTCGGCTTGCGCAAGGCCGGCAAGCGCCGCGGTGAGTGCCGACGTCGACCACACAGCCAACGCACGCGAAAATGCGCCCAGGCGGCGGAAAAACACCGGCGGGCGCGCTGCCTTGGTTGCATCCGCGGAGGACAACCCGCCATCCATCGCCAGGCGCGCGCGATGCAGGCGCTGCAGGTGCATCAGCGTCGCGCGGATCACGCCAACCGCGGTGGCGCCCTCGGCAATCGCCAGCTCCAGTGCGCGGTCGGTCGTGGTGAGGTCGCCTTCGGTCGCAGCGAACAAGGCATCGTCCAGCGACAGGCCGGCGAGATCGCCGACGCAGGTCATCGCCGCCTGAAGATCGACAGTGCCCCCGGCACCCGCGAACAGCGCGAGCTTCTCGATCTCCCCGCGCGTGGACGCCCGGTCGGCGCCGAGCTGGGTGGTCAGCCAGGCGAGCGTCTCGCGATCAACCTGGACGCCGGCAGCGGTGAACATGCCGCGGATCGCGTCCCCCAGCGCCCGCGCGTCGTCAGGATAGCAGCCGATCGCGGCACCATCCTGTGCGGCCTCTAGCAGAGTGCGCAAACGCGAACGCGCCGGCAGACCAGTCCCCTCGATGACGACCAGCGCTGGCGCTGGGCTCCTCAATAGCGTCTGTACGGCAGCGGTCGCAGCAGCGTCGGTCACGTCGCGCAGACGCACCACGCGGCGTCCGCCGGTGAGCGGCAGTGACGACGCCTCGTCCGCCAGCCGTGCGATGTCATCGCGATCGGCTTCGGTGACGCGGAAAGGGTCGTCGCGCGTCCCGGCGACCGCCACCACCAACGTTTCCGCGCGCTCACGCACCAGGCCAGCGTCGTCGCCATACAGAAGGACAACGCGGCAGTCGCCTGGGCTGCGCAGAAAGGCGTCAACCCGGCGGGCGTCGACCTTCATCGGACCTTAGCCCGTCGCCGCCTTGGCGGCACGGCGGCGGAAATAGGCAGCCAGCTGCAGGGTAATCTGTTCTGCCAGCGCCTGTGCCATACGCTTCTGGATCGTGGTGGTCTCGAGATCCATGGCGAAGTATTGCGAGTCGAGCAGGTTCAATGCGTCGGCGGCGCGCGCGGCGCCGTCCGTCAGATGGGTGTGCGCCGGATCCTGCGCCGAAAGAACCCAGTTGGCGTAGCCCACATATCGGATACGCGTGACGGTGGTATCCGGCTGCACGCCCACGATATTGCCCGTCATCCAATAGCTGACCGCGAGATCGTAGCGCTGCGCGACGGCCGGTCCGGCGCCCTCAAAACGTTCCTGCAGAGCCTGGCGCAGCAGCATGCCAGGACGTTCGCCTATCAGATTGACATTGATCGCCGCCAGTTCCCGTTGTGCCGGGCCGGCCTGGCCCGATGCGGTGGGCATGTAGACTGGTTGAAATCCGCATGCGGCCAAAGCGGCTCCCGAGCCGAGTGCGAGGAACGCGCGGCGGGAAGCGCCCGTTGTCATCCGGCCAGCACGAAATTCACGATCCGATTGGGGACGTGCACGCGCTTGACCACGTGCTTGCCAGCCAGAAGGCGCATCACATTCGGCTCGCTCTCGGCGGCGGCGATGACCGTGTCGGCTGCGGCGTTCGGTTGTACTGCGATAGTCGCGCGCAGTTTGCCCATCACCTGCACCGCGATCGTTACGGTCTCAGCCGCAACCAGCGCCGGATCCGGTTGCGGCCAGGGCAGATCCACCACCAGCGCCGCCGCGGCGGGATGCAGGCGGCGGTAAATCTGCTCGGCGAGATGCGGCATCATCGGCGAGATCAATCGCGCCAGGATCTCCATTGCCTCGCGGCGTGCCCAGGGCAGGCCGGCGCGATCATTCGCCCGGTCCGCATCGGCGATCGCGTTGACGAATTCGTACAGGCGCGCAACCGCAACATTGAAGGAGAAGCTTTCCAACGCGTCAGAGACAGCGGCGATGGTACGGTGCGCGACGTGCCGCAGGTCGCGGCCGGCCGCACCGAACTCGGACGGCATGGCCGCGGCCATTTCGTCGCAGCCCTCGACCAGGCGGAACACGCGCTGAGTAAAGCGATAGGCTCCCGCAACGCCCGCCTCGGTCCATTCCATATCCCGCTCAGGCGGATTGTCGGACAGGATGAACCAGCGCGCCGTGTCGGCACCGTAGCGATCGATGATCGCACCGGGGTCAACGGTGTTGCGCTTGGACTTGCTCATCGCCTCGACACGCCCGACGACGACGGGCGCGCCGGTCTCGCGGTGCGACGCGGTACCGTCGGGCCGCTTTTCGATCTCGTCGGGATAGAGCCAGGTTCCGTCCGTGGCACGATAGGATTCGTGGTTCACCATGCCCTGGGTGAACAGACCCGCGAACGGCTCCTCGACGGCGATGTGACCGGTCTGCTTCATCGCGCGGGTGAAGAAGCGCGAGTACAGCAGGTGCAGGATCGCGTGCTCGATGCCGCCGATGTACTGGTCGACCGGCATCCAGTGGTCGACGGCGGCACGATCCACCGGCACATCCACCTTCGGGCTGCAATAGCGGGCAAAATACCAACTGCTATCGACGAAGGTATCGAAGGTATCGGTCTCGCGCCGGGCCGCGGCGCCACATTTGGGGCAGGCGACGTACTTCCAGGTCGGGTGGTGGTCCAGCGGGTTGCCGGGTTTGTCGAACGTCACATCGTCTGGCAGGCGCACGGGTAGCTGATCCGCCGGAACCGGAACGATGCCGCAGGCGTCGCAATGGATCACCGGGATCGGGCAGCCCCAATAGCGCTGCCGTGACACGCCCCAATCACGCAGGCGCCAGTTCACCACGCCTGTGCCGATGCGCCGCTTTTCCAGCTCCGCAATGATACTGCGCTTGGCTGCGTCGACTTCCAGTCCGTCCAGAAGGCCGGAATTGAAGATCGTACCGGCGCCGACGTAAGCTTCGTTGCCGACGGCGAAACTCGCGGGATCGCCCGCCGCCGGCAACACCACAGGCGTGACATGCAGGCCATATTTGCGGGCGAAGTCCAGATCACGCTGGTCGTGCGCGGGGCAGCCGAAGATCGCGCCGGTGCCATATTCCATCAGCACGAAGTTGGCGATCCAAACTGGGAAGGTGGCCCCCTCGATGAAGGGGTGCTGCACGGTCAGGCCGGTATCGTAACCAAGCTTCTCGGCGGTTTCGATCACCGCCTCGCTGGTGCCCATGCGCCGGCAGTCGGCGATGAATGCGGCGGCCCCAGGATCGCGTGCCGCCACCGCGGCAGCCAGCGGATGCTCCGGCGCCAGCGCCAGGAATGACATGCCGAACAGCGTGTCGGGGCGGGTGGTGAACACCTCTGCCTTCGCGATATCACCCTCTTGCTGCGTCAGCGTGAAGGACAGCAGCGCTCCCTCGCTGCGGCCGATCCAGTTGGATTGCATCAGCCGCACACGTTCCGGCCAGCGATCCAGCGTGTCGAGCGCCGACAGCAGGTCGGGCGCGTAGGCAGTGATGCGCAGGAACCACTGCGAGAGCTGCTTCTTTTCGACGAGCGCACCGGAGCGCCAGCCGCGTCCGTCGATCACCTGCTCATTCGCGAGCACGGTGCCATCGACCGGATCCCAGTTGACCCAGCTCTCCTTGCGTTCGACGAGGCCGGCCGTCAGGAAGTCGAGGAAAAGTTTCTGCTGATGGCCATAATAGGCGGGATCGCAGGTGGCGAATTCGCGGTCCCAGTCGAGCGACAGGCCCATGCGCTGCAGCTCGGCACGCATCGCGGCGATGTTGTCCCAGGTCCATTTCGCCGGATGAATGCCCCGCTCGCGCGCGGCGTTCTCGGCCGGCAGGCCGAATGCGTCCCACCCCATCGGGTGCAACACCTCAAAGCCGCGGGCACGCTTGTAGCGTGCCACCACGTCACCCAATGTGTAGTTGCGCACGTGACCCATGTGGATCTTGCCACTGGGGTAGGGAAACATCTCGAGGACGTAATACTTCGGCTTGCCGCCGACCGGAACGTCGTCGACATGAAAGCTGCCGCGCTCGGCCCAGGCGCGCTGCCATGCCGGCTCGGCCGCGCGGAAATCATAGCGCGGCGCATCGGTGGAGGTGGGGTCGGTCGGAACTGACTCGTTCATGCGAACTGCCGGCGCCGCCGGCTTAGCTGCCGGCGGACTGCTCGCGGAGCTGACGGGCACGCGCGAGCACCTTGTCTTCGATTTCGCCGATGGTCACCGGGCTGACCGGCGCATCGACCCATTGGCCGTCCTGCAGCACCTGGCGGAAGATCGCTACGCGGATTCCGTCGCTGCGGAGCTGGCGGCCGAGGATATAGGCGGTGGCCTTGAAGCGCTCGCCGTTGGAGCCGACGGGCGTGTACCAGTCGGTGATGATCACGCCGCCAAACGGATCGGCCGAGGCGAGCGGCATGAAGCCGAGCGTATCCAGCGCACCGCGCCAGAGATAGGCGTTGACACCCAGACCGGTTCCGCCGCCGTTGGAATCCGCGTTGGTCTTGGAGGTACCGAACGTGATCCCG
>Ga0210386_10002956_pt1 | contig 14352 bp, 16 predicted proteins | sample IncBWH32OmetaG_FD_160091 | JGI IMG/M metagenome (GOLD analysis project Ga0210386, IMG submission 160091) | Forest soil microbial communities from Barre Woods Harvard Forest LTER site, Petersham, Massachusetts, United States - Inc-BW-H-32-O ... | reverse complement strand
GTCATCGTTGCTCCTCATTTCTGCCATCTTAATGGCCGTCGGGGAACAACCCTTCCACTTATCCCGCTGTCCGAATTTCCGAAACCGGCTTAGTCCTTGACGCGAAAGAATGCGCCAGCAGAACGCTACCGTGGCCTTGGCTGGGCCAGCAAAATCGACGATTCCGCACTCTTAGAGCTGGTGCCAATGATCCTAGAGCTCCCCGATGGCTTCGACGTTGCGGCCGACTGTATCCACATGAGGATTGTGCAGGAACGCCGTGACCAAAGGCCACCTTCTCAAGACCTCATTGCGGCTGGCCGGATCGTCATTGAGGCGTGCGAATTTAATCGCCCATCCAACCACGAGGTCCACGCAGTGGAGGAAATCATTGAGGCATGTTTGGAGTCGTCACGGACGATCCCGACAGTCGAGTTGGTCTTAGACCGACTTCGCACAGCACGTTCAAATTACAGCCTCGGCTTCACAGAGGAAAATCGAATCCTGGGTGCTCTTCTTGTAGCACAGCCCCTTGCCGTGCTGAATAGCGTGTTCGCACCCGGACGACTGGATGCGCAGACCGGAAAAAGGGGCATGTTCGATCATGACTACCTAGTCGGATCACCCCTAGATCGGGTTTCTGAAGCCACACTGCTTCTTTGGTGCGAGGAAGACAGCAACGTTCGCTATCCTCTGATCGCGTCGAAGTTGGTTCCGTTTGCTCGAAATCCGCAAACGGACACTCCGGCGTGGAAGAGCTCTGCATTGGCATTACTGGAGCGCGCTCCGAACAAGATTGAAGTGCTGGGGCACTACATCCGTCATTTTCAGCCATCGAGTTGGTCTGGCTCACAGTCAACCATTTGGGAGAAGAATGTGCGGCTCCTCGATCAGTTCGAAAACCATCCTGACAGCGACCTCGCCGCATTTGCGAAAGAGCAGCAGATGGAACACAAGAAGTCCCTCAATGGACTCAAAGCCCAAGAGCTCGCTTCAGAGCGGCGCGACAATGAGAGGTTTGAATAGAGGAGACAGCTACTGCTGAGAACGAATGAGACCGCCATTTCACTAGTGTGTTTCTCTGTCGTCTTGACAGCAGCGAAAGCTTTACGTTGGGGAGGCGGCATGGCCAAGATATCCATACCTCATGCACGTGCACAAGGAGGTTGTGCCTCGTGCCGGCAGACGGGTTTTGCGAATGGCGGCGGATCGATGCAAAGACGAAACAGCCCTTTGCCTTCAGACTGAAGGACGGCGCACCCTCGCGTTCGCACGCCTCTGGGACGGCCTGGAAAGACCCCACCGGCGAATGGCTGTAGTCCTTCAGCATTGTCACGACCGAAGCCAATGAGCTGATGTCAACAGTCCACACCCACGTGCCGCTTATATTGCGCCGAGGGACTACAGTAGGTGGCTGGAGAGGGAGCCGGAGCGGCCGCCGGTGGACCTGCCAAGACCGCTTGAGTTAGAGGCCATGGCCGCGCAGCCCTGCAATCCGCTTGTCGGCAACGTCAAGAACCATGGGCCGGAAATGCTCAATAGTGCATAAATTCGCGCAGGTTGGTTAGTTAAGCTTTTGCAATTAACCTAATATTTGGTGTGGATAGGCATTAAGTCTGACATGATTACGAGATCGCCAGAACACGACACTGACTATGCGGGTCAATTGCTCCTCAGAAGTGCGATAGCCAGCTTGGGCTGGAGGCTCAGCCCCATAGAGAACGATTATGGAATCGACTTTAGTGTTCAGGTCTTCCACGACCGCTTCCCCTCCGGAGCCTGGTTTCACATTCAGCTCAAGAGTTCTGACTCCCCGGCCTATTCAGCGGATGGCAGCTTTGTTTCTCATCAATTATCTCTTGACCACGCTAGGCATTACGCGACCGAAATGCGCGCACCAATTTTTCTCGTGCATGCTGACATTCAAAAAAAGAGAATTCTCTGGCACTGTCCTCAACTCGACGCGAACCTTACTCTAGCGCTCAACGGCTCAGGGAAGACGATAGCGATACGAATCCCTACAAATCAGCAGTTTCCCGATGACGCCGCACAACTGCTTTCTGATTTGAAAGCTATATATTCAGTGCTCGCCAGCCGCGAGATAGTTGCGACGTCGTCCCAGGCTTTCGAGTCCTCGCTCATGCACTTTCCAAATCAGGACGAACTGCGGTCGAAATATCAGGAGAAGTGCGATGTTCTAAACCTTCAAAGGATTTCTGATCTATGCAGAAACAAACAGCATGAAGAAGCAAAGGCTCGGATTAATTCGATTCTCACCGGCCTCGACTCGATCATTGAGGTTAAATTTCAGGCGCATGTTCAACTGAAGAGCATCCGCTATTCCGAAACCTTGATGTCTGGCGTGCAGGAAGATAGTCTTTTCAAGGTATTTCTAAGCCACGCCCAAGACATTCGCGAATTGACTCGGCACGGACCTAACTATTTAAAATTTCATTCTCTGATAGTAAAAAAAGCAGCAGAGTTAGGGATTCTCGGCTTTGAAGATTCGTGCCTCTATATGGCCCAGGTTCAGCATCTTCAGATTGGTGGCGACCCGGCCTCGGCTCTCGGCATGTATATTCGTCGTTCTGCACTCAGCAAACTGATTTCTGCCAAATACAGCCAATGTGCGCGCCTGGCTCGATACGCGTCCGTTTTTCCTGATCGCTGGTTTTTGGGACGAGCTATAACCGAGGTTGTCAATGCAACTGCAGTCTACTTCATAACTCTCAGGTCAGAGGGTCAGGTTCAATATGCAGACTCACTGGCTAGATCGGCACTTCATCTTTGTCAGCTGGCAGCTTGGATTGGCGAGGAGACAGAGGACTTCAACGGCATAGTATTGGCGGTCATTTCTTCCTTGGTGATTGCGGAAAATCAAAACTCTGATGCCTTTCGGTGGGCACAAAATACAGCCACCGCCATTAAGCAACCCCTCCTACGCAAAGACGCACTCGATTGCATCGACAAAGCAATCTCCCGTTGGGAAGGCAAGCATGTAGATGGGGACTACGTTGGCGACAACGAGTGGCAAGTCATACGGAAGATGGCAAACGCCAATGGTATAGATACTACGGATGAAAACGCCCCCTTAGTGCGAAGCCTTAGGATTGCAGCGAGAGATAATAATCCTGAGCGTGTTCTGATCAAATGCGAACATTTACTTGCCACTCCTGGAGCAATTGGCCCGAATGCTCGCCTCCTCGCCGCCAAAGTCAACATCCAAACCGCGAGCTCCAAGGTAATTCATTGCATCCTTCACAATTATCATGAAGAAGGGAAAGAGCTTGATTCTGCGTATCAGGCGTTCAGAGCAAAATATTGCGATTCATGTCCGGATTCAAGTCCACGCCCGCCTGACTGGAAATTTCGGGGCGTTGCCAGAAGAGCGCTGGAGGCTCAAAGCATCGACTTTGTAAGACGCCTTGCAGGAACCCGGTTTGGTAGACGCATGACGCCTGAGGATTAACCTTTTATGTCCCTTTCTCTTGGCTCGCCACGCCGGAGTGATGTCATGACATGGCGTCATGACGCGTTAAGCCTGTGCAATCTGGGTAAGCGCTGACCGCTCGATTTGCATGACATGGTGCATGCGCACCTCAGCAGGCATCGATGGATTCTTCACCCGCTTCGGGAAACCATCGTGCGTTCTTCCTCTGAGCGTCCGACCTTGTTCTTTCTTGCGAACACCACCCCACTGTTTGAAGAAAAATGGCACTTTCGCTTCAGCGCATTGCTTCTGAATCGATAGCACCCACTCTTCCCTCATGGGCCTGGCGCCAGGACCGCTTTCCCCGCCGACGATGACCCACGAGATTCCATCAAGCGGAAGCCTGCCCAAATCCTCCAGTAACGGCTCAACGGATAGAAACCGTACGGCTGCTGGACTTGCCCGCAAGTCGGCTATTCTCGGCATTCCATACTTTCGGTCTTCCACAGAAACACCCCACCAGATATGCGGTCGCTCTGCTGCACTTCGCAGGGGCCCGTTGAGCGCGTCCCTCAAGCGATCTGAGCGTTTCGTCAGCACCTGATAGGTATGCCAGTTCGCAATCGACATCGTCGCGGCCACCTGCGAAATAAACGAAATCGGCACATCCGGGTGGAGGAGGTCGCTCATGGAGTTGACGAAAATCATCTTCGGCTCACCCCATCGCAACGGCTCAGCCAGCTTTTCGGGTATCACTCGCAGATCGAAGCCTTGCTCGAACGGGTGCCCCGGAACGCCCCGGAACCGCTCTGCGAAACGCTCGGCATAGCAGTGTTTGCAGCCAGGGCTGATTTTTGTGCAGCCGCGCACGGGATTCCATGTGGCGTCGGTCCATTCGATTTTTGAGTTCGTAGACATGCCTTAATCCCAAAAGGTTCGTTGATCAGTACCATACTTCATTACATCTTTCCAGAACTCGTAGGCTCTGGGATGCTTCGAGAACAAAGCAAGGTAATACAGCGCCATATTGTTGTCATAGGTCTTCACCACCTTCATATCGTGAACTTTCCTCGGCAAGTATCCGAGTGTCGTCATGCTTCGCGCGAACTCCTCAGCGAGGAACACCGGAAAGCGACCGCGCGGCAAATTGGATTTCTCCCAGCATTCGCGCCAGTCCTTGTTCCCCAGTGCCAGCGCTATTTTCGTGCTTCCTTCGGCGATGTAATGCTCGTAATTTCTATTGGCGTCCATTTGAGCCGCAAGCAACACCATGAAATCCATGTACGCAGCCGAGAGTCGCTTCAAAGTCTCGAATCTGAACCCGAAGTCGAATGGATCGACGAGACACAGGCTGAGTACCCTTCGTGATGCCGAGCCTCGCGGTATTGCGCGGAGGATCTCATCAACGCAGTCATCGCAGCTTCCATTTATGAACACGACATCCGCGGAAGGGGCCATGTGCTTCACCCGCAGGCGGAGCGCATCAATGTTTTCTGGGCCCTGCTCGCAGAATATATATCGGTCGAATGGGAACTCAACGTTCAAGGCAATGAGCGGAGACCCCATCAGCCTCGTTTCCGTACCCTTCACCCTCCCAAAGCCAGCCCCAGAATAGAGATCCAGGTAAACCCGCACGTCCCACTTGTCTTTCATGCCTTTCGAGAAGAGCTGATCGTACACGTGTTTTTCTTCCTCGGTTTGACTCCGATGTCCCGCCTCATCCGCGATGAGTCGTCATGTAACGTCCACAGGACGGAGTAGGACGGGTATAGGCTCATTCGAAAACTTTCGGCCATTCATCGTCGTCGATATTTTGGCCGTAATGGCCGTCAAGCGTGTTCCTTCTATCATTCTTGCCGGGAGGCGTCTATGTACGAGTTGGTGGCCGCAATTCCAGATGCCCAAGTGCTATTAGGCCTAGAGCCTGAAGAGCTTGGCGCGAAAATGTTGTTTGTTCTTCGCAAGAGGCAGGAGAGGACGAGACAGACGCATGGCGCACTTCACCTTTCGAACATCCTGAGTGATCTTTGGCCTGAGTCTTATCTGCCCAACCAAACCACTGCTTATCCAAGAGAACTGAAGAGCGAGATCGATTTGGCGATTTCCGAGGCATGGTCATGGCTCACTGCGCAGGGTCTGCTGGTTTCTCAGGGAATTCCTGGAGGCTCTACCGGACTTGTCTTGAGTCGCACAGCAGCACGGTTTGAGGACGAGAAGGATGTAGCAAATTTTGCAGTGGCCCGTCTGTTGCAAAAGGACGTTTTGCATCCACGATTAGCAGACAAGGTGTGGTCGGCGTTTATGCGCAATGAGTATGAGGTTGCAGCCTTCCAGGCGATGAAGGCGGTGGAAGTCTCGGTTCGCGAGGCGAGCGGTCTTCCTGCCAGTCTTCTCGGGGTGCCTCTCATGCGTAAGGCTTTTCATCCTGACAATGGGCAGCTGACTGACCTTGCGGCTGAAGCAGGAGAAAGGGATGCCAGAGCATCTCTCTTCGTGGGAGCAATTGGTTGTTTACAAAAATCCCCATTCCCATCATGACGTCGATTTGTCAGATCCCAACGAGGCAGTGGAGATTATTCTGCTGGCAAATCACCTGTTAAGGATTGTCGACGCGAGGCGGCCAGTCCCTACCGCTGCCGCCCCTGTTGGGCCATGATCTCGATAAACTCCGCTGGCGGGACAATTTTGACACCCTGATACTTCCCGACCTTGAGCAAGTGTTTGTCACCACTCACCAGGTATTCAGACGAGCTCGCTGTCGCGCAATCCAAAATCCTATTATCCGTGGGGTCTTCGGTGACGATGTCGATTCGCTGTTTCGGCTCGACATGCTCCGTGAATACCGAGATCTCGCGTATGGCGTTGTCTATCCGTTCCTGCGGCCACCCGAATTTCGGACGCCGCAGCACGCGCTCGACTTCACTAAGGATGTCGTCTGATACCGCGAGGCGAATGGCGCCGTCCGCTGCCATATCGAGGATGCGCGCAGGATTGCCTGAAAAGTTCAGGGCACTGATTATGACGTTCGTATCGCAGGTGACGCGCAGCACAGTCTACCGCAGGCGTTCGGCGCGATCAGCCGCTATCTCGGCCTCGACATCGTCAGGCTGCAATCCCCGCTCACGGGCATTCCGGTGCCCAAAGTCGATAGTCTTCCGCCACTCGGCGCGGCTCAGGCGCGTCTCGACGGCATCACGCACCAGCTCCTCCGGGCTTATCTCCTCTTGCGCCGCCGCCTCTTTGACCTTCTCCAGAAGCGGGCTGGGAAGTTTTATGGATTCCGTTGCCATGGATATATTTTGCTCCTTTCCGCGAAAACTAGCACGCGCTTAACGATTGTCAACGTCTGGTGCAGGTCAGCGTTAAGCTACTGCGGAGGGACGGGTATAAACCGCATTTCGTCGAAGTTACGGCGCCTATCCAACCGGAACAAAGATCGTGCCCCCTCCTCCTGTGCACTCACAGGTCTGACCTTCCGTGGAAAGACATTCTCGGACGGTAGAACGGACGGCTTAATCCGGCAAAAAAACGCACCAAATAGTTCCCAATCAAACTGACAGACCGAAGCAGCTCCTTCCGCATTTTCGGGGAGGAGGTCTCCTCCCGCGCTCCGAACGCACGGCGTTCTCCTCTCCCACCTCTGCGGCCTGTTCCTGCCGCAACGCGACCCTGTGAAGACGGTGCGCTGACGCGCACAGATAAGGAAGAGAAGCCTCGCTAGGGGTGAGTGTACCGGAACATACGTTACGTTGTGGACCTGAGACATGCGTTACAAGCCCCTTGCGGTGCTGGCAGTTCCAATTGGGTGCTGCTTTTGCAAACTGTTTTGAAATATCGATCCCGTCGCCGAGGCGGTGGGAATGTGGTAATCCCAAAGGGATTTCCAAAGAGTGTGGGAAGGGTGGGAAGCCGGCTTCATGGCTTTCCATGCTTTCCACACTCTGTCATTTCCATGGCTTGCTTTTCGCGCGGCAAATGCAGGATAAACCGATGTGCGCCGATCAGTGCAGTGTGCGGCACTCGCCACGAGCTGTTCATCGGTACTCATCGCTTCTCGATGAGTGCATTGGTGATCTGTCGTCAGCTGAGAAGAATCAACCAACTTCCATTGCGCAAAATAAATCTTCCACGGAATCGCTTGCAGATTCACCAAGAGCTGCAAAGTCTCTCCGCGCTATACTCGGGTACGTTGGACCTAACCCACGAAAGGTGCAATATCTATGCAGAACATTCGCTTCGGCCGACCTTCATTCGACTGCGTCGCTGCCTTCGCTCTCGTAATGGCCGCTGCCACTACCAATCACGCACAAGCGAAAGCCCAGACGGCCATCACCCCGGTTGAAGCCCGCGCTATCGCCAAGGAAGCTTATGTCTACGGCTTCCCACTCGTGGACAACTATCGCGTCGAGTACGCCTATTTCGTTGACCACGATAGCCCCGAATTCAAAGCGCCATGGAATCAGATCACAAACATCCCACGGGTCTTTACGCCAGCCGACACGGCCGTTCAGACGCCAAATTCCGACACACCCTATTCCTGGCTCGGCCTGGATTTGCGCTCCGAACCCATCGTGCTCACCCTGCCGCCTATGGATAGAAAGGACCGCTACTTCAGCGTTCAGTTCACCGACGCTTACACTTTCAACTTTGCCTATCTGGGCACCCGAACCACAGGCAACGACGGCGGCACGTTCCTCGTCGCCGGACCGAGTTGGAAAGGCGAGACGCCCAAAGGAGTGGAAAAGGTGATTCGCTCTGAGACAGAATTTATTGTTGTCGTCTATCGCACTCAATTGTTCAATTCCGGCGATCTCGACAACGTGAAAAAAATCCAAGCGGGATACAAAGTCCAAACATTATCAGCGTTTCTAAACCTGCCTACACCCAGACCCGCGCCGGCCATCGATTTCATCAAGCCGCTTACAGTCGAGACACAGAAAACCTCGCTGGAGTTTTTCAGCATCCTGAACTTCGTTCTACAGTTCTGCCCGACCGACCCGTCGGAGACAGAACTCATGGCGCGCTTTGCCAAGATCGGCGTCGGCGCGGGAAAGACCTTCGATCCGGGCACGCTCACCCCTGAAATGACAACGGCAATTGAGCAGGGCCGTGCCGACGCATACGCTGCCTTCGCCGAAGGCGTAAAACAAATGAGCGCCGGGACCGTTACGTCGGGCGATCTCTTCGGGACACGCGAAGCGATGAAGAATAATTATCTGTATCGCTGGCTCGGGACCATTGGCATTTACGGGAACTCTAAACAGGAGGCGATGTATCCGATCTACTACGTGGATTCCGAAGGGCACAAGTTGAGCGGGGCCAACCGCTACACTTTGCGCTTTGCGCCAGGTCAGATGCCTCCCGTCAACGCGTTTTGGTCACTAACGCTGTATGGACTACCGGAGAGCCTGCTTGTCGCCAACCCCATCAATCGTTACCTCATTAACTCGCCGATGCTGCCACAACTTAAACATGATGCCGATGGTGGTTTGACGCTGTTGATCCAAAACGACTCTCCCGGCAAAGAGAAGGAATCCAACTGGTTGCCCGCGCCCAAAGGGCCCTTCGCTATGTATATGCGCCTCTACTGGCCGAAAGAGGAGGCGTTGGATGGCAAGTGGACCGCGCCGCGGGTGCGAATGGTCGAATGAATGTACCAGGCAGCATTCGATGTTCGCAGTGAGGCCTGACGCTTGGGCCCACCGCTCGAAGGCGCCCTTCGTCAGGTTCTCTTACCTAGAGGGATCTACCGATTGAAGGCCAGCTATGAGGAGATCAGCCATGAGACCGGCACGATACCTGATTGTCACGACACTTGCCGTGACACTGGGCTTAGGCGTCACCTACGCGCAGACCACGCCGACGATGAAAATGACGACGCCGATACCGCCGTCTATCACGACGCCCGACTCCGTGGACACCCGCATCGGCACCCTGAAGTTTTTCGACGGATTCCCGGACGACTCCACAGTTCAGAAGGTGTATGACAACCTCGACTTCATGCGCGGGGTAGAGGCGTTTATGGGCGGCATGCCGGGGACATCGCTGGTCGGTATGCGCACAGGTTTCGAAAAGCTGGGCGCTGTCAATAGCACCATTTTGATCTTCGAGAACCTTCTGGACTCGAAATCGCTTTTTCTGACGGGGAACACCGACTCCGTCTATTTCAGCACCTGGCTCAATTTGAAGGATGGCCCCTTGGTGATTGAAGCGCCTCCCAAGGTACTTGCGTTCCTCGACGACTCTTGGTTCCAGTACGTCACCGATATCGGCAACGCCGGTCCTGACAAAGGTCAAGGTGGGAAGTATCTTGTGCTTCCGCCGGGCTACAAAGGCGAAGTGCCGGAGGGTTACTTTGTCGCCCGCTCGCGCACGTATAACCTCTGGCTCATGGGCCGGGGATTCAAGGTAAACGGTGATCTCAAGCCCGGCGTGGAGAGCCTCAGAAAAAACCTGCGCATCTATCCGCTGGCGCAGGCAAAGAACCCGCCCGAAACAAAGTTCATCAACGGCTCCGGCGTCGAGCTCAACACGGTTCACGCGAATGATTTCAGCTACTTTGAAGAGCTGAACGAGGTCGTGCAAGAGGAGCCTAGCGAGGCGCTGGATCCTGAAAGGCTGGGGCTGTTTGCCTCCATCGGCATCGAGAAGGGCAAGCCCTTCTCGCCCGATGCGCGCATGAAGAAAATTCTGACCGAGTCGGCGGCTGTCGGAAACGCCACCTCTCGGGCCATCCTCTTTCGCACCCGAATGAAGGAAGCAAGCTACTATCCGGGCAGCGCTTGGATCACCACCTTCGTCGGCGGAAACTATGAGTTCTTGTCCCAGCCTGGCGTACGGAATCTCGATGCACGGACTCTATTTCATTACTACGCCACGGGCATCACGCCGGCCATGGCCATGAAGATGGTGGGTATCGGCTCGCAATATGCTGCCGCGTTCGTGGACTCCGAAGGCAAGCCGCTAGACGGCAGCAAGACCTACAAGATTCACTTGCCGCCTAATATCCCGGCGAAGGATTTCTGGTCGTTCGTTGTGTATGACAATCAAACCCGCTCGATGCTGCAGACCGATGAACAATTCCCTAGCATCGGCAGCCAGACAAAGGGTATCATCGTGAACCCTGACACCTCGGTAGATGTCTGGTTCGGTCCCAGTGCGCCCAAGGGACATGAGGCCAACTGGGTACAGACTGTTCCCGACAAGGGTTGGAATGTCCTCCTGCGGCTGTACGGGCCGTTGCAGCCGTGGTTTGACAAGACTTGGAAGCCGGGAGAGTTTGAATTGGTTCAGTGACACGTCCACTACCACCCAAGTTGTGAGCACTTCTGGTGCACGCCTCGCGAGGTTTGGGTGCTTTGACGCAAGCTTTGTGGTTTGCCGATAACAGGCAATGCACTCATCGAAAATCTGCTTTCGTCAGACGTGCTAAAGAAGACAACGGTCCTAAGAAGCTGCGACGACCGATGGCGGCTGCCAGGTCCCCGAACCGGCAGGCAGAATCGAGGGCGGTGTCTCCTTCGGCCAGTACAGGCGCATTACAAGGTAGATGGTGTCATCGGGCGCAGGCAGCCAGTTGGACTCCTTTGCCTTACCGGGAGAGTCTTTCTGGATATAGATCGTGAGCGAGCCATCGGGATTTGTCTTCATCTGCGACAACATAGGGGAGTTAATCAGATAGCGGTTGATCGGGTTTTTAATCAGAAACTGGCTCTTGCCGTCGTACATCGTCACCGACCAGAAGGCATTGACGGGCGGAAGCTGCCCGGCGGGGAAGGTAAGGGTGTAGTTGTGCTTGCTGCCGTCGAGAGTTTCGCCCTTCGAATCCACTCGGGTCATTGGATAGGTGGCTTCAATCGCGTCGTTCCCGTAGATGCCCGCCTTGGCAGCGACGGCGCGCAATAGCCAATCGCCCTTGTAGAAAGAGCGGTCGCCAAATAGTGAGCCGATCTTCCAACCATTGATATCCTTCCTTCCGGTGCTCAAGTAAGTATCAATTTTGTCATCACCCTCTTTCATGCCCAGCAATGCCGCGGCTTTATGTTCTGGCGAGAGATCCTTAAAATCGAAGGTCTTGCCCGGACCAACGCCAATACTGGCGAGTTTGGCGCGGATCTCTTTGCTCTCCGAGTCCAGCGGGACGAGCTGGAGGGCAGCGTCCAGATACTCGAAGAAGTTCGCTTTAATCCCCGCGGTAGTTGCTGGGAGGAAACCGATTTTCGGAGCTGGTGGCGGCGCGGGCTGCTTGAGGAATGCGGAAAGCGGCTCCGCCTTGTATCCCGACTGCACCTTCTCGACGTTCGGCATATCTCCGGCATTAAAGAGCTGGGTCCGATAGCCGGCGAGCGTGAAGGGCGTGGACGAGTAGAAGACCTTCTTAATGCCTGCGGGCGTTTCACCTTTCCAATCAGGGCCGACCACGAGATAGTTGCCTGGTTCATTACCTGTCGCACGGCTGCCTATGTAGCCATAGTTGTAGGCATTACCATCGCAGAGCATGACCGCGTAGTAGCGCTTCTTGTCAATCGCCGGAACCGAGAGCACCATCGGCTCTGCTCGCAAATCTAGCCACAGAAACGAGTACGGTGTATCGCTGTTCGGCGTGACAATTGCGGTATCCTCATAGGTAAAGACGCGCGCTTCATTCTTGAAATTGTTGAATGGTGCCTTGAACTGCGGGCTGCTCTTATCCACCGCATAGTCATACATCACCGCGTAGTTCATCACAATAGGCAGACCATAGATGAAGCCTTCCTCGGCAATCGCCTTGGTTGCTTCGATGCCCGGGCCCGCAACGCCACCGGCGTTTTTCTTTTCACAGCCTGTAACCAACGTAGCTGCAAGAATGCAGATTAACGTTGACGCCATCACGTTCGAAGTCTTGGTCTTCATAAGATTCTTTCTCCACCGGGCTGCAAGCGTCGGCAACCGAGTCAGTCTATTCAGACGTACGGAAAGAGTGTACTAGCATTATTGTCAGCGGGAGCATATTCCGGGCCCGTCCCATGCAAAGGGGTCAATCGGGTCACGTCTCGCCCGTGCGGAGGAGGAGTTTCTAGTTCCTCCTCAAAAGTCAGGTTTCCGGCGACTTCAAATCTCAGTTGTGAGAATAGGCCAATACACTCACGACAAGCTCAGACCACTCTTCGCGCAGCTCTGAAGCGCATCTCTTCAGAGCTGAGCTCTCCGATTTCCATGTCTCGAAAGAAAACCCTGTAGAGCCCCGGTGTGATCAACTCAACGCCCAACTCTTCGAAGCGGAATACTTCGCTTATGAAGACTCTGTTCTTGTGCCAGCTGATGTCGCCGCTATTGTTGACTCGTCGCAGTAGGAGGCCCGTTGGGTACCTCAACGCTGGCAACTTGCGGGGCAGTCGGATCGAACTGGGGATATAAAGACTTGCGGGAACTTGATTATTCAGGCCCTCGTGCGGACGCTCGTTATTGAACATGTGCCGAAAGTTATCGAATCGGCTTTGCTGTGCGCGAAGGGAGGCCGCAGGCGGTTTTGTCGTGTCCTCCTTCAGTGTGCGATGCATCCGCTCATGGCGGCCGTTTTGCTGAGGTCGACCTGCTTGAATACGCTCATGCACGATCCCGAGCTTCATCCAGCCGAGTGAGAGCTTCGACAGTCCCAGTAGCCCTGTGCCTGCAAACGGTGCTCCGTTATCCGTCCTGATCCGTGCTGGAACCCCGTGCTCCCGCATGGCGGCTTCGCAGATCGCTCGGACCTGGCTTAGGTCCATCCGCGAGACAATCTGGCAGCGAATCAAATATCGGCTATACGCATCCGTGATGGTGAATGGATCGCAGCGCTTGCCATCACCGGTGACAAAGTAACCTTTGAAATCCATGCACCACAGCTGATTCGGACCCGTGACCAGAGAGAACGGCTCTGAGCATGGCGTGGTGCGTTTTCTCTTTTTTGCGGACTAGTCAAACCCGCACGGCTCAAGATGTTGCCGAACGTACTAGCGGCAGGCCAGATTACGTCTGGTTGTAACATCTCCAGCCGCGCCTTGAGCTTCCGCGCACCCCAGGAAGGATGTTTGGCCCGAAGCGCAAAGATCGCGTTCTCGATCGGCTCTAGCGTCGCGTGGGAACAACTATGCGGGCGGCGGCTGAGATCGACGAGTCCTTCAGGCCCGGTTTCGTTGTAGCGATTGATCCATCGGTAGCCCGTAGGGCGCGAGATTCCATACTCACGGCACAGGTCCGCTACCGACATCTCTTCCTTCTGATAACTCGACAAAAACTGCAGACGTTGATCCAAGATTCGACTCTCTTTCCAGGGCATACAACATCGTCGTGCCTGCCCAAAGACAGAGCATCCATAGCCATCGCGCTTCGCTGTAAACCATGTCTCCGGTCTGTTTTGTAACGCAAGTGCTAAGTACGCTCAGGGGCGCTGCCCCACGCGCGGCGCAAGGGGTTTCCCGCAGTCTTCCGCGCTTCGCTTGTGCAGACCTCCGCTGCGCTCCGCCCTCCGCTTTGCTTCGGGTGGGAGATACCCCTCCCCATTGCGCCTTGCTACCCCCGCCTTCGCCAGGAGGCGTTCGGCATGTAGGTACATGCCGCGACGGCATGAAAAGCAAAAGCAACCGCAAAGGAGCGACACACCATGAGCAGCGCAGCCGACACCAACATCACCAACATCGACAGCAAGAAGCCCACCACCAAACAGGAACTCATCGCCGCCAATATCAAGTTGCTGATTGAACAGTTGGAAGCGGGACACTCCGAAGCCCTCACCAACTACCTCACGGCCATGAGCCGTTTTCACAACTACAGCTTCTTATGTTAAGCACAACATAAAAAGCTTTATGTTCACTGTCGGACTATGTTGAGTGTGAGATGGAAAGGCTTGCAGGGCGCTGGTTTTCGCGCCCTGCAGTTGACATAATCCGGGTCAGAGGTTGGCGAGAAAATCGAGCAGTATGTCG
>Ga0210386_10002955_pt1 | contig 14355 bp, 13 predicted proteins | sample IncBWH32OmetaG_FD_160091 | JGI IMG/M metagenome (GOLD analysis project Ga0210386, IMG submission 160091) | Forest soil microbial communities from Barre Woods Harvard Forest LTER site, Petersham, Massachusetts, United States - Inc-BW-H-32-O ... | reverse complement strand
ATTTTCACAAGTTTGAAGAAAACTGGTTCTTTTGATTGCCTTGTGAGGGGCTGTAGAAGAATCTGTGTAAGGGATTTTCCCTGTGGAAATTCTATGCAGTGAATCAGCGCTCATAAAGACTCCTTTGATGTCTTTTTTTGTTAAGGCCTTGTTTTTTATTTGTTAAGTTTTTAAACAGTATTGCGATTTCATTTTAGTGTCAATAGATATGAGTGATGTCCCAAAAAAAGGACGAATTTAAACCCGAATGGGGTTTTTAAAGAGCCCTTACTATAGACAGGAATTTCAGAAGCGCTTTACAATGAAAAGAAGGTCTTTAAAAATAAGGGTCGGTGTTTTCTCGATGGATCAGTTTCCGACTATTATCCAGGCTCATATTCCCTCCGGCCGAGAATTGTTTGAGCAAGGATTTGTCTCTGAGCCGCTTTTTTCCAAGGGGACGTATCAAGTTGAGGTACAAGAGCGGCAAAAATCCTATTTTCCTTTTTTTCAAATGCAAGACAATGGTGCCTTGTCCGATTGTTTTTGTACTTGCAAGGTTTCTGAAAATGGACAAGGCTGTCCTCATTTGAGTGCGGCTTATTTGCGCATTTTTAATGGGACTGAAGAACCTTTGCATGTGAGGTTCCGCAACTCTCTTTGGAACCGAGCCTTTCAGATGGCCAGTAAACGCCATGGGTATTCAACGGATTGTTTAAAAAGAGAAGGCCAGGGAGCTTTTTGCGAGTCCCAAACAAAGAAAAAACTTTTTGCGATAGATACAAATACAACCTCCTCTCAGCTCAGATTTGAAGAAATTGTAGCGCCGCGTATTGAAGAGACAGAAGAGACTTCTTTGAAATTTTCTAATCTTTCTGTAGAGGATCTGGTCAGTTGGCGCTCTGGAAAAGCGAGCCATCAACTTCGCTATGAACTTTCTTTTTGGTCTGATTTGGCAAAATGGCTCATGGCGCTTCAAGATGCAAAACAGCCGTATGAGATCACATTTTCAGGTGAGGAATCGTCTGTTCCTCACGAAATGACTTTTTCTTTTCCTGGCTTAGGGGTTTGGTTTTATATTTCGGATGTGAATTGGCCTTGGATTATTCCTGCGTTGGCCGCCGTAGCGTCTCCCTTGCAAGTCTTTGATCCAGAAGATGATTCCATTCAACAAATGAGATATGATGAGAAAGAGCGAAGTCTTTTCATCACTCGTCAAAAAGGGATGGTTGCAGAAGAAAGTGATTTTACCGGATATCCAATTGGCGAGGATTGGATCTATGTTGAAAAAAAAGGATTTTATCGAAGACGCCCCAATCAATTAATTGCGAACGACCAGATTGGACCTGAAAAAATAGCTGGTTTATTGGGCTCATCTATCAAAACGCTTCAGAAATTTTTGCCCATTTTCCCAGATCCCACAAAAGCGCAATATCATTTACATTTTGATGATAAAAAAAATTTACATATTGAACTTTATGTATTTCAACCGGGGGATATGCAACAAGAGCAATCGAGTTGTTTTTTCCCTTGGGTCTATTTACAGAAACGCGATTTGGACAAAGGGTTTTACCGGCTTTATGATTGGATGTTTGAAGAGAAGAAAAAAATCATCCCTAAAAACGAGGTGGCGGCTTTCATCAACCAGCATAGGCTCTGGCTTCATCATTTTCCTGGGTTTCAAACGCATTTGGGAAGTTTAGAGGCACATCTTACCTATGATGTTACCTCTCAGGGTCAATTGTTATTTCAGGCTAAGCTCGATTATCCGGAACGGTTTGAAGAAACCCTTGATTTTGATGAGTGGGTCTATATCAAGGGCCAAGGGTTTTATATGAAAAAGCAAAGCCGAGGAAGGCTTCCGTTGCACCCAGGATTACTTGTGGAGGCTGAGGATATTTCTCAGTTTATTGAGGCCCATAAAGAGGATTTGGAACAAGTAGAGAAATTTTATAGCGCGAGCTCTCCTATTGAAAAAACGGGACTTTCGATCTCTTTAACGGAGGAGTCCTTGATTTCAATTGTTCCCAAATTAGAATGTAGTCCTGGCATAAATTTCTCTGATGTTCGATTTTTTGGCGACTATGTGTATCAAAAAGAGCGTGGTTTTTCTGAAATTTCTCCATCGAATCGATTGCCTGATCGATATCGCCGTCCTGTTGTGATCCCAGCGGCTCAAGAATCTTCGTTTTTAGCTTATGAACTAGAGCCGTTAAAACCTTGGATTTCCGAGATTGATCCTCGGCTGCAAAAGCCTTCACATCTACGGCTAAAAATCCGAAAAATCATGCAAGATAAACGTAAACGGGGACAAGAGTGGCTGGTTGACTTGATTTATGAGTCAGAAAGTGGCTTCATTGATATATTTGCTCTATGGGATGCGTTTCAAGGAAAAAAAATGCATCTCTTTTCTCAGGCAGGCCTTTTGGCATTGAAAGACCCCCGCTTTAATTGGATTCGACAGCTTCCTAAAAAACGGCTGGATCGTAAACGGGGAGTGATCCGAATGAGTACGTTGGAATGGATTCGGCTGAGTGTATTTGAAGACATTCAGGTTCCCATAGAGCCTCATGCAGAGGAAACTCAGCAGCTGCTTCAGCAAATTCGGAGCTCTGAAACAAATCAGTTTTTAGATATCAGCAAATTAAAAGCTACTTTGCGGCCTTATCAGGAAGTTGGTTTGCATTGGCTTTGGTTTTTATATTGTCATGGTTTATCGGGGCTTCTTTGCGATGATATGGGTCTGGGTAAAACTCATCAAGCAATGGCACTTTTAGCAGCGGTAGCCCACAAAGATACAGATAAAAAAAATAAATATTTGGTGGTCTGTCCTACATCTGTGATTTACCACTGGCAAGAACTTCTTAAGAAATTTCTTCCGGAGATGCGCGTTTCTACTTATTATGGGATCGCTCGAACGATAGACAGGTTTGAGACCCATTATGATCTGCTATTGACCTCTTATGGGATTTTGCGGACAGGACGCGAGGATTTACGTGCTTTGAGTTTTGAGTTGGCTTTTTTTGATGAAATCCAAATTGCCAAAAATCAAACGTCTCAGACGCATGCTGCTTTATGCCATATTGATGCGAGGATGCGTCTCGGACTTACTGGAACTCCCATTGAAAATAGAATTCGAGAATTGAAATCGTTATTTGATATTGTGCTGCCAGGCTATATGCCCTCCGACGCTGTGTTTCGGGACATGTTTGTCCAGCCGATTGAAAAATTTAAGGATGAAGAGATGAGGGCTCTTCTTTCTAAGCTTGTAAAACCGTTTATCCTTCGCCGGAAAAAAAGCGAAGTTTTATTTGATTTGCCTGAAAAAATTGAAGAAATTTCTTATTGTGATTTGTCAGAAGAGCAAAAAAATCTTTATCAGCAAGTGGCGTTCCGCATGCGCGATACGGTATACAAAGACTTGCGCGATACGAATAAACCGGTTCCATACATGCATGTTTTCGCAGCTCTTTCTGCTTTAAAACAAATTTGCGACCATCCTTGTCTTGTCGAAGGAGATCTTAAAAACTTTCAAAACCATCAATCCGGCAAATGGGATTTATTTGTGGATCTTATTCGCGAAGCTCGGGATAGCGGTCAAAAAATAGTAGTATTTTCCCAATATCTGGAAATGCTGGCGATCATTGAACAATATTTGAAGAAAAAAGGGATTGGATTTGCTTCAATTAAAGGCTCTACACGCGATCGGAGCGAGCAGCTTCAACGATTTCGAGATGACCCTTCTTGCGAAGTGTTTGTCGCTTCCCTTCTCGCAGCCGGCGTTGGGATTGATCTCACCGTCGCATCGATTGTGATTCATTATGACCGTTGGTGGAATCCAGCGAAAGAAAATCAAGCGACGGATCGCGTGCATCGCATCGGACAAAACCGCGGCGTACAAGTGTTTAAGCTGGTCACCAAAAATACCATTGAAGAGTATATTCACGAACTTATCGAAAAGAAAAAAGGATTGCTGGAAGATCTCATCGGACAAGATGAACCAGGGCAAATCCAACATTTAAGCCGAGACGAATTGGTAGCTATTTTCGAAACAATGTACCAGACAATGGATGGTCCTGTCTGATTTTTTTTGATAAATACTTATACTGTGAGTGGCTTGAAACTTCGATTTTGAGTCGCGCGAAAACTCGAAGTTTCAAGCCGCTCACGGTATAGAAAAAAGCTCCGCCCTTTGCATCCCGGCAAGGGAACAGGTTCCCTTGCAACCCATTTATTTTTGTATAATTAATCCTACATTCCTAGACCTGCTTCCTGTTTTTAACGGGATATTTTCTGTCATTTTTCTATGGTTGCTATACCGTGCGCGGGACAGTCAATTTTCGACTGTTTTCCCACAGCGTCAAAGTCCTGGAATTCAACGCTGACCAAATTCGCATTTTGGAAGCGGTCGAAGTATAAACAAGAGGTCTTAGGTTAAAAAAAATCATCCATTGTCAACGTCGCATCCACTGTCTCAAAATAGCCTGCGTTTTTCTTGTGATCTTAAAAATCTTTGAAAAAGGTTTAAAAATCGCAAGAAAACTCATTGAAAAAATCAAAGAAGAATATAGGTTCTGTTTTAGATTTTCTTACGACCAAAGGATAAAAAATGCTGATTGGATATGTTCGAGTATCAAAAGGTGATGGCAGTCAACTTTTAGATTTGCAAGTGGATGCTCTAATTCAAGCTGGAGTTGATTCAGACCAGATTTATCAAGATCAAGTCTCAGGGAGGATGATCGGCCTGGCCTCAAAGACCCGATTAATGGTGCTTTTTTTTGAATTTGTCTTGGTGTTTTTGAGGTTTGTTGTCGTATGTGTCTATATAGGAGTCATAGGCTGCTAATTCTCTAGTTTTCCCAGGGACAGTCTCTTTAAACCTGCCTGTCACTTTTCCATTTCTAAGAAGATCGTTTTTATCCATCTTAAATGTAACAACCTCTCTTTTATCTGTGAAACGAACGGATTTTTTGACGCGACTTGCCCTATAAGATATTTTAGGGGGATTCATCTGCAAAGCTTCATTTGCTTGTTTTATTTTTTCTCGCCGCTCTTCAAGACGATAGGTTCGAGTCATCTTTTTTTCTTCGTTAGCTGCTAATACCTCTAGTAAAAATTCTTGCATTTCTAAGCGATCTTCAGGATTTTTCACCGCTTGCATGTCGGCCCATACGCTTTGCAAGGTTTCGCGATTCATACGAAAAGAAGGATTGATTTGAGCTAATTCATAAAAAATGATCGCTACTCCTAAACGATCAAGAGGGGTTTCTATGTCCTGAAGCTGGGTCCATGCATTTTCTATAGATTCAGTGTCTGCTCCAATTGTAAATAATTCTTTAAACATCTCCTGGATTTTTCCATTTATTTCTCCTTCTAAATGAGCGGCGTTCGTTGCCCAATAGATGTTTGCGAAAAATTGCCAAAAGGTTGTCGTCACAGAAAAAAAGAAATGGACAGACTGTATGACCTTATTTGCCAATCCAGCTGTATAGGAATTTAAAAAGTTAGATGCCATACTTATCGGCGTTTGGATGAGATAAAAAGAAATCGACGGCTTATTTGCCGGAGATTGATCTTTTTCTGAATTAAAAGTTTCGGCTTGGTTGTCGAAATGTGTAGGCCTTCTTGTTAAATAATTGCTATTAGTAGGTGTCATATTTTTAAACCTTGTTTTTGATTATTAATTGTAGTTAATTTTTCTATTAAAATCAAATTAAGTTATTATTAATTAATCAGTTAATTTGTGTTAAAAAGCCACTGGTCTTTATAAATGGAAAGGAAGTAATCTTTATTAACAAACAAATTATTTTAACGTTTGTATGTTGTAAGTGTCTGATACTTTGTTTTGTTTGTTTTTAATTTTTAGTGGAAAAAATAATTGACTTTTTATTGGAATTCATATTAAAATATTATATAAACATTTTTGAGGGTATTTATGATACGTCTATCAAATTCTAGCGAGAACGCGGGTTGGTTTCTTGCGACTGTAGAACATTTTGCTCGAAGTGGCACGGAAGAAGATCGCCGTTCTTTAGAACAGACTGTTGCAAATGTCCGTCTTTCAAGTCCTTGGAACGAAAGAGTTCAGCCATTAATTACAAAAATTAATAGTAGCGATAGTTCAGGTTATCATTATATCGAGATCGCTCATTTAGCAAACAGTTTGATGTCAGAATTTTTTTCGTAATTAATTAAAGTTTATTACTTATTTAAATATAAAATATTTTTACGTTTCTATTTTATTTTGTTTTATAGTATAATTGTAATTATAAAAAACATAAATTAGGGTTTTATGTCAGCTATACACATGCTTCCTTTTAGTTTTGTTGATAAATTTAGCTCTTTTGAAGCCGCTGAACATCGATTGGAGCGAACGGCAAGGCTCGCACGCCTTACGTCCGGGCAGATTGAAGGCTTTCAAATAGAGGAATTTGTAGACGCACTTGAAAATTTAGGTTCTCAAGCCGACGGCTCTTACTTAGAAGATGATGTGTTCGAAGCAGGGGTGCCGATGTGGATTTTTTCTCTTTACTCCTCATCGACTCTGCCAGAGGAGAGCGCCTCCGATTCGGAGGATTCAGAAGGGGATTTTTATTCGGATGATCCAGCGCCGACGCGCATTTCTCGGGAAGAAATGCAGAAAATGATTTGTCAGATGAAACAAGACGGCAAATCGCTAATGCAATGCCCGATACAAATATCGCACAATACAGAAAATAATAACACTACTCTGCTTGTGAACCATACGTTTGTTGGGAAGAAAAATCAAAGTACAATCAAAGTCCATTCCTTTGTGATTAAAAAAACGAATATGTCAGAGGTGGCTGCGAGTTTTATTTATAATGCGTGGTTTGACTCTAAGCAAGATGGCATCAGAGCCCCTTCCATTTGCGCTTTGCATTGTGTTGATGAGGAAAGTGGTATTTTTATAAATTCTCAAATGTATTTGGCTCAAGATTCAACAGCAGCCGCAAAAATTACGGCTCTTTTCTCTCAAACCATCGACTGTCTTGTTGAGGAAGCGGGAAGTATGGATGAGGAAGAAGAAATCGACGACGATGAAGAAATTGATGATGTTCTTCCAGCAGAAGGGACCACGCTGATGTTTGCAGAAAAAATCCAGGGTAACACGATGGACGCTTACGTTCATTCAGGACAGTATTCTTTGAATACCGTGGAACAAAAACAAGCTTTTTTTCACAGTATTGGCAAGGTGTCTATGCTTGATTTGATGATGGGCGTTGTGGATCGATTTTTGCCGCTCGAGTACTCTGAAGAATTAGATGAATTTATTGTGAAAAAAGAAGGTGGGATGAATTTAGGCAATGCGATGGTCGTACTTGATCCTCAATCGGGCGGTTTTTCTCATTTAGTAACAATCGATAATGAAATTTTAAATGTTTTAAACGCACCGAGCGAAGAAGATGCACAGTTGAGCCATAGCACTGCGGAAGCTAGGAAAAGTTATTTACAGCAAATTCAAGGGTATGGCCGAAATCAGGCAGTTCTTTCCAGCATCCTCGTCGATACATTGGCAACATTGATTGAAGAGCGGGCAGAAGGAAATTCAGGATTTGCGCAGCTTCAAACAGATTTACAATCTGATTCTGCTGTAGGGGCGTCTAAATGTATTGAAGAAGGGTTAATGGCGATGTTTGAGACGATACAAACTCGAATCATTCCTCAGTGGCAAGAAAGAGGACGGGCGTCTTTAAAAAACCTTCTTCATGAACAGTGCCCTTCAGTGATGGGCCCCTTAGAAGAAAGGATAGAAGAATTTAAAGCGCTTGCTTAAAAAACTTGGCGTACCAATTATCATAAATAATCTTCATTATTTATGATAATTGGTCTACACCCATCCTATTTTTTGAATGAGTTGATTGATGGCTTTAAACCAAGCAATCGACTCTTTTCCCATCACTTGAATCACGAGCCCCCAAGAGGCTGTTAAGAGCGCAATACCTACCCAAGATTTTAGAGAAATCCCCAAAAATACAATTTGTACTTGCGGCGCTAATCGGTTTGCGATCCCTAAAAATAGATCTGTCAGAAGGATTCCTATGAGGGCCGGCGCTGCGATGCGAATCGAAAGATCAAAAATCATCCCCAAAAGTGTACTGGTCCTTTGCCAATAGGGCGCAGAAGCGCTCAATACCGCGGGATTGAGAAATTGGTCGATGGGCATGAGTGTATACGATTGGGCTATTCCTTCGAAAAATATAAAGGGCCCCCCAAGACTATAAAAAATAGCCAAAAGAACATAATTGAATAAAATGCCAATAGGACCTGTTTGGCTTTGTGTTGTGGGATCGGTCACTTGCAAGGCGGAAGAGCCGCGGGAATGATCGATAAACGTTCCTGACATTTGTACAAGAAAAAAAGGAACAGAAGAGAGAAATGCTAAAACAAAACCCATTAAAAATTCTTTAAGCATAAGCCCGATCCAAGGAACTCCAAAGGGGATATTTCCAGAAAGGGTTAGAAGATTCTGCGGTAAAAAAAGAGCCACTAATGACAAACTGAACATCATGCGAATGGGCGCAGGGAGGTTTTTCCCTCCGAAAAATGGGGTGATGACCATCAAGGGGAGCAGGCGGGCAAGAGTTAAAAAAAGGGCAGAAAGAAGAGTATAGGGCTCTAGATGCGGCAAGGCTAATGCGAGAGACAAATAGGAATCGGTTGCTCGAGAAGGATCCATCTCAGACCTTTTTGATCACAAGGAACCCCATTTGGAAATCCCACTAAATACTGTCAGGGTAAATTGCATGATTTGCGCTCCCAACCATCCTCCCATGATAATGATGGTAAAAATCACAGCAAAAAGTTTTACAGTAAAAGAGAGAGTTTGCTCTTGAATTTGAGTCGCTGCTTGAAAAATCGCGACCATCAATCCGAGCACCATGCTGATGAGAATAGGGGGGCCAGATAGGATAAGAATTAATAAAAGGGCTTGATAGCTCAGTTGATGGATTTCTGTAGCAAACATTTGTTTCCTATTTAAATGACATGGCAAGTCCTTGAACCAAGATGGTCCACCCGTCTATCATGACGAGGAGGAGCAATTTGATCGGCAAGGCAATGGTCAAAGGGGAAAGCATCATCATCCCCATTGCTAACAAAATATTGGACACGACCAAATCAATCACAAAAAAAGGCAAATAAATCAAAACCCCCACTTCAAAAGCCGATTTTAGCTGGCTGGTGATGAAAGAAGGCATCAAAATAATCATGTCATGCTTTTTTAATTCGGTTTTAAACGGTTCTGGAAAAATTTTGTAGGCAAGGAGGTAAAAACTGGTGATGTGTTTTGAGCTGCTATTGCGGACTAAAAAATCTCTCAGAGGTTCTTTTGCTTTATCAACTACTTCAATCACAAAGCCGGCCGCCTCTCCTGAAATTAGATCCATGGGAGCTGCTTGCTTTATGACTCCTTGCGCGGCTGTATACATGGCAAGCCCTGTCGGAAACATGACATAGATCGTGATCAAGAGCGCAATTCCATTAAGAACTTGGTTGGGGGGGCTTTGTTGCACTCCCAATGCTTGGCGAAATAGGGAGAGAACGACGATGATTTTCATGAAAGAGGTCATAAGCATGATCGCAAAAGGAAGCAGCGTCAAGCCTGCGATGACGGCAACTTTTGTAAATAGCGATGGGTTGGCATTTTCTTGGATTGTGGTTTGCTCTTGCGGAGGCCCGAAAGTTCCTTGTTCTATAGCAGGAGAGGCAGGAACCGCTTGAGAAAAAGCGGGGTTTGCAAAAAAACAAAAGAACATCAGAAAAAGACCGATAAAGCTATTTTTGTTGCAGAGCGGACGATTTTTTAGAAAAAAAGAAAATACTGTCATTATTTTTTCATGAAGGTTGTAAAGGCAGCTTCTAGAGCTTGCCATTGATTTTCCAATTGAGCATTGATGATGCCCGCCTCTGTTTGGATGATGCATCCGCCAGGTTCAATGTCGCTTCGTTCTTGGATGGAAAGACTTTCCAAGTGTTCGAAAATTTTTTTTATTTTGGATTTGGACTTTTCTAATTCTTCCAAATCCGCCTTGTTGACATAGATTACAATTTTTTTATGTTGGGTAACAGGCTTTAGGGAAGTCAAAACAATATCGACCACGCGATCGGGATGTAATTTGAGTTCTTCTCCAACAATTTTTCGGGCCGCTTTCAGAGCCAAAGGCAAAATTTTTTCCTGCACTTGCATTCGTAGCATTTTCAGCTCTTCATCTAATTTGAGTAGATGCTGATTTAGTGCAATGAGTCCTTCTTGAAATCCTTCTTGAAAGGCCAGATCTTTGGTTTTTTCTGCATCGATTGCCGTTTGTTTTGTAAATTCGCGGGCTTCCAGCTCCACTGTTTTTACAATTTGATTGGCTTTTTGTAAAAGGGCATAGTCTTTAGCTGGGATAATTTTTTTTCCTGGCTCCATCCGAACTTCTTTGCCTGAAAAAAGAGAGAAGAATTTGCTCATAAACTCCTAATTAATTCTTGGATTTCGCGGATCATCAATTCCGAAATTGTGGGGCTCACTTCTTTAACGCAGAGTTTAAAAAGGGTGCTGCCTCGTCCAATATCGAGCTGATGGCAGATATACCAAATCAAATCGGGATCTTGACCTGATAGTGCCATTCCCAGCCGAGCTAATCCCCGTCTATGTAAAAGAATCCTAAAAGCCTCTTCCGTTCCGTCCCAGCGGTCGAGTTGCAATCGGGCAATTGGGAAAGGCTCTTTATGCGAAGAGATTTGCTTCAGATGCTTTTGCTCTTCTTCTGTTAGGAAACTGTAGATTTTTTTTAGGATTTTTGTCTCTACAATTTGACGGATTTCTGCTGCCAGATCGTATAAAGCAAGCAGGTTGATCAGCTGTGTAAGCGATTTTTTTGAGAGGGTAAGCAAGGGCGTTAAAGGCGAAGAGGGAAGATAGTCCATTGGAACTAAACGCTCTTTATAAGCAATCAAGCTGTTTTGTAAAATTTGGCGTAAATACGAGCGGCCGGCCGAGCTAATAGGTTCGAAGGGAGGCGATAGGTTTAAAGACTGGCCTAAATTTTGTGCAGTGGAAAGGTTTAGTGCAGAGAGGAATAATTTTTGTTCTTTTTCTGAATAGGTCTTTAATGTGGGAGTAAACCAAGACCAATGGACATAGTCTAATAGGCTATTTGTAGTAAATTCTTCAGGCGCGATTTTCTTGGCAAGGGGAGGCAAATTTTCTAAACGGATCTGCTCTTCCGAAGATAAAAAGCGAACCAGCGCCTGGTTTTTTTCAGGCGGGCATCGATTTAAAAAAGATTTTAAAACCATCTCGCAGGGAGATCGCATCAAATTTTCAATTCGGGTTCAGTGGTTTCAGAAGGAGGTTCCTTTTTTTTAAGAAAAGGCATTTGCATTTGAGGGTAAAATTTATAAATCATCCAACCAAATGCAGAAGCAAATAAAAGCACCAATGTAATCAGGGAAAAAAAGATCCAGCGAAAACGGGATAAGGAGCTTTTTGTCATGATAATATCCCAGATGCTGACGTAAGTTTGTTGGTGTTTCATCCCGATGGGTTCTCCGCTAGGGTCTAACACGATGTCAGTGAAGCGAGATCGGTCGGAGATGACAGAGACATTATCGTATTCAAGATTTCCTATACTTCCCGCGAGTAGCCTTTTGATTTTTGTTTCAATATGGCTATTGGGATCTTCCATCACGCCTTGGTGTTTGATGTAGACGGCAGCTGTTGTCTTTTGAATGGGGACTCCTGGAATTACTTCTGACGGAGGAAAAGAAATTTGCACTTCAGCGTCGACCACTCCGTCGATTTTTCGAATGGTGTTTTTTAACTCTTCAGCCAGGCCTGCTTGGTAGCGAATCGTTTCTTCTTTTTCGGAAGACATGAGCCCTTTCGAGGCAAAAAGTTCCAACAAATTGGTCCCTTTTCTTCTTGGGAGACCATAGCGATTTAAAATGGCCATGGCGTCGGTGGCCCGATCCGGTTCGACTGCGATGTTGAATAAATTAGAGGGTCCTTGTGCTCCTATGGCGGAAGAGGTCGCGACAATTTTTTGTGCTTCAATGTTTTTTGATGCTAGGAAAACGATGATTTCATTCGCGTCTCGCTCTTCAACATTATTGACAATCGTTTGATTGGTCGAGCAGCTTGTAATTAAAAGTAAAAAAAGAAGAGAAAAGTAGGTGGCTAATTGACGTATCATCTTTGTTGACAGCGCATCAATTCACTTCTAGAGATTTTTTAGAGTCTCTTAGCAGAAAAGCGCTGCTCCTTTTGTTAAGTATTTAAAACTTGGGAGTCTGATCGAACTCTTTGCCATTTAGGAAGAGAGAATGACATCCACAAGATACCTCCTCTACTTATAGCAGTAATGCAGATCCTTTGGCAAGAGAGTTCGAATCGCGTTTGGGCTCAGTGTTTGTGTAAAAGCTCACTGAAGTTGATAACAGAGGAAAAAAGAATCACTTTTCCTTAACGTATTTATCTATGCCATTCACGTGGATCAAAAGAGCTCTTATATGTTTCTGGGAAGGGATAAACTTTTGATTTTTTGTTTTACTTCATCGATTACGTTTTTGGAAGAGCTTTGGTCCTTCAAGTGGACTTTCCTTCAAAGTTACAGTATTTATAAAGTCGGTGATTAAAGTTGAACGGAACCACTCATCTCGTTACAGATGAGATTGGAAGGCGTTTGTGCACATCTACTGCAGAAATTGAAAATTTGCGAATGCTGCAATGGAGTTGGCGGGAGTAGATGGAACGTTCAGTGCAGCATTTCCTCTTCAAATTAATGGCGCTAGATTTATTCTTACCGCGCAAATTGGCGATTCAGCCATTTTTCGTATCCCCGCGTTACAGGAAGATAATGGGGAAGTGCTTGCTACTGCTAAGAAGGACAATATTTCTAACCGAAACCCGGTCATTCAGCTTCATCCTTTTCAAAAAGGAGATGTGGTTTTGTTGTTAACGGATGGAATGATGGACCAAATGGCTGAAGCTGAGAACAGATCGATCCCGAAACAGATGCGAGAATGTTGTAAAGAAATTAAACGGGTTGTATCAGAACATCCAGATCCGGCCCGGTGGTTGCCTGTGATTTTTGAAGAGGGTAAAACAAAGCTTTACGAACAGCACAGACCAAGCGTACAGCCAAAAAAAGCGATGAATGACATGGCGAAGCTCGATGATGAAACGAATGAACGGCAAAGAACGGCTCAATACGAAGCTGACTTGAAAAGAGCTGAGATTTCCAAAGATGCCGATGATTGTTCCGGAGTGGTTCTTTTATCTTAATTTAGAAAGCAGTGCAGGCTAGACATTTCTAAAACTGGACAAAGTCCAGTTTTAGTGTTCTATTACAAAAGAAATATTTGCGTTGACCCTGTATTTTACAATTTTATTATTTTCGACATGGCCATGAAACTCTTTAACATCGATTTGTTTGATATTTTTAAGTGTTTTTGAAGCTTCATGCACCCCTGAGTTAAGCGCTTCTTCAATGGTTTTTCCTTCGCAAATGATTTCGATTATTTTCACAATGGACATAAAGGCCTCTTTTTTATTTTCTGATCTATGGAAATAACCTGAAAAGCTGGAAGGCTTTTCGCCCAAATCAATTCTTCAGGTTATTTGTAGATATACTGCTGCAATTCAAAATCTGCAATAAAAATAAAAGAATTTTTATTCTTCTTTACGAAGAAGCCATTTGGGACAATTACCGAATTTCCCTAAAAAATAATGCAGTGCGCCCGTTAAGCCAGCTCTGTAGCGGCGCAATTTTTGAGAGTGGCAAAGGTTTGCTTTTCCTATTTTTTTTAAAAGGAAATTTGTGGGGGATTGCAAACAATAAAGGCGTATGTATTTCCGTAGTTCAGGAAAGAGAATTTTTTTATATAAGCTTCGTTTTTCTTGGGGGGTGCAGTGGCGCGAAATCCAAAGCAGGCGGTTTCTCCACCAAAAATAGTGCATATGGGGCTTGCCTCCGATAAAGGAAGTTGAGATTTTGTGGTAGACATGCGCCTTCGGCGCTGTCCATATTTCGAACCCGGCTTTTCTAGCTCGATAGCAATAATCGTTTTCTTCCCAATAAAGAAAAAAGTCGGGCTCCAAAAGGCCGATTTTCTCGGGAACTGTTCGGTGCATGAAAAGAGCGCAGCCAGATACGTAATCGACAAGCTCCATTTTTTCATAACTGATTTTATCATCGATCTTGCCAAAACTAGAAGATTCAAATTCCGCGATGGCAAAATTCCAAAAACCTCCTAAATGATCGATCCGGTTTCGATCGTGATAGCGATAAATTTTCGCACCGAGAATTTTGGTTTTTTTTTTTTGGACCGTTGTTAAAAAGGAATCGAAAAAATTGGGAGACACAACCG
>Ga0210386_10002952_pt1 | contig 14361 bp, 12 predicted proteins | sample IncBWH32OmetaG_FD_160091 | JGI IMG/M metagenome (GOLD analysis project Ga0210386, IMG submission 160091) | Forest soil microbial communities from Barre Woods Harvard Forest LTER site, Petersham, Massachusetts, United States - Inc-BW-H-32-O ... | reverse complement strand
GGCCATCGTTTCCCGCTTGCGCAACCATTTTCCAAAGCACGGCATTGTGGCCGAAGAGGGCGGAGGCTCGGAAAGCGGATCGCCTTTTCGCTGGCATGTAGACCCTCTCGACGGGACCACCAATTTTGCGCATGGCTACCCCTGCTTCGCAGTTTCCCTGGGACTTGAGGAGGCGGGCGAGCAGATTGTAGGCGTAATTTATCAACCGGTGAGCAGGGAACTGTTTACGGCCGTAAAGGGAGAAGGGGCCTACCTGAATCAAAAGAAAATCGAGGTTTCGCGGATCGATACGCTTTCCACCAGTTTACTATGCACTGGCTTTCCCAGTGTGAAACGCTCCCAGAACCTCAACATTCACTACTATTGGGATTTTACTTTGCGGTCCCACGGCGTGCGGCGCGATGGGTCGGCGGCGATGGACCTTGCTGCCGTGGCCTGCGGGCGATTCGAGGGTTTTTGGGAGTTTGGCCTGCATACCTGGGATACCGCGGCTGGGATCTTATTGGTGAAGGAAGCCGGCGGCAGGGTAACGCAGTTCAACGGGCAGCCGTATCAATTGGGAGATAGAGAATTACTGGCATCAAACGGTCGCGTGCATTCCGAAATGCAGGAAGTGGCCGCAAATATCGCAGAGAAATCTGCCGCAAAATCCCTTCCGCAGTAACCGGGTTATAACCGTCTGGGGAGTTTTTGGAGACCCGAAACATCCATTTTCATTTTGCACACGCGCCCGTAAAGCATTGGATTGACGCGTGTTCGCTATAGATGATAGGATTGAAAGAGTTAGAATATTTACTGAGGGATGATGGGGAATACCGTAATTTTTCCGGTGCCTGGAAGTTCCAGCACTGGAGAAAAATTAAATCGTTGGCTGGGTCGATGGCGCCAGGGCGGCATTGAGCATTACTCCTCGGAGTCCGCTCAGAAGCCGCGACCTGTTTGGCGTTCCGGCGAACGTTTCTTCGTGAACCAGGAACGCATCTGGCTGGATACGCTTCCAACGTCGTTTCACGGCCTGCGTATCGTACAAATTTCCGACATTCATCATGGCCTTTTTCTTCCTAAAGAATGGCTTTCAGAAGCTGTGCGGAAGGCAAACCGCCTGAATCCAGATATCATTGCTCTTACCGGCGACTATGTTACGTATTCACGCCGAAATATCGAGCCCGCAGCGGAAATTCTGGGCCGCTTGAGAGCTCGTTATGGAGTCTACGCGGTCCTGGGCAATCACGATTTCCGCGTGGACGCTGACGCGGTTACCTCCGCTCTGCAACGCCAGCACATTGATGTCCTGCGCAACCGGCACGTGCCATTGCGATTCGGCGGAGAATCCATATACCTCGCCGGCGTGGACGATTATGGATATGGTGCGGATTTGCGCCGAGCCGTGCAGGGGATTCCCAAGGAAACTGCTCGAGTTTTGCTAGCGCACAATCCCAGGATTATTCGGCTCGCCTCCCGCCATGACGTGAGCCTGGTTCTTTCCGGCCACACGCACGGCGGACAAGTCAATTTGCCCCTCCTCGGCACCGTGTATGGCCGATCGCCGGAACGGCTGCGCTACAAAATCGGATGGGACCGCATGGGAGCCACGCAAATTTACGTAAGCCGCGGCATTGGTACAATCGTCCTGCCTTGCAGGTTGCGCTGCCCGGCTGAAATCACCCATTTAGAACTGCTCCAAGGCGCATCTGGCACTTCCCAAATCGCTGCAGCGGATTAATACCTCAAACGAATGCGCGCCGTTGACCTGATTCGACGTAAGCGTGACTCGGGAGAACTCACTCCCGAAGAAATCCACCAACTGATTGCGGCCTATACTCACGGCGACGTTCCCGATTACCAGATGTCGGCCTGGCTAATGGCCGTGGTGCTTCGCGGGATGAACCGGGCTGAAACTGCCGCGCTTACGGAGGCCATGCTTCACTCAGGGCAAGTTCTGGATTTTTCGGACATCTTTGGGCACAAGGTGGATAAACACTCAACCGGGGGCGTGGGAGACAAGACCTCGCTGGTCATCGCACCAATCGTTGCAGCCGGCGGCCTGAAGGTTCCCATGATCAGCGGGCGCGGCTTGGGCCACAGCGGCGGCACGCTGGATAAGTTGGAATCCATTCCCGGGTTCAATGTGAATCTGTCGCTGGTTGAATTTCGCCGCATTCTCGAAACTTGCGGCTGTTCGCTCATTGGACAGACGGCGGAAATCGCACCTGCCGACAAAAAGATGTACGCGTTACGCGACGTGACCGGGACGGTGGAAAACCCGTCGCTGATCTGCGCTTCCATCATGAGCAAGAAGCTGGCGGAGGGGATTGACGCGCTGGTGCTCGACGTGAAAACCGGTTCGGGCGCGTTCATGAAAAAGCTTGATGACGCTGTAAATCTTGCGGAATTGCTGGTCGAAACCGGAAAGCGCATGGGCAAGAAAGTGGTGGCCCTGTTGACGGACATGAATCAGCCGCTCGGACGCACGGCGGGCAACGCCATGGAGATCGCGGAGTCTATTGACGTGCTTGCCGGAGCGGGCCCCGCGGACCTGCGCGAACTGTGTCTCGAACTTGCCGCATGGATGTTCTTTCTCGGTGAGCGCGTGAAAACAGTGGAGGAAGGGAAGAAGCTCTCCATGGACCTGATAACTTCTGGCATGGCGCGCGAAAAATTTCGCGAAATTGTTGCCTTGCAGGGTGGGGACGTGGCCGTGGTGGACGATCCGCGACAGTTGGTTCATGCGCGGCAGACTCTGGATATTGTTGCCACGGAGAATGGCTATGTTGGCGCTATTCAATGTGAGCAGCTTGGCACTGCAGGTGTGGTGCTGGGCGGCGGTCGCGAAAAGAAAGAAGACAAGATCGATCCAGCCGTTGGCCTCGTGTTTCACAAACGCATTGGCGATGGCGTGCAACGCGGCGAGCCGCTGTGCACGCTTCACTACAATTCGGATGCTCGCCTTTCCGAAGCAAAACTTTTGGCTGAAAGCGCATACCGCATTGAGCCTGAGAAACCGAACGCTCTCCCTTCCCTCATCTATCAAACCATCGGTGCGTAAAAAAAAAATTTACGGAAAAATTCCCGCACTTTTACAGGTTTATTCAATTGAATGCGGACGCAAAAAAAAGCGCCCGCCCAAAAAACGGCCGGCCGCTACGAAACCAAATGCGAGGCATGGTTTTGTAGAGGCCACTCTGTCCCGTGCATTTCGGGGCAGAGTGGGCAGCTTTCTCCAGTCGCACGAGGCCGAAAATTATAGACACGCAGACTGATCGCAGATTTATTTCCTTGCGTTGTCACTGCTTATGTAATCGACGGATTGGAACAACTATTCCTGCACATTCAAATTTCCACATATCGACTGGCCCGCAGGCGTGCTAATGTGACGGGCATTTCCCGTGGCTTAGCCGGGATGTGAGGTGAGGACGAATGGGCCGATTTACGGGCGTGCTGGGACTGCTGACAATGCTTGGACTGGCTTATTTGTTTTCCACCAACCGCCGTGCCATCAAATTGAAAATGATCGTATGGGGATTGTCCCTGCAGATCGCCTTCGCGTTCCTGGCGTTTTACTGGACATTCGGGCAAAGGGTTTTTTTTCGCGCGGGCGATGCGGTGAATCATCTGCTTGCCTATGCGTTCGTGGGATCTGAATTTCTGTTTGGTGAACTGGGCAAGCAGCGCTCTTCGATCGGATTCATCTTCGCGTTTCAGGTTTTGCCGACGATTATTTTTATCGCCTCGCTATTCGCGCTGCTGTATTACCTCGGCGTGATGCAGGTGGTGATTCGCGCGGCGGCATGGGTGATGCAGCGCGTGATGGGCGCGAGCGGAGCGGAGTCGCTGAACGTCGCGGCCAGTATTTTTATGGGGCAGACGGAAGCGCCGCTGACCATTCGGCCGTTCTTGCCGGACTTGACGCAATCGGAATTGATGACGATTATGACCAGTGGAATGGCGCATGTTTCGGGCGGCATCATGGCGGCGTACATCGCCTTTGGAGTGGAAGCGCGGCACTTGCTTACAGCTGTGATCATGACGGCGCCGGGCACGCTGCTTATTTCCAAAATGCTTGTGCCGGAAACCGAGCAGCCAAAAACCATGGGCGTCGTGCACATGGAAAATGTGGAGCACGACTCGAATTTTCTGGCGGCCATTGCGCGCGGCACGGGAGAAGGGCTGGGCATGGCTGTGAACGTGGGAGCCATGCTGGTCGCGTTTCTTGCGCTGATCGCGCTCACCAACGGAATGATGGGCGGCATTCACAATTTTCTAGGCGGGCACGGCATCCAGTGGTTTCCGACAAGCCTGCAACAAATTTTTGGCTGGGCGTTTGCACCGGTGGCCTGGATCATTGGCGTGCCGTGGCATGATTGCGTGCAGATCGGTAACTTGCTGGGCACGCGAATGGTTGTCAACGAACTTGTCGCGTTTTCTATGCTGGGGCCGATGAAGGGAGCGCTCGACCCGCGTTCGTTTACGATTGCGACTTTCGCGTTGTGCGGCTTCGCGAATTTCAGCTCGATTGGAATGCAGATTGGCGGAATCGGGGCGCTGGCGCCGAATCAGAAAGAGCAGCTTGCGAAATTTGGCATTCGCGCCATGCTGGCGGGAACGATGGCAAACCTGATGTCCGCATCGATTGTGGGGATATTTTTGAAATGAGCGCACCCGGACCAGTGAAGTCAAAACCCACTCAGAATTTTGTGCGCGCCGATGTTGCCGCAAAATTTATTCTGACGAAAACGAAATTGCGTCCGCGCATCGGCGTAGTGCTGGGCAGTGGCCTGGGCGGATTTGCGAATGAAATTGCGGGCGCGACGCGGATTGAGTACAGAAATATTCCCAATTTTCCACGTTCGACGGCGATTGGCCATGCGGGGCGAATGGTCATTGGCAAAGTCACGGACGTCCCCGTGGCCGTAATGCAGGGCCGCGTTCACATGTATGAAGGCTACTCGCCGCAAGAAGTGATTTTTCCCATGCGCGTGATGGCCCGGATGGGCATTCGTGCCGTGCTCTTGACGAACGCGGCGGGCGGGATCAACACAGGTTTCAGCCAGGGATGCCTCGTAGTTCTGCGCGACCACATCAATCTGCAAGGAACGAATCCCTTGATCGGGCCGAACGACGAGCGATTTGGAGAACGTTTTCCCGACATGACGCAGGTCTACTGGAAGCCCTATCAATCCGCGGCGCTCGAAGAAGGGAAGCGCCTGGGGATGGAAATTGCGCAGGGAGTTTACGCGGCGCTCACCGGGCCCAGCTATGAAACGCCCGCGGAAATTCGCTACTTGCGCACGATTGGCGCGGACCTGATCGGAATGTCCACTGTGCCGGAAGTGATTGCCGCGGCGCATATGGGAATTCGCGTGCTCGGGATTTCGTGCGTTACGAATATGGCAGCTGGCATTCTCGATCAGCCCATTACCACCGAAGAAGTGATGGAAACAGGCGAGCGAGTGAAGGCGGATTTTGTGGCACTGTTGCGCGCTGTGATTCCTCGTATGAATGGTGATTTGCCATGACCGAAATGAGCGCGCCCTATGATTCGCTGATCGCGGCGGCTCGAGTGGCGCGAGAGCACGCCCACGCGCCGTATTCCAATTTTCGAGTGGGCGCCGCGGTTCGCGCCAGGTCCGGGAGAATTTTTACCGGTTGCAATGTGGAAAACGCCACGTACGGGTTGACGCTGTGCGCCGAGCGCGTGGCGATTTTTAAAGCCATCTCCGAGGGTGAGCGTGGATTCGATGCCGTCGCCGTCGTCGCGGACACCGACACGCTCACGCCTCCCTGTGGATCATGCCGGCAGATTTTGTGGGAATTTTGCGGCGACGCGGAAGTGATCCTGGCTAATTTGTCGGGCAAAATTGAGCGCTACCGGATGTCAGCACTTTTTCCAAAGCCGTTTGATCAATCGTTCCTGTGAGGGCGTGACTCGTGATTCGTGAATTGTGATTTGCGAACTTAGAATTATGTGTTTTGACTCGTGACTTTTGACTCGCGATTTTTGACGAAATTATTCCTTCCTGAAACAATCTCAAATCTCAAATCTGATATCTCAAATTTCAAATCAAAAACCGCAAACCACGAGTCACACATCACGAATTACAACTTACGATTCACGCGCATTCCTAATCGCGCTGTGCAGTTCGCTGGCGCATCAGGCGCGCGGCGGCAGTGCGCAGCGTATCGGCAACGTTCTTGCTTGTGGAAAGAAGTTTGACGTCCGTCACCTTGATCAATGGAAGCAGGTGCAGCGTGACCTCAAGCGGGGATTTGGGATTGAAGATCAGGGCGCGTAGGATGACATAATTTTTTCGAAATTTGCGATTGTTCGCGATCAGGCGAAGTGTCTCGTCGCTGAGCGTTGTCATTTTTGAAAACGATTCCACTTCCTGCTCGGACAATTGAGGAGATTGCAGGACGGCGCGCTGCACTACCTTGCACGGATCGCGAATGAGCAGGACGCGCTCATCGCGGCCTCCCTTGAGCGCGAGTTGCACGCGCTCCACGACGCGCAGTCGCGAAAGTTTTTGCAGCATCGTTTCGCGCTTTGCACTGTCCGGTTCCGCTTCCTCCGCCGCCTCCGCAAACGCGCTGATTGGTTCCAGGTCTGTGCGTTGCAATTCCTGCAATTGACCGCGCTGATCGGCGTTAATCACGGAGGATGCGATCAATTCTTCAACCAGGTGCGGCGAAGTGCTCAGCCGGTCCAGGTCCTCGAACAGATCTTGAACGCCCGTAACGGAGAGATAGCGGATGACAGGGCGAAGCACTTCGATGGGGCATGTGGAATTCTGCGCAAGCGCATCAGCCACGCCCGGCCTGCGCGGAAATTCAGCAGCACAATAAGCGAACATTTCGGGGGCTGCGTTGGGCCGCGCGATGGCCGTCAACACATTTTGCAGTGTCTGTGTCAGCAGAATGTCCGCAGACTTGTCGCGTACGGTGGCGTCGGAATCGGCGGCTAGAATGCAGAGGAATTCGATGCGATCGGTCGGTTCAAATGCGGCAGCTTCGTCACAAATTGCCAACTTTCGTTGCAGAGATGTGCGGCCCGAACGAATTTCGTTGCGAAGGGCTTCGTTAATTTCCGCCTCCGGTGGTTTCCTTTAGGGAGTCCCGCGTCAGTGTTACCTTCGCAGAATGGCCGGAAGAGCCAATCGGGGGAATCGGTTTACCATTTAACTCAAGATGCAAGGCCCCGGCATCTTTTGCGGAGATCTGGAAATGGTCGGCGGCAGAAAAGAACTGATTTTCTCCGGCTTTTATGATCCCCTGATAGACGATGTCTTTGTCGGCCGTTACCGTGATCTTGGTTTTCTTGGCCGCTTCGACTTTCAGTTCAAATCGGTCCGCAACTGGCGAAGCGGGCTGCGCGCTCGAAACATCGTCAGGAGCCGCACTCACGGTTCCAGGTGTGCCGGCCGGAGCCGATGCAGCAGCTGCGGCAGCGGTGCCCGGAGTGGCCAGCTCTGCTGGTATCTGCGGCGCGTCATGCTTGATCGCTGCGGTTGATTCCGTAGTGAGCGCCGGCGGTTGCGCCGCGTGTCGAGTAGAGCGCCATGCGATTAGACGCCGCACGCCAAACCAGCTCCCTGCAAGCAGGGCAAGAATAACTAATATGGAGACTCCCCAAGCGAGCCAAGGCTGGTCAGGAGCTACAGTCGGAGGACTCCCGGTCCATACCGGCACTGTGGGACGATCACCAATTGCCAGAGCGTATTCCGCAACAATGTTTTCTTCGTCAAGCCCAAGGTAGCGGGCCATCGCCCGCACAAATCCGCGATTGAAGACACCGCCGGGAAGCTGATCCCACTGATCGTTTTCGATTGCTTTCAGAAAGCGTTCAGCAATGCGCGTGGCGGCGGAAATCTCCTCCAGGGTCACACCGCGCATTTCCCGTTCGCGTTTTAAGTTTTCGCCGAAAGTACCTTTGTCCATGGTTTCTGGTAATCCAACAGTCCAAGCGAATATAGGCGGCAGGCGCTGGAGTGTCAATCTCATGCCGCTCACAAGTGCGAATCATTCATCTCGCAAGTACATAGGCCGATTGAGTTTCCGGGTATTCAGGCAGCGTCTCCATAAATCTCGCTCGGGCTTTTCGCGGCAAGAAATTTGAGAATTCATGAAAAACTGGGGAATATTAACGATAACCCGGCGAAATTTGCTCCAGGAATGTGTGGCGGAGGGGGCTTCACTATCGCGCAACATCATCTATAAGTGGACATTGCACAGATCGACAAGAGCTGACTATAATTTCTGGTGCCTCTACACCTTCCGCAAACCAGGAGGTGACCCACGTTAGATTTTGGCACTAAGGTTTCTAGTGACAATGACTGAAAATTTTCCCGGTACTGAGCGTCGCCGCAAGGTTACGGCTCGGGGAGAACAACGCGAAGCAGGCGAAATCGCAGTTTTCCATGAGCTGGGCAAAGCGCTGACGTCATCCCTGCAGTTGGATCAGGTTCTCCGCACCATCATGGAGAAGATTGACGAATTTCTTCGTCCGGACACATGGTCTCTCCTTCTGGTCGATGAAGCCAAGCAGGAATTATATTTTGAACTCGCCGTGGGCAAGGGTGCGCAGGCTTTGAAGGATGTGCGCATCAAAATGGGACAGGGAATCGCGGGTTGGGTGGCGCAGCACGACGAAGCTGTGATTGTGGCTGACGTCAGCAAGGACACGCGCTTTTTTTCGCAGATCGACGAAAAAACCAAGATGGAGACGCGCTCGATTGTCGCTGTTCCGGTGCGTTATCGCGATCATTGCCTCGGCGTCATCGAGCTGATTAATTGCGTGGAGCGAGATGGCTTCATGGAGCATGACATGGCGCTGCTCGAGGCTCTCGCGGATTTCGCCGCCATCGCTCTCGAAAATGCCCGCCATGTGAAGCGTATCCACGAACTGACGATCACGGACGATTGCACGGGCTTGTTTAACGCGCGGCACATGGATTTTATTCTGGAAACGGAAATTTACCGCTCGCAGCGCTATGGCTACGAATTTTCCGTGGTTTTTATCGATCTCGATCACTTTAAAAAAGTGAACGATACTTACGGCCACCTGGTGGGGTCAAAACTCCTGGCTGACGTAGGGCAAATAGTTAAGAGCGCCTGCCGCCGAATTGATTTTGCGTTTCGCTATGGCGGGGATGAATTTGTGATCGTGCTCCCGCAGGCAATGAAGGAAAACGCTTTTGTTGTCGCCCGCCGCCTGCATAAATTAATTGGTGAAAAGCACTGGCTGATCGACCAGGGGCTCGATATTCGATTCACGGCCAGCATCGGCGTCGCGTCTTTTCCGTCCGACGCGAAGACGAAACTGGAACTGCTGCATCTTGCTGATGAAGCGATGTACGCGATCAAAAACACCACGCGCAATGGCGTGGCCGCCGCAAAAATCGGCGTCATTCCATCCAAGTAAACGCAAAAATTTCCTTGCAGGCAATTTTATATCCACAGAAACGCCGGAACCTATCTCCGCAACTCCTTGATTCACTACCTATGCCATGCTAGTCTCACCCCTTCCGGTAGCACGCCGCATTGTAAATGGAATGGATGCGCCGGAGAGCCAAGATGAGGAGCGCATGTCCAACGAAGCATTGGGGATGATTGAGACGAAAGGCCTGGTTGCTTCGATCGAAGCCGCGGATGCCATGGTGAAGGCCGCAAACGTTATCCTCATCGGGAAAGAATATATTGGCTCTGGATATGTGACGGTGATGGTGCGAGGGGATGTCGGCGCGGTGAAAGCGGCGACCGACGCCGGAGCTGCTGCTGCGCGGCGCGTAGGGGAACTTGTTTCGGTGCACGTGATTCCGCGGCCGCACGAGCACGTGGAAAAGATTTTGCCCGGAGGCGGCGCGCCACCCGCGATCAAGAAGTAGAAAATTAAAAGCGCGCAATATTGTTGTGACGATTTGCCCGGAGATTTTTGTAGCCCGTCTCTCTTGCCCTGAGAGAATGCGAAGGGTCAGAGGCGGGGATTTCTGCTGCGTATGATCACCTAAACCCTCGCCTCTGATCCCTCGTTTTCACTCGGGACAAGCGAGGTGAGCTACATATCACAGAAGCTCCCAGGAGAAGGTAAAGCGTTTTGAGCCTGCGCGATCGCGACCTCATCTCCATTCAAGAAGCCCGCGGACTGGCGGCCCGAGCTGCCGCAGCACAAAAGAAATTCGCCGAATTTTCCCAGGAACAAGTGGATGCAATTGTCGAAGCTTGCGCAAAAGCTGCGGCTGAAAACGTGGAGCCACTGGCGCGCGCGGCCGTGGAAGAAACTGGATTCGGCAACGTTCCCGATAAAATTATTAAGAACACGCTTGCCGCAGTGAATGTGCCGCGCGCGATTCGGGCTATGCGCACCGTTGGGATTTTGCGCGAAGACCGCGAAAAGGGAATCGTCGAAGTCGCTTCGCCCATCGGCGTTGTCGCGGCCGTGATTCCATCCACGAATCCGACTTCGACCGCCATTTACAAAACGCTGATTGCCATCAAGGCGCGAAACGCGATTGTCCTGAGCCCGCATCCCTCCGCGATCAAATGCATTTGCCGCGCGGCCACTGTGCTCGATCGCGCCGCGCTTGCGGCAGGCGCGCCTGAAGGATTGATCCAGTGCATGCAGCACACGACGCTCGAAGGCACACGCGAATTGATGCGGCGGCCTGAAGTGGGCGTAATTCTTGCCACAGGTGGCACGGGTTTGGTCCGCGCCGCCTACGGTTCAGGCAAGCCGGCTTACGGCGTGGGGCCGGGGAATGTGCCTGCATTCATTGAACGCACAGCCGATGCTCGCAAGGCCGTGGCGGACATCATCGCCGGAAAAACTTTTGACTATGGGACGATCTGCTCGTCCGAGCAGGCAATTGTTGCCGAAGAATCCGTGCTCGAAACCGTGCTGGAAGAATGCCGGCGGCAGAGCGCTTATTTTCTTACCGCGGAAGAAATCGAAAAGGTTTCGCGCCTCGTTTTTGTGCAGGGTTCGCGCACGCCGAACACGGAAATTGTGGGGCGCGCCGCGACCGTGATTGCCGAAATGGCCGGAATCCGCGTGCCGCTCGCGACCCGCGTGCTGATTGCGCGGCTCGAGCCAGAGCAAGTAGGTAGAGATTTCCCGCTCTCCGCTGAAAAACTTTCTCCGATTTTGGCTTTTTACGCGGTGCCGAATTTTGCGGCGGGGATCGCGCAGTGCCGCAGGCTGCTCGAATTTGGCGGGCTGGGGCATACGTGCTCGATTCATTCGCAAAATCGCGCCGCGATTCTGGAGTTCGGCGAAGCCATGCCCGCGTTTCGCGTGGTGGTAAACAGCGCTTCGGTGCACGGTTCCATCGGCTATTCAACGAATCTGTTTCCCGCGATGACGCTCGGTTGCGGCGCGCCCGGCGGAAATATTACTTCGGATAATATCGGCCCGGAGCATTTGATGAATGTGAAACGCATTGCGTGGGAAGCTCGTCCGGTGGAACATCGCACAGTTCCGGTGGACCAGCGCATGGCGGGGGCCTCGAATTCGCCCGCGCCTGTGGCCGTGCAAACGGAGGTGAAAGTGGCAGCGTCACATGAACCTGCACAAGTTTCGGCGCCTTCAGCCAAGGCTGCCTCGCTTGCGGCGAAGCCCGAAGAAAAGGAAATCGCGTCGTCTGGCAATGCGGCATCGGCTGGCGTCGATCGCGCTGCGATCGCTCGCATAGTTGAAAATGTGCTTGCCGCGCAGGGGATTGCTCGCGGCAGCGGCGTACCTAAACCTTTGCCAGTATCCGCGGTTGCGCCCCGTCTAACAGCGGCTGAATGCGCGCCGAAAGAATTGGACGGCGCGGCGTCGATTGCCGCCGAAATTGCGAACCGGTTTTTTGGAGTTGCGGCGAAGAATGCCGCAAGTTCGGGCGAAGTCGCGGCTGCGAAATCGTGTCCACCTAAAGGTGGGCGCTACATTCCTTCGGAAACTGCAAAGAAGGCTGAACTTCCCGCAAAGGCTGCGATTGAGGTTCAGGTTTTCGTTAGCGAAAATGATGTGCGCAGAGCCATGACGCGCAGCGAGAAAATTTATATTGGACGCAAGACCATCCTTACGCCTTCCGCGCGCGACCTCGGCATGGAACACGAAGTGTTCGTGGAAACTGAGATTGGATCGCTCCGCTGATTTCCGGGAGTGTTTTACATTTTAGCAGCACGGGGTTCGGCCTATAGGGTTTGGCACTTTGCGTACCCCGCTTTGCTGTAGCCCGCCTCTGAAGAGGCGGGCTACATTATCAACAAACCCCATAGAGTGAAAGCCTGTGCTACTTTACAATCCGGCAATTAGCATTCATCTGACCCAATCAAAGGAAAAATTGACATGCGAAAAATTTCGTTTGCCGTACTCGCGCTGGCCAGTGTGCTTCTATTTTCGCGAAATGCCGCTGCGCAGACTTCTGAAGTGCACGTGCTGGCCTCGAATGGAATCAAAGCGGTACTCGAAGATTTGCGTGCGCAAGGCGAGCATGCGATCGGCCACACGATTACCGTTGATTACAAGCCTACAGCCAACCTGAAGCAGGATATCGATGCCGGCGCGCAGTTTGACGTCGTGATCGTAACCGCGGAAAGCATCGGTCAACTGACCAAGGAAGGAAAAACGCTGGGTGGAGAGGGAACGCCAATCAGCCGCGCGGGCGTGGGTATTGGCATTCGCAAGGGTGCGCCACGGCCCGACATCAGCACGCCGGAAGCAATGAAGCGCGCGTTGCTTGGAACGAAGGCAATTGCCTATGGTCCGGTCGGCGCCAGCCTTCCGTATATTACCCACATGCTGGATGCACTCGGCATCGCAGATCAGATGAAGCCCAAGACTGTGCTATTGAAAACTTCGGACGAAACGAACGAAGCCGTGGCGGATGGAAAAGTCGATTTCGGAATGACGCTTGTCAGTGAAATCCTGCCGGCAAAAGGCGTTGAGTTGCTCGGTCCGTTTCCCGAAGAATTTCAAGGATACGTCCGTTTCAACGCGGCGGTCAGCGCTAACGCAAAAAATCCGGAAGCCGCGAGCGCGTTGATTAAATTTTTGGCGGGCCCGGATGCCGCGTCTGCCATTAAAACCAGAGGGATGCAGGCTCACTGAAAATAAATTTTAATCGACTCCCTGGCGCGGTTTGAATTCGAGCATGCCTGCAATCAATTAGCAGGAGTACATCAATGTTGCACGGGAAATCGCCCTCTTCGCCCCGAAAAACGCGGGGCGGAGAGGCCTCTACGTAACCCGAAAACATTTCCGAAATTGGTTTTGTAGCGCCCACCCTTTTTTGGCGGGCAGTTTTTTTGTTGCCTCCCCTCAAATCAACAGGCTACTCAAATTAGTCTTGACGTCTCGGAACTCCACAAGTGTATGATCTGTCCAAATTCAACCTGAAATGTTTTCCGGCCCCGGGAGGTTTTATCGATGCGAAGTCGTCTATTGGGTAGCGCTCTCGTGCTGGCGATTGCGCTGGCCTGCTCCCTTTCAGCATCCGCGCAAACGAAAAAAGCTTCCGATGCGCCGACCGCTTCGGGCCCGTTCGACCCGCACGATTTGTCCGGAGTCTGGAGCCAGGAACATCCCCGAAACATGCCTGTGGTGGAACGTTATTGGAATTATGAGTTCAACAAAGAAGAACCTCCGATGACGGCCTGGGGCCAGGCGCAATTCAATGCCGCAAAGTCCTCCTTCGGCCAGCACACACATCCCCTCGCGGATACCAATGATCCGCTTTATCACAGCTGCGCTCCGCCGGGGTTGCCACGCGTTTACCTGCATCCTTTCCCGATGGAAATTGTGCAGATGCCCGGCGAAATCCTCGTCCTTTTTGAATACGATTCCATGCGCCATCCGATTTATACGGATGGCCGCAATCACGATGAGGCGCTCGGACCGCTGTGGATGGGTGATGCGATTGGCCATTGGGAGGGCGACACACTGGTCGTGGATACCACGAATTTTAACGATAAGACCTGGATCGATCGCGTCGGGCATCCGCACACCGCCGATTTGCACCTTGTGGAGCGCATCAAGCGCACTGACCGCGCACATTTGGTGGACGACATTACGGTCGACGATCCCAAAGCGTATTCCAAACCATGGACCGCTCACCTGGATTTTATTCTGAGACCCATATGGACCCTCGGCGAACAATTCTGCGAGGACGAACATAGCTTCGAGAACTTCGATAAGCAGGGCACTGCGGCGCCGAAATAAATAGCCCAATTTTTATCTAAATGTCGCATATCGCTCTATTTACGGAGCTGCATAACCTTGCACAAACGGATTGACTCGTTTTGCATATTAATGCGATATTTCGAATAGTTGATTTTCTCAAGCGTAGATTCACTCCATCCTACGCGAATTCTCTTGGGCCC
>Ga0210386_10002950_pt1 | contig 14370 bp, 14 predicted proteins | sample IncBWH32OmetaG_FD_160091 | JGI IMG/M metagenome (GOLD analysis project Ga0210386, IMG submission 160091) | Forest soil microbial communities from Barre Woods Harvard Forest LTER site, Petersham, Massachusetts, United States - Inc-BW-H-32-O ... | reverse complement strand
TTTTCGGCTGAGTTCGAAGCGGCGTCCAAGCTAGTCAGCAGTCGCAGGCGACCATGAGGGCGATCGACAAACGGCTTGTGAAGCTTGAGAAGATTTTTGCTCCCGTGGTTGCGAGCGAGGATAGGTGGGGCAGTATGGCCAAATTCCGCGATGACCTTCTTCGTCAAGCGAAACAGCGGTGCGAACCGTCCGTTGCTGAACTCAGGGAAGAGTTGGAGCAGCTTGGCCCTTGCGGCCTCTGGCGCGAAACAACCCGTCTCTACCTCAACGATCACGGCTTCGTCCAGAGCGAGAGCGAAAGCTTCGCCGAAACGATGGCGCGAGCGCTCGGGATTAATACGGACGAGTTAAGGGTTTGCGTCGCGGAAAATCAAATTGGCACCCCATTGCTGGAGAGGTTCAGAGAGCCTGAAAACACTACCGATATTGCGACTTGAGGCCAAATCAGCAAACACTGCGGCGTCAGCCAGAATCTAACTCGGGCGTTGCACGACCGGGTGAAGAGGATCGATCGGTCTGCACCATCGAGGACCTAGCCGGGATTCAAGGGCTGTTCGCGCACCTTGATCCATGCTTTCGGTCGTCACCGCCGGGCAGGTTCGCGGGATACGGATTTGTTCCAATCCATCGGCTCAGCGCGTTGCGGCGACATCGGGATCAATCGTATAATGCGAGATGACATCGAACCTCGGTCGAAACGCGACTTCCATTTAGTCAGTAGGCCGCCGACGTAGCGTTGGAACCGATTGGAATCGTTGCCAATCGCTCGATGGCCACCGCAGTTCAACGTAGCCTCGACAGCATGGCGAAGGGGCTGTCGCACGGCGACCGCGTCGAGTTGAACGTCAACAGCGAGAATCTGCTCTCCGAACGGGAGGAGATTTTCGAGTCCTGGCGCAGATGCCTCCTCGATTTTCGTGTGGACGCCAGGGACGTTTCGGCACCTCACATCATCACGCAAAACGAGTTGAAGGTCTTTCGCGAGCCGCTGGAGAATATCGTAGTTCAGGCTCAGGAAGAGATCGACCGGCTCTATGCCGTGCTCCGGCAGCGCGGCTACGTGGTTTTGTTGTGTAACCGCGGGGGGGTGGCGATTCATCATCGCGGGGACGAAACCAAAGCCGGCGAGTTCAAGCACTGGGGTATCTGGGTGGGGGGCATCTGGTCGGAGGAAGCCGAAGGAACCAACGGCATTGGCACGTGCATCGCCGAGCAGGTGCCGGTGCTGGTACACGCCGACCAGCACTTTCGCAGTCTGCACACGCAGCTCAGTTGCGCCGGCGCCCCGGTCTTTGACCCGCACGGAAAACTGGTGGCCGTGTTGGACGTCTCGCGAGTGGCGAGCGGAGAAGACCAGGGCTCGCTGCCTCTGGTTCTCGATACAGTCACGGTCGCCGCGCGAGCCATTGAAGAACGCTTGTTTCGGGAATATTTCCACCACAATTGGACTATCGCTGCGCTGCCCTCCGACAACGGGCCCGCATTGCTTCTGGCGGTGGACGAGCACCAATGGATGGTGGGCGCCGACCGCATTGCGCGGGACGTCCTTGGCTTGGATGACGACAGGCTTGCGAACGGTGTTTCTCTGTCGGCGGCTTTCGAATTCGACTGTTTGCTCTTTCGACAGACTGGCGACCGTGACATCCCAGCCCGGGTCATGCGGGCCGGCGGCGGAGGATGGTGGTATGCGTTGTTTACGCCGCCCCTAAGCAAATCCCGAATGGCGCGGAGCTGGACGGAAGCGATCGTGCACAGCCGGCCTCGGATCAGCACGCTGGGGCAACTGCCGGTCGCCGAGCCGCTCGCGCCCAGCCGTGGGGGGCTGCCGCCGGTACTCACCCAGCGCATCTGCGAGTACATCGAATCTCATCTGGACCAGAAAATCGGGCTAGAGGCGCTAGCTGCGATGGCGGAGCTTTCCACTCATCATTTCGCAAGGGCATTCCACCAATCGGTGGGAATGCCGCCTCACAGCTACCTTCTGAGCCGGCGGCTGGATCGAGCGGAGCGCATGCTTCGTGAGACCGAGCTTCCGCTGTCGGAAATCGCGGTCGCGACCGGATTTTCCGACCAGAGCCATCTAGCCCGGCACTTCCGGCGGCGGACGGGGATGTCGCCCCGGCTGGCGCGCTGGAAGGACCGCTAGGCTCGGTCACACACATAGTTCTGTCGGACAAATGGCTTAGGAACTTGGCCACGGCCGCTCCTTCACGGCCGCCGTTCAGTAAAGCCGCTCCAAGACCGTATTTTCTACGACCGTTCGTGTAAGAAAACCTCTTGCGTGCGGAACGGGCGCCAAAATTGGAGCAAAAATGTCCTGATTCCGTCCGCTTCGTTCAAGATCCTCTTTTTTCTTACTGGTAGCATCGCCTCATGATTCACAGACAACGTGCCACCGTAAAGCACTCTTTCACGATTCCCGAGCTTCACGCGGGGCCCGCGAGGATCGGCACGAACCGGCCTCCGTCGACGAAGGCGGGACTAGCGGGCTGGCAGGAGGAGCGGTCGCAAAATTCAGCGGTTTCCCCAGACCCGGAGGCGCCGGATCGAATTCGCATTCGAATCCTCTGCCTAGACAGCCATCCCGCGTTTCGCGAAGGAATCGCAACGATCATTAGCCGGGAGCCAGACATGGTGCTCGTCTCGCAAGCATCGACCGTGCAAGAGGCGATTCAGCAATACCGGGAGCACCGGCCGGACATCACGCTGATGGAGATCCAGCTGCCGGGCTGGGGCGGGATCGAGGCCTTGATCGCGATCCGAGCCGAGTTTCCAGCCGCGCGCATCATGGTCCTCACGACCTGCGACGGTGATGTTGACGTCCAGCGGGCGCTGAAGGCCGGGGCCAGTGGATACCTGCTCAAAAACACGCCTCCCGGGGAGTTACTGCAGGAAATCCGGAAAGTACGTTCGGGCCAAAAGGTGGTCCAGGCGGAATTAGCAGCCAAACTCGCTGAGCATATCAGCGAGGATACGTTGTCGGCCCGCGAGGTGGAGGTCCTAGCCCTAGTCGCTGCGGGGAAGCGGAACCGCGATATCGGAGAGCAGTTGTCCATTGCCGAAGGGACCGTCAAAGTGCACCTGAGGAACATCTGCGAGAAGGTGGGAGCGAAGGATCGCACGGAAGCCATGGCGATCGCTGTGCGTCGCGGAATCATTAAGCTTTAGGGGAGCGCTCGCGGACGAATCTGCTGCGGAAAGGCGCGTTCCGTTGCGTGGCGACGAACCCGAATTAACGGGCTTCATAACGAGCAGGACCTGTGGCGTCGTTAGCGCGGGAACGGGAAATCGATTGTGTCCTTGCGGGAAATTGATTTTAGGATTTCTAACGCGGCGCACGGCACCTCACGGGTGTGTGCGCCACCTTCTACGCTAGGTTCATTCGCTGGAGCAGCGCCCGGAAGCGCGGGTCGGCGCGGTAGGGGTCGAAGGACGATGGCGCGTATTGAATCAAAAGAAGGTTGGCATCGCGCTGCTGGTGTGCCACATCAAGTGCTTCAAACATCGCGTCCACTTCGCCGCAAGCAGCATAATATAACGCAGCCCCGACGGTGTGACCGTGCGAGCCGGCCAGCCTCTGCACCAATTCCTGACTATGCTCGTAATCGCCAGCTTGATGGTAGGCCGTGGCTAAGTGCCACCCAAGTGTTGTGAACCAGGGTGCCAGTTCCACAACTCGCTTCAGGCTGGCAATCCCTTCCTGTGCGAGGCCCGCGCGAAGTTGGGCTTCCCCCATTACGGCCCATATTGGGTAGTAGTTGTTGTCGATTTCCAGGGCTCTGCACACGTACTCAATTGTTTCGCGGTACTGTTTTGCCGCGTACAAGGAATAAGCCATGCCGAAGTGAAGAACCATGTAAGGTGGATGGGTCTGGAGTGCCAACCGGCTTTACGTCAGGGATTTTACCGAACGGGAGCAAATACACGATGACGTATTGAAACCGCACGCCGGGCGGGACGGGTTCTGCGGCCATGGCCTAGCGGAAATGCACTTCGGCCGTTTTCCAGTCATAATGCCAGATCGCCGCCAAACACGCCAACACACTGTGCGCCTCGCTGTTGGCAGCGTCGATGGCCAGTGCTTTTTCCGCGGCCGACTTCGCCAAAGGCGCCATGTCCCCTGTGGGTTTTATGCCGTACAGCAGCAGCGCGCTGTAGTACCCCGCTAGTCCGCTGTAAGCCGAAGCGTAATTCGGATCGATGGCCAAGGCATGCTCAAAACATTCCTTCGCTTTTGCAAGACCCTCCGGCGTGGCACGCGCCCTCTGATACTTTCCTTTCAGGTAATTCTGGTAGGCTTCGACATTCACCGACTGCACGCGGGGAGCGAGCCGTACTTTGAGCGCCTCCGAAATTGCCTGGCCTATCTCATCCTGAAGGGCAAAGATATCGGTCAGGTCGCGATCGTAGCGCTCAGACCAAAGGTGAGATTGGTCGTCGGCGTTGATCAGCTGAGCCGTAACGCGGATGCGGTTTCCGGCACGCCGGACGCTGCCTTCGAGAATGGTGCGGACGTTGAGGCGCTCAGCGATCTTGCGGATGTCCTGTTCCTTGCCGCGGAAAGCGAAAGACGAAGTGCGAGCGATCACCTTCAGGCCCGGAATTTTGGCGAGCAGGTTCAGGATCTCTTCCTCTAGCCCGTCGCTGAAGTACTCGTTCTCCTTGTCCGCGCTCATGTTGGCAAAGGGAAGGATGGCAATTGAAGGCTGATGTTCTGCAGGTTTCACGGCGCCCGCGGCCAAAATAGCGATCTGTTCTAGGGCAACCCTGAGTTCTCCCATGTTTGGAAAGCGGTTCTTTGGCTGCTTCGCCAGGCACCTCTTGACGATGCATTGGAGTTCGGCCGGCGTCTGGAGACAGCACTGCACCAAAAACTGAACACATCCGAACGCTCGTCGAGCGGATTACCCTCCGCCTGTTCCGGCGCCATGTAGGCCAGGAAGCTCACGCGATTGCCGCCCTGAATCATCCGAAATCTGTACGCTACACGACGTCGGTCCAGATTACCTCGTCATGGAGTACTTTGAAGGCAAGCGGCTATCGGGTCCGTTGCGAGTCGATCGAAGGCACAGTCCTGGGCACGGTGGTGCGTTAACGTTTCTGTCGGCGACTGCTCTTCAACGCCGGACGCGCGTCAAAGGCGGATGGACGAGGAAGATATTCGGCGATGACCAGCGACATCGTAAGAATGATAATCTTCATTCGTGAAGCCCTCAGATTGGAGTTTGAGATGCCGGTATCAGCAATTGCCTACCTTGACTTCGGTTATCCGTGGTGGCTCACCTATGGCCACCTGCCCATCCTGGCCCTCACTGCGTCGCTGTTGCTGCTGGGGTATGCCCGCAAGTGGTCTAGGTGGCCGATGCTCTTGTTGAGCGCCGTAGCTCTCTGAGCCGGTTCGGCATTTTTAGTCGAACGCTTCGTCATCGACGTTAATGGGCAACCTGCATTGCCAACGCAAAGCTTTCTCCATTCTGGGACGGGGCGGATACTTGATATCGGCGCAGGAACTGGTAGATCGTCCATTATGGTGCTGCAAGCTCGTCCTCAAGCCACGCTTGTTGCGCTGGATCTCTTCGGTGAGTCTTTCGAACAGCACTTCGGGCGTAAGGAGAGTCCGCCGCAGAGACTGCTCGCGAACTTGAAGGAGGCTGGGGTCGAGCAGCGCACGACGATCACGACTGCTGACATGCGCCAGCTACCCTTCGAACCCGCCGCCTTCGATGCCATTGTCAGTGCCTATGCCATGGATCACCTCAATCGCTAGGGGAGCGATCAATCGCTTGCCGAGGCCGCCCGTGTGATCAAGCCCCACGGAGATTTTCTACTGATGGTAATCGCTAACGAGCCATGGGCAAAATTCACCTTCGGGCCACTGATGGCGCATGGCGGTACTCGCGGAGCGGACTGGTGGAGCGGACACGTGCAACGAGCGGGGTTTGAGATTGTCGAAGAAGGAACACGCCCGCTCACTCTTTACCTTCTCTCGCGGCGACTATAAGTTGGTAGAAGACGACGCTGGTTTCTGCTGATACTTGCCTTCAATGGTTTGTTCGCCATCGCTGGGCGGAGATGGGCCGCTGCCAGTCCAAACCCGTGGGGCCGATTATGAAGCTAGATCGACTGCGATGAACCCTCAACCTCAAAACATATCTACCCAATGAAGTGCTTTGCAGTGACACATGAGTGAGGCCAGAATGGTCTTTTCGCGTGAGGCGGGCCGATTGAAGATCGCTACTTTCAACATCAACAACATCAACAAGCGTCTGCACAATCTCGTGGCGTGGCTGTCGAGGGCCCAACCCGATGTCGTTTGCCTCCAGGAACTCAAGGCAGAGCAGCGAGCATTTCCGGCACGCGCCCTTCGTGACCTTGGCTATCGCGGAGTTTGGCTAGGCGAACGTTCCTGGAACGGCGTAGCGATCCTCGCACGGGAGTGCGAGCCAGTGCTGACGCGATCCAGCTTGCCTGGGAATCCTGAGGATCACCAAGCACGCTATATCGAGGTGGCGGTAAATGGTGTGCTAATCACTTCTATCTATCTGCCGAATGGAAACCCTCAACCTGGTCCAAAGTTCGACTACAAATTGGCTTGGTTCGAACGTTTAATCGAGCACGCCGCGGAACTCATGAAGGCCGGTGTATCCGTCGTCTTGGCCGGTGATTACAACGTCGTACCAACTCCGCAGGACATCTATCCCACGCGATCTCTCGATAACAACGCATTGATTCAACCTCAGAGTCGCCAAGCCTATGCTCGGCTGTTAGCTCAGGGCTGGACGGACGCCCTGCGAACACTTCAGCCCGAGGGGCCGCTCTGGACTTTTTGGGATTACGAGCGTAATCGGTGGCCTTTAGACAAAGGGATGCGGCTGGATCATTTCCTTCTCTCTCCCACCGTGTGCGATCGGCTCGCGCTTGGCGGTGTAGATCGATGGGTTCGCGGAGAGGAAAACGCCAGCGATCACGCTCCCGCATGGATCGAGCTCGATGGTTGAGAAGTGATGATTCGAAGCTCGTCGGCTAGCCGCTTCGTGGCTCTCTGCCCAACGCATCCGACCGCTTCTTCACGGACAACCGCCAACCGATAATGGCTCACATCAGTCTGCTCTACCGAATTTCCTTGAGAGACGTCCAGCGTCGACTGGAGCACATCAACGAGTCGGGCGTTATGCGTCAAGTTGACAGGGACGATGGTAAACACTACGCGACACGTCGCGGGATCGCCGAACAAGGTCCCCAGCGCACGGTGGAATTCTGCAGAGAAGTCATTTGCGGATCGACGACCACTCGGGGGATTGAATGCAGACGGGTCGGATCACTTCTTTCCTGCTCGCGCGTTAGCCACCGCCAAATCGCGAGTAGTTTGTTCCACTTGTCGACTCCCCTCCCCGTAGATCGAGACGCGCAGCGCCCGAAGTTGCTCAAGATGTGGGATGCTGGCGGCCTGGCCAAGCGGTGCCTCCAGCCAAGCGCGTTCCTGCAGCCCTTGTTCCATCATTGGCGATACAGCTCCGCAGCAATTGCGCACGATTGTTTCCGCGCGGGTGAGAAGGTCGCGAGCGCGATCTCGCTCCCCCAGAAATCCCCGGTAGAATCCGGCCCAATCGGTCAGTTCGCGCACAAGAGCCCGGTCGTCCGACGAATACCGGCGCTCGTCCGCCAGCAACGCGATGGAAGCCACCCGCCCCGCTTCCGCGTTGTGCTCGCCATGCATGGATTGCGCGAGATGCCGAAAACCAAATTGATCGTAATCGGACGGTGCAGGGCTCTCGGAAATCTCTCGCGCCACTCGAACGGCTTCGTCGGCTTTCCCTGCCCGGACCAGAGCCTCGGCTTCAGCGAATCGTGCCGCAGACGCGGGTTCCGGGAAAGCGGCGCGATTCATCTCAATACCCCGTTGCTGGAGGGCGTCGGACTCCGCTAATTTTCCCTCCGCTCGAAGTGTATACGCCAGACGGAACATCGCTGGCACCAGTTCCACTCGCTCCGCAGCCCCGGGCGCCTCGGCGCGCATAACTTCTTCACGCGCCAGCTTCTCCGCCGAGTCGTAATCGCCCGCATGAGTACGGTTTTCAAAGAGGTAATTGAGCGCTTCGCCATATTCCGCGCTGTTCTTACCGTGTTGCGATGCGGCTTGCTGGAGATCGGACTCGAGGAGCGCCTTCGCATCCTCGCCGCGCCCGGCATCGACTTCCATGTTGGCGAGCGTGTAGCGCTCCTGCGCAAGCCGATCCCTGAGTTCCGGGGTGGTCAAAGGCTGTGCTTTGCGGAGCGCAATAATTTGCTCCTGCAGTGCCACGGCATCGGTCTTTGATCCATGCATCATGAAGAAACCGAGGAGTTTCCGCATGGCCTCGATATGTTTTTCGCCAGTGAGAGAGGGGTCGGCCAGGCGCGCGCGATACAGGTCTTCCGCCTCTTTGAGATGGTCGTGACTGCTGTAAAACAGCGCCAGGCCGAGGCGCGGATCACCGATGAATGGGAAGCGTTGTTTGCCGGACCTAGGCGTTTGGATCACCGCTACAGGGGAGAGGTCGGGCGCAGGATAGCCGATGATCGAACGGTTCAACTGTTCGGCACCATCCTGGTCGTGCTGCTGCTCACGGATGAACGCGAGGCTTTGAACGAAGGCCACATAAAGCGAGCTTTTTTTCGCCGCACGGTTCTCAGCCGCAAGAGAGGCGCGCAGAATAGCTTCAGCCTTCACATACTCCGAATAGCGGATGAGATAGTCGGTGTGTATGTACTCCAGTCGACGCCGCAGGATTTGTAAGTCTGGACTGGCACAGAGCGCTTCAGCCTCCGTGTAAACAGCTTCGGCCCGAAGCGCACGCCCCAAAGTGGCAAAGATGCCGGATGCTTGGTATACGCCATCGAGAAAGCCGGGACCGACCGGGGCGGCGGCGATGAGAGCGGCCCACCCCTTGTCGGCCGCAGTGGCGGCATCGTCGCGCATTCCTTCCTTCAGGCTACGCAGAGCCTGATCAAAGTACGCCGAGCCTGCGTTGTTGGCGGGCGTTGCCGCGACCGACAGAAGAGACACCGCGACCGCCAAGAGAATAGTCCGTAGCGTTGGTTTCAATCTGCACTCACTTTCCCGGCGGATGACCGGCACCGGCGGGTCCGCTATCACACCATCCGGTCCCATGGTACAACCGCTCGGCGAAGTGCGTCGTCAAGGACGGCACAGCGTTTACCGTCCTATTTGACGGTTTGCCGGCATCTCGTACTTGTGAGCCTCGCGGGCTAGAGTGGTGGTGCTCTGGAATAGCTACCGATATGACCGGATAACAGGCGCCATGATAATAACGATTTTCCCATCCAACTCGTTCATAAAGCCTGTTCCCTTTGTCACATAGTTCCCTTGGGTTCGATCATTGAGACTAGGGAGGAATTCGAGGCCCACTCGCAAAATCATCTGGCTGGGTATCACCCGGAGCAATCCACGTGGCCCGCCATGCTGGGGCCGCACTCTTTCCATAGAAGCGCTCGCGCCTGCGACGGCGGCGTGTCGGAAGATTCAGCCCGCACAGGGCCGCCTCCATTGCGCTCAGAAAGTGATAAATTCTGTTCTAGGTTGGTTACTTCCGAAAATGGAGACAACGAAGGAGGATAAATGAAAAATCCGATTCTCAAATCATTGCTCAGTGCGGTGATTTTGTCTCTCACGATCGCAATTGCTACTGCGAACGGAGATGAGTTTGTGATGCCTATCACTGGAGACTTGTTCCTTCAACAAATGGGAGGAGAGGCCGGCGGCGTGACGAGCTTCGGACTCGGAACTTCCCCTAGCAATTTCATCCCGTTCTATACCGGTTTGCCAAATAATCCCAATCCTACGGGTGAAGTTGTGGTCGGCATCTTCAATTCCGGCACGACTATCCACTTCGGAGAATTTACAGTGTTCGGCAGCCTAAGTGGCTTCGCATTTTCAAACGGGGCCGATCAAGCTTCGATAGTCGCATTTACGGATGTCGACAATAGCTTGGGCATGGGCGGCAGCATCATCCAGCGCACAGGGCCCCAGACATGGCTTCTGCATCTTGATGACGCCGTGTCATACCTATTCGATGACGACGACAATGACGTTTTGATGCAACTGCGCGTGGCCCCCGTGCCAGAACCGAGAACGCTTCTTTCGTTCCTGTCAGGCATTTTCGTACTTGCCTGGTTTGGGAAGCGATTAAAGGCTCATGTGCAAGGACGAAGCCCATACCAGCGATCAACACGCCCGATACTACTGTTGACAACGCGGAGAGTTTGTCCCAACGATCTTTCGGCTTTGGGCGATCGACCTTCTTCTTAAGCTCGGCCAACTCAGATTCGAGCGCGTCAATTCTGATTGGATCTTCGGACATGCAGACAGTATAGGGGGGTCGTCGCAGCAACTCAACCGAGACGTGAGGTTCAACTACCTGGTATCTCTCGACGGGACCCGCCGTCGATGGCAGTTGGCTGTGTCGTCACTTGTCGTGGAACTGACCACGCGTGTGGTCGCTAGCGTTTACCGACCGGCGGATTGCGCTGCCCGCGCGATCGCTCACCTTGCATCGGCGTCGGCGGGCCCGCCGGCCAAGATACGGCCGGCTCAGCCTGTCGCGAGGCGCGGATCTTCACTTTCACGAAATAGCGTCCATTAATGATAGATAACGCTCCGGCTTCTGAGCCGCTCTCAAGATCTCCCGCGATCGCTTCCTTTTGTCCAACTTCCGAGTAGCCGATGATCGTGGCCCTTGTCCCCCTCACCCCTAACTAAACGCACCCGCTTCGGAGAAACAGTCGGCGAAGCCTCAACCGAACGCGACCAAAAGCAAGGTCGTCCGGTTCTTCGACTGAACGTCAGTTCGTGTAGAATTGGCCATGGCCTTGGCGACACCCATGCTCGGCGATCTCATAGCCGGCCGCTACAGAGTTGAAGCCGAGCTCGGTCGCGGCGGCATGGGCGTTGTACTCCGTGCGCATGACACGCGGCTGAACCGCATAGTCGCTGTGAAGATGCTGGCCGCGGAGTCCGTTCAATCAAAACTTCTGCGGCAGCGCCTCGCCTCGGAGGCACGTATCGCTTCCGCACTGAACCACCCCGGCATCGCCACCGTGTACGACTTCATCGAACTAGACGAAGCCGCGTTCATTATCTACGAATTCGTTCCTGGCCGCACGTTGCGCCGGCAGTTGGAGTCCGAGCGCTTCAGCTTCAGCGAAACCCTCGATGCAGCCCTCCAGTTGACCGAAGCCCTCGCCGCCGCGCATGACAACAGCATCACCCATCGCGACCTCAAGCCTGAGAATATCATGGTCACACAGGATTCAAGCGGCGGTTGCCGCATGAAGATCCTCGATTTCGGTCTCGCCAAGCAGCTACAACAGCCGGGTCATGTTGAAGCGGCCGCGCTCACTCAAACCATGCTTGCTCAAACGGCGCCAGGTTTCCTGTTGGGAACGATAGCCTACATGGCTCCGGAACAGCTAGAAGGCGGGCTGGTGGACGCTCGTACTGACATCTATGCTCTCGGCCTTGTGCTCTATGAAATGGCGACCGGCGTCCATCCGTTTCGCGGCGCAACACTAGCGGCAACCCTCGCGAACGCGCTAACCGCTACGGCGCCACCACCGTCGCGGCACAATTCCACGCTGCCGGCCGAGTTCGACAGCGCCGTCCTAAAGTGCATCCGCAAGAACCCCGCCGACCGATTCCAATCCTCCCGCGAGATGCTTGTCGATCTCCGTAACATTACACATGATCGGAATTGCACCCCAGCGCAGGCGGCCATCGCACCCACTGAGCCTGGCGTCGCCCGCCGCATCTTTTCTCTGGTACTGCGACATGGTTGGGAGCTCCTGCACGTTCGCCTGTGCATCTGGTGCGTCATGTTAGCCTACGTGGCGTGGCGATTCCGTCTCGCAACACCTGGGGCCGTAGGCTTGGCAATGTTCTTCGCTGCCCTGATCTGCACGACCGTGCTGTCTGTATTGCTCTTCACTCTTCTTTACACGCACATCGCCGACAAGAACCACCTCGCGGCGGAGGTGCGCCGGATGGCGCCGTGGTTCCGCATTTTGAGCATCATGATAGGGTTACTTGCCTGGGTTATGGCCGTAATGGTTGCTGCCACTCATACAGTTCTCGCTGTGTTTCTGATTCTCATGGGCACAAAATTTGGGGTTATGGTTCTCACGCTTAAACCCATGATGGACCGCGGGGCCCTGTCCTCAGAGGACCTCACCTGAGTCGAATCCGCTTATTGGTCTCATAGAATTCCCTCGTTCGGAAGCAATCCACTGGCGCGCCACTTCGCTGGATTTTTGGGAGCCCCGCTGGCCTCTATCTATGAATAGACGCCGATAATGCTGCACAACAGCCTTATTCCCAGGCGAGAACGACTGCCCAGTGTCGGCCACCAGCGCATGCTGATTTATCCCAAGCAAACGCCGATCACGCCAGGCGCTATGAGCGGGCACGTGGGGTTCGGTCATTTATGGGAGCGGGACTTACCAGGATCTATCTCTGGAAGTGACACGTAACGCTTGGCGAATCAGCAGATTGGCCTCTAGGCGCCGGCCAGCGTGAACGCGTCAAAGACCTGCTCCTCGGTCCCTGCGCTCGGGGCCCACGCGGTGAACAAGGACGTAGCACGCAAGATGAAAGCTCTACGGACGCAGTAGAAAATCGACGGCCTGTTTCAGAATACTCTCCTGGTCCGCTCGGAAGTAGCCGAAATGATCGCAGCTCACGGAATGTGTTTGCGACTGCGGCCTCCCTAGCGGCGGAAGCGAGGATTCCCTTCTAACCACGAGATCACTCGGACTGTTCCCCGTGAGCCGATGGATGCCAAATTCGGCAATGCGCTGCATGAGGTCGCCTGGGTGCTTCGCGCCCCCTACCGCGAATAAATCGAACCTCTCGTCGGGGTACAAGCCCTCGTCAGACTGAAGCTTGGCCAGCCATGTATCGCTTCTACTGGCGGGGCATAGGTCGCGGATGCCAGGGAAGTCGCCTACTTCAGAGACGCAACACAACATGTCGACGAGGCTCGCAATTGATTTGTCGGCGATACTGCCCTTCAACAGTGCAACGGAAGCGATCAGGCTACCGGGGTTCTCCGCCAATTCGGCGCCGAGATGTGGGGTACCGAAAGTGACGCAGCTTCGTATCTTCAGATCGGGCTTGTGCTTTTGAATCTGAGTCACCGCGGAACGCGCGACCAGGCCACCGCGTGAATGTCCGACCAGATGAACTTTGTCGCCAGCAATGCGCCCGAGAAGACGCGCAAGGTCGAACCCATTGGAACCGATCGATTGGCTTAGCGTATCGTGCGGAAAGCCAACGACCTCGAAGTGCTCCTCGAGTAGTGGTTGCAAAGCTCCAAACGTGCCGACGTCAGTGGCGAACAGTCCGTGGATCAATACAACCAGTGGGCGAACCGGTGGAGGACCACCCGAATTATGGATGTCCTGAAGTGCGCGGCCACCCATCAACGCGGTTTGACGAAGGCGGGAAACCATATCCGCGCGCCGCGCGCTGGGGGTTGTTCCACCGCCAAGTGCTAGATATACGAGCCAACTGGCGACGTGGAATGGGCCACGAACAAATGTTCCGAGTAGGGAGCCGGGAGTAAGGACGAACGCGGCAGCTTCGGCCTCGCCGCTCAGAGCGCCTTCTTGGGTGCCAGGTTCCGCCAGCAGGAGGACAAGCCGCAGAAATTCGGCTTCTTCTCCCTGGGCGAGCCATAGCTGTTGGGCGGCATAAAGTGCTGGTAAAAGCGATGGCGACAACATGGGGTCATGGAGCATTGCGGAATCAACCTCGGAACCCACTATTTCTCTATAGTTGCGCCAGTTCACCGCAGGTTCCGCCAGATCCATCGAAGCCTTCTGGAGTTCGCGATAGACGTGAGGTGTCCCACCGTCTAGGAAAAGCCCCATCAATCCGTCGATTTCGGACGGCTCTTGCAAGGTAACGGCTAGCCCTCGTCCGCGGATCGTGCCCCGCAGTTCGGGGAGTCTGGTGGCGGATTCGATAGACTGGTACACCTGCGGCATGAGAAACCTTCAGTAATGGTAGTCTTTTTAGGCGACAAACGCGCGAACGAGGCCTAATACCTGACAATAACAGCCCGTCCAACAACCCGATCGGTCCCGTGACACGCCGCTTACGTCACCGCGATGCCGCCGCTCGCATTGCTGTTGGGACGTCGAGATCACAGGAGTAATGTCCCGATGCCTCATTTTGGGACCAATCGCGGAGCATGCTGGCCCCAGGATCAGGTAGCCGCCTGGACGGGCTGTGTCAATTTATTGCCGAACCAGATGTGACGCCGCTGTGCGGGCGAGTCGTTGCAAACGCTGCATGCCGAAGCGAAGCGTACC
>Ga0210386_10002949_pt1 | contig 14374 bp, 15 predicted proteins | sample IncBWH32OmetaG_FD_160091 | JGI IMG/M metagenome (GOLD analysis project Ga0210386, IMG submission 160091) | Forest soil microbial communities from Barre Woods Harvard Forest LTER site, Petersham, Massachusetts, United States - Inc-BW-H-32-O ... | reverse complement strand
TTCGAAAGGGAGGCGTCAACTGGGGACAGCAGTTCATGAGGTTTGTGGGTGCCGAAGTCTGGGTCTTGCCCAATCCAAGTGGACTGAATCGGGCATTCAGTCTCGAGAAACTCGTATCCGCCTATCGGGATCTTCGGACCGCCTCCAGGCAAACTCACATCGAATTGTGATAGATGTAGCGACTTCTCATTGCATCGAGAGGGCTCTTGGGCCGCTAACGAAGGGGCTTCCCACCTCAAAAAATCTCAGCAACCGGCCGACCTCTCTGGTGATGCCGATCCGGGTGCTTGTGCCAATGTGCCCGGTCTTCCGAACCGCAGTGCCCAGCCAAAGTGGCCCGTCGGCGCACATGTCAATTCCATCCAGACGTCGGTCGATCTGTAATGCGAGTGCAAGCCGCCCCGGCCCTCTTGCCAGGTCCATCAGCTTGTCGGTCTTGCGGCGCCGCTCCATCAGGTTGATTCCCTCAAGAGGCTCCAATGCCCGGAACAACACACCCGCACCAACGCCCGGCTCTTCAGCCGAGACATTAAGCATGTAGGAGACGCCATAGATGAAGTAAACGTAAGCAAAACCGCTGCCGAGGAACAATGAGTGGTTTCGTGCCGTTTGTCCGCGGTAACCATGCCCGCTTGAATCGCCTGGGGGGTAGGCCTCCGTTTCGACAATGCGGCCGCTAATCCGGCTTCGCCCTACGTTGCGGACGATCGTCTTCCCGATAAGATATCGGGCCAACTCCGTCGTATCGACTGGCAAGCGGGCCCGCGACAGCGGCCTGACATCGTCTTCAACGTGCAATCTCAAACTCCTCTCCTCGAGTGTCTCTTTTCTAGCGCTCGCGGAGAACCAAAATGCCTTGGAACTGATCTCGCTGATCTGAACTCTAAGCTTTCTCTACGACCGAAGCGCCCGCTGCACGGAGGGCTGCCAGGGCGGAGTCTGGTTCCGCCGAGACATGGTTACGCTCATTGGCCAGATAGCGATGAACATCGGAGATCACCACGGAGCCTTCACCGACAGCCGAAGCCACCCGCTTGACCGAGTTCGCGCGGACGTCTCCAACGGCGTAGATGCCGGGGACGCTGGTCGCGTACGGGCTGTTCTCAAAGCCGCCGGCCGCTCCGGTGAGGATGAACCCCTTCTTGTCAAGCTGTACTGTCCCAAAAAGCCAGCCGGTATTCGGCTCAGCTCCAATCATCACGAAGACGTCCTCAATTGCCTTTTGTGTGCGTTCACCCGTACTGCGGTTCACCCAGGTTACAGACTGCAGGTCAGGCTCGCCTTCAAGCGCGACAATCTCGCAGCCCGTGCACAGAGTGATGCGCGAGGAGTTCTCGATGCGTGACACAAGGTACTGCGACATCGTTGCTGCAAGCGACGGCCCGCGGACGACATGGTAGACATGGCTGGCGATGCCCGAGAGGAACATGGCAGCCTGACCGGCAGAGTTGCCTCCGCCGACGACGATCACATCCTTCTCTCGGCAAAGAATCGACTCCATCGGGGTCGCGGCATAGTAGAGGCCGCGGTTCTCATAGCTCTCGTAGTTTTGGACCGTTAGTTTGCGATATTGCGCTCCGGTGGCTACGACCACAGCGCGAGCGCATACCGGAATGCCGCCAGCGAGAAGCAGCTTATGGATTCCATCCACCTGCTCGACGCTCACCGTCTCTCGTGAGATCGCGAATTGAACGCCAAATTTCAACGCCTGTAATTGCGCGCGGCTGGCAAGTTGCTGTCCCCCGATGCCGGTTGGAAATCCAAGATAATTTTCGATTTTGGAGCTTGTTCCCGCCTGGCCTCCTGGAGCGAGGCCTTCGATGACGATAGTGCTGAGCCCTTCCGATGCCGCATAAACAGCGGCCGCAAGGCCCGACGGGCCAGCACCCACGACCGCTACGTCATAGATCAGTCCCGGGTCCGGTAACTCGGTGATGCCCAGCTCATCCGCAAGCTGAGGGATGGTCGGACGGTGCATCACTCGCCCATCCGAAAGCCGCACTGCTGGCAGCCCGCTGACAGTTCCACCCGTAAGTTCCGGACCGACCTCCTGGATTCTATATGGATAACTGTTGCGTACAAAGAAGCGTTGGAGCAGCGTCATCTGTGCATCATTCGGAAAGCCCATCAGTACTACGCCGCTCGAAGCATCCCTCATAATGCCGATGCGACGCCAGACCGCGGCTTGCACAATGAGGTTTGCGATGTCGCCCTCTGCGCGCATCAACTGTCGCATCTGGTCGTGATCAATCCGCAGCAGTCGGCTTTCACTGGTGGTGCGCGCCTCGACAACAACCCGCTGAGAGTTAAGAAGACTAAGTTCCCCCGTAAAGTCAAGCGGGCGAAGCTGCCTGTAGATCTTCGCACCGGGGTCGGACGTAGGCAGGAAAATATCCACCCCGCCTTCGAGGATGACGAACATGTCGATGTGACGATCACCATAGGTATAGAGCGGCTCATCGGCAGGAAACGTCTCTTCATGACCGTAGGGCTTGAGCTGCTCAACAATTTCTTCGGTAAGCTTTGGGAACGCGAGGTCTGGACGAAAGTCCGTCCCCGTCCAATCGACAACCTGTGCCTCTTTGAACCGAGCAGCCTGATTTTGGTCAAGTTCTTCGCGCGCGTTTTCCACTGTGGCAACCTCCCAGGATCTGATCCACGGGCCTTACATTTTACCGTCTTTCCCGAGGCGATGGACGGCCCACAATAAGCGGGAGATCTGTGCTGTTCAATCGACCCTTGGCAGCTCCGGGATGTCGATGGGCTCACACGCTTTCCCATCGGCGTCCCGCTCGAACTGTTTGACACACTCAACGAGCATGGTCGCCGTACATGACTCCCCCATCCCGGTATTGAACATTGCGTGGAACAGGTGGGGTTCCGGCCATTTCAGTCCCAGATACTGCCGGACGAACGCAGCTCGCGCTTTATCCGTTGTGTCGATCTGTTCGATTGCGTTGTCCTCAGTTGCGCCGCTGGAGATCAATCTGCGAATCTTCTGATCGCGAGACGCATAGAGAAACACGTGGAAGACATCTTTACGATTGCGCAGGAAATACTGCGCACCTCGGCCGACAATCACCGAGGAGCCACTGGAGAAGGCAGTCTTGACGGCAATTTCCGAGACCGCGGCGATCCGGCGCGCGTCCAGCACGTGCAGCCGGTTGGTGGGCGGCAAGCCTCCCTCAAACGCGCCGCGAAGAAAATCTTTGAAAACCCGGTATACGACAGGATCGGTTCGCCATTCTCTCCGCTCGACGGCGTGCGGCGTACTCTGAGTCAACCGCGCGATTTCCTGTGTCAACCGTTCATCCCACAGACTCCATCCAAGGCGACTGGCGACCAAACTGGCAATTTCGGATGCTCCGCAGCCGAACTCGCGCTCAATTGTGATAGCTCGAATCATTCTGGTTTCCTCAGCCTACCGCGACATCCCCGCCCGCTCCCGGATCATTCTTCTTCAAGAAAATGCAAGAACAAACATCGATTTTGGCTCGTAAGTCTTCCAGTCGCTGTCTTTCCTCTGTGAGCGAGGCGTCGGCTCGCAGAACATCCCCGTGTACTCTCCCACCCTGAAAAATAGGGATGCGGAGCGTAGCAGCCGCATCAACGGTGCCGTGCGATGAGCCCCGAAGTTTCAAGCGGTTTTGTTTCGCGGATCGTCCTTCGGCTTGAGGTAGTCAATACCGAGTGGCCCGATCGCCGTAATTTGGGTAATGTATTCACTGGATTTCGCCCAGTGGAAGTGCGGCGTGTTGCCAGGTAGCACAATAACGGCGCCAGGTGGGTAAGCCTCCAACTTATCGGCATCGAATTGATCCCCTAATCCGATATAGAAGACCCCCGACAACACTGTGTAGACTCGATCCTCCGGGTGCCTGTGCGGCATCAACTTGACGCCACGTGGAACTTTGACCCTGATCGTGTAGGGTCCGCGCGCTGAAGGCGTGCCGACGACAACAGCCAGACGGACCGAAGGAGGAAAAGCCGGGAACGGCTTCCAGTCAATTTCTTCAGGCAAAGTCGATCTGAAAACCGATTCGCCAGGCTGATGCGGCCGAGCCACACCTTTTCGCGCTTCGTCATTGGTTTTCTTCCCTTGCCGGACTGTTGCGTGCTCGAAGATGACTTCGCTCATGATTGCTCCCCCCTGAAAGTTCGATTTCAACGCGATGACTGCGTCCCCGCGCAGTTTTGATTAGGCTCGAATCGTGCATGCGAAACTATTGGACGATGGTATCGGGCGATACCTTGGTATCGACATCCTCATAAAAGTCGCTCGTGTCCAAGAAACCTGTTAAACGAGACGAATTCGAGTGAGCTGTCAAAGTGATGGTTGGCGCCTTGGCTCAGACCATATGATTCAACTCTCATGAGGTTGATTGACCGATACCAAAGTGTCACCGGTACCATCGTCCAATTGGTTTGCCTCCTGGCCTTCTGTTGTAATTGCCCATCGAGGTCCGAGTCGACTCGGGGCAACGAGGTGTTTGTTGAAGGTTGAAATCAAGCGAGTGTATGCAGACCCTGGCCGCGCGGATGGAACGCGTATACTCGTTGACCGGTTGTGGCCACGGGGCCTTTCGAAAGAGAGGGCGCGGGTCGATCTTTGGCTCAAGGACATTGCGCCAAGCACCGAGCTTCGCAAATGGTTCAGCCATGATCCGAGTAAGTGGACCGAGTTTCAAGCCCGCTACCGTCAGGAGCTGAAATCGGAGGCTGATCTACTTGATGTTCTGAAAAAGAAGGCAGCCAAGGGACCCATTACACTGCTCTATGGAGCGAAAGATGAAGCCCACAACGAAGCTGTCGTCCTGCAGTCGCTGCTTCAGCAGAAATGAGAAAGTTTGTCGTGAGAGCTTTATCGCTTCTTGCGCGGTCAGGATATAGTTCTCTTGACGGCATTCTTTCTGACAGGTAGCGAATTGAATGGCATCGGACTCGCAAACAGCGCAGGCTTCGGCAGCCTTAACTCTTCCGCAGCTCGTTTCGTCTCCGCTCACGAAGGTCGCAATTTTTCTTGTGGTCACAATCAATCCCGGAGACGATCATCGGGCAACTGTTCTTTCCCTTTGTGCGGATCTCTCCGCGCTTCTTCGCAGTGTTGGCTTTCGCAATCTCGACGGCGCCTTGTCGTGCATTATGGGGATTGGTTCCGATGCTTGGGATCGCCTCTTCGGCATGCCACGTCCCGCAGATCTTCATTCTTTTCAGGAAATTCTCTCAGGACCGCGACATGCCGTTTCTACACCGGGTGACTTAATCTTTCACATTCGCGCCAAGCGAATGGATCTTTGTTTTGAACTTGCGATGCAGATTATGGCCCGTCTCAAAGGCGCCGTTAGCACCGCCGATGAAGTGCAGGGCTTTCGCTACTTCGACGAACGGGATGTCCTCGGATTTGTGGACGGCACCGAGAATCCAACAGGCAGCGCGGCGGCAGACGCCGTCTTCATTGGCGGCGAAGATCCGGCCTTCGCCGGCGGAAGCTACGTCATCGTCCAGAAGTACCTTCACAATCTCGAAGCCTGGAATAATCTCTCTACCGAGGCTCAGGAAAAGATCATCGGCCGCTCGAAAGTGGCTGACATTGAACTTGACGACTCAGTGAAGCCCACGTCTGCACACAATGCCCTCACCACCATCGAAGAGAACGGCGGGGAAATCAAAATTCTGCGCGATAACATGCCCTTCGGGAGCCCTGGGCGCGGCGAGTTCGGCACGTATTTCATCGGATACAGCCGCTCGCCTCGCACGATCGAACAAATGCTCGAAAACATGTTCATTGGGCGACCGCCCGGCAACTATGATCGCATCCTCGACTTCAGCACCCCGGTCACAGGAAATCTGTTCTTCATACCCACGTCCACGTTTCTCGACAGTATTTCCCCCGACCAGCCAGCACCGCCTGTGCACGCCGCGCAGAATGTCGCACCGACCTCGGCACTAAGTGAAACCGGCGCAAACTCCGTGGGAAGGAAGGATGCTTCTCTCGGAATTGGTTCCCTCAAAGGAGAAGATTCCCATGAATAACCTGCATCGCGAGCTGGCACCGATTTCTGCGGCGGCGTGGGCTCAAATTGAAGAAGAAACTTCACGCACCATTAAGCGATATCTTGCCGGTCGCCGCGTTGCGGATGTTCACGGCCCTGCGGGCACAGCGTTGGCAGCAGTAGCCACAGGGCATCAGCGCGCGATCGAGGCGCCCGGAGACGGTGTGACCGCTCGACAGCGCGAAGCAAGATCCCTTGTCGAGATCCGCGTTCCATTCGATCTCGATCGGCAGATGGTGGACGACGTAGAACGCGGTGCAAATGACTCTGATTGGCAACCCGCAAAAGACGCTGCGCGCAAACTAGCCTTTGCCGAAGACCGCGCTATCTTCGAAGGCTACGCCGCCGCTGGAATCGTCGGGATCCGGCAGGGCACGAGTAATCCCAAAACACTTCTTCCCGCCGACGTTCGCAAGTATCCAGAAGCCTTTGCGCAGGCCTTGAGCCAGTTGCGTCTCGTGGGTGTCAACGGCCCGTACTCTATCCTGCTCAGCGCCGATGCTTATACCGAACTTGCCGAGACGAGTGATTACGGCTATCCGGTTCTGGAGCATGTCAAACGTCTGGTCGAAGGCAAAATCATCTGGGCTCCCGCCATCGACGGCGCTTTCGTCGTCACCACTCGAGGCGGCGACTTCGATCTTCACCTCGGGCAAGATATCTCCATCGGCTACTTGAGTCACACTGACACCAGTGTTCGACTCTATTTGCAGGAGAGCTTTACCTTCTTCTATCTGACGTCGGAATCTGCCGTGGCTTTCGACCCACCGAGCAAACCGCCCTCATCATGATGCGTACCGTGGTTGACAATCAGAGAGACAAAGCGACGTCTTCTACTCCTTCTTCAGGCATGAAGCCGCTCACAAGCTGGCGCGTTTATTCCACCCGTGGAAGTTTGAGAAATCGCCGGAGTTCCAGGCCTCTCGGAGTCCAGGTTTGCCCAGATCCCAGTCCGGCCGAATTTCACTGGTGACGGTACGCAGGTCTTGCCACAGATCTGCGATCGACGGACGGCCCCAAAACCAATAGCCGTTATAAATCCTGTGAATCACCAGGCCTGGCTTGAGGACGAGTGTGTGCGGAATCATTGGATTGTGCTCGGGATCCGTGTACTCCTGGATGTCGAGGTCTTTCTGAATGATTCGGTCAGGGTCGGAGAGAAAGGTCCATTGGGCTCCGACCGATGCCCTAAACTCCTGCAGCGTGTGGTGGTCATCCGTTGAGATCGTGGCGATCTGTGTGTAGGCCACGGCGAACTTGGGGTAAAACGCCGCGAGTTCCAGATGCTGCTGGTGCTCCTTCGGACAGTAGTGCCCGCGGGCGAGCGTAAGCACCAGCGGGTCGTCGCCCTGGAGTTCGCTGACCTTGCGCAGTGTGCCCATGTGATCCGGCAGTTGGTAGTCGGGGAAACGCCCTCCGGGCGCAATGTCGGAACGCATAATTTCACTCCTTCTATTTCGCGAACTCCGCGCCGTGCTTTTCAGAAGTCATGAAATTGGCGTACCAGTCCGGCCAGTTCTTGTCGGATTGCCCCATCATTGCTTCATGTTGACTGTGCGCTGCCTCAGCCCTGCGCAATGCGTCGGCCAAGTCATTCGGTGACGCGTAGGTCGTTGCTTCCGCTTCAATCCTCCCAGGCAACCGCGTCGTGATCTCCTGCAGTAGCCAGCCGTTGCCATCCAGATCGCTAAATGTTGCAAAAGAACTGTAGCTGGCGTGATCCGGCGCTGGTCCGCTGACGCGACCGCTGTTGCCTACGGGCTGAAACTGAGCACCCGGCGTCACAGCGTGGAACACGTCGCTAACCTCGACTCCGCGCGCGACGAGTTCCTTGCGTGCAGCGCCAATGTCGGAGACGATCAGGTAGATGCCCTGCATCGAACCGGGCGCGGCCGAAGTGATCTTCGTGCCAAATTGCACGGAACAACCCGAGCCGGCAGGCGTGAACTGAACCACTCGGAAACCGTTCTCGAATGCGAAGTCAGCATCGAATCGCCAGCCGAGTTTGGCGTAAAACTCCTTGGCGCGGTCAACATCGGAAACCGGGATGACCACTACCTCGAGGTTCATTTCCACTTTTGCGGGACCCGGCATCGTGAGCTTTTCGTAACTGTGAATTCCACTGAGAGTAGCCATCGTTCCCTCCTATTTGAGTGGGACAACCGCAAGCGTTCGGGTCTGCATCCGATCCGGCCGGGCATTACCCGTAAGTAAGGTCGGTGCTCTGGCCGACTTCGATGATGTAGCCGTCGGGATCGCGGACTCCAATTCCGATTCATCATGCGCGAGGGACATTCGCATCAGCGGTTGATTTGGGTAATGGTATTGGGAATCCGAACATCAACCACGACTGATTTTTCTCTGCTCAAGTTTGCGAGATCAAGGTGCATAACGAGTGAAGACAAGGTCGGTCTCTTTGGCCTTTTCGTGGCAAGGGAAGCAGCTCTTCATAGACGCCGCCTCGGCAGGTTTGCCGTCTACGAACGTAGCGAATCCCCATCCGCCGGTCGCCGCGTATTTTTTTGAGTCCTTCACCATAAACTGAATGTTCGTTGCGGCGCCGGGAACGAAAGATTGAGCCTGCCCAAAGACTTTGTTGTTTTCATCTGACGGCACGTTACCGTAATGCAAAGCGGCAATGATTGTACCGTCCGGGAATGGAAGCTTTGCATCGCGATAGGCCTTGATCGCTACATCGTTACCCAGGACGGCGCCTAAACTGTTGAGGTTGCCTGCTTCATGGGCCGAGGAAATCCACCTCCAGTCGCGGTATCCATGAGGGATTTCGGTAACGAAGGGTGCGGCGGCTTGCACATCCGGCTGGCCTGGAGCACGGGCAATAAGGGTAACGAAGCCAGCCATTGCTGCAACTGCAGCCAACAAGAATGTGAAGCATTTCATGGTGATTCCTCCATTCCATGTGCTTGCGTAAACTGAAATCAGCCGTTCGGGAATCCGAACATCAACCACGAATCCCACTCCGGCCGAGCCTTCAGCCGTATGTAAGGTCGGTGCTCTGTCCAACCTCGATTATGTAGCCGTCAGGATCGCGGATGTAGCATCGGATCTCGCCGTACTTGGGGATCGGCTCCGTGATGAACTCCGCTCCTCGACTTTTCCATAATTTGTAGCACGCCTGAATATCCGCAACGCGGAGATTCATGAAGCTGTTGATGTGATTCGGGTCGGGGGTGCTGAGCGTCACTGTCGGCTTGTCCGGAGTCGGCCCGCCTCCTACGTTCAGGATCATCCAGATGTTGGCGAGTTGAAGGTACCCGGGCGCGTTCCCGTCGCCGAGGCTCAGAATGCGACCGCCAAAGACCTTTTCATAGAAGTGAGCCGACCGGCCGATGTCGGCAACGGTGAGAAACTGTGCGACGGAGAACCCCTCGCGCGGCGGCATCTCATAGCTCTTCTGTTCGACTTGTACGGCGTTCATTGACGACTCCTCTCGATTCACTGTGCTCGTCCGTTGATTCTGGTCATGTCGAATTCATTCCTGCTCTCGAAGATTCGCATCAGCAGCTGATGTCGGTTATGACTGCGGGAACCCGAACATCAGCCACGACTGATTGGCTACCCAATGGGGGTATAGCTCCGTCATCTGATCGAACAACTCCTGGTCGGACGTCGCGTTTTTCTGTGCGCGATCGAAGTCCTCGAGATAACGCTTGGTGTCTTGGATCGTCGACGGAGAGTCGAGCGCGCCGGGCTTCTTGTGACCCGCGACAACGATCTTCGGATTCAGCGCCGCTAACCGGTCCAGCGCAGCGATCCAATTCTTTCGGCTCTCGGGGGTTGTGTCGCCAACGTAGATGCGACATTGGTTGTAGACGACGTCGCCGGCGACGATCAAACCGATCGATGGAACGTAGAGAGACGTCGAATCGGGACTATCGGTGCGGCCCTGCTCGATAATGCGCAATTCGTGGCCCTCAAGCAGGAAGGTGTCGCCCTCATAGGGCTCAGCTCCAACCAACTTGGTGGGCACTTGCCCAGGAAACATCCGGCGCGCCAGCCGCTCCACTATTGGAGTGAAAGACATCTGCATGGCGGCGACCGCATTAGGCGTTGCTATCGCCCGGGCGCCAGGGAAACGGTCGAGCAGAACGCTCAGACCGTAGAAGTGGTCGAAATGCGCGTGCGTTATATAGATGGTCTCCAGGTTGCGGTTGTGCAGAGCCACCCAATCCGCGAGAGCCTCGGCCTCAGCCACTGTCCCCATTGCGTCCACCAGCACCGCATCGTACTCGCCGAAGATTAAGGTCGACGTGATCGGGTCAAAGCCGAGCGCCTCGCCAAAGGGTTTTGGGCGCTCGCCGACCATCGCCTTTGCCGGAGCCGTAAAAACGTTCACACTAAGCGTGTTCTGCGCGACCGGCAGCCTTACGGGCATGGCCTCTTTCAGCCCATTCTTTTCGTCCACTTGGTGCTCCTTTCGATTCAGAGCGAGTGACTGTTCAAGAGATTGGCAGAAGCGCAGCGACAAATCTATTGGACGAACGTATCGAAGATACCAAGGTACCGGTCAAATATCAGGCGCAGATTTGTGCGCGGGGCGACCATCTAGTGCAGCAGCGATTCCCAATTGGCTGGGACTCTTCCTGCCGGTCCGGGTACTGGTTGATTCAGGGGATGCGAATGCGGGGGAAGCAACTCCACGCCCTTGATCATCGCGCCCTTATCATAATCGTAGAACCAATCCTCACCTGGCTCGAAGCTGGCAATGATCGGATGCCCAGTCGCAGCTGCGTGCCTTGACGCATGCTGGCTCGGAGAGCTATCGCAGCAACCGATGTGCCCACACTGCGCACAACGACGGAGATGCAACCACCAACCTTCCGTCGCCGCCAGACATTCGACACACCCATTACCAGTAGGCTTTGAATCGGGGTTGATTCCGTGCCGGCTTCTTTTCATTTCCGGTCGCCTTCCGTGACTCCTGTTCGCAAAAGAATATCAAACGACCAGCAAGATCTTCCCGACGCCACCCTTTTCTACGGTTGCTTGAGCCTTGGCCGCTTCCCTGAGTGGTAGTTTCAGGCTAATTGGGATTACCAGCTTGCCATCTCGCACCGCTTCGGCCATGAACTCGAGCGTCTCCCTGTCGAACTTCGAGAATACGAACACCGCCTTTACAGAGGGGTAGTCCGCAGCATTCTGCGGTGTCCCGATTACCGATGCGAAGACTCCTCCCGGCTTGACTTTGGCCACCAGCTTCTCGGCGGTTCTTCCGCCAACCGTATCCGCCACCGCATCGAGCAGCGGAAGATTTGCAATCGCAGTGTCGTCGTCGGTCCCGACGTACTGATCGGCGCCGACAGTCTTCGCGTCATCAATCTGCCTCTTCAGCACCCCGGCGATCACAGTCGCTCCGCGTGACTTCGCAGTGAATACCGCCGAACGCCCGACACTTCCAGCAGCACCTATGACGAGTGCGGTCTGGCCCGCCGTAACTCCCGTAGCTGACATGAGCTGGTTGCCGGTCGTCGTCACCAACGGTAGCGCCGCTGCCTGAAGCAAATCGAGACCCTCGGGAACATCCGCTAGAACCTCCGCTCTTACCACGCAGAGCTCGGCATAAGTGTTGTCGGCCATCGCGAACACCCGGTTTCCCGCAGTAAAGGTTTCAACTCCCGATCCGACCTTCACCACCGTACCCGACATATCGATTCCTATCAGGCCAGGAAACTGGATCGGATAAAAATCCTTCGTCAATCCAGCACGGCGCTTATCGTCGATCGGATTCACGCTCGCGGCTGCGACCCGTACCAGCACCTCGCCCCGGCCCGGAACCGGGTCGGGGTAGTCTTCCCACTTAAGTACTTCAGGTCCGCCATATTCGTGGACGACAATTGCTTTCATCTTCTATCTCCTTGGATCGCGGTGTATTCCCCGCATCGCTAATTCGAAGATGGGCCCTCGCGCCGAAATACTCTCTACGAGACGTACTCAAATCTCGGGCCAGTTTAACGTATCTGATACGGGTGGAAAATGTAGTCCTTCGCTTTCACGGCCACATGGCAGGTGTTTCCGCAGTCTGCATGGGCCGTCGGATCGGGGGTGAACTTGCCGGATGCGGCGTCGTAGTTGAACACCGCGTATCCCCAGCCGCCGGTCTTCGGAAATCTCTTGCTGTCCTTCTCCATCACGAAAGCCTGCTTAAAAACATCGGGCACGTCCACCACGAAAGGCGCTTCCGTACTTTTCTTCGGCTTCCACTGCAGTTTCACGATCTTTGACCCATCCGGAAAGAAGTGCCCATCTCCGGGCGATCCGCTCTTGTACGCCTTGATCATTTCCGGATTGGCGACAATTACCTTAAGGACTTCTTCCTGATGGGCGGAAGAGACCACAGACCAGTCCTCGTATCCCCTGAAGTCGGAGAACGCGACTCCATCCGGCGATATCAGCGAGTACTTTTCCTTGTCCTGGTCTTGAGCGCAAAGGATCGCGCCGCCCAGGACGCTAAGCAGCGCTGCGGCCGTAACAAGGGCAAAACGATTCACACGCATTTCGGTCTTTCCTTTGCGTTGCTCCTCGGCGGGAGATTTTCTCGTGGATCCTGTGATGACGTGCTCTCGTTCTGAAAAAGGCTTCTACTGCTCATAATTCTCCCGATCAGCTGCAGGTTGATTAAGCCTGAGGAACGAGGATGAATCCATTGGACGATCGTATCGATCGATACGAAGGTATTGGTTCGACAATTGAGGATTGCGAACCGCGACCGATGGCAACGCCATGGCATGAATTCAGTGGATCGGCGTCGGACGACATGCTCAGTCCTTCGTGGCGAATGAGCGACCGATCAGTTCTTTGCACTCATGAATCCGCGGACAAGTTCAGCGATCTCATCCGCCTTGGTATCGAGGGCAAAGTGACCCGCTTCCAGTACGTGTACTTCCGCTTTTGTCACATCTTTGCGATAGCGCTCAGGTTCGCCGGGATCAAACGACAGGTCGTGCTTTCCCCAAAGCACGAGAAGTTTCGGTTGAGTTTTCTGCATCCACGCTTGCCATTTGGGGTATGAGTCAACGTTGGTTCGATAGTCGTAGAACAAGTCGCTCTGGATCTGCCCCTGGCCTGGACTATTCAGAAACGCGTACTCATCGGACCAGAGATCGGGGTCGTAAAGCTCCACATTTGGATCGTCCCCAACGTGGCGTGTTTTCGTGGCAGCCATCGAAAGCAGATTTTTTCGCAAATCCTCTTCATACGCTGAACGATTCGCCCAGAATGCCCGCCGAGTTGACCAGTTTGCCCCAAGCCCTTCATTGTGAGCCACCGCATCCTGCACGATAAGGGCCTCAACGCGCTCCGGATGTGCCAGCACCATGCGGAAGCCTACCGGACCCCCATAGTCTTGCATGTAGAGTGTGTAACGGCTCAGGCCAAGTACCTGGGTGAAATCATCGATGACCCGGGCGATGTGGTCGAAGGTGTAATCGAACTGCTTCGGGTCTGGCCAATCGCTGTGGCCAAAACCGGGATAGTCGGGCGCGATCAAGTGGTACTTGTCGGCGAGCCGTGCCAGTAAGGGGTCAAACATGCGCGACGACGAGGGCAATCCGTGAAGCAGAAGTATGGGCGGGGCATTCTTTGGACCGGCTTCGCGATAGAAAATCGTTAACCCATCGACCTTCGTCGTCCGATAAAACACCTGATTGTCCATCGCCATATCCCCTGTCTGAGAGTTCAATCCTGACACGATCGCGAAGAGGAACACGCAGCTTGTCAGAATGAACGGCACAAGCTTCATCTTCCACATGCGTACACCTTATTCTTCCTTCAGCTCGAAGATGATCTCCAATTCAATGGGTACGCCCAAAGGGAGACTAGCGACGCCGATTACCGAGCGAACAGCCATGTTTTCCTCGCCGAATATATCTCGAAAAAGATCCGAAGCGCCATTAGCGACCGCGGGTTGATCCACAGCATTTCCTGAAGCCACCATGAAGACGCCGAGACGGACGACACGTTTTATTCGATCGAGGATTCCCAGGTAATTCCTGGCTGCCGCTAATGCGCCGAGGGCTGCAATGCGGGCCGCATCTCGTCCGGCACTCGTGTCGAGTTCCAAGCCGAGTGTGCCAACATACGCCGGTTCGTGATCGACTACGGGCAACATTCCACTGAGGTAGAGAAGGCTTCCCGTTTGCACCGCCTCCACGTACGATCCGAAGGGAGTCGGCGGGGCGGGAAGCCGAATGCCGAACTCCCTGATGCGGTCCTCAGCGCTGAACGGCCTTACATCTGTCCGGCTTACTCTATCTTGGTATGTCATCCGATTCACTCCCCGTGCAATGCCGAATGGGGCGATC
>Ga0210386_10002947_pt1 | contig 14383 bp, 9 predicted proteins | sample IncBWH32OmetaG_FD_160091 | JGI IMG/M metagenome (GOLD analysis project Ga0210386, IMG submission 160091) | Forest soil microbial communities from Barre Woods Harvard Forest LTER site, Petersham, Massachusetts, United States - Inc-BW-H-32-O ... | reverse complement strand
CCTCGACCGAGTGAACTAGACGGGATTTCAACCCCGGCCTCCTCGGCGCGGACTCCTGGCGCCGAGGTCGTCCGGAGCCGGCGGGACAGATCACCCGTCCAGCCGTCGCGACCCGTAAACCGCCGGCTCAACACCACCTACTGGTCTGCAGGCCAGTCAAACGACACGGTCAAACCCTTCCGGGCGAGATGGAGCCCGCGCCGGAATGATTAATACGGGCGCTGTGCATGGCAGTTTTGCCTGACCGACCTCGAGCACCGAGTCGGCGATCGGGAATTCGGAGACCTGATGTGCGGGTCGCGTAATGTGAGTGGCCTTTTGACCTGAACCCTGCACGTATTCCCTGCTATGCGCGGATGACGGCTGGATGCCGGTCGTGACGGCGGCTAGGCAGATCTCGGTATTCGGCGAGCCTGCGGCCGGGCAGGTCCGGGGTCGGCGGGCATGATCTACGGGAGTTAGCCGTCCGTGCCCTCCTACGTGCCCGTGGCCCGGAGGCAGTCCGCCCGCCCAGCGGCGCCGGGATAGCCGCCGGGAGCAGATCGAGCCACGGGTGTATCAGGTGCCATGCCAGCCGCTCCGTAGTGGACGACAGCTCGGCCGGCCTTGGCCACGGCGGGGGCGGTGCGAGAAGGCGATCGAGGATTGGAGCCGGGAATGGCAACTCCCCCGACCATCTCCGAAGGCGCGGCCGGGCCCGCGGTCAGGTGGGCGCAGTATCTGTTGGTCCGCAGGACACTGAGCGACAACCAGGTGGACGGTATCTTCGGCCCGGTGACCAAGGCCGCCGTCGAGCAATTCCAGCGTGACAGCCACCTGGCCGTCGACGGCGTCGTCGGGCCAGCCACCTGGGCTGCCCTGGGCGGCGACGGCCCGCAGCCGCCCACGCTGGTGGAAGGATCGCGCGGGCCAGTGGTCGAAAAGCTGCAGACCGCGCTGAACGAGGGCCGCGGTGACTTCGCGCCGCAGTCCAACCCGGTGCTCGCCGTCGACGGGATCTACGGCCCGCAGACCGCCACCGCGGTCAAGGGGACCCAGCAGCTGGCCGGCATTCAGGCCGACGGCCTGGTCGGCCTGCAGACATGGGCCCTGCCCGTGCACGCAGCGGGGCAGGTGCTCGCCAACCTGTGCGGTGTCCCCGGCCCGGGCAGCGGGTGAAGCGTCACGCTGCCGGTCACCCAGGGTTCTCCCGTCCACTCGTACAGATCTGGTTGAGCCGCACGCGACCCGGTCGGTGGGCCTGTAAGCCGGCCAGACGCTCATAATCGGTGCGAAGAGCAATCCGCCCCATCACACGGCGTAATTTGCGCCACGTGACACTTGACACGCGATATCCGCCGTTATGCGCGCTAGTCCCGGTGAGCAGGCTGGCAGTCCGGGCCGCGCCCGAACACTCGTTATGTGGCGGGGCCGAATGGCTGGGTGCTGGCCCGCCGCCGGTCCTCCGGGTTCCCGGACGATCCGGACACCACTCACCGGCGGGAATTGGCGACAGTTGAATACGCGACATTACCGGTATCGCCCCCGCGCCGCTGTGGTTGCGCCTATCGGGGTGTGACGTGGCTGGGTACTCCCTGGGTCGGGCGCAGCGTGATGTGGTTGGTGTGCGGGGGCTCGCCGGGCGGCGCAGCGAATTCGAAGTCCCGGACCAGCATCGCAAGCGCGATCACCGATTCGAGCATCGAGAAGTGCTGGCCGATGCACGCCCGGGGCCCTCCGCCGAACGGGAACCACGCGTAGCGGTGCCGGGCCTTTTCCAGCGCTGGGCTGAACCGGTCGGGCTTGAAGCGTTCGGGCTGGTTCCAGAACTGCGGATGCCGGTGGGTGATCCAGGGTGCCAGCACGACGTCGGTGCCGGCCGGGATATAGTAGCCGCCGATCTGATCGTCCTGGACCGCCTGCCGGCCGGTGAACGGCGCCGGCGGGTAGAGCCGCATCGTCTCCTTCAGCGCCATGGTTGTGTACTGGAGCGCCGCGGCGTCCTGGACGGTGAGGGTCCGCTCGCTGGCGATCGTCTCCGCCTCTGCCCGGACCCGGCGTTGCACGTCGGGGTGCCGGCCGAGCAGGTGCAGGGCGTAGGTCAGCGCGGTCGAGGTGGTCTCGTATCCGGCCAGCAGGAAGATGAGCACCTGCTCGCGGATCTCGGCGTCGGTCAGCGAGCTTTGCCCGTCCCGCGCGTTGAGCAGCAACCCCAGCAGGTCGTCGCGCCGGTCGCCGCTGGCCCGGCGGCGGGCGACGATCTCGCCGCAGACGCCGTACAGCTCCTGGCGTGCGCGCCGGAGCCGTTGGTTCACCGGCGTGGGCCAGCTCCGCGGCACGCGGCCTCCGGCGAGCGCACGCAGGCGGACCGCGTCGCCCAGCGGGCCGAACGTGCGCTGCACCACCGGCAGGACCTGGCCGAGGTCTTCACCGAACAGGATGCGGCACACAGTTGCCAGCGTGAGGCGGGTCATCTCCTCGTGCAGATCGATCATGCCGGGCGGCCGCGACCGCCACCGGCGGATGATCTCGTGGACCTGCTCATTCATGGCCGCGGCGTAACCGTCCACCCGCCTGGATACGAACAGCGGCTGAAGGAACCGCTTCTGCCGCTGCCACTGGGCATCCTGACTGGTCAGCAGCCCATCGCCAAACGCGCTCCGCAGCTCGCTGTAGAAGACATTCTCCTTGCGGTAATTCGCCGGCCAGCCCGCCAGCACCCGATGCGCGGCGTCGGGATGGAACAGCAGGAGCAGTTCCACGCGCGCCCCGGGCGGGCCGGCCCGGAACCGCACCGCATCGCCGTAACGCTGAAATGCCCGCTCGCACACCCCCAGCATGTCGCGGCGCAGGTCCAGCGCTGAGCCCAGCAAGAGCGATCCGGGCATGACCGGCGCCACGCCGAGTGCCGCGCCAGCCGGTGCAGCGGCAGGCAAGCTCATCACGTCTATCCCTCCTCAGCCGTTCGAAGTCGCGCGGCGCGACCCATTACCCGGCGGCGCCGCGTTGAACGACGGCGCCACCGGTCCTGCAGCCCGGCCGACCGCACATCGGCGGCATGCTCCAAGTCCGGCCATTCCCTCCGCACCAAGATCACCGGCTCTCCTTGTATGGAGCGATTTGCGCGGCAGCTGATACGACACAGCGCCGGACCACCGGGAGTCAGCTGCGCTGGAGCACGCCGGAGTCCCGGGTTGGGTTACCGCCAGTGACGGCGGCTTCCGTCTGGTGACGGGAGGCGGTGGGCATGCGGCGCGGGCGGATGGCGGTGATCCACAGGTCGGCAGGGCGGCCCAGGTAGTAGGCGGGAGCGGCGTTCGGGCGGCGAACTTTCCGCTCCGGCTCGGCGGGAGAAACCCGCAGGGCGGATCCGCCGCCACCGTGACGGCCATCATGACCGCGCTGGAGGCTGTCACGCCCGGCACGGGCACCGAGTCGGGCAGTGCCCGGATCGTGGTGGTCCGTACTGTCCCGGGTGAGAAATTCGGTGGGCCCGTTGAACCAGTGGCCGGCCGGGCGTCTGATCATGGCGCATTCGAGAGGCCCGTCGGTTGAGCGCATGGTGAACCGGCACCCGATCTCGGCAGGCAGCCCGCATCGCACGGCGCCGTCCTGGTCCAGGTAGGCCGGGCAGTCAAGGAACATCATCGTGGCCTCCGTGATTCACAGGGTCCGGGTGCATGGACGGCTGCTGCGGGCGTGCGATGCCGGAAGCGTAGACACCTCCGCCAGCCGCGGGTCATAGTGAGCGATGCCGGCTGGAGTGTGGCGCGGTTCATCGGGTCCTCCCCGATCGGTGATGTACGGTCAGGAAAAGACTCGCGGTTCCCGTTCTCGCCAGCATCTGCCGAAGGAGGTATCTCTCCCCCGGCCAGGTCATACGAGACGGCGAACCAGGTCATAGGACGTGTGATCCCCGCCAGCATGTGTTGAAGGAGGCGTAGACGGGACGTTTGCCACAGCGGCATCCGGGGTTGCCGGCCGAGGTGAACTCACTGGTGGGCCGCGGCCCTGAGATAGCTGCTGGGCTTGAACGCCTGCGCATGGCCAGGGTGGTCACGCTGACCGGTCCCGGCGGGTGCGGCAAGACCCGGCTGGCGCTGCGGGTGGCGACGCTGGCCGACGGCAGCTTCGAGGACGGCGCGCGGCTGGTCCAGCTGGCATCCCTCACCGATCCCGTGCTCGTACCCGCGTCTATCGCCGAGGCGCTGGGAGTTTCCGAACAAGATGCTGCCGACCCGATGGCGGCCGTCGTGCGGGCGCTGGCCAACCGCGAACTGCTGATCGTGCTCGACAACTGCGAGCACGTCCTGGAATCGGCAGGACGGGCGGTAGTGATCCTGGCCGAACAGTGCCGCCAGGTCCGCATCCTGACCACCAGCAGGGAACGCCTGGACGTGCCCGGCGAATTGGTCCTCACCGTGCCGCCGCTGGGACTGCCCGAGGACGGGACAGTCCGCGCGGTCGCCGTGTCCGAAGCCGGCAGCCTGTTCGTCACCCGAGCCCGCGCGGCGAGTCCGGCGTTCGCGCTGACCGCGGGCAACTCGGCCGCGATCGCCGAGGTGTGCTCCCGGCTGGATGGCATGCCGCTGGCCATCGAGCTGGCCGCGGCCCGATGCCCGGCGCTCGGGCCCGCGCAGCTCGCCGCCCGCCTGGAGGGCCACCCCGGCCTGCTGGCCGGCGGCGCCGCCCGCCCGGGACGGCACCGCTCCCTGGAGGCGCTGGTGTCCTGGAGCTATGAGCTGCTCGGTGACGCCGAACGGCGGCTGCTGGCCCGCCTGTCGGTGCTGCGCGGCGGATTCGACCTTGAGGTGGCCGAACGGGTCGCAGGGGGCGAGCCGCTGGCGCCGCAGGCGATCGCCGGCCTGCTGGCCGGCCTGGCCGGCAAGTCGCTGGTGCAGGTCCAGGCCGGCCCGGTGATCCGCTATTCGCTGCTGGAGACCGTCCGCCAGTTCGCCGCCGGCAGGCTGGCTGCCTCCGGGGAAGACACCGCGGTGCACGCCCGGCTGCTGCGGTGGGCACTGGAGGTAGCCCGATCGGCGGAGACGGCCCCGCCGGGCGCCGAGCGGACGAGCTGGTCCGATCGGCTTACCGCCGAACAGGGCAGCATCCGCGCCGCGTTGTCCTGGGCGCTCGGCGGCGCCGAGCCGGAGGCGGGACGGGAACTGGCCGCCCGGCTCGCGCGGTGGTGGATCGCCACCGGCCGGTACAGCGAAGCAGGCCAGTTCCTGACCACGACGGCCGGCGCCGCGGCCGCGGCGGCTCCCGGCATCCAGGCCCGGGTGCTGCTCGGCGCCGCCTGGTCGGCGTTCCACATCGGCGACAACCGGCGGGCAGCCCCGCTCGCCGCCGACGGCATCGCCTGTGCCCGGCAAGCCGGCGAACCGCAGCTGGAAGCCTGGGGCCGTAACCTGCTGGCCGGCCTGGCGTGGCACGCGGGCGATGCCGACCGGATCGTCGCCGAAATCGAAGCCAGCCGAGGCCTATCCGGCCAGGCCGATCCGGCGCTCGCGGCGCGGGCCCAGAGCCTGCTGGCCAACGCGGCCTTCCTGGCTGGCGACCTGGCCGAGCAGGACCGGCACGGCCTGCTCGCGATCGAGCTCGCCCGGACGGCGGCGGCCCAGGAAGGGCTCGGCCTCGTGCTGACCATGTGGTCGATGCCCGCGATCATCGCAGCGGGCATCCAGCCCGCCACCGTGGCCGCGCTCGACGAGGCCGCGAACCTGACGGCGGCGCACCCGGACCGCTTCGCCGAGACGATCATGCGCTGCTGCCGGGCGGGGCTGTTCGCCACCCTGGGCCAGTTCGACGCGGCCGAAACGGAGGTCGGGTTGTGCTGGGCCGCGGGGCGGCGCGGCGCCGTCCGGCTGGTGGAATGGGTCGGCCCGCTGGCTGAGGGCCGCCTCGCCGCGGCCAGGGGCGACACCGCGGCCGCGGTCGGCGCGCTCCGCCGGGCGGCCGACGGGGGGCGCCGCGTCGCGATGGTCATGTTCGTTCCCTTCGCCCTGGCCGGCCTGGCGTGCATGGCCGCCATCGCCGGTGACCAGCCCACGGCGGCAGCCGCCGTCGGCGAGGCGCGCGCCGAGCTTGGCGGGCGACGCCAGGCGATCACCGCGGCCGCGCTCCGTTACGCCGAGGGCGTCATGGCCTGGCACCGCGGTGAGCTCGCCGCCGCCGAGCACCTGGTCCGCGAGGCCACCGTGCAGTGGAACCACTGCGGTGACCGGATGGACGCCAGCGACGGCATCGAGCTGCTCGGCGTGCTGGCCGCCGCCCGTGAGCGCCACCCCGACGCGGCACGCCTGCTCGCCGCCGCCGGCGCGGCCCGGCAGCCACTGCAATACCTGGCCCCCGGATTCACCGCCAACCGCGACGCAGCCGCACGCGCCGTCAGCCAGGCCCGGGACATCCTCGGCGACGACCGCTTCACCCAGGCATGGGAAGAGGGCCAGGGACTCACCCTGGACGACGCGGTGGCCTACGCCGCCCGCAAGGGCGGCGGCCGCAAACGCCCCGCCACAGGCTGGGCCAGCCTGACCCCCGCCGAACTGGAGGTCATCCGCCTGGTCAGCGAAGGCCTGCGGAACGACGCCATCGCCCGGCGGCTGTTCATCGCTCCGGGCACCGTCAAGGTGCACCTGTCCCACATCTTCACCAAGCTCGGCATCGCCACCCGCGCCGAACTGGCCGCACAGGCAGCCTCGCAGGATGTCACCGCCAGAAGCTCTGACGGGTTAGCTCGCGCTCCCTGTCGCGAGGCAATACCCGGTCGCCCAGCGGTGATCCGCCGACGCCCCTAATAGATGTTCTGTACGGCACGGCTCAGGCAACCGGCACAGCCACAAAGAGCCCAGAGTCGGCGATCGGGAGCGCTGCTCAAGTGGGGTGGCACTCGCGTCGGATACGCATTGTGACATGGTGCGCGGCTACCGGGCCGCTGGATGCCGGGGTCAGCGACCCGGCCTGTTCCGGACCGGGATCGCGCTTATCCTTGTTCGGTGGGGACGGCGCGTCCTGCTCACCTGGAGTCCCGCCTGGAGCTGGCCGACGTCGGCAGGCTGGCCAGGCGGCTGCTGCGTCGCGCGGTGGCGGCGGCGCGGACCGAGGATGCGCCGGTGCAGCGGGCACTGTGGGAGCATCTGGGTCCGCAGGCGGCCGACGTGCCGGTGGTCAGGGCCACGTGGCCGGGCTATGACCGGGTGAACATCCAGGTCGGCTCTACCAGCGTGACCTCGTGCTCGACGTGGCCAGCCCCGCGGCCGTGATCGCCCGAACCGAGGGAGTCACCGCGTCCTTCCTGAAGGAGCTGCTGCGCCGCGCCGCTATCTATGCCGCGGAAGATGCCGCAGGCCAGGGCCCCGGCGGAGCGGGAGACCGCGGCGATGCCGCGGCCGGGCCGTTGACGGTACGGGACGCGCATATGAACGCCGCCCTCGATGAGCTACTCGATTCCCGGAATCGGCTCACCCGGGCCCTGCTCGGCGGACACGCAGCCCAAGGTTCGCCTGCCTCCCCCAACCTGGTCACGCCGTAGCCCAAAAGCCCGGAAGATCTTGTCGGCCGCAACTGCCGCAGACCAAACAGCATCACACGAAGCATCCGATTCTGTGACGACTGGGCGCAAGGCCGCCTGATTGGACGGTGGTCTTGGTCGTCACTGCGGTCGCTTGAGCCGCGCTGAACTGATTCTGTGTCGTCCGGCGATGCCCTCGCGGAGTGTTCGAGATCGGACATTATGGGAGGGTGCTGCGCTACGTACTGTTGCGCGACGCCCTTCGGAACCTCAGTCTTGAGCCATCGGCAGGATGTCGTGCGGTGAATCATCTGGGCCTCACGGGATCGGATCCGCTGCAAGGATGACGGCCGTGCGCCGCTACGAGGCGACTATGTACGACAGCAACCGCTGGGACGGCTTCGAGCTCCGCCCCGGCGACATCATCATCAGCACCCCGCCAAAGTGCGGGACGACGTGGACGCAGATGATCTGCGCCCTGCTCATACTGCAGGAACCGGAGCTCCCGCTCCCGTTGGACACGCTCTCGCCGTGGATCGACATGGTGACTCGCGCCCGCACAGACGTGTTCGCGGACCTGGAAGCCCAGACGCACCGCCGGTTCATCAAGACCCACACGCCGCTCGACGGGATACCCAACGATCCGGCGGTCACGTACATCTGCGTCGGGCGGGACCCGCGCGACGTGGGGCTGTCGATGGACCACCATATCGACAACACCGACATCGGCGCGTTCCTCAGCCAACGCGAACGGGCGGCCGCGATCGACGGTATCGAGCTCGGACCATTGCGGCCACCGCGGCCGCGCCCCGACGGCGAGCGGGACCGCTTCTGGCAGTGGGTCGACGACGAGACGCCGTCGACGCAGGTCGGGTCGTCGCTGCGGCGCACTGTAGAGCACCTGCAGACGTTCCGGGACGCCGCCGGCGATCTCGACGTCGTGTATTTGCACTACGACGACCTAAAGGCCGACCTGGAGGGGCAGATGCGGCAGATGGCCGCGCGCCTCGGCATCGACGTCGACGAGCACCGATGGCCCCGCCTGGTCCAGGCGGCGACGTTCGAGTCGATGCGCAGCAGGGCCGGCACGACCGTCCCCGGCGGCGGTCCGGAGCACTGGATCGATCCCGCCGCGTTCTTCAGCCGCGGCACGAGCGGCCAGTGGCGCGACCTCCTCGACGACGCCGGCCTCGCCCGGTACGCCGCGCGCGTGCGGGCGCTCGCGTCCGGCAACCTCGTCGAGTGGGTGCATCGCGAGCCGATCGACTGAGATCCCCGTCCGGCGGTATACCGCACTACCCAAAGCTGATCGTCAGCGCCGACCGCCGCCCATAATTGCCGATCCGCGCTCGGGACCAACATCAGGGGTCTGCGCCTCAACCGACGCCGGATTCGGCGATCTGGCATGAGTCGGCGTGGAGAGTTTGCGTTTCGCTTTTGGGACTTACGTTACCCGGCTGACCGTTTGGGCTCGGTGGTCGGCTGGGATCGCGGCGGGTGGCGGCTTGGGCTGGGCCGGCGGGTGTTGCGTTCGCGGGCGCAGACGTACCATCGCGATTGTGGCCGAGTGGTGGTCGATCGAGGTCCTGCACGGTGAGGTTTCTGCCTTCCGGTGGCAGGAACAGCATGACTCGGCCCTGATCGAGGCGGCACTGACCAACGGGGTCCGCGACGGGACGTGGCATGCGGACAGGTGGGGCGTGGTGTTCGAGGTGCTCTTCGACACCGAAGACCGGTGGGAAGCGTTCCGCGGCCTGCCCGTCGTGCGCGCGGCGCTGGATGCCGTCCCGGATCCCGTCAACGGCCTGCTCATCTACCGCGGTCGCGGCGGCGGGGCAGGTACCAGGGAGCCGCGCAGGCCGAAGCCCGCGCCGAGCTCGGCTGCCGTTTCGCTGCCCGGGCCCGCGGACGAGCCGTATCTGGATCTGGCGGCTGTCTCCGCGCCGGCCGCCCGGCCGACGCCGGCAGGGGCGTTACAGCGGCCGCCGGATACACGCTGTCCCGGGCCTGGCCAAGATGACGCTGACTGACACGGTGCCGGTCCTACGACCATCTGTCCGCGGCACGGAGGAACTGGCTGCTATCGGCAGATCCGTCACAGGACGTGAGTGCTTAAACGGTCCCATGCGCCGGAACCGCCTGCACTGGAACAGTCCCTTCCGGTTCGGTCCGTTCGGGCCGCGCAGAATGGCATGATGGCGCGCTGTCTGGCGACGCCGGGCACATTGTCTTTGCCCGGCTGCTGGGCCGCCTGCCTAGATGGACCTAAGCTGCGAAGCCATGGCTGACTGGATCTTTCAGGGCAACCCCCGGCACTACGACCTGGACGCCTCGGTGGCCGCGTCCCGGCGGCAGTGGTGGGGCACGCCGCGGTACCGGGACCGGATGTCTGTCGGCGACCGGGTCTGGCTGCAGGTCGTGGGGCCGAAAGACCCTGGCGTCTACTACGTCGCGACGATCGTGTCGCAGACGTACGAGCACCTCGTTCAGCCATCTGACCCCGCGCACTTCCGGTGGCGGACCGACATCCGGTTCGACTACCGCATCCGCCCGCCGCTGCTCAGGTCGGAGTTGGCCGAGGACGTTCAGCTCGGATCGTTCCGGCCGTTCGGCGGCTTCGAGGGCTCGAACGTGCCGGTGCCGCCGGAAGTCGCGGCGGCCCTGGCCGCGCGAGCCGCGCCGCGCCTCGAGCCCTTGTGACGCGAGAACAGGCGGGGCTCCGTGGCCGGCCGATTCCGCAATCAGCACGGCTCTCGCTCTGGAACACCAGTCGCGCCGCGTGACGATCGCTGGCCGCGGCCATGCCTCGGTATCCGCCGATAGGGACGGCGAACCGCCCATCGCAGTCGCCGCTCAACGTCACGCTGAATGGGCATTCTGCACCTGCGGATGGTGACGTAGGTACGAGCCTGCACGTTCGGCGGTTGGGGTTCGCGCAGGGCGCGCCTGCATGATCGCGGGTCAACGGCCGTAGGGTGGCCTCAATTGTGTGGGTGTCCTCGCGCTGAAGCCCTGGCTGCCTGCCTCGTGCGGAGACATGATGGAGTTCGTGAGCCTGGTCGCGGGAGCCCCGGTGTTTGTGGGCCGGGCCGAGGAACTGGCCGCGCTGGATGCTGCCTTCGATCGGGTCCGGCAGGGCCAGCCGTCGGCTGTGCTCATCGGCGGTGAGGCGGGGGTCGGCAAGTCGCGGCTGCTCAGCGAGTTCGCGGCGCGGGCGCGGGCCGTCGGCATCACTAGGGTCTTGTACGGGTACTGCCTAGAGCTGAGCGCGGAGGGTCTGCCCTTCGCTCCGTTTACTGGGGTGCTGCGGGAGCTTGTCCACGGCCTGGGCACCGATGGTGTCGCGGCTTTGCTGCCTGGCCGCGGCGCCCGGGAGCTGGCCCGGCTGCTGCCCGAGCTTGGGGAGCCCGACCTCCAGGGGGATCCGGGTGAGGCGCGGGCGCGGATGTTCGAGCAGGTCCTGGCCCTGTTCGGGCACTTGGCCGAGAGCGGGCCGGTTCTCCTGGTGATCGAGGACGCCCACTGGTCCGACCGGTCCACGCGTGATCTGCTGTCTTTCCTGGTCGGCAATCAGCGGGTCCTGGATGGCGTGCTGATCGTGGTCACGTTCCGCTCCGACGAGCTGTACCGGGTGCATCCGCTGCGGCCGGTGCTCGCCGAACTCGACAGGCTCGGCTGGGTGATGCGGCTTGAGCTGCCGAGGCTGACCCGCCGCGAGGGCCGTGAGCTCGCGGCCGGCCTGCTGGGCCGTGAGCCGGAGCCGGAACTGATGGATCGCGTGTTCTCGCGCAGCGAGGGCAACCCGTTGTTCATGGAAGCGCTGCTGCGCGGCGGCGACCTGCTCGGCCCTGGGCTGCCAGAGTCGTTGCGTGATCTGGTGCTCGCTGACGTGCGGCAGCTCCCCGGCCAGACGCAGGAGGTGCTGGGGGCGCTGGGCGTGGCTGGGCAGCGGAGCGGGCACGCGCTGCTGGCTGCGGTCACCGGGCTCGGCGACAGGGCGCTGCTCGCAGCCTTGGAACCGGCGGTGTCGGCGAACGTGCTGGTGCCCGCTGGTGACGGGTATGGGTTCCGGCACGCGCTTATCCGTGAGGCGATTCTTGGCGAGGTGCTGCCGGGTGAGAGGACCCGGCTGCACATTCGCCTGGCCGAGGTCCTGGCTGCTGACCCGTCCCGCGTCGCGCCGGGCCGTGCGGTGATCGAGCAGGCGCATCACTGGTACCTGGCACATGACGCCGCCCGGGCGCTGGAGAGCGCCTGGCGGGCGGCGGCGGTGGCCGGGCGTTCCCTCGCCCACGCCGAGAGACTCGCCCTGCTGGAAAGGATCCTCGAATTGTGGCCGACGTTGCCCGATGCCGCGGAGCGCCTTGGCGCCAGCCACCTGGATGTCCTCGAATCGGCGGCCGAAGCCGCGTCCGCCGTGGGTGAGGATGAGACGGGCATCGAGTTCGCGACCGCCGCGCTGAAGGAGGTCGACCCGGGCAGCGATCCCGCGCGCGCTGCCGCGTTGCTGGAGCGGCGCGGCGTGATGAAATTCCGTCTGGGCCGCGCCGACAGCATCGACGAGCTGAGGGAAGCGGTGCGGCTGATGCCGGCCAGCCCGCCCAGTGCCGCGCGGGCGCGGATGCTCGCCACGTGCGCCAAACGGATGGAAACGTCCAACGAGCCCGGTGCCTACGCCATGGCCGAGGAGGCCCTCGCGCTCGCTCGCCAGACGGGCGACGCCGCGACCGAGGCCTACGCGCTGATCACGGTCGCTCATGCCCCGGGGCACGAGCTGAACGCCGAGAACCTGGAAATGCTCGCACAGGCGCGTGCCCTTGCCGAGCGCGCACAGGCGTATGACCCCCTGCTTCAGGCGACCGTTACCGAGTCTGACCTGCTGGAGGGGATGGGCGAGCACGAGCGGGCCGCACAGGTGGCCCGGCAGGGTGTCATCAGCGCGCGGGAGTACGGGCTTGCCCGGGCCACGGGTACGCTGCTGGCTGCCAACGTGGCGGAACCGCTGATGTCGCTCGGCCGCTGGGACGAGGCAGGTGACGTGATCGAGCACGCCCTGGAATTGTCCCCGCCGCCGGGCTGGCGCGCCGTGCTGCTAATGTTCGCCGGCCAGATGGCGCTGGCCCGGGGCGACCTGGCAGGAGCAGCACGGTCAGCTGCAGCCATCCACGGGGCACTGACCCGGCTCGGGTACCGGGACCAGACCCACCTGCCGCTGGCCCGGCTTGAGACCGGCCTGCGCCTGGCGCAGGACCGTCCCGGGGATGCACTGACGATCGCCGGGCAGCCACTCGACCGCGCCGACGTCCGGCGTAGCCCGCGCTACACTTGGCCCCTGCTTGTGGTGGGCGCCCGGGCCTGCGGTGCGGCCCTCACCTTTGCCGCCGCTGCCAGTGACGACAGCCTGGCCGACCGGGCACACCGCCTGCTTGACCGGCTGCATGCCGTGGCGGAGACGATGGACGTCATCGGGCCTGTCCAGCAGGCAGACCGGCTAACCTTCGCGGCGGAGTCCGCGTGGGCGGGCACCGCAGGGGGCGCACCAGGCGCAGGCGCGCTGGCCCGGTGGGATGCGGCGGCGCAGGCCTGGGATCGTCTCCATTGTCCCTACCCGCAGGCCTGCGCACTACTGCGCGCCGCCGAGGCAGCAATGGACGGCGGTGACCGCGATGGCGCAGAGCAGCGGCTGGCGCGCGCCGCCCGCCTGGCGGACGGCCTCGCCGCCGTCCCGCTGCGCGAACAGATCGGATCGCTGGCCAGGCGGGCCCGCATCAGCCTCCCCGTCCGGCCGACCGGAGGCCCAGCTCAGGGGAACTTCGGCCTGACGGCACGAGAGATCGAGGTGCTACGCCTGGTCAGCGAGGGCCGCAGCAATCGTGACATCGCCGCCGAGCTCTTCATCTCGGCGAAGACCGCCAGCGTCCATGTATCGAACATCCTGGCCAAGCTCCACGCCGCCAGCCGCACCGAGGCAGCAGCCATCGCCTACCGGGTCGGCCTCGCCGACGACGGCCCCCGAGCGGCCGGCCCCCCAAAGTCCTAGCGGCTGCCAGCCGTTGCGTCCCCTGATCGCAGTGCCTGCGAAACAGGCCGCCTACCCGCCGTACACACCTGATACGGCGGAGTCGACGGGAGCAGAACCGGCCGATAGGTGCACCCAGTAGCGCGACGAGGCCCTCAGCCGCTTACGCGCCCGATTCGGCGATCCGCGCGATGCCGGTCAGGAGTGGATGCGCATTCTGTAACTAGCGCTGGTCAGCGCCATCGCAAGTAGCCGCCCAATTCGGTGCGGTCATCGGTGCCGTTGAACGCATCAGCCCGAGCGTGCCGGACGGTGCGCTGTTTGGCCTCGTTGTGGGCCCTGGGTTTCCGCAGGCTGGGATGTCAGGCAGGGAGTGTCATGGTGCCGTTGCCGACGATCGTGGCATGGCCGGCGACGATGACCTCGGTGATCCGGCCGTCCTGTTTGTGCGCCGTGCCCTCCAGGGCGCTGGGGCGCCCCATGGCTACACCCTGGTCGATCTGAATACGGTAGGTGCCGTCCCGTTCCGGTGACCGATGGGCCAGGCTGGCGACCAGCGACGCGCACGCCGATCCGGTCGCGGGGTCCTCGTCCGCGCCGATCCGCGGGGCGAAGAACCGGGCGTGCAGGGGCACCCGGTCGCGGTGGTCGCCAGCGAACAGGTACAACTCCGGCGACCAGCTGCCGGCGATCCCGGCCGCCCAGGCGCCCTTGTCCAGCACGGCCCGGTCCACCAGGTCCCGGCCGGTCACGCGCACGAAGCAGAACCTCAGCCCAACCCCGGCGTACCAGCTCTCGGCGATTGCGTCCTCGGGCAGCGTGAGGGCTTTGGCGATCAGGGCCGCGGGCGGCGCTTCGTCGGTGGCCTCGTA
>Ga0210386_10002945_pt1 | contig 14390 bp, 13 predicted proteins | sample IncBWH32OmetaG_FD_160091 | JGI IMG/M metagenome (GOLD analysis project Ga0210386, IMG submission 160091) | Forest soil microbial communities from Barre Woods Harvard Forest LTER site, Petersham, Massachusetts, United States - Inc-BW-H-32-O ... | reverse complement strand
GTTCGTCTTCCATGGCCGGAAGAATATACACCACGAAAGATTTTAATACTACCCCCTACCCCCCGTGAACGCGTACCTTGAGCAACTTGAATCCATAAGCTATGATATGTATCAGGTACTCCGCCTAATTTTCCAAACTGCGCAGCAACATCGCAAACTAAAGATCTAGAATGGCCTTGTGTTAGAAGTTCTGCAATAACACTTTGACCAATGGATAGAAATTCTTGAGGAAATAATTCTATAAGCTTGTTTAAAAGCTCGGCACTTCCCCAATAGGCTGCCTGGGTGATGAAATTTCTCCCTGAGACGGGATCAATGATTTTTAAAGGATTAAGACCTGCAATTTTGGATCCAATCTCTATAACATCTAACGCAGCGAAATTTGAAAGCCCAAACAATCTGGGGATACTCGATTCATCTGCCGCAAGAATATATTCAATAAAACTTCTTTGATTCTCATTAAAACTCCAATGTAATAAAACATCTTTAATGCGTTTCCCATTACCGCAGGATGGTCTTTGAGTAGATTTTAAGAGGATTGCTTCGACAGGGATATCAGTTATTGCATATTTACTCCGATAAGACTCACTATACGTTTTCTCAAGAACAACAAGCTTCCCTTCAACATCGTAAATTTCAAACTCATTTTTTTTTGATGCTTCTTTATAGGAAACAAAAGACTTTGGCCTAATAAATTCAATCCCTCCGTCTATTTCAATTCGGTATCCCGAAATGAGTTTCCCTGAGTCTCTATCAAATTCTCCTTTTTCGTTTTTACCGTCAGGAAAAATTCGTGTGCCTTCATAACAACGATCATGAAGAACGAATTCTTCCCTTATGCCATTAGCATAAATTTGCCATATTTTACCATCACCCACGTTTTCACTTTTTATAGGCTTAGGTTGAACGACTATTGTGCGATTTCCATATTTAGAAATACTGAATTGTAGCGCTTGTGCAGCTGAAAATTTTTGAAAACTTTCCATTTTCGTAGCCACGGCTCTATCACTAGTAGGCAAGTCGAAATACATCTCCATTGCTATATGACTGGAATTAACATTCTCTGTTACTGTTTCTAGCAGCCTTTCAACATCAGTAAAGTGATGAATATTGATAGATTGTCTACGACCATCAGGAAAATGCAGATTTACTGTGTATTTCGCAAATGCCTCAACAGGTCGCTCTAAAATTTGCTCTACTTCAACCTTTTTGTGGTGATTTTTATCTTTTTGATCAGTGTCTCCTACAACGGTTGATTTTTTCCTTTCTAATTTCTCAATTTTCAGTTTCTTCAATGCAACATGCGCTATATCCTCTCGGTATTCCTTTTTAATTGTTGTAGCAGCTAAGGTCTTCTTAAGACTTTCATCTTGTTGTCTAGAACCTGCCGTCTGAGAAAAAGGAAGAATATATGGATTTGTAGTGTGATTATTGCTAGGAAGGACTCTCTGCGGTGACACAGAGCCAATGATCTTTTGTGCTACCTGATCAATTTTTTCAGTTTTATGGCATTTGTTGATGATCCACCGCACGGCATGATATCCCAAATATCCAAGGATACCAAGGACAGCTATACCTAGTGTACAAACACACAAAGGAATATGATCTCTTACAAATTTTGATACATTAACCATCAATAAATCTCTTTATTTTTAATGAAAAAAAATTGTAAAACTAAGCGCTATTTAAATTCAATAGCTTATATCAAATTTTTACTGGTTCATGGGAAGAATTAGGGGGCTCTAGAGGCTCTGTCTAACGATTTCAACCTGAGCGCGTTGTAATCTGAAAGGCGCCTAAGCGAGTTTTTTTTTGTTCCACTGCTTGCTAACTCTCTTTTTCGTCTTGGCTAAGCAAAGTATACCCAGCTGCAAACATCTGGCTTCTTTCTATTTTACGAACCATCGAGGCTCCTTCCAAATAAACGGCGGTAGGTACTACCCAAATAGGAGCCAAAATGGCAGCCGCTATGACAAAAGCGAAAAATTTTGCCTGATCTTTCGGGCAAGATTTCGTCTCATTCAAAAGAGAAGGAAAGGTAAATTCTTTTGTACGCTCTAGTATAAAATTTTCCATTTTTTTACGAAATTTTGGCGAATCTGTACTAATCCAAAAGATTGCCCCCGCTGCAAAAAGAAGGCTTACTGCTCCGCCTGTAAAAAATACACCCGTCAAAGAAATCGCAAAAGCAATTACAGAAATCAAACCCAGCCAAGCAAATCTTATTTTTGTTTTAATGTTTTCCGAGTAAACAGAAGTCAAGAGCTCGATAGCCCTCTCTTCGCCTCTCCCCTCTTCCAAATCAGTAATGAGGGATTTTAAATCAGCGTCCAGGATTTTTTGTAAGCATTTTCCGCTTGTTCTTCGAGCAAATGAGGCATGTTTTCCTTGAAGCAAAAGGGACGCTTCTAAATCAACGCCGCATTGTTTTTTTTCTTCTTCCAATAGAGTCGTTTTTTCCAAAAGCCAAACACATGCATTTTTTAACGCTTCTGGAGACCGCCCTTCTTTGCTACATACTTCATTTAATTCATTGCTGAAAATTTGCGAACTCAAAATCCCATAAAGAGAATAGATCCCCAAAAAAATCGGCATCACTAAGGAAGAAACATTTAATGCGGTACCTATTAGAGCGCTTTGCAAAGTAGCCACCTTGGACACCAGCATACAGCCTCCAATGACGGTTATTGAGCTCATGATAGGAGTATTTAGACAAAGATTCAGCCCTGCCCCTTCTACATCGCCCCGCTCCCAATCAGCTTTCGCATTATAAAGGCTCCGCCCCACACCAATCGTTCCCGAGGTCATCAAAAGAGCCCCGCTCAAAGCTCCAAAGGCTATCAGAGGTTTACTCAAAGAGGCCGTATACGTGAATAAAGCACCCCCTTTTCTAAAAATTTCTGTAGCCGTCAGCAAATGACGCGTATACGAAAGGGCATCGCTAGTACAGTCCAAAATTCTAGAAAATAAGGAGAGATCAAATGAAACTCCGCAAGCTTGCGTTTCATTTGTTTCTATATCGGATGTCCCTAGATTCCACTCTAAGGTAGCCATTGAAACGCCAGGAGCGCTCATATTAACCTTCTTTCATTATTTTTATTACATTTATTATATTGTAACAAAATAAATGCATAGTTAACAAAACAAATGTTAATTAAATAAATATTTATACTTGAAAAACAAATTATTGACATGTAGAGAGTTTATGCTTGCTGGATTAAAATTATTTCTGTACCTTCTTGGTATTGTATAGCAGGCTTGTCTGTCAACGACCCCTGCCTAAAGGCAGAGGCTTGGAAGGAAACTACAAGCTTTGGTAAGTACTGTAGTTTGACAAACGTTGATGGTACTACGTTGTATATAGGCCAAAGACCTACCTTGGGATGCTTCCTCAGTCCCAAGCTCTAGAAACTCTGGTTGCAGACAAGTAAGAGGGTAAGCACGAAACGGATTAGAGTACGTGCCAATATACAACTTTGTCGAGGGGAGAGAGCATTGCACGTCAGCTTTGTTCCGTTACAAGGCCCTTACGGGCATTTTGGGAGTCGTAAGGCCCCCATTTTTTAACACTTAACAGAGGAGCGAGGCTTCCTCCTGGGCATGAATGCCTGGGTTTCCACCTCGTCAAAATGATGAAAGACCTCTCTATTCTTCCGGAGCAATCACATCCTTTTCAGTCTATTTTGATTTTTGGTCCCCCCGGTTCAGGGAAAGGCACCTTAGGAAAATTTTTAAGTTCGGCGGGAAACCATTTTCATCTCTCTTCAGGAGATATTTTTAGAAGTTTATCCCCAGAATCCCCTGCAGGCCAACTGTACCATAACTACGCAGGCAAAGGGCTTCTTTTGCCAGACGAGGTCACCATTGAAATCTGGCGCCATTTTGTCCACGGCCTCATTGCGACCAATCGCTATTTTCCTACCTCTCAGCTCCTTCTTTTAGACGGGATTCCCCGTACGATCCGACAAGCGGATCTTTTACTCAACCATATCCAAATTAAAAGAATCATCGTCTTGAAAATCGAAAATATCGAAGAGCTCATCAAAAGAATCCAGCGCAGAGCCTTGGTAGAAAAACGAACAGACGACATGGATCCTCAGATATTAAGAACTCGCATGGAAGTTTATCAAAAAGATACTTTAAAAGTATTAAAGCACTACCCCGAAAAACTCATTTCTTTTTTTAATGCCGATCAAAAACCTTTAGAAGTCTTACGGGATGTTTTAGTAGGGCTCTCTTCAATTCTCTAAAAAACCATTTCTCTATACGGTTCGTAATTCAAGAATCGATTTAAGACAGCTTTCAAAAACGGATTCTTAAGTTACGAACCGTATGATCAACAGCAACCTTAGAAAACACAACATAACCACCCAAAAATTAACAACATGCATACAACTAATTTATAACTAACCAATTTCAATTACGTAAACACATTATTTAAGTAGATGTATAACGTATAAGGAGTTAGAATTTAATTATAATAAAGTTAATAAATACGTTAATATAAGGAGTGGTGTTATGTATTCACCTGATAATAAGTATGTTGCTGTGCTAGAAAGTCGAATAGACCATTTAGAAACAGAATTGGATCAGCTTAATATACTGCTCCAAAGAGTTGGTTTTCCGGAAGGAATTATAACTCTTAAACAAACTGCCGAAGAAATTCTGCAGGAAGATCAAGAGTCACAAATTTTAAAAAATTTGGAACTATAAGCATGCTAGCCTCAGCTATAAAAAGCTGAGGCTGTTTTTTTACTAGCAGCATCCCTTTTGTTTTTTGCATTTTTTTCTCTTTCCCGCTACACTGGAGCCATCTTAGGAGAGTTTTATCATTATGGCCAAGTTAATTTTTGAAGACACCAATGAAGAATTTGAACTTCCTGACGGATCCCCCATCACCGAAGCCTGTGAAGAGGCCGGCGTTCCTTTTGCCTGCACGGAAGGGGTTTGCGGCACTTGCGTCATTGAAGTGAGCGAAGGGATGGACAACCTTTCTGAATTTAATGAAGCCGAATCGGATTTTTTAGGCGAATTGGGTTCAGAGCGTCTAGCCTGCCAATGCAAGATCAAGGGCGGATGCGTAAAAATAAAATTTTAAGGAATTCATGGAACAACAAATCACAAGAAACACAACAATCGAAGAAGTTTTTACTAAATTCCCTCAAAAGGGGCAAAAATTAGCCCAGGAAATGACCAATGCCGGCCTTCATTGCATCGGATGCTCAGCTTCCACTTGGGAAACCATTGAAGCAGGCATGTATAGCCATGGCATGACCGATGACATGATCGACAAACTGCTAGCTGCGCTCAATCAAATCCTCGAGGAAAAAGAAGATCTCTCTTCCATTACGATCACTCCGAAAGCCGCCAAAAAATTCAAGGCGATTTTGGATGAAGAAAATAAATCCTCTTGGGGAATGCGCTATGGAGAAAAAGCGGCCGGATGCAGCGGTTTTGAGTATTATTTAGATTTTTCCGAAAAAGCCGATGCGGAAGATAAGGTATTTGAATCTGAAGGAATCCAAATCCATGTCAATCAAAAATTGGTCAAACGTTTAATTGGATCGGTCATTGACTATGTTGACGGACTGCAAGGAGCTGGTTTTAAAATTTCCAATCCAAACGTTAAGTCCGGTTGCGGATGCGGCAAGTCCTACGGCTATTAAAAGATTTTTCGTTTCTACAAATGAATCGGAGATTTGAAGACAGAAAGAGCAGCCTCTTTCAGCGCCTCAGAAAGTGTGGGGTGAGCGTGAGAGGCATTTGCAATTTGATCGACTGTCGCCTTCATATGCATCGCGAGCACAGCTTCTGCAATCAATTCAGAAGCGTGAGGGCCGATGATATGAACCCCCAGCAAGCGATGCGATGAGGCTTCTGCGATCATTTTCACAAATCCCTCGGTCTCTCCTGTGCACCGGGCACGAGAATTCGCTTTGAAAGGGAATTTTCCTGCCTTGTAAGCAATTTTTCGAGAGATTGCTTCTTCTTCCGTCAGGCCTACGGAAGCCACTTCTGGAAACGTATAGGCAACGTTTGGAATGGCAAGATAATCTAAAGTCGGCTTGTGACCAGCAATAAACTCTGCCACTGCAATCCCCTCTTCAGAGGCTTTATGGGCTAGCATCGGCCCTTCGACCAGATCGCCAATTGCAAAAATATGCGCTTGAGATGTGCGGAAAGACGCATCGATCGGTATAAACCCTTTCGCATCTTTTTGAATCCCTACATTTTCTAATCCAAGCCCTTCTGAAAAAGGACGCCTTCCAACAGCCACTAAAATAGCGTCTGCTGTCATCTGTTTTTCTCCTTCGGGACCTTGGACTGTGAGGGTTGTTCCTTCTGCAGACACAACTTTATGAGAAAGATGAAAAACCATTCCTTGCGCAGTAAACGCTTTTAAAAGCTGTTTGGAAATTTCAAGGTCAAAATTCGGACAAATGCGATCTAAGAATTCAATAAAGACAACTTCCGATCCCAGTCGTTTATAGACAGAGCCTAGCTCTACGCCAATGATTCCAGCACCGACAATCAGCAGTTTTTTAGGAACAGATGAAAACGCCAAAGCCCCTGTAGAAGAAACGATCTTTTTTTCATCAAAGGGAAGAAAAGGAAGAGCAATCGGCTCAGATCCCGTCGCAAGGATAATGGATTTTGCCTCTAAGGTTTTTGAGCCTGCTGTAATCGTATGAAAACCTGTTAGTTTTCCTTGTCCTACAATCCAATCCACTTTGTTTTTTTTAAAAAGACTATCAATGCCTTTGGTAAATCCAGAAACGACTCCTTCTTTTCTCGTTTGCATGGTTTTCCAATCGTAAGAAAGATGAGAAGTTTGCACTCCATGAGCCGCTCCTTCATGCTGCATTTTCCAGTAAAACTCTGAAGAATGAAGAAGAGCTTTGGATGGAATACAGCCGACATTGAGACAAGTGCCTCCCAGGCTCTGATTTTTTTCAATACATGCGACTTTCAATCCCAATTGAGCTGCGCGGATGGCTGCCACATATCCACCGGGACCTGATCCAATGACCACAACATCATACATATTACAAATCCAATAGTAATCGAGCTGGTTCTTCTAGATTTTTTTTGATGTGGATTAAAAATCCAATCGATTGTTGTCCATCAACAATTCGATGATCGTAGCTCAATGCCAAATACATCATTGGGCGAATCACTACTTGATCGTCTACTGCAATCGGACGTTTTACGATATTATGCATCCCTAAAATCCCGCTTTGAGGGGGATTTAAAATAGGCGTCGAAAGTAAAGATCCATAAACGCCTCCATTAGTGATGGTAAACGTTCCCCCTCGAAGATCTTCAATAGAAATAGTTCCGTTGCGAGCTTTTTCTGCAAATTCTTTAAGTTTTTTTTCAATGTCTGCATAACTGAGCTGATCTGCATTGCGGATCACCGGGACCATTAACCCTTTTTCCGTTCCGACTGCAACGCCAATATCGTAGCGTTGATTATAGACAATCTCATCTCCATCAATCCGGCCGTTAATATCTGGGTATTGCTGCAATGCCGCTACGCAAGCTTTTACAAAAAAAGACATAAAGCCCATTTTGACGCCATGCTTTTTCTGAAAATTCTCTTGCTCTTGCGCCCGCACCTGCATCACTGCGCTCATGTCCATTTCGTTAAAAGTAGTCAGCATCGCCGTCTGATTTTTTACTTCCACCAGTTTTTGCGCAATCGTTCGACGAAGTTTTGTCATTTTTTTTCGAGTTTCTAACCCAGTAGGCGGCGATTCGATAGGAATATCAGATGAAGAGGAAAAAGAAGGCGTTTTTTGAGGTCCGGCTAAACTCTGTTCAATTTTAATGCGAACAGGTTGAGAGGATTTTTCTAATTTTTTTTCTTTAGAGATCGGTTTTTCTTGGGGCTTGGATGCAGCTTGAGGAGCTGAAGATTGCGCTTTTTTTGTGTCCTGGGTACCTGCTGCTTCTGTATCTACAGAACCGATGATCTGTCCTACTTTTACCGTATCCCCCACTTTCACGCTAAGTGTAATTTTTCCTGCTGCGGGAGCATAAAGAACCTGATTTACCTTATCAGTTTCAAGTTCCAAAATTTCTTCATCTAATTTGACCGCCATTCCCGAAGGTTTTAAAATGGATCCAATCGTCGCTTCGACCACCGATTCGCCCATGGCAGGAATTTTGATGTCAACCTTCATGCTTTCTCCTTACGTGAATGCCTGATCGAGCAAAGCTTGCTGCTCTACTTTATGTTTTCGATGAGAACCTGTCGATGTAGTAGGATTCGATGGTCTGCCAACATAACCTAGCGAAACCCCTTTTAAAATGCACTTTTCTAAATACGGTCTTAAAAAACTCCAAGCGCCCGCATTTTCCGGCTCTTCTTGCACCCAGTAACAAGCTTTGCATTCTTTATATTCGGCCAGCAAAAACTGTAGTTTTTTCTCATGCAAGGGATAGATTTGTTCAATGCGTAAAATAGCCACTTGATCAGTTTTTCTCTTTTCTCTTTCGGCCAATAAGTCGTAATACATTTTTCCAGAACAAATGAGCACTTTTTTGGCGTGACGCGGCGCTATAGGATCATCTAAAATTTCTTCAAAATGTCCTGATGTCAGTTCCGTCAAACGGCTCATATTGCCAGAGAAACGCAAAAGACTTTTGGGAGTAAAAAGAATTAGAGGTTTTCTCAAGTTTCTTTGAGCTTGCCTACGCAAAAGATGAAAATATTGTGCGGGAGTCGATGCATTGACTACTTGAATATTATTGTCTGCGGCCAGTTGTAAAAACCTTTCTAAACGAGCAGATGAATGTTCAGGACCTGCTCCTTCATAAGCGTGAGGCAACAAAAGTGTAAGAGATGAAGGTGTATTCCATTTATGTTCCGCACTGACTAAATATTGATCGATGATAATTTGAGCGCCGTTATTAAAATCTCCATACTGCGCTTCCCAAAGAACTAAATATTTTGGAGAAGACCAACTATAGCCATATTCAAAAGCCATGCCGGCATATTCAGTAAGAGGCGTATTGATCACATCAAAACGCGCTTGGCCCTTTTTTAAAAAAGATAAGGGGCTGTAAAGCGCTCCATTTTCTGCATCGGTTAACACAAGATGGCGCTGGCTAAATGTACCGCGCTGGGAATCTTCGCCTGCTAAACGAATCGGGAATCCTTCCAAAAGAAGAGATCCGAAGGCAAGACACTCCCCTGTCGCCCAATCAATGGATGCTTTTTCTGGATCGCCCTGAACCGCTATCAATCGATCTTGAAGCCATTTTTTTAGCTTTGGATGTACGTGAAATGATTGCGGCGGCGTGCAAAATGTCTCTGCAATCAATTGGAGAGTTTTGACATCGACCGGACTAATAAATGGGTCTAAAATTTTCGCATCTTTTTGAAAAACAGGGGGTTTTCGAACCTCTTTTTCCTCGATTTTCTGTTTCACAAAAAGCAACGCTTGAGCTAGCATTTCTTTATATTGCGTCTCTATCTCTTCAATTTTAGCCGGCTCGATTTCTCCTTTAGAAAGAAGCTCTTCGACATACATAGCTCGAACTGATTGCTTAGAGCGGGTGAGCGCATACTGCAAAGGCTGTGTGTAAGAAGGCTCATCCCCTTCATTATGCCCGTATTTGCGATAGCAGCATAAATCGATAAATACATCGCATTGAAATTTCTGACGAATTTCTACAGCTAATTTAGCAGCAAATAAACAGCTTTCCGGATCTTCCGCATTCACATGAAATACTGGAGATCCAAAAGATTTGGCAATGTCTGTGCAATATCTAGTTGATCTCCCCTCTTCGGGAGTCGTTGTGTACCCGATTTGATTATTTACAACGAGATGAATCGTTCCTCCTGTGGAATAAGCGGGAAGCCTCATCAACTGCAGCGTTTCGTAAATAACGCCTTGTCCTGCAAGAGAGGCATCCCCATGAATGAGAATGGCTCCGATTTTTTTCCTCTCTTGATCATTTTTTAGCACCTGAAGAGCGCGTACCTGGCCTAAAACGACAGGATCGATCGATTCTAAATGAGAGGGGTTTGCTGCCATGGCCACAGGAATTTTTTTTCCTGTTTGAGACGTTACTTGTCCCTCAAAGCCCATATGGTATTTGACATCGTCATTGCCAGGATAAGATAAAATCGTGTCATCTTCAAATTCTTCAAAAAGGGCTGCATAAGGTTTATTGAGAAGATTTGCCAATACATTGAGACGGCCCCGATGAGCCATTCCGATCATCCACTCTTCAACACCTGCCTGACTGCCCCATTCGATGATTTGAGAGAGCAGAGGAATCATTGTCTCTGCCCCTTCTAATGAAAAACGTGTTTTTCCTGCATACTTGGTATGAAAAAATGTTTCCAAAAGCTCTGCCTTACAGAGAAACTCTAACAATATTTTTTTCTCTGGGGATGTAATTTCGATCTGAAGAGCAGGTTCAATTTTTTCTGCCATCCACTGCTCCATTTCGATGGAGCCCAAATCCATGTACTCAAAGCCAATCCGATTGGCATAGACATTTTTCAAAGCATCTACAATTTCTCGTAAAAGTGCTTCGTCTTTTCCACAAAAACCAAAAGAAGAAAATTTTTGATCCAGATCTTTTTCAGAAAAGCCATGACGCTCTAAAGTCAATTCAAAGGGTTCTTTCAGATTTGTTTCCAGAGGATTGAAATGAGCGGCCAGATGGCCAAATCTGCGATACGATTGAATCAGCTGAAAAATTTTTAAACTGTCAGAGCCTTCCCCGGACGTTCGCGGCCTTGCCAAATACCCTGTAAAATCCATTCCTTCGAAAAAATAGCGCCAAGAAGGATCTATTTGGTTAGGATTTTCCAAATACTTTGCATATACATCTTCCATGAAAGAAAGATTAGAAAGCTGAGCGTGGTCAGGAAATGGGATGTTCATATCCCCCGCTTATCACAGCCTCATTTTATGTACAATAGAGTTTTTGAAACGTTTATCTTTCAATAACCGCCTGTGCGAGAACCCATTCGCTCCAAATAAGAAAGCGGTTCAGCGTGTTCAGCTTCATCCAACAAAAGGATTGTTTTTTTTTCACTTACAAAGAGTTCTTCTTTGTTATAATCATTTTCTGAATCAGAATCCGATACACCGAAACTGTATCCATCATCTGAAAAACCGTTTATTTCATCACAGTCTTCGCTTGTCTGTTTTGCATGTGCTGAGGATTTCGACGGTTGTACAAACGGCTGGTTTCCACTCAAAGCAGCTGCCGCTGCTGCGCTCACTTTCGCTGTTTCCGGCCCTACCTTTTTTTCCTGATGTAAATTGGCGCTTAAAGGAAGCGTTGATCCGGTAAGTTTTGGTATTGACATAGATTCTCCTATAGAATCACGATTTTTCACGAAACAACTAGCATGCTCTAGCATGCAAAAAATTGTCAATTTGTAACTATTCAGAAACGGGCTATTTACAAAAAATAGAAAATCAGGTAAAAAGTACCCCTCAGCCGATACTTTGCAATTTTTAATTGCAATACGGAGAGAGTGGTAAAAAATATTTTGCATTTTTACCCCATCATAAGATAGGAAGGTGGGGAACAGCAATTTATAAACAAATTGCTGACCTGTGAGAATAAGGAATGAATCGATGAACATGAAGAGCGAGAGACTCAAAAAGCTCGAAACCGAGCTAGAAGATTTGGAACAATGGATGAATTTAGGCCTTGTTCCCAAAAAAGATGTAGAAAAACACAGAGAAGAAATTCGGTCGATTAAGTCGCGGATCGATGAAGAAAAAGACCGTTTGCGCTATCTCAAAGAAAGCGGAGAGCTGGAAGAATACGTCACGCCTAAACGCTCGGCTGCCCGCCAAGCCTATGCAGAGCCTCATACACTGCCCGATATGGACGTAGGCGATAACATGACCGACGCAGGTCTGGACATGGAGACAGAAGCCTATGACATGGAGACAATCACAGAAGAAGAAACGGAAGGCGGCGGCGGATCTTCGGAAGAAGAATCTACTTTGGTTGAAGAGGAGGACGAAGACCCCTTTTCAGATCGCAACCGTTGGAAACGAGGGATTCTTGAAGATCCAGAAGCAGACAACTGGTGAAACAGGTCTTATCCGATCCTGCTTTTATCAGGTCGCAAGATCTTTTAAAAACGGCCATTAGTCTTTATTTCCACATTCCCTTTTGCACAAAAAAGTGTCCTTATTGCCACTTTTATGTACTCCCGAACCGTCAAAAAAATGCCTTTCATCCTCTTTTGGCTGAAGGGCTGAAACGGGAGTGGGATTTTAGGCAAAATGAGCTAAGCGGCCATTCTATTGCCTCCATCTATTTTGGCGGCGGCACGCCGACCTTGTTTGGTCCAAAAGAAATTGGCCTTGTTTTAGATCGTATTTCTAACCGAGTCCTCAACTGTGAAATCACTTTAGAAGCAAATCCAGAAGAAGCGACAGAAGAGCTATTAGCGCAATATAGAAACATCGGGATCAATCGGCTCAGTTTAGGGGTGCAATCTTTTGATGACCGCTCTCTTCACACTCTGGAACGGATCCACAGTGCATCAAAAGCCAAAGAAGCGATTTTTGCAGCAAGGCGCGCTGGCTTTACAAACATCTCGATCGATTTGATGTACGATCTTCCTGGACAAACAGAATCTAGCTTTTGCTATACCCTGGATCAAATCCAAAATCTTCCAATCACCCATCTTTCTCTTTATAACCTCACCTTTGAGCCCCACACCTCTTTTTACAAAAGAAAAAAAGAACTTCTCCCCCAGGTCCCCACTTCTGAAATAAGCTTAAAACTTTTACAATCCGCTGTTGAGGCAATTGAAAAAGCAGGGCTCAAGCGATATGAAATTTCAGCATTTGGGCTTCCCTCCATCCACAATAGCGGCTATTGGACAGGACGGCCATTTTTGGGATTTGGCCCTTCAGCCTTTAGTTTTTGGGAAGGGACGAGATTTCAAAATATTGCCAATCTTCAACGCTACGCCAAATTGCTCAAAGAACAAAAATCCCCTGTGGATTTCACAGAAACGCTTCCCTACCCCCAAAATATCCAAGAACGTCTCGCGGTACAGCTTCGCCTCAGAGAAGGCGTAAACCTAGATACTTGGGATCTTCCTTTAAAAACAACCCTGGCCCTTGAAAACCTCCATAAAGAGGGGTTTTTAGAAAAAGAAGGATCTCTTTGGAGACTCAGTGAACAGGGAATACTCTTTTACGACTCTGTTGCCATAGAAATCATTTAATATTTTTTTTGCATTGACACCTTTTTCGCTAAAAGCAATCATTGGTATTGACAGGTTTTGACATAAAACCCCTCACTAAAGAGGATAAGTCCAGGCGCAATTCTTCCAAATAGCGAGGAATTCCTCCAGTCACTGATAAAATCTTAAATTTCTCATACGCCGAAATCGTTCCAGACCTACCTTCCCAGAACATATTGCATTCGGGCAAGGAGAGCTCCTCTAGTAAAAGACGGAGAGAAACACGACCGAAAAATCCAGTACTGCTAAGGATGTTTTTGTTGATCCATGCAGAATTTGATCCCGAAATAATCATAATAAACTGAGAATTTTGCTTAAAATGGCGATCCCATGCAGTCTTTAACTTAGGAAAAAATGCGTTATATAAAAATTTAAATTTGCTGAAAATTTACCTAAGCGAGCTGAGCAGAAAAATGAGTTAAATAGGGAAACAGCTGTTTCCCTATTTGTAATAGGCTAATTATTAGTCAGATCAGTATGTTATTTTACATCGACAATTTTTACATCGAACCGTAAAGCCCGTCCGGCTAAAGGATGATTGAAATCAAGAACCGCTTTGTCATCGTTGATTTTATGAACGCGGATAGGAAAAACGCCGCCTGCGGGGTCTTGTACGCCCAAGACTGCACCCACATGACGAAAAGAAGTAGGAATTGCTTCTAAATCCACTTCTCTAAAAGCTTCTGCTACAACTGGGCCATAAGCTTGCTCAGGAGCTAAGTTTACTTGCTTTTGATCCCCCGGTTTTAATCCTATGAGAGCTTCCTCTAGAGCGGGAAAAACTTGATGAGTACCTAAAACAAAAACCAATAGCTCATCTCCGACATTAGAGTCGACTTGTGTGCCATCATCCAAAAAAACGGTGTACTCAACTGATATTTTTTTCCCATCGCTGATCATGCAGACTCTCCTCTTTTATGTTGAAATGCGAGCCCTCTCCTCAACAAAAACCCAAGCGGGGGCAAGCCTAGGTTACACAGTCTAAATTTAAGCCCCTTATTGTGCAATTAAATTGGAATGTCAACTATTTTTATACAGCAATTGTGGGTGAAGGATTTTTCCCAGGCAAATAAGATTTAAAAAAAAGATTATTCTTTTTGCTCTATGAGCAAATCTGGAAAAGGTCTTTTGGATTTCCAAA